>Ga0316217_10000404_pt1 | contig 62230 bp, 60 predicted proteins | sample 1anoAmetaG_FD_203633 | JGI IMG/M metagenome (GOLD analysis project Ga0316217, IMG submission 203633) | Freshwater microbial communities from Trout Bog Lake, Wisconsin, USA - 1anoA | ecosystem: Environmental > Aquatic > Freshwater > Lake > Hypolimnion/Profundal zone | place: USA: Wisconsin... | reverse complement strand
GAAAAGGTTTATGCCGTCATAAATGCCGTTTGTGTCGTCAATATGTCGGCAGAAATGCCATTAGTGACGGGAGAAATGACACAAAGGGAAAGGGAAAGGGAAAGGGAAAGGGAAAGGGAAAGGGAAATAAAAGAAGAACCTAAAAGCCTGCCTGTGGTGCCACCGACAACAGAGGCACTGGCAGCTGACCAGACTCCGACCGAGCGGCAGCTGCGGGCATGCATCGACAAAAGGCGGAATTGGCTTGAAGCAAAATATCCTCTTGCCGATGTCGACGTTGAGCTTGAGGAAATGGTGGCCAAGTACCGTGATATCTCCATCGGGGCTGACCCCTTCCTGATCGTCTCCAGGTGGTTCAAGAACATGCCGGCTCCCAGGGAGAGACCGGACGACGATCCGGAACCCGACGGCCCGCTGCAACGCGCCATGAGAGCGCAGAAGGAGGCTGCCAATGCAGGAGCTACAGTTGACTAGGATTTTTGCCGAGCTGATCGAGAGGTTCGACCCTTCGAAACAGGTCAAGAAAAGCTTTGAGTCTGCGTATAACGAGATCTGGAACGACATGCTGTTGGTCCCCGAAGGCGCTCTTGTCCCGGCGCTGAAGCGGCTCAAGACCATGACCAACTACCTGCCCTCGGCTGAGAAGGTGCTGCTGATCTTCCAGGCCGAGGGGAAGCACCACGCCAGGGACGCCGAAAACCAGCGGACAGCCGAATGGGACAAGACTAAAGGCTATGGAGATCTGCGTTACCGGAGCAAGAGCCAGCCGGAAGAGGTCAAGCTCACGGCGGTGCAGATCGTCGCCAGGGACGAGCACGCGAAGTTTGCCATCCAGGGCTTCGCTATGATGTCACGGAGAGACAAGACGCCAGCAGAGAAACTGGAGTTTTTTAAGGCCATGGAGTTGCGCTATCCAGGGTTTGGCTGGGGAACCGAGGGTATTGCTCAGCAGAAATGGTATCAGATGAAGGGTTTACTGTGATGCGATGAAGGGAGGGTGATTTTGAGTGAAACCATACGAAAAGCCCTTCGCGTCTCCATTGTGGCGGGGCTAATGGGGTGCCATAAAGCAACCGTTCTCCGGATGCTGGAAGACGGACGGCTGGAAGGATATCGCATCGGATTCATGTGCTACGTCTACGTTGATACCGTAAAAAAATATCAGCTTAAGAATGATTTCGTTGCAGGTGATATGTACGAGGCAGAAAAAAGCTGATATCGCTGCCCGCATGACCAACTGCGAGCAGGACAACAAGAGGAAGGCCCGGGGCAATTGTGCTCAGGGCCTTTTTGTCATCAAAGGAGGTGATTTCCGTGGGGAAAAAGAAGAAAGGCGGGGGTTGCGGTGGCTGTTAGATAGAAAAGAGGTCAGAAAATGACCAGAAAACAGGAAATGTTCATCGCCGAGTATCTCGTTGACCTGAATGCCACTAGATCGGCCATGGCTGCGGGATACTCGGCGAAATCTGCAGGCAAGATAGGACCTCAGTTACTAGGAAAACCTGGTATAGCAGCAGCCATCCAGAAGCGGATGGACAAGCGCGTAGCCAAACTGGAGATCACTGCTGATCGAGTTCTTGCCGAAGCAGCACACGCCGCCTTCCTGGACCCGATCTCGCTTTTTGCTGATAACGGCTCCCTGCTCCCGCTCTCCCAGATGCCCGAGTCTGCCCGCCGTGCGATCGCCGGCATCGAGGTTGAGGAGATCTGGGACGGTAAGGGTGATGATCGCGTCCTGGTCGGCTACCTCAAGAAGATCAAACTGGTCTCCAAGGAGGGGACGCTAACCCTGACCGGGCGTCACCTCAAGATGTTCACCGACAAGCTCGATGTCACCATGAAGCGGTCGCTCGAGGACCTGGTCTGTGGGGAGGAAGAGCTGTGAGTGATGCCAAGCTCCAGGCAGCTCGGGCGAAGGTCAAAGACTGGCGGGATAACCCCTGCAAGTTCGTCTATGACAACTTCAAGGTGACTCCGGACAAGTGGCAGGAGGAAGTCCTCAACGTTTTCCCTTCCAAGGATGCAGACAAGATGAGGATTTCGATGCAGGCCTGCGCGGGTCCTGGCAAATCGGCCGCTCTCGCTTGGTGCGGATGGAACTTCCTTAGCTGCTACGGCGGCCGCGGCGACCATCCAAAGGGCGCAGCTGTCAGCACGACGAAGGACAACCTGAAGGACAACCTCTGGCCCGAGTTTTCAAAGTGGCAGTCCCGCTCACCCTACCTCTCCGAGTCCTTCACCTGGACGAAGGAGCGCATCTACGCGAACGATTACCCCGAGGACTGGTTCCTATCGGCACGCTCCTGGAGCAAGACGGCTGATGCTGAAGAACAGGGGCGCACCCTTTCCGGCCTGCACTCCGGATACGTCCTCGCCCTGGTCGACGAGAGCGGCGACATTCCGATCCCGGTGCTCAAGGCTGGAGAACAGGCGCTGTCGAACTGCAAGTGGGGCAAGATCATCCAGGCTGGTAACCCGACCAGCAAGGCAGGCATGCTCTACGCCGCGGGGCACTCGCTCAAGGGCTGGTACGTGGTCCGCATCACCGGAGACCCGGACGATCCGAACCGCTCACCGCGTATCGATATCGAGTGGGCCCGTGGACAGATCGATCAGTGGGGCCTGGAAGACCCGTGGGTCATGTCGTACATCCTGGGCAAGTTCCCAACCTCCGCGATCAACACCCTCCTGACCGTCGAAGAGGTCGATCTTGCCATGTCCCGGAGCTACCGCGCTGAGCAGATCCAGCACGCGGCTAAGATCCTGGGTGTCGACGTTGCGCGCCAAGGCATGGACAGCTCGGTCATCACTCCGCGTCAGGGTCTGGTCATGTTCCCTCAGAAGTGCTTCAGGGGCCTGACCTCTCACCCGCTCGCCAACCAGGTCATCATGCATCACAACGACTGGCAGGGAGACGGCATCATCGTGGACGGCACCGGCGGGTATGGTTCCGGCGTCATCGACGCCCTGCAGACCATGGGCGTCTTCGCCTTCGACTGCCAGTTCGCAGGGCAGGCGGACAACCCGCTCAAGTTCTACAACAAGCGCGCCCAGATCCTCTGGGATTCCGCTCAATGGGTGAAGTCAGGGGGCAGCATGCCCTACGACGCCGAACTCCGTCAGGAGATGACCACGGTGACCTACAGCTTCAAAGGAGACCGCATCATCATGGAGCCTAAGGAGTCGGTCATAAAACGGCTCGGCAGGTCTCCGGATAAGTTCGACTCCCTGGGAGTCACGTTCGCTTTTCCGATTCAGAAGCAACGGCAGACCCGCGCCGGCGGCAACCGGGCGCTGACCGATCACGACCCACTGGGGGACTAGCATGGGACAGCTGGAAGAACTGGAACAGCCTGCCGAACGGCAGATCATGTCACACCGCGACCTGGGCAAGACGCCTGACGGGAAGTACCTAACCTCGGAGTTCACCTTCTCCGACGATTCCATCCTTACCGTCGATTTTCGTCTGCAGAAGACCCACAAGGGCAGCCGGCAGATGAAGGCCCGGTACCAGAACGACATCCGCGCCCTGGTCGCCTACGGGATGCCGTCCAACGCCCTGGACAAGTTCATCGTCGCCCGGGAGATGGTGGAGCGTCGGGCCGCCGCCGGCCTGACTATCATCCCGGCAGAGAAAGAGGAGGTCATCGATGAAGACGCTGCTGCTTAAGGTCATTCTGCTTTCTCTCGGCTGTGGCGGCGGACCGCCCCCGGCGCCAGCTGCTCCCGCGCCTCCTCCCGACTCCTCAGATGCGGCCGTTGTAGCCGCCAGGGACTCGGAACGTCAGCGCCAGCGCCAGGCGGCAAGCAACACCGACCTGACCGGCGCCCAGGGTGACACCTCGAAAGCACAGATCGGCGTTAAAACGCTCCTGGGGGCCTGACATGGCAGAGGCGAACCAGCAGGGCCAGAAGGTGGCAAAAACCCCGATGACAATCAAGCAGGGGATGATCAAGCGCCTCAGCATGATGAAGCTGGAACGGTCAACCTTCGACCAGCACTGGCAGTCCATTGCTACGGTGACCTCGCCGCGGTCGGCGCGCTTCTTCTCCAGCGATCGCAACCGGGGGGAACGTCGCAACCAGGCCATCTATGACGAGACGGCAGTTTTCGCCCTCCGCACCCTGGCCTCGGGGATGATGGCGGGCCTGACCTCGCCGGCGCGCCCCTGGTTCCGCTTCAGCCTGAAGAACCGTGTCCTGCTTAAGAGCTCCGCCGTCCGGGCCTGGCTCTTCGAGGTGGAGCAGATACTGCGCGACGTCTTCAACGGCAGCAACTACTACCAGGCGCTCCCCCAGGTCTACACCCAACTGGGAGACTTCGGCACCGCGGCGATGATCATCCTCGAGGACGACAAGGACGTGATCAGGTGCCACGCCATGCCGATCGGGAGCTTCTACCTGGCATCGAATTCCGCCGGGAGGGTCAACGCTCTATACCGTGAGTACTCGATGACCGTGGGGCAGTTGGTGGATGATTTTGGCTTCGAGAACTGCAGCGTTGCCACTCAGGGTCTCTACAACGCCGGCAAGATCGACGGATGGGTTGAGGTGCTGCACGCTATCGAGCCGAACGATGGCCGGGACTCATCCAAGATCGGCAACAAGAATATGCCATACCGATCGGTTCGCATCGAGAAGGCTTCCCCTACGGGAGATGAGGTCTACCTGGACTTCAGGGGCTTCGAGGAATTCCCCGTCTGCGCGCCCAGGTGGGAAGTAACCGGGGAGGACATATACGGCTGCTCCTGCCCGGGGATGATCGCGCTGCCGGCAATCCAGATGTTGAACCGTACGGTCAAGCTATTCGACAAGGTTGCCAACAAGATCGCTGACCCGCCTCTGATCGTCGACGCCATGCTGCGCAACGACACCTTCTCGATGATGGCCGGAGGCCTCAACTACATTTCGGGATTAGCGCAGGCTGCAGGTGCCGGCGCCCGTGCGGTGCACGAGATCCACCCGACGACGCTACAGCCGATCGCTGAGAAGATCGCAGTCCTGCAGAAACAGATCCAGCGCGCCTTCTTCGAGGACATGATGCAGATGTTCGCGACTTCGGACCTGGGCGACATGACGGCGCGCGAGGTTGAAGAGCGTCACCAGGAGAAGCTACTGATCCTGGGACCGGTGATGGAGCGCCAGGACGAAGAACTCTTGGACTGCAGCATCCACCGCACCTTCCGGATTCTGGAGCGCAGGGGCAGGATACCGCCGATCCCCCCCGAGATGAAGGGCCAGCCGATTACCATCGAGTACGTCTCGGTCATGGCCTCGGCGCAGAAGATGGTAGCGACGGCCAGCATCGACCGCCTGGCGTCCTTCGTCGGCAACCTGGCTGCCCAGTTCCCCGAGGCGGCTGATGTCTTCAATGCCGATGCCGCAGTTCGCGAAGAGGCTGACTGCCTGGGAACCATCCCCAGCGTGATCAGGAGCGAGGACGACGTCAAGGCGATCAGAGCACAGCGGCAGCAGGCGCAGCAGAAACAGGCGCAGGCTGCTCAGATGGCTCAGATGGCTCCGGCGATGCAACAGGGCGCGGACGCCGCGCGCCTCCTATCCGAGACGGGAGTCGGCGACTCCACGGCGCTCAATAGGATACTCGGACAATAGGGGGCAATGTGGACAACGTTTACGACATCCAGGACCACATGGCCCGACTTTGTAAGTGCGGGTCTGCCCACTTCAACCTTCTCAAGAGCGGTCGCATGGAGTGCGCCGGCTGTCATGAGATATGGGGATACTGGGTGCCTGAGGGCGTCCCTTTTACTGTCCACCACCACGAGTACCTCGAGCAGGTGAAACCATGACCAGGAACCAGCTGAAGAAGAAGCTCAGGCTCGAGGAACTCGACGACATCAAGGTTGTCGCCGGGACCGCCTCCGGACGGCGCCTACTGGCGAGGATCTTCTCCCAGGCGAACATCTTCACTGCGCTTCCCCCGGAGAACCCGCTTATCATGTCCTTCAACGAGGGGCAACGCAACGTAGGGCTGATGGCGATGAACGATCTCCTCGAGGCCGCACCGGAGAAGATCATCACCATCAGGAAGGCGATAGAGGAACGCAGGGAGCAGTACTCCTTGGTCCAGCCGGACGAGGAAGACGAAGACGAAGCATTTTGGAACCAGGAAGTGTAGGACAGGCAGGAGTAGCGCAGGCAGACATTTCGAATCCACTTTTACAAGGAGGTTTAGATGAAAAAGCTCAAGAGGCTGTTATTGAACATGGTGCTGATGTCCCTGTGCATGGGACTCAGCGTCGAGGGGGAAGGCGCAGCGCCGGCGGCCGGCGGTGATCCTGCTGGCGGAGCTGCTCCTGCAGCTGGCGGAGATCCGGGCGCTGGAGACCCCGGCGCCGGCGGAGATCCCAACCTCGAAGCCGCAGAGACCGCGAGGCTTGAGGCTGCGAGGATTGCGGCGCTCTCCCCCGAGGCTAAAGCGGCAGAGGAAGCGGCAGCCGCATCGAAGGCAGCTGAAGAGGCCAAGGGCAAGACGGGTGCTCCCGAGGAATACACGGCCTTCACCGTGCCCGAAGGTCAGATTCTGGACCAGGCGGCCCTTGACTTTGCCCTTCCGATCTTCAAGGAGATCGGACTCACCCAGGAGCAGGCCCAGAAGCTGGTGGACCTGCAGACCGTCAACATGGCAAAGGCGACCGAGGCCTTCACCGCCGACAAGCAGGCGCGTCGAGATGCGATCGCGAACGACAAGGAGTTCGGAGGGGAGAAGTTCACCGCCTCTCAGGAAGCCGTGGGCCGCGCGCTCAACACCCTGCTCAATGCCGACGAGCAGGCCGACCTCAAGGCATACACCGACAAGTTCGGCCCCAACCCGACCCTCTTCCGCCTGATGTACCGGGTCGCGACCAAGGCCCTCTCCGAGGACTCCCGGTTCGAACTCGGCGGCCAGGACGGCGTGAAGGCGGTCAACTTCTACCCGAACAGCAACATGAAGTAGCCACGTCAACGGACTTCGGCCCCTACCTCCACAAAGGAGATTCACCGGATGAAAAATTTCAAGATCAGCACCGGCATGGCATGGATGGGCCTCATCGCCCTGGCCCTCATCGTCTCGTTCGCCCTGGGCGGGGACGCAACCGCAGCTCTGCTGCCTCATTCCGCAGGACACCTGCCGTCCGGTCTGCAGCTGATCGGGTTCGCGGGCGTCACCCTGTCGGCCATCAACCCGACCATTCTCGACTTCGACAAGAGGATGGACCCCAACGGTCAGGTAGCGACCATCGTTGAGATGCTCATGCAGACCAACGAGGTCCTGGACGACATGACGTTCATCCAGGGCAACCTTTTGACCGGCCACCGCACGACCGTCAGGACCGGCCTGCCGATTCCGACCTGGCGCAAACTGTACGGCGGCGTCCAGCCCGGGAAGTCCACTACCGCGCAGATCACCGACAACACCGGCATGCTGGAAGCCTACGCCGAAGTCGACAAGGCCCTCGCCGACCTCAACGGCAACACCGTTGCCTTCCGCCTCTCTGAGGACGCCGCGTTCATCGAGGGGATGAACATCGAGTTCGCCCGCGTGCTGTTCTACGGCAACGAGGGGACCCAGCCCGAAGCCTTCACCGGCTTCGCCCCGCGCTTCAACACCATCGCTGGTGCTCAGAACGGCCTCAACGTCCTCTCCGGCGGCGGATCCGGTTCCACCAACACCTCCATCTGGCTCATCTGCTGGGGTCCTCTGACCGCTCACGGCATTCTGCCCCAGGGTTCCGTCGCCGGTCTGAAGATCGAGGACAAGGGACAGGTCACCATCGAGAACATCGACGGTGCAGGCGGCCGCATGGAAGCCTACAGGACGCACTACCGCTGGGACGTGGGCCTGACCGTCCGCGACTGGCGCTATATCGTCCGCATCTGCAACGTCGACGTCACCACGCTGACCAAGAACGCAGCGTCCGGCGCCGACCTCATCGACCTGATGGCGCAGGCTATCGAGCTGCTGCCGACGCTCTCCATGGGGCGCCCGGTCTTCTACTGCAACCGCACCGTGAAGAGCTTCCTCCGCCGGCAGATCGCCAACAAGATCGCCGCCGGCCAGCTCACCATGGAGCAGGTGGCAGGCAAGCACGTCCTCACCCTGGACGGCATCCCGGTCAAGCGCTGCGACGCGATCCTCTCCACCGAGGCGACCATCTCCTAACCAGCTGCGCTGGTCTTCGGGCCGGCGCATTACCGTTTCATCCTCTCCAAGGAGGCAGGACCATGATTCTCGATAGCAGACTCGCAATTGCCGTCGCCGCGACTCTGAACACCGCGACCGGCACCAACAACCTGACCAACGTCATCGACCTCTCCACCAACGCCCTGAATGCCGTGCGCGACATGGGGAACGGTGAGCCGGTCTACCTCATTCTCTCGGCGCAGGCCGACATCACCTCCGGCGGTACCGCGACCCTCGCGTTCCAGCTGGTCTCCGACTCGGTCGCAGCCATCCAGACCAACGGCAGCCAGGTCGTGCATGCCGTGTCCAGGACGGTCACCGTTCCCGCCTCGGCAACTGTCGCCACGGGCACCAAGGCCGGTACCATGTTCTGGATCATCGCGCTCCCCCAGGGCGTGGACTACAAGCAGTACCTGGGCGTCCAGCAGGTCGTCGGCACCGCGGCCCTCACTGCCGGCGCGGTCAACTGCCACATCACTGCAGACCTCACCGGATGGCGTCCGTACTCTGACTTCACCTAAAACCTGACATGGGGAGGGGGCGACCTCTCCCCGCTGTCTTAGGAGCGACCATGCCGAAGATCAAGCTTAAAGAAGACGCCTTCATCGATGGCGTCTACCGTTTCAAGGGTGAGGAGTTCAACAACCCCGGCCCGGTCCCCCCCTTCGCAGACCAGACGGGGCCGGATGACGAGGGCGCTGTCAGTGAAGCGGATGCTTCCGCATCTCTTGCCGCCGCGAACATCCTCCTGGGCGGGGGTGACCATGTCTGAAAAAGTCAGGGTTAAGCTCACCCAGGATCACTTCTCCAAGGATGGCGTCTACCACTACGCCGGCGAGGAGATCGACCACGAGGGTCCATTGCCGCACTACATGAAGGAAATCGGGGCGGCCAAGGGCGAAACGTCCAGGAAGGTCGAGTACACCGAAGAGGACCTCCGCAAGAAGCTCGCCGACTACGGGGTGAAGACCGCACCCCAGGCCGGCATGAAGCGGCTGCTGGAGCAGCTGGCTGAGGCGGAAGGGAGGACGGCATGAAGGACATGAAAAACATGGGCGGGGACTGCTGCTGCTCTCCGTGCGGTGACGGCGCCTCCGGCGATTACCCCTACAATCTGCGCATCAGCCTGACCGATGACCAGATGGAAGCCCTGGGGATCGCCATGCCGTGCGTCGGCGACACCATGAACCTCACCGCTACCGTCCTCGTTACGGAGTGCTCCGACCGGGAGTACTCCGCTTGCACCATCCAGATCACCGAGATGGACCTCACCAAGCCGAAGGCCCGCAGCAGCATGTACCCGTCGATGACGGAAGATAGCGAATAGACACCGGAGGGTGACGTGAGCGAAGAGTTAACCAACTACCTTTACGCTCGATCGTTGATAGACCTGGCGAACGTACCGTCCAGCAGGGCAATCAACGGCCACCCGCTCACCACGGACGTGGTGGTAAGCGCTTCCGATATCACCACAGGTACCCTCCCTCACGCTCAACTCCCGGTACTGGTGAGCGGAGATATCCCCAACAACGGAGCGAACACCACGGGAACCGCTTCGAACATCACCGGCATTCTCGCGGTGGCTCATGGGGGGACCGGAACGGCGACACCTGGCCTTTCTGTGACCATCACTACGGCAAAGCTGACCACCACCGGGGCGAACGGCAGCATGACATTCACCAATGGCATGCTGACCGCTCAGACACAGGCAACATAGGGGGCATCATGGCATCAGGCATCGTAGTAGCAGCACCTGTCTCAGCAGCAACCCTGGCGGTTACCGTTGTCTCGGCGCGCCAGGCCATCACCAGCAATCTCGTCTCGGTCTACTCCGATGGCGATTGCTTCATCAAGTTCGGGGACGGCACGGTAGTGGCCGATAACACCGGCTACTTCCTGCCGGCGGGGAACCTGCTCTTCTTCGACACCTCGGCAATGGCAATCGTCCCGACCTACATCGCGGCGATTTACTCAACCGCTAACTGCAACCTCCGGATCGGTAACTTCCGATGAGCCAGTTCAGGGCATTGACCAAGCATAACGGGTCCAGGAAGCTGGGGCCGGAGCTCGCCCTGAACGGCGGGTTCGACATCGATGCGAACTGGGCCAAGAGTGCCGGGTGGACGATTTCCGGGGGCTTCGGGGTCGCCACTTCGGCGGCGGCCTATACCTCGATTAGCCAGGGCGTCCTGATGATCGGGAAGGTCTACCAGATCACCTACACCGTTTCCAGCATCACGTCAGGCAACGTCAAGTCGATGATCGGGGGCGGAGCTTCACCCTCGAGGACAACCACCGGGACCTTCACCGATGTAGTTATCTGCTCGGCTTCCATTACCGGCGGAATTCAGGCCGGATCTCTCGGCTTCTCGGGACAGATCGACAACGTTTCAATCAAGGAAGTACTTCACACGTAACCCAGGGGGACTCCTGATGCAATCTCCAGCTCAGATTTGTAATATCGCGCTTGGCCGAGTCGGGTGCCAGTTTTTCATCAACTCCATCGATCCGCCCGACGTCTCGCAGGAAGCGCGGGTCTGCGCGATGGTCTACAACTACGTCCTGGAGAAAGCTCTTCAGGATTTCCCCTGGCCTTTCGCCAACAAGATCGTTCTCCTGCAGGATATCGGATCTCCTCTCGCCCCCTGGGGCTACCGCTACCGGTACCCGGGCGACTGCCTGACGCTCAAACGGGTTTTCCCTGCCGGTGGGGTCCCGGTCTACGGCGTGGCATCGAAGACCGCGGGCGTCCCGTACCGCACCGTGAACGACGACTCCAACGACGCCCGGGCGATTCTTTGCGACTATGACCAGGTCTACGCCGATTACACCGCGCGGATCACCAACACGAACCTCTTTTCCCCGGCCTTCGCCAACCTGCTCGCCTGGGGGATCGCGGCCGAGATTGCAACCCCGCTTTCGGCTGATCCAAAATACGCGCAGTCGACAGCCGCGACCTACAAGAACGTCCTGGCTGAGGCTGGCGCCCTGGCGTCAAACGAGAACCTGCAGGACCCTGAGGGCGACTGCGACCTCGATGCAGCGAGGAACGCATAATGAGTGGCCAGGGAATAGTGCAGGCGGCATTCACCGCGGGGGAACTCTCGCCCTCCTTGTGGGGCAGGGTCGACTTCAACAAGTACTACTCCGGAGCCAAGATGCTCCGGAACTTCTTCATTCGACAGCAGGGCGGGGCATCCAATCGGCCCGGTTCTAAACTTGTCACTGAGACGAAGTTTTCGGCAGTAGACGCCGTAAAGATGATCCCGTTCCAGTTCTCTCCAACCCAGTCCTACATCCTGGAGTTCGGCGAGCTCTACATGCGCGTCATCATGAACGGCGGTTATGTTCTCTCCGGTGGAGTTCCGGTGGAGATCGCTACCATCTTCCACGCCTCCGATCTGGCTCTGATCAAATTCACCCAGAGCTTCGACGTCATGACGCTGACTCACCCGAGCTATCCGGTGCAGCAGCTCTCCCGGCTCTCGCATACCTCGTGGACCTTCGCCCCCTTCAACAACGTGCACGGGCCCTTTCGGGACATCAACATCGATAAGACGTTGACCATCCACGCGGATGGAGTGGTCGGGGCCGTGAACCTCACGGCGGATCTCGATACCTTCACCTCCGACATGGTCGGGCTCATGCTCTACATTGAGCAGAACCCGGACTATGGGATCTCGAAGTGGCAGGTGCAGGCCGCGATCACGATCAACTCAAAGGCCAGGTCAGGCCAGAATTACTACCAGGCGGTCTCGACCGGGACGACCGGGACGACGCCTCCCAGTACGCTGGAGGGGACCGAATACGATGGTTCTCCCGGGGTAGGCTGGCAGTACCTCCATTCCGGCTTCGGAATCCTGCTCATCACCGGGTTCACCGACACCAAGCACATCCAGGGGACGGTGCTCAGCCGCTTGCCCGACTCCCTGGTGACCGCGAACTACACTAAGCCAATAACGGCTGCCGTATCAGCCGGTAGCGGGTATGTCTATGTCACCTGCGCAGGACATGGGTTCACCTCGGGGCAGAGCGTAGCGATATCGGGCGTGCTGGGGATGACCGACCTCAACGGGACTTGGACACTTGATCAGGGGACCGCGATTTTCGGGCTGGGGTTCCTGTGGGACGCGAACCATTTTGTCGTCAAGCTCACGACTGCCCAGATATACACCTCAGGCGGCAGCGCGGTAATGTCCGCCTACGCCATGCCGGCGTACAAGTGGGCCCTTGAGGCCTGGGGCTCGACCGACCAGTATCCCGGCACAGTCGCCTACTTCCAGCAGCGACAGATCTTCGCCGGTTCACCCGGGCGGCCGCAAACCTTCTGGCTCTCCACCTCCGCCGGCTATACCGATTATGCCCAGTCGGTGCCCCTGCAGGATAATGACGGCTACAACTACACGATCGCCACCAAAGGCCTCGAGGAGATCCGCCACCTGGTTGACCTGACCAAACTCCTGATGTTCACCTCGGGTGGTGTCTGGGTGGTCAACGGTAACAGCGACGGGACGCTAATCCCTTCGGCGACGAGCGCTAAGCGCCAGATCAACGATGGCGCCAACCATCTCGCTCCCCTGGTGATCGGTTCGGAGGCGCTCTTCGTCCTGGACAAGGGTACCCAGATCAAGTCGGTCGGCTACAACTGGCAGAAGGATACCTTCCTGGGCAACGACCTGACGGTCATGTCGAATCACCTCTTCGAGAACAACCAGATCATCGCCTGGGCCTTCCAGAAGGTTCCCTACAGCTGCGTCTGGGCCGTGCGGGATGACGGGGTGCTGCTGAGTCTGACCTACCTGGTAGAGCAGGACGTGATTGCCTGGTGCCCGCATGACACCGATGGCTTCTATGAGGACGTCTGCGTCGTCACCGAAGGGCAGGAGGATGCTCTCTACGTCACCGTCCGGCGCAACATCGGGGGCGTTGATCATCGGTTCATTGAGCGGTTCCAAAGCCGTCTCTTCAAGGACCCGACCGACGCCTTTTTCGTGGACTGTGGGCTCACCTACTCAGGAGCGCCGGCAACGATCATCTCAGGACTTGATCACCTCGACGGCAAAACGGTCTCCATCCTGGCCGATGGCTGCATACGACCCCAGCTGGTGGTAGCTGGCGGATCTATCACCCTTGATGCGCCAGCCTCTAAGGTGCAGGTCGGTCTGCCTTACTGCTCTACCCTGGAGACTCTTGATCTGTCGGTTCCCCAGGGTGATACCGTCGTGCACCAGAAGAACGTCAACCAGGTGACCGCCCTGGTGCAGGAGACCGCCGTAGTCCACGCCGGCCCGAGCGTAGATCGCCTTATCCCCTTCCGGACCCCGCCCCCGGTGAACTACGGCGCGCCAATCGCGCTGGTCACCGACCAGGCACAGATCCGGATTGCCTCGAGTTGGAGCAAAGGGGGGAATGTCGTGATCCAGCAGTCGGACCCGCTGCCGATCACCATCCTCGCCCTGGTCCCGTCCGTGACGGTAGGAGGTTCCTGATGGACCGGAGAATCGTCCCTGCAGAGGTAAAGCACCTGACGGCTATGGCGGGCCGCCTGCGCGCCGAGGATGCCCGCGAACTTGAGGACACCTACGGCGAGAACCCTTACTTCGTCCTCGGACAGAGTTATGCCGCATCGGTGCTCTGCTGGGCGGCCGTGGTGGATAGCGAGACGATCGCTATGTTCGGAGTCACCCCCCGCGGCCCAGGTGGGCAGGGTCGCCCCTGGATGATCGGGACCAAGGATCTCGACCGGCACCGCTTCAAGTTCAGCAAGGGATGCGCCGCGGTAGTTCAGGAAATGCTCGATACCTTTCCTTCGCTGGAAAACGTGGTGGACTGCCGTAACCGGAAGACAGTCCGCTGGCTCAAGTGGCTAGGGTTTGATTTTGGCCAGGTCATCCTGGTTGGTCAGAAAAATGTCCCCTGCCAGATTTTCACCATGGAGAAACGATGAGCGACCTCATAAAGGATCCAGCCGGAATGCAGGCGAAAATCGTGGCGCTCGAGCAGGAGCTGCTGCAGCACCCCGAGGCTCATCTCTCCCTGGAGCCTGTGCACCACTTTTCCAAAGGTATCTACGCACGGGAGCTTCTCATCCCTGCAGGAGTACTTCTCACTGGGAAGGTCCACAAGCACGAGAATTTGAATATCGTCAACGGGGATATCACGGTCTGGACGGACGAGGGGATGAAGCGACTGACGGGCCACCATGTCCTGGTATCGGCGCCGGGGACGAAGCGGGTAGGCTACGCTCATGCCGACACCACCTGGACGTGTGTCCACGCAACCGACTCCACCGACCTCGAGGAGATCGAACGGCTGATGGTCTGCGACAGTTTTGAGGAGTATCAGCAATTTCTACAAGGTCCTGCTGAGATGCAGGCTCTGGAGGTTTGACATGTCATGGTTAATGGTCGCAGTAGGCGTCGCGGCGGTGGGGACGAGTATAAGCGCCTACTCCGCAGTCGCGGCGGGACAGAACGCCAAGGAGACCGCGGACTATAACGCCAAGGTCCAGCAGAACTCGGCACTCGACGCGGAGCAGCGCGGGGCCCAGGCGGCGATGGAACACCAGGACAAGGTCCGGAGGCTGATCGGCACCCAGATTGCGGACACCGCCAGCAACGGGATGATGACCAACACCGGTGCTTCGCTCGATATCCTGACGGACACGGCGGGTTTCGGGAAGCTCGACGCGCTAAAGCTTCTCAACAACGCAGGTCGCCAGGCGCAAGGGTTTAACGACCAGGCAGGCCTCCTCAAGGTTCAGGGGGATAACGCTTCAACCGCCGGAACACTGAATGGCAGCGCGGCAGTGCTCGGTGGGGTATCCAGCGGGATCAGTGGGTTTTATTCGACCAAAGCAGCCATAGCGATGAGCAATCAAGGGTAAAGGGAGTTCTCGATGGCATTCATTCCGACGTATGACACCTCTCAGGTCCAGACCACTCCGATCTCGACCCCGCAGGCACAGGCCGCCGGTCCTGACACTTTTGGCGCCAGCCTCGGCAAGTCGCTGGAGGTGACGTCTCAGGCGCTCATGGCGGCCAAGCTCCACACCGACCACACGCAGGCGATGAACGGCGTCAACGACGGCCTCAACAGGCTTCAGCAGCTTGCAAAAAGCACGGACGTGGATCCTGATACCAACCAGCCGATGGGGTACTTGAACCGTCAGGGTCCCGCTGCAGACGGTATCGGGCAGGAGTTCAAGGCAGACTGGGAAGAGAACGTCAACGACATCAGGGACGGGCTCCAGAATGACGAGCAGCGTACGTTATTCGACCGGGCTATGCAGAAGCACGTCCTAGCCTACGACACCGCCATCAACGAGCATGAGTGGAAGCAGAAGCTGGACCTGAGCGGGGCGACCACCAAGGCGACTATGGATCAGTCGCTTAACAGCATCTCCCAGAACTACAACATACCCGAGCTGGTCAGCACGCACATCGATGCCGGCATTTCGGCTATTCAGACCAACGCGGCGCTGAACGGTTTCAAGCCTGACGACCCGGTCGTTCAGAACCTCGTCCAGCAGTACGAATCGTCGGCACAAAAGACCGTCATCGACAGTTACGTCAAAACTGGCCAGGCAACCACGGCCATGAAGTACTTCGATGAATTCGATAAGGGCGAGCCGGCCACGGACGAGGAAGGAAAGCCGATCCCCGGTACCGAGGGGTCTGTCTTCACCAAGCAGGATCGTGAGCAGATCCTTTCCTACCTGAAGCCCTTGTCCGACGCTCAGCGCGTTGCCTCGGCCGCCGACTCCTATTACCAGCAGGGCGGTGACGTGATCGGCGCGCTCGGCAAGGACAAGGAGGCCTTTCCTGATGATCCCGTCATGCAGCAGGAGTTCCGGTCGGCGGTGCTCGCCCGGTCGGCGCAGTATCAGTCGGCAGTAGGGGAGACGGTCAAGAGCGCCTCCAACACCGTCTATCAGGCGATGATCGCCAACCCGGACCAGACTCTTGACCAGCTGGCTAGCGACCCGAAGGTAACAGGCGCCATCCAGACTATGACGCAGTACGGTGCGCAGAACCTCCAGGCGATCAAGACTGCCCTGGACACGCAGGCGACCAAGGCACAGGGCGATACCCTCATTCAGGCGATCGACACGAAGCTGAACACTATGACGCTTGCAGGGCAGCACCCCGGCGTCGCCATCTCCAACTGGCCCGAGTTCAAAAGTCTGAATGCCCTGGACGCGGAACGCGCGAAGCAGCTGCTCGAGCATGAAGTGAGTCAGCAGAACGCTGACTCCGCGCACCGCAAGTCTCTGGCCCTGATGGACCAGCAGGCGCAGCTGCTCCGCCAGCAGCAGACCCAACAGGCGAACTTCACCAAGATCATCGCTAACCCCTCGTTGCTCCAGACCGCGAGTCCGATCGGACTGCGCGCTACCGGTCAGATCGATGCCGAACAGGCCTCCATGCTCGATGCGCTCCAGAAGAAGAACGACGCCCAGGCGAAGGGACAGCCGGTCAGTTGGTCGCAAGATCAGATTAACCGAAGCGTCAAAGGTCTGCTGGGCTACAAGGGAAACCTCAACCCTGACCAGGAACAGATTACCGAAGCAGCATCGAGCAGCCTCGGGATGTATCTCTTCCGGCGCGAGCAGGCGGCCGCCGGTCCCCTCAATTCCATCCAGGTTGAGCAGGCTGTCCAGGACTGGGCGAAGACCCCGGCCGCAATCACCCCGCTCTTCCCGGTCTTCGGAAACACCGCGAGTGAGGTTCCCATAATCGAAGCGCTCAAGAAACCTGATCGATTCCTTGGGACATCTGATGCCTACAGCCAGGTCATCACTGTGGCGAAAAAGAACGGGATCAAACTCACCGTTGACCAGGCACGCAAAGCAGCTGCAGGCGTTACGGCAGGAGGTCTGAAATAATGGAAGATACCGACGTTCTTTCCATCATCAACGGGGTCACCGGGCAGAACCAGACTGCTACCGCAGCACTTCCCGCCGCCGTCTCCCTTGCCGCACAGTCCGGTATCTCTCCGGATACCGAGGCGGAGTGGCAGCGCATGAGCAAGGCCTCCGGTGTCCCGGTCAACCTGATTCGCAACGGGGCACCAGTCAAATTGATGCAGCTGCAGCAGCAGGCGGCCGAACTCCCGGCGACCGCGCCGGCGACCGCCGCTCACCTCGCCAATCCCGATAACGCGGCAGTCGCCTATGATGACGCTGGGAACCTGTCCGGCATCGAGCAGGCCATTCAGAACTGGGTGGTTAATCCCATCAAGGGCTTCATGCCCCGGCTGGCGCAGAAGGTCGGCGGCCTGCAGCAGATGATCGGGGAGTACCGGGCGACCGCGCCCTCCTTCTACGAAAACGAGCAGGAGAACGGGCAGGCTCTCGCCGAGCAGGGCCGCGCCCTGGTGACCGGATCGCAGGATGACCTGCGCGCCACGGCGCCGAAAGACTTCGGGGGCGAACTCATCCAGGGAATCGTGGACATGGCCCCGGCGGTCGTACTGGCACCCCTCACCGGGGGCGGCTCGATCATGATGGATATGGCCCTCGGGGGGGCCGGGTCGAAGTACGCCGCGGAGCGCCTGCGTGGGGCAAGCCCTGAGGATGCGACAACGTCGGCTACCGCGAGCGGAGCGCTCTACGCAGCCACTAGCCTGCTACCCGTTCACTTCCTGCTTAAGCCTGGTATGAGTCTCCTGAAGCGCACCGTGGCGACCACCCTCGCTAACACCCTGGGAATGGACGCGGCGGAGGCTGGGAGCCTCTTGGTAGACAAGGCGACCGTTAGCCCCAACATGACCCTGCAGGACGCCATCAACGACATCGGTCGAACTACCGCCATGGGACTCGCCCAGGGCGCCGTCATGCCGATGATGACGCATCCCTATGAGCACGCCCTGCAGACCTACCGGGACAACGCCTACCATGAAAGCACCGGGCTCTGGCCTCAAGCCGACTTCGGGCAGATGTCGGTGGAGGACCTTTACAACGGGATGGAGAAGAAGCCCAACATCTCCAGCAAGGATCTGGAGCAGCTCCAGAAGGATAATCCCTATACCGAGACGAAGCTCCCGACGGCGATGTATTCGCTGGTGATGCAGATGCCGGGGGGGAGTCGGGAGGACGCGGAGATCAGCCGGGTGAAGCAGACGGCCTCCTTCCTGCTCGATGCCGGAGAACAGGTCCAGAACTCCAAGCTCAACCAGCGCCTCCCCGAGAAGATGCCTGACCTGGTCAGGAAGATGATGGACGAGCACGGCGCGCAGTCCGATGTTTATGTCCCGGTCGAGAAGTGGAACGAGCTCTTTCAGTCTGCCGGCATCGATCCGGCCGAGGCAGCGGAGACCACGCTGAGCGACCCTTCGCGCTATTACGAGGCACTACACACCGGCAGCGACATCGCGATCCCCGTCGAAGAGTATGTGACGAAGCTGTCGGGACTCGACCAGTACAAGGACCTGGTGCAGAACACCCGGGAGAGTTTGGGCGGGATGACGCCGGCGGAGTCGGCCGACTTCGAGACGACCAAGGAGCAGCGCCTCAAGGAATACCTGGACCAGGCGGATGCCGCTCACGCAGCTGACGCGCCGGCGCGGCAGGTCTTCGCCGATGCCTACCAGCAGCTGAAGGAAGTCCACGGCGCAGATGCGGCCAAGAAGCAGGCGGAGATCATCGCGGCGAATGCGCGCACCCAGGCCGCGGGTAGAAATGAGGAGAGGATTCGGAACGGGCTGGAGCCGACACATGACGCTTGGTCCTACTACCAGGAGCACCCGCTGAAGATGGAGCGGATCACCGGAGCTAAGGCTGCAGGTATCGACCTGCAGGGGCAGCGGGAGTTGCACCAGGAGAAGATCTCGGACGCCGGCGCACAAATGGGGGAACTCCACGACCTGGCCGTGGGCGAATCCAGCACCAATAAGAAGATTGACATCGCCCCTGTGCCCGAATGGAAGGTCTCAGCGGTTGCTCCATCGGTTGATATCGCGGGCTATCGCCACCAGGCTGACATGTATTCGGTGAAGCACATCCTGGCCCAGCATGGGAACGCTAAGAGAGAGGAGGCCCGCGGCCAGCTCGTCATGAGGCCGGAAGATATCAAAGCTATCCCGGAGGTTCTTCTTTCCCCCGATGCTATCGCGCATGGCGCCAAGAATAGCCGCGGACAAGACTTGATCGCCTCAGTGAAGCGGATGCCTGATGGAACTCTGATGGTAGTGGAAGAGGTTCGAACGGGGAAGAAGACGCTATCTTTGGCGAGTGCAAGAAGGTATCCCGCCGCGAAAGATTCTGATTCGGTTGCCCGAACCCTGCTCTCTAACGCCCACAGCGACGGCGGGAATCCCGAGATAATAGTATCTCACCCTCCCGAAGACGTCAAGGCTCTCTACCAGGGCGGCGACGATCCGCGCGCCAGCCTCTCCTTCTCTCCGGATCATCCCGGCTTCAACATGAAGTTCTTCGAGAAGGCGGACCTCTCCTCCTTCCTGCACGAGACCTCCCATATGTTCCTGGAGCGCATGGCGCGCGATGTTGAGCACCCGGACGCACCGCAGCAGCTCAAGGATGACTTCCAGGCGATCCTGACTAAGCTCGGCGCCAAGGACTACGCCTCCCTAACGACCGAACAGCACGAGGCATTCGCCAAGATGGGAGAGGCATACTTCGGGGAAGGCAAAGCTCCGTCTCCGGAACTGCAGGGAGCGTTCACCCGGTTCAGCCTCTGGCTCTCCGAGGTCTACCGTAAGATGAAGACCTACTTCTCCGACGTGAAGCTCTCTGATGATGTGCGCGGCGTCTTCGACCGACTGCTCGCGACCGACGAGGAGATAGCGGCCGCCAGGAAGCAGCAGGGTTATCAGCCGCTCTTTGCCACGGCCGAGGACATGGGCGTCAGCAAGGCGGAGTTCGACGCCTACGCCAAGATGGGCGCCAAGGATATGCAGAAGGCTCACGATAAGCTGCTCGGCGACATGCTGAAGGAGAAGACCAGGGAGACCACCAAGTGGTGGAAAGAAGCCCTCGACAAGAAGAAAGAAGAAGTGACCGCCGAGGCGCAGCAGGAACCGGTCTATCAGGCCTTCGAGGCGTTGACTAAGGGGAAGGAATTCAACGGGGAGGAGTTCCCTGTCAAGATGGACCGCCAGGCCCTGGTCGACATGTACGGAGAAGAGTTCGTCAAAGGGATGCCCCGCGGCTTCGGTCGTATGTACGCGCGGGAAGGCGGCGTCTCTCCCGACGATGTCGCTCAACACTTCGGATTTTCCTCCGGAGACGAGATGCTGAAGCGGATGATGGAAGCTCCCAGGATGAAGGATTACGTCCGGGACGAAGCCGCCCGCCGCATGGATCAGGAGCACGGGAACCTGCTGACGGATGGCTCTCTCCCGGAGAAGGCTCTGGAGGCAGTCCATAACGACGAGCACGGGAACCTGCTGCGCGCTGAGCTGAAGGTCCTAAAGCGGAAGGCCTCCGAGGCAGGGCCGGCGGTCGACGCCGCGAAGAAGGCGGGCAAGATCGACGCGGACCAGGCGAAGCGGGAAGCCGACTATAACGCCCGCTGGAAGGAGGCAGAGTCGAAACTGTCACTGGCCATCGAGCGCGGAGCCAAACAGGCCGAGATCAACGATCTGAAGGCTCAGGCGAGTGCCGCGAAGAAGGCGGCGCAGCAGGGACGGAAATACGTCAAGGATTCCATCCCTCCGGCGGAGTACTTCAAGAGCATCGCCGCGGCGATCATGGCCGGGAAGCGGGAACGCGACATCATGCCGCAGATCTACGCGCGCGCCGAGAGCAAGGCGTCCCGGGAAGCCTTTGAGGCTGCCGGCAAGCAGGACTGGGGTGCAGCGTCAGAGGCGAAGTTCAAGGAGCTACTGAACCACTACCTCTACAAGGAGGCGGCGGACACTAGGGATGAGGTTGACAAGATGTACCGCTACCTGGTGAAGGCCGGGAAGCTGGAGACGCTGCAGCGAGTCGGCAAGGCCTCGCAGGACATGCTCTCCCAGGTGCGCGGTATTCTCGACCGCTACGAGCTCGTCAAGGTCAGCAACATCGAGCTCCAGAATCGGGAGTCCCTCGCGGAGTACCTGCAGCGCTTCTCCGATGAGCACGATGGCCGGGAGATCCCCGTTGACGAACGCCTGCTCGATCCAACCTACCGCGCCAATTATCGGGATGTCCCGGTCGACGAGCTGCGCGGAGTATACGACTCAGTGAAGTCGATCATGCACGTGGTTCAGGCTGTCAACCGGGTGCGTAGCGACCAGCGCGCTGAGCAGCTGCACGACGTCCAGGAGCAGATGGCCGCGAGGATCCACGCCAGCAAGCAGAACTCCGCGCCGGACCACCTGGACCGCACCTCCATGACCGGCTGGGAGAAGGCAGGGAAAACTATCGGCGGTCTGTTCTCTGGGCTGGAGAGGATGGAGCTGAACGTCTTCGGGCGCATCGACGGCGGCCCGGACGGTCCCATGCATGATTTCATTTGGAACCCGCTGCTCGATGGCCAGGCGAAGTTCAACGATCTCCTGCAGCAGGTCCTCTTCGGCACCGTGGAGATGCTGGACCGAATGCCGAAAGAGCAGGCGAAGGCCATCCATGACCCCGCGGGCATCTACATCAAATCCCTGGATCGGAGTTTTTCGCGCAGCCAGCTGATAGGGCTGGCCATGCATTTCGGGAGCGACTCCAACTTCGACAAGGTCACCCGGGGCGGCTACTACGATGCCAACAACGAGCGCGGCAAACCCCTCTCAGCTGACGCCGTTGCCGAGATCACACGCACGCTCACCAAGGCCGACTGGGACCTGGTGCAGCACGTATGGGACCAGATGGCAAAACTCAAGCCTCACATGGCCGAACTGGAGAAGCGGTGGAACGGTCTGGAGCCTGAGTGGGTGGAGCTTCGCAAAGTAGTGACCCCCTACGGAACCTATGACGGCGGGTATTTCCCGATGGTTTATGCTTCCGAGGCCTCCCGCGCCGGCGAGCAGCAGGTGAACTCCCAGGAGGAATTTAACCTGAAGCAGTACGCCGACTCCTTCTCCCAGGCGTCTACCAAGCGCGGCCACCTGATCGCCCGCACAGAGGCCGCCTACCAGGTCAGCACCGACTGGCAGAACATCACCACCCGGCACCTGAATGACGTCATCACTGACATCGCTTATCGGGAACCGATCTACCAGGCAAACCGGATTCTATCTGGCCTGCAGGAGGTGATCGGAGATGCCGGGGAGGTGACCAAGATCGCACCGGTCAAGGCCGCCCTGGTGAAAATGTACGGCAAGGAGATGCCGCTTCGCCTACAGAAGTGGCTGCAGTCCATCGTCTCCTATAACTCAACCAACGCGGGGCCCGGGGCGAGCGACTGGGAGAGAGCCGTCGCCTTTACCAGATCCCGCGCGACCGCCATGCATATCTCCTACAAGATCACCAACGCCTTCGCCGAGTCCGTCAACGCCGTCTTTCTGCAGGCGTGGCAACAGCTCGACATTAAGAACATCGTGCACGGCGCCCTGGCGGCCACCGTCAACAGCCCCGGGGAATCCTGGCAGTTCGCCCTGGACAACAGCCAGTACTACCAGCACATCGAGCAGAACGTGAACCAGAACTTTGTGGAGGCGATGAACCGGTTGACCGGGAAGCATGACGTGATGTCCACGGTATTCAAATTCGGTATGGAGCTGAAAGCCTACTTCTACAAGATGCAGGCCGTGGCCACCTTCACCGGGGCGTACAAGCAGGGAATGGAGCAGATGTATCAGGACCTCCCGCCGGCGGAAGCTCACCAGCGCGCCGCACGCTTCGCTGATAGCGTGATCCGGACCACGAACGAGGCGGGGTCAGCGATGGACCTTTCCCCAGCGGAGAGCAACCCCATCATGCGGAACTTCACTCAGTGGATGGGGCCCGTCATCGTCAACCTAAACCAGTACATCAACGCTGTCAACACGGCCGGAAATGAAATGGACGTGGCGAAGGCCACCGGCAAAGCGGCCGTCACCGGGCTCGCCCAAGCGACACCCCTGATGATGCGGGTGTTCATCGGCAACTATCTCGCCAACGCGATTCTCTTTCCACTCCTGCAGGGGAAGGCTCCGGCGATCGGAGAGGACGCGGACAAATGGAGGGCCTGGCTGCTGGCGAAGATCTCGACTGAATGGTCCGCTGGTATCCCGATCGTGCGCGAAGTTGGGAAGGGGCTGGAGTCACACATCACGGGTGAGCCCTATCATCTCTCAAGTATCCCGATGCTCGACATGGCAAAGGACATGAAGGATCTCCCCATCACAGCGTTGAAATATGAGCAGGGCAATGCCACGGGCGAGCAGTTGTCGCGGGCCGCCACCAATGCCGGAGGCTGGGCACTCGGCTTGCCTTCAAGCCAGATGAACATCACCGGGAAGTTTATCTATGACGTGCTGACCGGGAACTATACTCCGGAGCATCCCTGGAGTCCGCTTCAGGACATCCTTTACCGGCGCAAAAAACATTAATTCCGTTGCAGGTGATATTGCAGCGTGGAGGCGAAGATGACTAAGGTGGCGGAAAACGCTCGGGAGGGAGTGCTTATGGGAGAAAACTCGGCGGTTTGTCTATTCCAGGGAGGGCTACAGGTTGAAGACGACCGGGAGACACCTGCAGCATGTCGCCAGGAAATCAACATGGCGATGATGAACCAGGCCGTGAGCACCATCGCCGACGCCGTGAATGAGATCAAGGAAGGGCAGAAGGAAAACAACAAGCTCATGCGCGACATTGCCGTCCAGGGCGCCAAGGTCGATGGACTGGTTGAGACGCTGAAAGTCGAGGTGGCCGACCGTAAGCACGTCAACGACATTCTCTTCGTCCGGGTGCAGGCGCTGGAACAGGCCCCGATCGAGCTGGCCAAAACTCGCAACTCGGGTCTCTGGGGAGCGGTTACAACTGCCCTTATTTCCGCAATAGTGGCAATTATCATCGCAGTCTCCACCAAACATTGACCTGGAGGTCTAAATGAGTTTGACGTCGACCAGCAGTAAAGCAACGTTCCTGGGAAATGGGAGCACCGGACCCTTCTCTTTCGCCTTCAGCTTCAACCAAAATTCGGACATCAAAGTTTCCAAGATCGACGTATCGGGCAATACACTGCCTCTCACTGAGATTACGGATTACGTCCTGACCGGGTACCCGGGGAATCTGGGGGGCTCAGTCGCTTTAACTGTAGCAGCCAACCTCGGCGAACAGATTGTTGTCCAGCGGGTCATGGCGTTGACTCAACCGGCGGTATTCCCGGACGGGGGAGCCTTCTTCGCATCCTCGCACGAAAATGCCTATGACCGGCTGACCATGCAACTGCAGCAGGTCAACGACCTGGCGAGCCGGGCGATCAGACTTCCACTGTCCAACACGGGCGGCGGGGACCTTCCCGATCTGGCGCGCGCAGGGACCGTTCTTAGCTTCGACGGGAACGGTAACCCCGGGCTGCTGCCGCCTCCGGACATGACCTATCTCGGCGGGACGTATCTCGATGCGGGAGCCTACTCGACCCTTGCCCTTGCCGACGCCGCAGCTGCAGCCACCGGGAAGCAGCTGGTGATCTCCTCGGTATGGAACACCGTCCCTGCAGTGTTGAACTCTCACATCTGGGTTCTTGCCGGCGGTAGGATCAACAACGCCGGAGCCTTGATGATAAACGGTTCCTTCGTGGCAGGAAGATACCAGGTCTTTGGCGGTGCCGGCGCTGTCAGCTTCGGGGTAACCTCAACGCATCTCGTTTATCCCGAGTGGTGGGGCGCCAAGGCTGATGGTGCTACCGCATCCGCAGCGCCCCTGCAGGCGGCGCTCAATTCCTGCAGCGCCGGGGCAGCCGTCTACCTCCTGGCGGGCACCTACATGTGCTCAACCACCATCAATCTGCCGGCCTACGTGAAGCTCTATGGAGTAAGCCAGATTTACTCCATCCTCAGCTTCACTAACCAAACGCTGGACGGCATCAACTTCGTCACCTCCGGGAATAACAGTTTCAATACCCTGAGAGACCTCTGCGTCACCGGCGCTAAAAACGGTTTCAGGGCGAACTATACCGGACACATCACGATGGAGAACGTTTACGCGAAAAACTGCGTCATCGGGTTTTACTTCTCGCAGGTTGTCGGCAGCATGTTCACCAGGCTCGAAGGTAGGTACAACGGTACCGGTATTAAAATCGACTTCAATGGTATCTCGTATTCTGATCAGAACGTCTGGAACGCTTGCGTGTTCGCCTATAACACCGGAGTTGGGTTCTACAAGATAAAGGGCCTGAGTAACGTATTCAACGGGCTTTACTGTTTCAACAATACCGGTATCCAGATGGTGCTGGAGGACGATACCGCCGACAACCTGCCCGATATCTATTCTTCGCACCTTAACGGGAACGACCTCTACAACGGAGTCTACCTGGAGGGATATTACGGAAATCCTGGTCTGGACCTGGGGACGAGTCTCCTCTCCATCACGGGTCTCGGCAGGACCAAGATAAACAACCTCACCCTCATAAATTACGTTCCTAAGAGTGGGGGTATTATCTCCCTTAACCGTTCCATGGGAGTTCGAATTGAGGGCGTACTCGCTGAATATACAACATCCAGCTCCGCGGCTGTCACGATGGACCGACTGTGCGTTGAATGCACTGTTGATATCCAACCGTCCTCGAATCTGCCAGTGGCCGGGTCGATGATCGGGGGGCAGGTCCCCGCCGGCTTCCAGATGTTCCCTTCGGATTCGGTCCTGAGTAACACAATTTTCACCACGCCCGGGGGAGGCGGTGCTGACGTGCTTGCGAGCTGGACCGAGATCGGAGCGACCGGGGAGCTCTCCCTGGATGGCGCTGACCTGGTAATGGTCGGGTCTACTAACTCCCTGAAGGTGATACAGCCAGCGACCGCCGTAGCCGTGGAGATCGATCAGCTCACCCCGGCCCTGACCGCCGGGGGAGCATACTGGCTGAACCTGACCTACAAGTGCGATACGGGTCAGTCTCACAACGGGAGTCCCATCGAGGTCTGCCTACAGAACGCCGGCAGCGGCTATGCTAACTTCGACTTCGTCACCAACACCTGGAGCAACGCGGGGATGACCAGGATCAACCTTCCGCTATCGAACGTGCCTTACACCATCTCGATACCGTTCACCGCACCCGCGATATCTTCCCAGGTGAACATGCGTCTGATCTTCGACACCTTCGGGCAGAACGCAGCCAATGCGGTCTATCACGTTTACGAGGCATCCATCTCCACTCAGCCGAACAGGCCGGTGCCGGCGATGTCCGCGCTCTTTATGCCGTGGTTGCCGATCTATGCCAGCAACGCAACGGCCCTGGCCGGTGGTCTGAAGGCAGGCATGCCCTACCGCAACGGAGACGTTATCCAGATCACCCACTAAGAAGGAGGTACTATGGCAATTTTTGAACCGGCGTTCAACGCCACACTGGTCAACGAGGGGTTCCCCGGGTTCGCCCTGGACAACAATGGAGCCGAGGTCTGCGCTGGCATCAACCGAGCGTATTGGCCCGGGTGGGAGGGCTGGGCGAAAATCGACTTCTTGAAGTCCAACGGACTGAATCATGCCGACATCAACGCCGAGCTCCGGAAGGATCCGGACTTAATCGGGAAGGTAAAAGACTTTTACCGGCGAAACTTCTGGACGCCCTGGATGGGGCAGATCAACGCTCAGTCAGTCGCGAACTGGGCCTTTGACAAGGGCGTCAACATGGGCCTGAAGGAGTGCGTTCTTCTCCTGCAGCGCGCTGCCGGCGCCATGGCTGATGGGAAGTTCGGTCCTGCGACTCTCGCAGCGGTCAACGTCGCCGATCCGGCGCAGCTCGTCAAGGCGGCCCATGACCAGGCGGTGAAGTTCTACCAGGACCTTCACGCGAAAGACCCGGTGAAATATCCGGCGGACATGGTCAATAGGGCATGACCGATCAGGGCAGCATATTGCTTTTGATGAGCTACCAGCACCCCGTGTGCTCCTTCATCGAGGCTCCGTGCGAGTTCTGCCACACCGATCAGTGCAAAGAGAAGGCAACATCAACCTGCCGGCGTATTCAAGAGTCGGCCAACAAAGGAGAATCATCATGGGTCAGATCGTAATTCCCGTCCCGGCGGCAACGCCCAATGCCATGAGCAACATCCTCGGAGTCCTCGGCGCCATCGGCGTCCTGCTCCAGCCCTACCTGAAGACCGGCACCGTCTCGATTGAGACGGTCGCGATCGCTGTCTTCATCGCCGCGATCTGCTACTTCATCGGCAAGAAAGACCCCACGGTGGAGGCTCAGCTCGTCAACACCGTCCAGGGCATAGTGGATTCCACCATCAGCGCCAAGCTGCCGGCGGCGATCACCGCAGCGCGCCCGGTCAACGCCCTGGAGTCCGCCCTGGTCGACACGGCTGCATCCCAGAACCGGGCAGGTTCCTAATGTTGGCGAGCATCGTTCCTATCGTCACCATCCTGGGTTCGATCTTTCTTGCACTCTTTCACGCCTGGCAGACAGCAGCACCAGCCAGGGCACAGGAGGATCACGATGAAAAGGTCCAGCAGGGCAGGACGGATATCACGGCAGGCAACGCTGCTGCTGTTACTGAGCGCATTGACCGGGTGCTCACTGTTCAAGCCGACACCGCCGCCGGCAGTGATGCCCGAAGCGCAGGCGATCCGCCTGGAGAAGGGGACTCCGGCACCCTGGCGCGGATGGCTGCTCTCGGACTCATCGGTAGCGAAGCTCCTGGAAGCGGCGGAACGGGGGCAGGCGAAGCAGCCGTAATAGCTGAATCGGAGAAACAGTTTCCATTCCGCCCCTTTTTTTGATATTGTCTTCCGTCTATGGCGCGGTACCTGGACCTAGACAATAATTAACTGGCGAACCCATAGCGAACCCAGACCCAGCTGGGGGTACTTGGACCTGTAGCGAAATTATATGGTTACAAAACAATAAAGCATAATGTGAGATTAATAGCCATTTGCATCACAGGTACGAGGGGTCAAAAGATATGTCAGTTGCAAGCATAGAGGAAGCCATCGAGGAGATCAAAGCCGGCAGGATGGTGATCCTGGTGGACGACGAGGACCGGGAAAACGAGGGCGACCTCACCATGGCCGCCCAGTGCGTGACCCCCGAGGCGATCAACTTCATGGCGCGTTTCGGCCGCGGCCTGATCTGCCTCACCATGACCGGCGAGCGCTGCGACAAGCTCGACCTGCCCCCCATGGTGCAGAACAACAGCTCCTCGTTCGGCACCGCCTTCACCATCTCCATCGAGGCCAAGAAGGGGGTCACCACCGGCATCTCCGCGGCCGACCGCGCCCACACCATCCTGACCGCGGTGGCGCCCGGCGCCGCCGCGTCGGACCTGGCCCGGCCCGGCCACATCTTCCCCCTGAGGGCCAAGAACGGCGGCGTGCTGGTGCGCTCCGGGCAGACCGAGGGGTCCGTCGACCTGGCTCGCCTGGCGGGACTGGAGCCCGCCGGGGTCATCTGCGAGATCATGAACGAGGACGGCACCATGTCCCGCATGCCCGAGCTGAAGAAGTTCGCCAAGGAGCACGGCATCAAGGTCTGCACCATCGCGGACCTGGTCGCCTACCGACTGAAGCACGAAAGCCTGGTGCGCAGGTCCGTCGAGGTGGCGCTCCCCAGCCAGTTCGGCAGCTTCCGCGCCGTCGCCTTCGAGAACGACATCGACAAGCTGGAGCACCTGGCCCTGGTCAAGGGGGACATCCGCGGCGACCAGCCGGTCCTGGTGCGGGTGCACTCCGAGTGCCTGACCGGCGACGTCTTCGGCAGCGTCCGCTGCGACTGCGCCGACCAGCTGCACAGCGCCATGGAGCAGATCGAGAAGGACGGCACCGGCGTCATCCTCTACATGCGCCAGGAAGGGCGCGGCATCGGCCTCACCAACAAGCTCAAGGCCTACGCGCTGCAGGACCAGGGGCAGGACACCGTGGAGGCGAACCTGGCGCTCGGCTTCAAGGCGGACCTGCGGGACTACGGCATCGGGGCGCAGATCCTGGTGAACCTCGGGGTGAAGAAGATCCGGCTCATGACCAACAACCCGAAGAAGCTGGTCGGGCTGCAGGGGTACGGCATCAACATCGTCGAGCGGGTGCCCATCGAGATCGCCGCTTCCAAGAGCAACGTGAAGTACCTCAAGACCAAGCGCGACAAGATGGGGCACCTGCTGGAAAATATCTAGAGACGGGGAGAGACGGGGAGAGACGGGGAGAGACAGGTTGAGGTTGAGGTTGAGGTCGAGTGAAGATGCTGCCCTGGCGGTGCCTCTTTCTCTTAGCCTTAACCTGTGAGCCCAGGCGAACGAAAACCTTAATCTGCTTCATAGGTTGAGGTCGAGTGAAGATCCAACCCTGACGACGACTCTTTCTCCTAGCCTTGACCCGTGAGCCCAGGCGAACGAAAACCTAAATCTGCTTCACCCCGGAGTGTGACATGCCAAAATTCATCGAAGGAAAACTGAACGCCGAGGGGCTCAGGGTCGGCATCGTGGTCGGCCGTTTCAACAGCTTCATCGGAGAGCGGCTCCTGGAGGGCGCCCTCGACGCCCTGATCCGTCACGGCGCGGACGACTCCCAGATCACGGTGGCCCGGGTGCCCGGCGCCTTCGAAATCCCGCTCGCCGCCCAGAAAATGGCGAAAACCGGCAGGTACGACGTCCTGATCTGCCTGGGCGCCGTGATCCGCGGCTCCACCCCGCACTTCGACTACGTCGCCTCCGAGGTCTCCAAGGGGATCGCCCACGTCTCGCTGGAGACCGGCGTTCCGGTTGCCTTCGGCGTCCTCACCGTCGACACCATCGAGCAGGCGATCGAGCGGGCCGGAACCAAGGCGGGCAACAAGGGGTTCGATGCGGCGATGACCGTCATCGAGATCGCCAACCTGTTCAAGGAGATGGATAATTGAGTGCACGCAGAGAAGGTCGGGAACTGGCGCTGCAGGCGCTGTACTCGAAGGACCTGGTTCCGCAGGACGCCAGCTCCACCCTGAGGCGGATCATGGAGAGCTTCGGTGAAGGGGAGGAGCCGACCCTGGAGATTCATTCCAAGGCGTTCGCCTTCGCGTCCGAGCTGGTGGACGGGGTCCTCGCCAACCTGGCGGCGATCGACGCCCGCATCGCGGAGAAGTCCAAGCACTGGAGCATGGCGCGCATGGCGCGGGTGGACCTGAACATCCTGCGCCTCGCCGTCTTCGAGCTGCTCTATCGCGGCGACATCCCGAAGAACGTCACCATGAACGAGGCGATCGAGGTCGCGAAGAAGTTCGGCGCCGAGGATTCCGCCTCCTTCGTGAACGGGATCCTGGACGAGATCGCCTCCAGCGTCACGGACAAGGAATAGCGCAAAGCCGGCCGGCAGAAGTCCCGCTGGGACGCCGGCCGCCGCAGCCGCTCAGGTTCCCCCTTCCAGAATTCCCCTGTGCCAAGGCTCTTGTTCGGCCCGCGTGTCGTGTGCGCCTCCTCCCCTCTCCCCCGGGATGAGGGGAGGGGTGAGGGGGGCTCCGCGGAGCAGCACGGGCGGCAGGGCAAAGCCCCCACACCCCGGCCCACAAAGGGGGAGGGAGGGCTTGCCGAGGGGAAGAGAGCTTTCAGGGGAAGAACCAAGAGGCAGGTCGGGTTGCGCAGGGTAGACTGCCATTTTTCAATGCGAGGTAACATGAAAGAGATAAAGATAGGCTTGCTCGGGTTCGGCACCATCGGCGCGGGCGTTGTTAAGCTCCTGAAGGCGAACGCGGGCCTCATCGAGGAGAAGACCGGCGCGCGGGTCTCCCTGAAGGCGATCGCCGACCTGGACATCACGACCGACCGCGGCGTCTGCATCGAGGGGATCACGCTCACCAGGAACGCGGACGAGGTGCTGACCGATCCGGAGATCAGCGTGGTGATCGAGCTGATCGGCGGCTACGAGCCCGCGCGCAGCTTCGCCCTCAAGGCGATCGCCCACGGCAAGCACCTGGTCACCGCCAACAAGGCGCTCCTGGCGGTGCACGGCGAGGAGATCTACGCGGCCGCCCGGACCCACGGGGTCGAAGTCCTCTTCGAGGCGGCGGTGGGCGGCGGCATCCCGGTCCTCTCCGCGATCAAGGGGAACATGGCGGCCAACCGCTTCGCCACGGTGCTCGGCATCGTGAACGGCACCTGCAACTACATCCTCACCCGGATGACCCAGGAGGGGGCCGACTTCGCCGACGTGCTGAAGAGCGCCCAGGAGCTGGGCTACGCCGAGGCGGATCCGACCTTCGACATCGAGGGGGTCGACACGGCGCACAAGCTCTGCCTGCTCTTGTCGCTTTGCTTCGGCACCAGGGTCGACCTGAAGGACATCTACTCGGAGGGGATCACCTCGGTCTCCTCGGAGGACGTGGACTTCGCCAAATCCTTCGGCTACCGGATCAAGCTCCTGGCGATCGGCAAGCGCGACGGCGACCTGATCGAGGCGCGGGTGCACCCGACCATGATACCGATCGACTACCCGCTGGCCGACGTGCACGGCGTCTTCAACGCCATCCGGCTCACCGGCGACTTCATCGGCCCCGTCATGTTCTACGGCAGGGGCGCCGGTATGGACGCCACGGCGAGCGCCGTGGTCGGCGACGTGGTGGATCTCGCCCGCAACATGGAGGCCGGGGTCTCGCGCCGCTGCGCGCCGCTCGGCTACCTGGACCAGAAGGTGGCGCAGCTTGCCATCAAGCCGATCGGGGAGATCGTCAGCAAGTACTACATCCGCTTCCAGGCGCTGGACCGGCCCGGCGTGCTGGCCCGCATCGCCGGGGCGCTCGGCTCGGGCGGGATCTCCATAGCGAGCATGGTGCAGAGCGCCCGGAGCGAGAGCGAGACCGTGCCGATCGTGATCATGACCCACGAGGCGCGCGAGGCGGACGTGCGCCGGGCCCTGGCCGAGATCGACGGCTTCGACGTGATCCGGGACAAGAGCAACTTCATCCGGATCGAGGACAACCTGACCTGACGACAGATAAGGGGGCGCGAGCCCCCTTATCGACGACCGCGGCAAAAAAGACGGGCGGGGATTTTCCCCCGCCCGTCTCTTTTTTTTTGGGCGGCCCCCGGCGGCCCTACGCCGCCGGGCGCGCCGGTTTTCTGCGGGGGCGAGCCGTCGTTCGCCCGGCCTGCGGCCTTTCCCGGCCCGGCTTCCACCCCCCGACCACCCCCCCCGGGAGCGGGAGCCTGCCCCCCGGCCTTGGCTCAGGCCGCCAGTTTCCTCTCGTACCCTTCCACGACCGCCCGGTAGTGCTCCTCCAGCCCCTGGGCGGCCTGCTCCTCCGCCCTCCGGTACCCAGCGACGATCGCCCCGCGCCGCTCGGCGGGAAGCACCCGCTCCGCCAGCGGATAGAGGATCTCGTCCTCCTTGGAGATATGCTCCCGCAAAAGCTCCAGGTAGCCGCGCGCGTTACCGACGATCTCCTCGTCCTGACCCGGTTCGCCGGCGAGCGCCCGGGTCGCGGCCCCCTCCATGCCGCGCACGAAGGCGCGTCCCTGGTCGTGCTCCATCAGCATCGCGGCGACCGGGGAGTTGGCCCGCGGCATGCCGTTTTCGACCAGCGCCTCGAAGAGGATGTCCTCCTCCTTGGCGTGGTGGAAGCGGTCGGCGAAGTTCCTGATGAAGTCGACGCCGTCCAGGTAGAAGCGGTAGTCGCGGAAGCTCCCCGCCTCCGTGCGGTTCGCCGCTTGCTCCAGGAGCGCCAGCATCCTCAGGATCAGCTGGTGCTCGTCCTTGAGCTTCTGGGTGATATCCTGCTTCATGGGCTAGCTCCTTCTTTCCCCGTTGATGCCGATGGTCGCCGTCTCCAGCGGGATTTCCTTGCCGGAAAGCGCCAGGGCCTGCCGGACCATGACGTCGAGGCCGCGGCAGCAGGGGACTTCCATGATCGCCACGGTGATGCTCTTCACCTCGTTCTGGCGGAAGATGGTCGCCAGTTTCTCGACGTAGGGGGCGGTGTCGTCCAGCTTGGGGCAGGCGATCGCCACCGCCTTTCCCTTCAGCAGGTCGCTGTGGAAGCTCCCCAGGGCGAAGGCGACGCAGTCCGCCGCGATCAGGATGTCGCTGTCCTGGAACCAGGGGGCGCTGGGCGGAACCAGGTGCAGCTGCACCGGCCACTGCCTCAGTTCGCTCTGCGCCTTCTCGGTGCTGCAGCTCTGTGCCGTTTCAACCCTCTCGATAACCCTCGGTGCGCTTCCCTGGCAACCGCATGCTGAATGTCCCATGTTGAATCTCCTTTTTTTGTCTGTTTATAGAGCTGTTGGATTATAGTAGCGGTGAAAAAGGCGGACCCGGCGATCGTCCTTGCCGGTGTTTCACTCTCCAATGGTTTACGACGCGAGGTGTTCGTTTATTTCCTGCTCAATGGCGGCCTCGTTCTCCTTGGAGAGACCGTGGATCGACACGACGTCCTTCAGTAAGCAGATGCCGACCTTGCAGGTGACGCAACCGATCTCGTAGCGGTTCAGTATCTCTCCAATCTGCGGGTACTGCGTCATCACGTCCTGAATAGCGGTGTCGCCCAAGCCATTTTTGAATTCCATTGTTTCCTCCCGTAGTGCTTCGTTGAACTGAAGATAGCCCAGTCAAGCAAAGATGTTTATGACGTGAGTCAAAATTCTCCGATTGTCCTTTTGGCTCGAAAGAGCCGAAACTGCGGGGATCTATTGACCTTCGGGCGAAATTGCGTAAACTGGTGACTGGCAGGTAGGCTTTTTTTGTGAGGCGAGGTGACCAGATGGAGCGGGAACTGAGGTCGCAGATACAGGAACTTGAACGGTCCCTGCCGCCGCTTGCGCCGGAGCAGTCCCTGCTCCTGGAGCGGGCCGCCGCGGAACTGGCGCTCTCCGGCATCACCGGGGAGGTGCTGAAGGCGGGAGCGCAGGCGCCCGACCTGACGCTCCCCAACGCCGTGGGGAGGCCGGTGCATCTCGACGCGGTGCTGGAAAGCGGCCCGGTCGTGGTGACCTTTTACCGCGGCATCTGGTGCCCGTACTGCAACCTGCAGCTCAAGGCCTACCAAAAGGTCCTGCCGGAGATACTCCGGCTGGGCGGCTCGCTATTGGCCATCTCCCCCCAAAGCCCCGACAAGTCACAGGCGACGCTGCTGAAGAACTTCCTGCAGTACGAGGTGTTGAGCGACCTCGGCAACGCCGTGGCGCGCCGGTTCGGCCTGGTCTACCAGGTCCCGGAGCCGGTGCGCTCCGTCTACCTCTCCTTTGGCAGCAACCTCCCTGCCTTCAATGCCGACAGTTCCTGGGAACTGCCGATCCCCGGGACCTTCGTGATCGGAGCCGGCCGGCGCATCCTGCTCTCCTACGCGGACAGCGACCCGCGCAACCGCCTGGAGCCGGCGGCGATCCTGGAGGCGCTCGAGGTGCTGGCGGAGGAAAAACAGGGGCTGGGAAAACCAGCCCCCAGTCCCTAGCCCCGCCTTTCGCCTTTCTAGCCCCTGCCTCTAAAAGGAACAGCGACATGACGAAACGGATAGCGATTCTCACCGGGGGGGGCGACTGCCCGGGACTCAACGCGGTCATCAGGGGGGTGGTGCGCTCCGCGGTCATGAGCCGGGGCTGGGAGGTGGTCGGCATCGAGGACGGCTTCGACGGCTTCCTGCACCCGGAGAAATGCCGCCTGATCGGCCTCCCCGAGGTGCGCGGCATCCTCCCCCGGGGCGGCACCATCCTCGGCACCACCAACCGGGGCAACCCCTTTAGCTACCCGATCCTGCGCCAGGGGCAGCTGGAGATGGTCGACGTCTCCCACGAGGTCGTCTCCCGGATCGACCTGCTCGGCATCTCGGGGCTGGTCGTGGTGGGGGGCGACGGCACCCTGAAGATCGCCCTGGAGCTGATGAAGCGCGGGGTGCCGATCGTGGGGATTCCCAAAACCATCGACAACGACCTCCTGGAGACGGACGTCACCTTCGGCTACAACACGGCGCTGGAGACCGCGACCGACGCGCTGGACAAGCTGCACTCGACGGCCGAGAGCCACCACCGGGTCATGGTGCTGGAGGTGATGGGCCGCTACGCCGGCTGGATCGCCCTGGAGTCGGGGATCGCCGGGGGGGCGGACGTCATCCTGATCCCGGAGATCCCCTACGACATCGAGCGGGTCTGCGCCGCGATCGTGGAGCGCGGGCGGCGCGGCGGCCGCTTCAGCGTCATCGTCGCCGCGGAGGGGGCCTACCCCAAGGGGGGGAGCCGGGTGGTCCGGGAGGCCGCCGGCGGCAGGTCGGTGGTGGAGCGCCTGGGCGGCGTCGGCGAGCTGATCTCCCGGGAACTCGGGGGGTGCCTGGAGATGGACATCCGGGTCACCGTGCTGGGGCACCTGCAGCGCGGAGGCTCCCCGTCGACCTTCGACCGCTGCCTCGGCTCGCGCTTCGGCGTGAAGGCGGTGGAGCTGATCGAGGCGGACGCCTTCGGCCAGATGGTCTGCCTCAAGGGACGCTCCATCACCTCGGTCCCGATCGAGGCCGCGGTCCGCTGCCTGAACCTGATCGACCCGGCGGGCGAGATGGTGCGCCACGCCGAGGCGCTCGGGATAATGCTGGGGCGCTAAGATACAGTTGACTTTGCCCAACCTCTGACTTAGACTGCAAAAAATCCCCCCAAGGGCCGCAGGGCGCGGCACCGGGGGCGCTCAAGAGGTGGCAACGTTATGAAGAACCCCATCGCCGGAGCCAACCGGAGCCAGATGTACGCTCTCTGCGGCTTTTTCCTCGGCATTTTCGCTCCGGTCGGCTGGACGGTCCTGCGCCTGATTCTCTTCGCCGATCCCGCGGTCCCGCTCGCCTCCCAGATCTTCAGCGACATGACCCGCAACTCCCAGGGGTGGGCCCTGTACCTCTACATGGGAGGCGGCACCGCCTGCGTCCTCGCCATTTTCGGCTACTTCATCGGCGGCGCGGCGGACGAGCTGCACAAAAAGGGGGCCGAGCTGGACCTCCTGAACCAGGAGGTCAACTCCCAAAAAAGGCTCTTCGAGAACCGCTACAAGGTCCTCGACAACAACATCAAGAACTTCCACAAGATAGGATCCAAGATCCAGAAGTGCGTGCGCAAGGACGACGTGCTGGTGCTCTGCGTCGAGGGGCTGCACGACGTGCTGAGCTACGAGCGGGTGAACGTCCTGATGGCGGACCCCGAGAAGAAGCAGCTCTCCTTCGCGGTGACCGCCGGCAACGAGGCGCCGGTGGGGCCCGAGGTGGTCCTGCCGCTGGACGGCCGCTCCGGCGTCATCTACAAGTGCTTCCGGGAGCGCCAGGTCTACTTCATCGAGGACATCTCCCAGTACCCGCCCGACTTCCTGCTGCAGCCCCCCTTCGACATGATCAAGCCGCTGCGCTCCACCTGCTTCATCCTGTGCCCCATCGTGCTCAAGGGCGAGACCGTCGGGATCTTCGCCCTGGACAACAAGAAGAGCCACCGGGCGCTCAACGACACCGACGTCGACACCATACGGCTCTTCGCGGACCAGGCGGCGGCGGCCTTCATGCGCATCAGCCTCCTGGGGTCGATCGACCAGCTCACCCTGGAGCTCGGCAAGACCTTCTCGGAGCTTTTGAAGAGCCGGGAGGTCTACTCCAGGAACCTCTCCCGCCTGAAAAACGCGGCCGACTCGCTCGCCAGCGGCGCCGGGAAGATCGACGGCTCGGCGCACGGCGTCATGGAGTCGGTGGACGAGGCGAGCGCCGCCGCGGGAGAGATCTCCGTCGCCACGGACCAGATCACCCGCAACATGGACACCCTCTCCGACTCGGTATACAAGTCGGTCTCCGCCATGGAGCAGATCTCCTCCACGCTGCGGCAGGTGGAGAAGAACACGGTGCTCTCGCACGGGCTCTCCAGCCGGGTGAAGGAGCAGGCCGAGCAGAGCCGCGAGGTGGTGCGCGAGACGGTGCATTCGCTGGACGAGATCCAGCGCTCCGTGGAGCTCTCCTTCGAGGGGATCAAGCGGCTCGGGGCGAACAGCGGCCGGATCGAGGGGTTCGTGAGCGTCATCAACGACATCACCAAGAGGACCAACCTGCTGGCGCTGAACGCCTCCATCATCGCGGCCCAGGCGGGGGAGTACGGCAAGAGCTTCGGCGTGGTGGCCGACGAGATCAGGAACCTCTCCCTGCAGACCGGGCTCTCCACCGGCGAGATCACCGGCATCATCGACGAGATCATGACCGAGTCCCGGATCGCGGCCGACAACGTCATGGCGACCAAGGAGCTGGTGCGCAAGGGTGTGAAGCTCGGGCAGCAGACCGGCGCCTCCCTGGCGAACATCCTGGAGAGCTCCCAGGAGGCGATGGAGATGACCCGGCAGATCAAGCTCGCCTCCGAGGAGCAGTCCCACGCGGTGCTGTCGGTGAGCCAGGCGATCGAGGACGTGAGTGCCATGACCATGCAGATCTTCCGGGCCTCCAAGGAGCAGGCGCTGGCGACCAAGAGCGTGGCGCGCTCGCTGGAGGAGGTCAGGGGGATGAGCCACGACATGGCCGCCTCCGCCGGCCGGCAGACGGTGGACGGCGCCGAGATCAGGGGGGCGGTGGATTCGGTGACCAGGATGGCGGACGCCATCTTCGACGATATGGAGCAGCGCCAGGAGGAGAGCGGCGCCGTGGTGAAGGAGCTCGAGCAGATGCGGGCGAGCGCCGAGTAGCAGGGGCGGGCACCGAGCAGCAGGGGAGGGCGACCGGCACGGCCCCCAGTGCCCCCGGGCGTCGTTGAGTCCCTTGAGTCCGAAGGAGCGGCGGCAGGCAGTGCAGCCAAAAAGTTCAGGAGCCGACATGCAGAAGAAAAAGACCGTGCTCGATTTCCAGAAGATGAAGGCGGCGGGGGAGCGGATCGCGGTGCTCACCTGCTACGACTTTCCGACCGCGGGGATCATGGACGGCTGCGGCATCGACATGATCCTGGTGGGGGACTCGGTCGGCGTCGTGGTCGCCGGCTACGACAACACCCTCCCGGTCACCATGGAGGACATGATCTACCACACCCGCGCCGTCATGCGGGCGCGCCCGCAGGCGCTGGTGGTGGCGGACCTCCCCTTCCTCTCCTACCAGACCGACCTTCCCACGGCGAGGCTCAACGCGGGGCTCCTGATCAGGGACGGCGGGGCCGCCGCGGTGAAGCTGGAGGGGGGCGTCAACGTGGCCGGCACCATCGCCGCCATCTGCGACATGGACATCCCGGTGATGGCCCACATCGGGCTCACCCCGCAGTCGCTGCACCGCATGGGCGGCTTCCGGGTGCAGGGGAAGAGCGAGGAGCAGGCGGACAAGCTGCTCGCCGACGCGGTCGCCGTGGAGCGCGCCGGAGCCTTCGCCGTCGTGCTGGAGGGGATCCCGCGCGCCCTCGCCGGGAGGATCACGGCGGAGCTCGCCATCCCGACCATCGGGATCGGGGCCGGCCCCGCGTGCGACGGGCAGGTGCTGGTGCTGCACGACATCCTGGGGCTCTGCAGCAAGTACTCGCCCAAGTTCGTCAAGCGCTACGCGGAACTCGGGCCGGTCATCTCCGAGGCGGTCTCCAGCTACATCGCCGAGGTCAAGGGCGGGACCTTTCCCGACGAGAGGCACTCGTTCTCATGATACTGATAGAGAGCGTCGAGCAGATGCGGCAGTTCGCCCGGGAGCGCCGCGGCAGGATCGCCCTGGTCCCGACCATGGGGTACCTGCACGAGGGGCACGCCTCCCTGATGGAGGAGGCGAGGAGGCGCGCGGAGATCGTCGTCGTCAGCATCTTCGTGAACCCGACCCAGTTCGGCGTGAACGAGGACCTGGACAGCTACCCGCGCGACCTGGAGCGCGACATCCGCGTGGCTCAGGCGGCGGGGGTCGACGTCATCTTCGCCCCGACGGCCGGCGACATGTACCCGCCGGGGTACCAGAGCTACCTGAACGTGGAGGTGATCACGGACGAGCTGTGCGGCGCCAGCCGGCCCGGCCATTTCCGCGGGGTGACCACCGTGGTCGCCAAATTGTTCAACATCGTCGCCCCGAAGCTCGCCGTCTTCGGCAAGAAGGACTTCCAGCAGCTCGCCGTCATCAGGCGCATGGTGCAGGACTTCAACATGGACCTGGAGATCGTCGGCATGCCGATCGTGCGCGAGCCCGACGGGCTGGCGCTCAGCTCGCGCAACAGCAAGCTCGACTCCGCGGGGCGCCGGAGCGCCCTTTGCCTGAGCCGGTCGCTGGCCGCGGCGCGGGCCGCCTTCCGGGGCGGCGAGCGCTCGGTCCCGGCGCTGCGGCAGGCGGCGCTGGCCCCGATCCGGGGCGAGAGCGCGGCCCAGCTCGATTACCTCGAGTTCCGGGACCCCGACACCCTGGCCCCCGTGCAGCAGGCGCAGGAAAGTACCCTGCTCGCCCTCGCCGTGCGGGTCGGCGCGGTGCGGCTGATCGACAACTGCATCCTCGGCGAGCCCTAGGCAAGGGGCGGGGCACGCCGCCGAGTTCCCCACTCCCTGATAGGGGAGGGCGAGGCAGCCGGAAGGCTCGCGCCACTCTGCTCCCTCTCCCGGAGGGGGAGGGCCGAGTGGGGGGGGAAGCCGGTGCGCCGCGCGAAGCATCGGTAGGAACAGTTCTGCTGTCACGGGTACCAGCTAATCCAGCATTAGCGACTACCTCTGACAGCTTTTTGCGTTGAGCCGAGCGGGGTACCTCCAGCCCCGCAGGGGAAACGTGGAGCCGCCTGCCCCCGCCCTCCGGGAGGGGGTGGCCGCGGGCCGGGTGAGGGCGCCCCGGGCAGGCACCCCCGCGGGCAGCGTCTCGGCCGGCCTAAGTTGTCAATCGGCCCAGCTGTGATACAGTGGCGGTGGTGTTACTACTATTTCCGTTTGTCAGAGGTCGCATCCATGCAGATTTACACAGCGTCCTATGTGCTGCCGATTTCCTCCCCGCCGATTCCCGGGGGCGGGGTCGCCGTCGAGAACGGCATCATCACGGCGGTCGGCTCGGCGGCCGGAATGCGCGCGGCAACCGGCGCCAGGGTGACCGATCTGCCCGGCTGCGTCATCGTCCCCGGACTGGTGAACGCCCACACCCACCTGGAGCTCACCCATTTCCCGGCCTGGAAGGTGCGCAAGGACCTGGACTACCTCCCCAAGACCTACGTCGAATGGATCCGCCAGGTCGTGAAGATCAGGCGCGCCCTGGCGCCGGGAGAGGTCGAACTCTCGGTCAAGGAGGGGCTGCGCCTGTGCATCGAGTCGGGCACCACCGCCGTGGGCGAGATACTGAGCGACTTCTCGCTGGCGCCGCTCTACGGCGCCTCGCCGCTCTCGGGGAGGCTCTTTCTGGAGGTCATCGGCCACGACCCGGTAGCAAGCGACCTCCTGCTGGAAAGGGTCGAGGCGTGCCTCGGGTCACTGGGCGGCGGGATGCTCCCCGGCATCTCTCCCCACACCCCGCACACCGTGTCGGGGCACCTGTTCCGGGGCGTCCAGGAGCTCTCCCGCAGGCTCGGCCTCCCCAAGGCGGTGCACCTCTCCGAATCGCTGGAGGAAGTCTCCTTCATGTTCGACAGCTCCGGCCCCATCGCCGAGGTGATCTTTCCTATGGCGCGCTGGGAGGGGTACCTCCCCGCGCCGCTGCACGCCACCTCCGCGAGCTACCTGGACGGGCTCGGCGTGCTGGACCGCGGCACCCTCGCGGTGCACGCCGTGCACGTCACCCCCGCCGACGTGGCCCTGCTGAAGGAGCGCGGCGTCAGCGTCGTCCTGTGTCCGCGCAGCAACGATCGGCTCAACGTGGGGTGCGCCCCTTACGGCCTCCTGAAGGGCGCGGGTCTGCCGCTCGCGCTGGGGACCGACTCCCTGGCGAGCAACGACTCCCTGTCGCTTTGGGACGAGATGCGCTACCTGCGGGAGAGCGCGCCCGACGCCTTTAGCGCCGAGGAGCTGCTCGCCATGGCGACCCTGGGCGGGGCGCGGGCGCTCGGCATCGAGGGCCGGGCCGGGTCGCTGGAGGCCGGCAAGCGGGGCGACTTCCTGATCTTCTCCGGCTGCGACCTGCGGCCCGGCAAGCCCCTGCCGGAGAGGCTCCTGGAGCAGGGGCGGCTGGAGCAGGTCTACATCGCCGGCCGCTCGGTGCCCCGGCCCCCGCCGCCCTTTTAGCCCTGTCATTTTGCATGGTAATCTGATAGGATTATACAACTATGGGTGAGAAGCTGATCTGCAACAACAAGAAGGCGTTCCACGACTACTTCATCGAGGAGCGTTACGAGGCGGGGATCGTGCTGCAGGGGACCGAGGTCAAGTCCCTGCGCAACGGCAAGGCCAACCTGAACGATTCCTTTGCCATGGTGAAGAACGGCGAGGCGTTCCTGCACAACTTCCACATCCTGCCCTACGATTTCGGCAACAGGGAGAACCACGAAGCGGACCGGATGCGCAAGCTGCTGCTGCACAAGGCCGAGATAGTGAAGCTTTTTTCCAAGATACGGGAGCAGGGATACGCGTTGATACCGCTGCGCATCTACTTCAAGGAAGGCAAAGTGAAAGCCGAGTTGGGGTTGGCCAAAGGCAAGAACAACTACGACAAGCGCGAGACCTTGAAGCAGAAGGATCTGCAGCGCGACATGGCGGCCGGCCTCAAAGAAAGGCATCGCGACAGGTAAAAGCAAAGAGGCGGTTCTAGGTTCTACGTTCGAAGTTCTAGGTTTAAACCTACAATCTACAACATAGAACATAGAACGTAGAACGTAGAACATAGAACATAGAACGTAGAACGTAGAACGTAGAATAGATTTCAAGAATTTAAGGGGGTGTACAGGTTTCGACAGGGGATTGAAGGATTTAATTGCGAGCAGGGGTGGGCTGGCCCCTATATCAAGCCCAACGCAAATAAATGCAAACAACAACAATGCAGGAATCTTCGCCGCTGACAACTACGCCTTTGCAGGTGCAGTAGCAGCGTAAAGTCATATCCCTCCCAACGGAGGGTTATGCGGGGTAGAGGGTAGGACGCGATCTTGTAGCCCTTCGCCCGTCAACAGAAGCAGACAAGAAAGGCCTCGTTTTACTGGTAAGAGAGTAATAAATTAACCAGTGTAGGAGAAGTGGAAAGGGTCTACCTGTCGCCACCATCCGAAGTCACCCAGGACAAGATGACTACGCTCGTAGACGTTATTTTTGTAGATTCTTTGGACGCGGGTTCGATTCCCGCCACCTCCACCAAGTACCCGAAATCATTATGAATTTCGGAAAAATAAGCCCTGATTCCTCCTTTGTAACTCTTTTTGCTACACAGAGGAGTCAGGGCTTATGCATTCTTACCTGCTTAACCGACGTGGTCACTTCCATGTCCGTATCCGTGTTCCTGCTGATATATCTTTTATAATTCCCCATGCTGAACTTGTAAAATCTCTTAAAACAAAAGACGAGCAGATCGCTCAACAATATGGTCTTGTCATCAGGCAACGGATCATAAAGACATTCTCGCTATTTCGCTTGGGCATTCTCACTGGAGATCAAGTCAGGCACAGCATCCATGAAATTCTTGGCCGAAAGTCTGGCGGGTCCGTTAAGTCGGTAGAATCCTCAGTGGTCAAGTACCAGCACGAACTTCAGCCTACCTTTTCAAACGAAAAGCTCCTATCCGCCGTTATGGACGACTTCGTTTCAGACCGGCATCACGACTGGAGTGTCAAAACCAAAATGGAAAATGAAGCTTCGTTGCGTTTACTTTTGGATGTTATTGGCAATGTAGATGTCTGCACCATTGGTCGGGAAACTGTCCGAGGGCTTCGGGACAACCTAAGCGTCCTCCCCGCGAATCTTTACAAGCTCTTCCCGCAGCAGACGGCCGCTCAAGTCCTCGCAATGGTGCAGAATGGTAGGGAAGCCAATCCCATGAGCATTACCTCTGTGAATAAACATCTCTCACGTTTCTCAGGTCTTTTGTCTCATTGCGTGAAAGAAGGTCACCTGTTGGCAAACCCTGCGGAAGGGATTAGTATCAAGCAGAAAAGGAGAGCGGACGAAGAACGGAAGGTTTACAGTCCAGACGATATGAAAAATATCGTGGAGCATCTTCTGTTGGACGAGGGGAAGCCGGAACGTTATTGGTTGCCTCTTATTGCAATGATGTCCGGTCTCCGGTTGGACGAGGCGTGTCAGCTTTATACAGAGGACATAAAGATAATTGGTGGAGTGTGGTGTTTCGATGTTAATGATGAAGGGGATAAGAAACTGAAAAACGTGTCGAGTTCTCGGATTGTTCCGGTACACCCGTATCTGGTTGGTCTGGGCTTTTTGGACTATGTGAAGAGCGGTAGGGCGGGGGGGATGCCTCGACTTTGGATGAACCTACAGCGACGAGAAGCAGATGGATATGGCAGTGCTTACGGGAAGGTCTTTCAGCGGTTCAACCGAAAGTACATAACCACTGACCCCCTGAAGACCTTCCATAGTTTCCGGCACGCATTCGCTGACACCTTGAAGCAACTGGGGGAGCAGGAGTCACTCATTGCCGAACTCATGGGACACGCAAACGGTTCTATCACCACTGGGCGCTACGGAAAACGGTATCAACCCCAAATCCTACTCGAAGCAATACGTAAGCTGGAATTTGGTATCACAACATTGGTATAGTCGAGAGGTAGTTCATGGATAAGCAAGATGATGTAAATGAAGTAGTGGTTATTGATAATGTTGAAGGCAAGGACACCAATTTATCTGATAGCATAATCGACACTAAAGAAGATAATATTGTAGAAAGATATTTCAAAAATTTAGAATACCCTCAGCAAATAGAAGGACTTTGGTCAGTAACTGATGAGTGGTTTTTCGATATGATATATGATGAATTAGTCAAAAGCACAAAACCCAGTATTAATGATGTCAGGAAAGAATATAAACAACACGAAAAATGGTTGATAGAAGATGGCGGTAGCATTGAATCCTCAGTGAGACAAAAATATTTGGCACTTTTGATTCTGAGATGTGAGGAACTTGTTCAGTCAGAAAAAGAGGAAATCTATCTTATTCTAACTGGAGAAAATATATCGTACCCAAACCAAGGTGCGCCAAGTCGAATCGGCCGAGACACAATAATGGCTATGGAGTTTATGTGCAGAATATATAAGGGAGGCAAACCAAAGACTGTGACAAGTGATATGCAGGATACCTATGGAATAGATAAATCGAATAACACGTTTCGCACTGCTATTGAAAAAGGTAAGCGCAATATTGGGTCTGCTGTGGATAAATGGAAGCATGAGATTGAAAAAAATAATGCAGTGAACCTGAAAGATATCAATATAGAATGTTCAGCCAAAACTATACTCAAAAATTTCGGTATAGATCAAATAGAAATCATTTTAGATAAATTCCCTCTAAAGAAATTTTAAATGATACATTTACGACAGAACAATGTCATTGCGGATCACGAATCTGCCTGACACGACTTGTTCATGGCTTCCTTGAGCATTGCACTCGGTTTGAATGTCAGCACTCTACGGCCATCTATAGTGATCTCCTCCCCAGACTGGGGATTGCGACCTCTCCGGTCGTTCTTCTCCTTCACGACGAAGTTGCCGAACCCCGATATCTTCAGCGTCTCACCGTCTGCCAGCGTGTCCTTGATGATCGACAAGACCGATTCGACGAGGTCCATGCTTTCCAGTTTGGAAAACCCATTTCCGTTTGCAACCCGTTCAGCGATATCTGCTTTAGTCATGATACCCCTCCCATGTGTCGTAATATCAGATGCTTACCCTTAGGTGGCTACGGGAGATTACACTGGCGGGTTGTGTAAGTCAAGAGTCGGTTGCCGCTCCCGAAGGCAAATGTTACGTTGTAAATTCATTTCTCATACCCCACCCCTAGTCTTCTCATTAAGGATTAATTCCAGTTTACTTTTGCTGTGCATCTGCTGTATATTCGCAATTCATTAGGAGGGCGCACCAATGGCAGTTCTCAAGTCTACAAATCTCAACCTCAGGATAGCTCCCGAAGTCCGTGAAGCCCTGCGAGAAGCGGCAGAGCGTGACCACAGAAGTGTTAGCAATATGGTGGAGTATCTGATTGTCCAGTACTGTCAACGGAATGAGATCCCTGTCCAAAAGAAGAGTGCTGATGGCCAACAACCCTGATTTGTTAAGCCCAATTGACTGGTCGTCGGCTTAGGAGAGAGATTCACTTGATGGTAACAATGCAGATCTACAACGCTGAAATAACAGCAGGTTCCCTGCTACTCAAGGAGAGCCGAGCCATCGTGCAACTGCTCCTACAGGGAGCGGATGATGTTGAGTGGCAACGGGCTATTGCCATTGAGAACGTCCTTCAAAAGACTTCACCCGCCAGCGCCAAGCGGATGGCTACATTAATTAGGAAGCGACTTGAACTCATGCCTCGTGAGTTGTGGAGCAAGATTGCCGTAGGGACGACGGAGGTAGCGACTCAGTCTCTATTGGCTGCTGCCATCAAGCACAGCCGCTTGCTCGGGGATTTCATGCTACAGGTGCTGCCCAACCACTACAAATCGTTTGACCACAAGCTTCTGCGGAGAGAATGGGACTCATTCCTGACAGATTGTGCTCATATTGATTCTGCCGTTGCCACGTGGAGTCCATCCACCAAAACCAAGGTCGGACAGGTCGTCTTTCGGGTTCTTGCTGAAGCCGGATACCTTGATAGCACGAGGTCGCTCAAGTTACAGCCGGTATCAATTGCCCCCGAAGTCAGCAGATTCCTCTATGTCCATAACGAACACTACATCCTAAAGTGTATGGAAATTGCCCATGAATGATGCTCTGAAAGATCGTCTCAACAAGATTATGGACCGAATCACCTCACCTGAGTTCCTGACGAACTCTGGTCTGGGGAATGAAATCGGATTCTACATATTCGACTACCCCCCTGAATTCGAGTTGGAGGTCCGCCAACACGTTGAGTTTGTTGTGGACAAGGCGGCAAAGCGGAAGCCGGAGCTGCGGATTGCCCACGTGAATCTCTTCCAAGTCATGATAGATCACCTCAAAGAACGGGGACTCTTGGAGAAAGCAATCTCCATGCAGAGGACGAAGGGTGATGATGCGATGTTCAAGGCGCTCAAAGGTCCGCTCCATGAAGAGAAAATAGCAAAAGTTTTTGCCACGGTTGCCAAACCAGAGACTCACGACTTTGTCTTCATGACTGGTGTCGGCAATGCCTACCCTCTGCTGCGTTCCCATACCCTGTTGAACAACCTGCATCCTCTCATGGGGGGAACGCCGTTGGTAGTTTTCTACCCCGGTACTTATGACGGACAGGGGTTGAGTCTTTTCGGAAAGATGAAAGACAATAATTATTATCGAGCCTTCCAGCTCGTTGTGTGATGACTTTTATGCGAACAGAGGGACTATATGCACATTAAAAATATCTTTGCAAAGAACCTGTTCCGCCCAATCAACGGCGTTGTAAAGGCTGATCAGCACGACGAATCGGTAGTTTGGCAGGAGCTTGACGAGTATGTCGTCACCAGAGAACTGGACAAGCACTTCGTCAAGTTTTTCGATACATACCTAAGTGCAATGGATAACCCGAACGACCCTGCGGTAGCTGCGCGGATGGGCGTGTGGGTCTCCGGTTTCTTCGGTTCCGGTAAATCGCACTTCCTCAAAATCCTCTCCTACCTTCTAGGTAACTGCCAAGCCTTCAACGCTGACACAAACCGGAATCGTAAAGCTGTCGAGTTCTTCGATGAGAAGATTGCTGACGCTATGCTGCTTGGTGACATCAAAAGGGCGGTTGCTTCCGAGACGGATGTCATCCTCTTCAACATTGACAGCAAGGCGGACAACAAGGACAGCAAGGATGCGATCCTCGCGGTCTTCTTGCGTGTTCTCAATGAGAAGCTCGGGTTTAGCGGTGACGACCCCCATATCGCAAGCATGGAGCGTTATCTTCAGGGTAAGGGTGTCCTCGAGAAATTCCATCAAGCATTCAGGGAAGCGTCAGGAACTGAGTGGCTGGACGAGAGAGACGCCTACTCGTTCAAAAGGGACGAAACCGTCGAGGCGCTTTCCACAGCTCTTGGCATGAGCATGGACTCGGCTGGCAAATGGTTTGACGAGGCAGAGGAGCGATTCAGAATCAACATTGACGGGTTCTGCAAGCTCGTTAAGGAGTACCTCGACAGCAAGGGTCCGAAGCATCGACTTGTGTTTCTTGCTGACGAAGTTGGCCAGTTCATAGGCAGTGACACGAACCTCATGCTCAACCTTCAAACCATCACCGAAGACCTTGGACGGATTTGCAATGGCAGGGCATGGGTCATCGTCACATCACAGGAAGACATTGATGCGGTGCTTGGAGAAGTCCGAGGCTCGAGGGCTAATGACTTTTCCAAGATCCAAGGGCGGTTCTTTACTCGACTCTCCCTGTCCAGCAGCAACACGGATGAAGTCATTCAGGCACGATTACTCGAAAAAACCGGCGACGGACGCCGTGCTTTAGAAGAGCTGTGGCTGCAAAAGGGCGACATCCTCAAGAACCAGATAAGTTTCACCCACAGTGCCACGCTCAAAAATTATTCCGACACCAAAACCTTCGTTGATAACTATCCCTTTGCTCCGTACCACTTCCAACTCGTCCAAAAGATTTTTGAGTCGATCCGCAAGGCGGGAGCAACCGGAATGCATCTTAGCCGTGGTGAACGTTCCATGCTTGATGCCTTCCAGACCGCCGCTAAAAGTATCTCGGAACAGCGTATTGGCGCACTTGTGCCGCTCTATGAGTTCTATCCGGCAATCGAGAGCTTTCTCGACACCATCGTCAAGAAGACCATTGAGCAAGCCGACGACAATGCAGGACTCGAAGTGTTCGATACTAAGCTCCTTCGGGTGCTCTTCCTGATTCGATACATGGACATCCTCAAGCCGACGGTGGATAACCTCGTCACCCTCTGCATTGACAGGGTGGACGCCGACCGTCTGAGCATCAAACGCCAGATCGAGGATAGCCTCCAGCGTTTGGAAAAGGAGACCCTGATCACCAGCAACGGTGATTTGTACTTCTTCCTGACAAATGAGGAGCGGGACGTTTCAAGGGAAATCAAAAATGTCGATATCGGCGGCAGCGAACAGACCAAGCAGATTGGTGAACTGATATTTGAAGAAGTCTACAAGGGAGACATCAAGTTCCGTTATCAGGTCAACAAACGAGACTACGGATACAACCGCCTATGCGACGGGCAGGTCTTTGGAACTAATGCCGGTCACGATCTGACCATCGAGATCATCACGCCGCTCAATGATGATTATCAGGCATACAACTCTGCAAAATGCGTTATGCAAAGCGCCAGCACCAATGGCGGTTGTGTTGTGGTGAAGCTTTCCGATAACCCCGAACTCGGTCGGGAACTGCGGGCTCTCCTACAGACGGACAAATACATTCGGCTCAAGAACGACGCAGCAGCTCCTGAGAACCTCAAGCGAATCCTCAAGGATCGGGCGGATCAGAACCGTGAACGTAAGGGACGGCTAATTGCGATTCTCGAAACCATGTTGCAGGAATCCGATTACTTCGTATTCGGGCAAACCCTACAAGTGAAGGCTTCGTCAGCTCGGTCTGCCAAGGACGAAGGTGTTAACTATCTGATCTCCAACCTCTTCTCAAAGCTTGGATACATCAAGGTCATCAAGGACGAGCCGCTCAAGGAAATCACCGCAATTCTGAAAACCAACGATATCGGGCAGTATTCCCTTGTTGAGGGTGGCGACGCAAACGAACTTGCCGTCAAAGAGGTGAAGCAGTATATCGACCTGTCCACCACAAGTAACCAGAAGGTGCTGCTTCATGAGCTGGTAGAACGGTTTGTCCGTAGACCTTACGGCTGGGGAGAGTGGGAAATAATCCTGTTGGTAGCCCGTCTCTTCATGGCGGGTGAACTTAACCTCATGTCCGACGGAGCCGCTCTGACTCCTAAGGATGCCATTGATCCTCTTACCAAGCAGGTCAAGTGGAAGCAGGTAACGATCCTAAAGCGCAAGGCTGTCGGGGAAGACGATCTGAAGAAAGCCCGTGCTCTCGGTAAGGATATCTTCCACGTCATCGGACCGGACAGCGAGGACCAACTCAACCATTTCCTTAGAGAGCATGTCACCGAATGGCGGGATAATCTCAAATCCTACATACACTTTGCTGAAACCGGAAAGTACCCCGGTAACACACAGATAACCAGCGGACTGAAGCTCATCCAGCGACTGGTGAGTATACATGACAGCTTTGAATTCTTCGATGCCATCAACAAGGCAAAGGATGACCTGCTCGACCTATCGGACGACATGCAAGAGTTGATCGGCTTCTACACCACTCAAAAACCTACATGGGATAAGCTTCAGACTTCCATGGACGGGGTATTCAAAGCCAACCGACAGGAGTTGGAAAAGGATTCATACGCAAAAAAAGCTCTGGCTCGGATGGACGAAATCCTCAAGAATTCACGTCCCTATGGAATGATCAAAGAAATTGATGTACTGATCGGAACTGTCGCAGCGGTCAATGCCACCTGCGTGATTAAAGAGCGCGAACTCCTGTTAGCCAAGCTTGAAGATAAGATTATGCTTGTCACAGAGGACTTGGAATCGTACAAGGCTTCCCCTGACACCCGAAATTTAGCACTCAAGCCGTTGCAGGACATCAAGAAACAAGTTCTGGATGAGCAGTCCATTCCCAACATGCACTACCAGCTTAATCAAGCTAACGAAGCAGTGGATACCTCCGTTGAAATTATAGAGAAGGCTGCTGAACCACTCAAACCCGTAGGTTCGGGCGTAGCTCCTTCGCCACCCGTAAAGCCTGTTAAGTTTGTCACAGCAGCAGCTTGTGGTTCTAAGTCGTATCTTGAGACTGAACAGGACATAGACAATTACCTTGGAGCCTTGAAAAAGGAACTGATGGCGGCTGTCCAGAACAGCATGCGAGTACGCATAAAGTAGGACAGGAGATTCCATGAACAAGGCAAAGCTAAAATCATACGCTCCGGCAGCTCGTCGGGACTTCATACAGGCAGTTACTGATCGTGCTCATTTCTTTGGGCTTTCGGAAACTGAGACCATTCCAGTCGTGGAGAGTGGTGACTTTGCTATGATCGGAGGAAACTCGTTCCCTCGCATAGTCGGCGCACAGCGAAGAAAACTCGAAGCTCGGGTAAAGAGGGATGGTTTCAGTCAGGTTATGGAAGCCGTTGCCTATACATGGTTCAACCGCTTTCTCGCCCTACGTTACATGGAACTACATGGCTATCTGGAACATGGCTTTCGCGTCCTCAGCAATATCGGCAGTAGCAATGTGCCGGAGATCCTTGATCATGCCGCCCAGTTGGACATGTCCGGTCTGAACAAGCAGCGGGTGGTCGAGCTGAAGCTGGACGGCAGCAAGGATGCGGAGTTGTACCGGATGCTTCTGGTCGCACAGTGCAACGCCTTACATGCCGCTCTGCCGTTTCTGTTTGAAAAAATCGAGGACGAAACCGAGTTGCTCCTCCCCGACAACCTGCTCCATTCTGATTCTCTTATTCGGAAGCTTGTGGCGGAAATTGAAGAAGAGGACTGGCAAGAGGTCGAAATCATAGGCTGGCTTTACCAGTTTTACATCTCTGAAAAGAAAGATCAAGTCATCGGCAAGGTTGTAAAAAGCGAAGACATTCCAGCCGCCACCCAACTTTTCACCCCCGATTGGATTGTGAAGTATATGGTGCAGAACAGCTTAGGTCGGCAATGGCAGATGACTTATCCCAACTCGCCACTCAAAACGAAGATGGAATACTACATTGAGCCTGCCGTGCAGACCGATGAAGTTAAGTCCCAACTTGCTGCGATAACGCCTGATTCACTTGACCCTGAAAAGCTAACCCTTCTTGACCCAGCCTCCGGTTCTGGTCATATCCTCGTAGAGGCGTATGATGTTTTCAAAGAAATTTACCTTGAGCGAGGTTACAGCAGTCGAGATTTTCCCCGTCTGATTTTGGAAAAGAACCTCTTCGGATTGGATGTTGATGACCGCGCGGCTCAGATGGCAGGGTTTGCTCTGCTGATGAAGGCTCGTAGGGATGACCGGCGGATATTACGAAGTGACAACCCCGTTAAACTGAATGTCATGGCGATTCAGGAGAGTGGGAGTATATCAGTTGAAAACAGCCAATGGGGCGAACAGGCGGGTACGATTAGGGCGCTGACGGAGCTGTTCAAGTATGGGAAGACGTTCGGCTCCCTCATCCAAGTGCCTGCACGAATTGTAGCGGAGTTGTCGATTATTGAGACCTCTCTAAATATGGCGATGCTGGCAGGAGATTTGTACACATTGCAAGCAGCTCGTGAATTGTTGCCGTTGGTGGAGCAAGGACGTGTGTTAGCAGGGAAATATAATTGTGTCGTAGCAAACCCGCCATATATGGGCAGTAAGGGAATGAACGACCGGCTCAAGGCGTTCGCTCAAAATAACTACCCAGACAGCAAGTCGGATTTGTTTGCAATGTTTATTGAGCGGAATCTTGAACTAGCGGCACCGAATGGTACGGTCGCAATGATTACCATGCAAAGTTGGATGTTTCTGTCCTCCTTCGAGCGACTTCGTGAGCGCTTACTCAGCCGAGAAACTATTCTTTCAATGGCACATTTGGGTACAAGAGCATTTGATAGTATCGGTGGCGAAGTTGTTTCTACTACAGCCTTTGTTTTAGGGAACTACAATCGTCCCGAATATGAAGGCAGCTATCTACGGCTAATTGATGGCAACTCGGAATTGGAAAAAATTTCCGCCATGCGTAATGCCATCGAAAATCCTGATTGTGGGTGGTTTAACTCCGCATCAGCTGCTGACTTTATGAAACTTCCCGGAATACCAATTTCGTATTGGATTAGCAAAAATACGCTCTCTCTTTTTAACAAACAATCGTTGAGTGATTACTTTTTCTCTGAAGGACCGTGTAAAACAGGTAATGATGAAATTTACTTACGTTTATTCTGGGAAGTTAGCCGAGATGAGGTTTCTCCTGATCAAAAGTGGTGCTTCTGCTCGAAAGGTGGAGAACATAGGAGATACTTCGGTAATATTGAGCATGTGATCCGTTGGGATGAAGAATCTAGAGCACATTACAGAAATGACAGAATCGGCAGGATAACCTCTGAGCATGTATGGAATGAGGAAGGTATAACTTGGTCAATTATTAGTTCCAAAGCTGGTTTTAGTTTTAGAGTTCTACCGCATCACGCACAATTCAATTCGGTTTCGCCAACAATATTTGCTAAGGACAAAAGTGGTGGTGCAGTTCGGCGCAGTCTGCTTTTTTTGAATTCGACAGTTGCCGGTAAAATATTATCAATCCTTAACCCCACACTTGCTTTAAATGTTGGCAACGTATTATCTTTGCCTTTTGTAAAAACAATTAGGGAGTTCTCCTATTCAGATGCTTTGATTGAGATCGCCAAGTCTGATTGGGATTCTTACGAAACCTCTTGGGACTTTACCCGTTTTCCACTACTTAATTCCGACGACCATGGACTTACCTTAAAGGTCGCTTATGCCAAGCTCCGCTCTACTTGGCTTGAGATGACATTGAAAATGCGGAGTCTTGAAGAAGAGAATAATCGAGTTTTTATAGAGGCTTATAACCTTTTTGACGAGCTTACGCCTGAGGTGCCTCTAAATGAAATCACCTTAACCTGTAATCCGTACAATCGCTATGGCAAGGGTAAGAGTGAAAATGAGCTTGAAACTCTTCTGTTAGCGGACACGATGAAAGAGCTTATTAGTTATACCATTGGCTGCATGATGGGGCGGTACAGCTGCGACCAGCTAGGAATGATGTATGCTCACAATGGTAGTTTAGGCTTCGACCATTCCAAATACCAGACCTTCCCCGCAGACGATGATGGCATTGTCCCCGTTTTGGACACCGATTTGTTCCCAGATGATGCTACCAACCGCTTCGAAGAGTTCCTGAAGGTTGCGTGGTCACCGGAGGCACTAGAAGAGAATTTGAGATTTGTTGCCGATAGCCTTTCTCCAAAGGGTGGCGAAACTCCAAGAGAGACCATTCGCCGCTACATCAGCACCCAGTTCTACAAAGACCACATGCAGACCTATAAGAAGCGCCCAATCTACTGGCTCTTCTCCAGCGGAAAGCAACGTGCGTTCGAGTGTCTTGTGTACCTGCACCGCTACAACGATGCCACCCTTTCTCGGATGCGGAACGAGTATGTCACTCCCCTCCAAGGCAAATTCTCTGCGCAGGTAGACTACCTGTCCAACGAGATAAATGCCGCAGCGTCCACTGCGGAGCGCAACCGCTTGCAGAAGCAGCTCGACACCCTGCGGAAGAAGCAGGTCGAACTGGCATCCTTTGATGACCTTCTGCGTCACTATGCCGATCAGCGCATTAGTCTTGACCTAGATGCCGGTGTGAAGGTCAACTATGGGAAGTTTGGCTCTTTGCTGGCAGAAGCGAAAGCTGTGACGGGAGGGACTGACTAATGAAATACCAAAATCGTCTGCCAGACAACAGCAAGCTTCAAGAACAGATCCGAGCGCACCGTCCGCTCGACTCGTATGAAGTGAAGCAGTTGAAGGAGTATTACCGGATCGGACTGACGTGGTCTAGTAACGCCCTTGAGGGGAACAGCCTGACCGAGAGCGAAACTAAGGTGGTACTGGAAGACGGCATCACCATCGGTGGGAAGCCGCTGAAGGATCACTTCGAGGCTGTCGGCCATAGTGAAGCGTTTGACCTACTCTATAAACTCGCGGATGCTCAGGACATCTCGGAAGCGGACATCCTCGGATTGCACCGGTTATTCTATTACCGGATCGAATCCGAATCTGCGGGGAAATACCGTGAGCGGAACGTCATCATTACCGGCACCGACTTCACACCACCGACACCATCAGCGGTTCCGATTGCCATGCAGGAATTCCTAAGCAGTTTGCCTACGCTGCGGAAACTTCACCCTGTGGAGTATGCTGCGATGCTGCATCTCACCTTGGTGACTATTCACCCCTTCATCGATGGGAACGGCAGAACAGCTCGGCTGTTGATGAACCTTGCACTATTGCAAGCGGGATACCCCATTACCATTATTCCTCCGATAATCAGGGGTGACTATATCTCCGCGCTGAAGGATTCCAACAAGGGTAATAACAAGCCGTTCATCGATTTCATATCCTGCTGCGTATGGGAAAGTCAGAAGGATTACCTGCGCCTGTTGGAGAGCCTCGACCGTAAATAGACCCCGACTTAGCGAGAAGCCATGCCCAAACATCAACTAATAGAAACGCTTCAAAAGATATTTCTCGATGAACATTACCGCATCGTCTTCTGGTATGACGCCGACCGTGAGTTCGAGGATGGGCTGTCCGACCTGAAACTGGACGGTGTAACGGTCGTTCGTCTTGACGAGGTCGGCTCGTTGGAAGCCAAGATTCTGCTTGAGATGCAGGATACGACCGGCAAGTACATCCTCTACGCACCCTTTGTTGAGCCGGAAGTAAAGGATGACTGGCTGCTGGACATTCGTCTCTACAGCCGCACCTTCCACGCCGATCAAGCCTCAATCCTCTTGAACGAACTCGGGCTGAGTAGCCAGTCACTTCGCCCCTTCCTTTCACGGCGACGGACATTCCTCCGCAGTCAGGATCGGCTGAACCGGCTTAAAAAGTGGGTAAAACCTGAGGATACAGAGATTGATCTTGATCTGAAGATGTTGGCGGTTCTCTCCAAATCGGAGCTGCCTGATGTCTTTTCGATCCTGATGAAGCTCTTCGGAGAGCTTTGCGGTGCAAGCGAACACCAACTCTTACTTGTCGCCCAGACATCTTGGGATGAAATCGTCAAGTTCGAACTCACGGAATCCTTCTGGGGGCAGGTTGCCACTACCTTCGGATACACCGAGAAGGAGCCGAGCCTAAATGATCTGCTGATTCGGATTCTGGTTACCGACTTTGCCAAAACACTGAAAGCCGATGTTCCCCTGTCTTTGCAGCACTTTGTCTTATCAAGCCGAAGCCTCGCGCTCACGGCGTCCGTGTTTGCAAATAACTGGCGTAGCAATATCAACCATTACAAAAGTTACAACGAGCTATCTGGTGCCATAGCAACGCAGCTCAAGCTCGACAGTCACCTTGGTGACCTTGACGACCAATCGTTGCTGGAGACCATGACCTTCGAGGTATTGGAGCGCAGGATTATCATTTGCTTGCTGTCAAAGATGAAAGACGGCTACTCCTTCGGGCAGGAGATCAAATCCGTCATCACCCAGCGCCTTGATGGTTACTGGACAAGAGAACAGTTCTCTTCCGGCAGCATCAATTACCGGACTCTGTATGGGGCGATCTGGGCTGCTGCCGATCTTTTCGAGCTGAAGAGCCGGTATCATGATGGTTTGAGCTATCCGAATGCCGCTGCCATGTACGCTGGCTACACTGGCGAACTCTTCCGCTTTGACCAACTCTACCGCCAGTTCCACGAGAGAGCGGACCAGATTGAGCTGGCTGTGACTGATATCCTCAAGAGACTTCGGGAAGATGTCGAGAAGTGTTACGGGAACTGGTTCATAGACCAGCTTGCCATGACATGGGGTGGATTCGTCGAGCCAACCAATGGAAACGGTTTGTTGCAGCAATGGCAGATCAAAGGAGTGCCGAACCAGCAGGACTTCTACAAGGAAAACGTGGAAGCCTCGCTCAAAGCCTTTCCTACGGGACGAGTCTATGTTGTCATCAGTGATGCCTTCCGATATGAGGTTGCTGCGGAGCTTACGGACGAGCTGAATGCCGTGTCTCGTTTTGAAGCCAATCTTTCATCTCAGTTGGGAGTGTTGCCGAGCTACACCTCATTGGGGATGGCAGCACTCCTTCCGCACCAGTCGCTGAATTACAAGGTAAATGCTGATGTTGAGGTGTATGGTCAACCGACCTCCTCACTGGAGCAGCGGAATAAAATCCTCTCAGACATAAGTGGTGTGGCGATCAAAGCGGAAGACCTGCTTGCCATGAATAAAGACAAAGGTCGGGGGTTCGTGAAACCGCACCGAGTTGTCTACATCTACCACAATCAGATTGACGCTGCTGGGGATTCGGCTTCGACCGAGTCCAACACGTTTGCTGCAACCAGAACTGCCATCAACGAACTTACAGCAGTGGTCGGGTACATCATCAACAACTTGAACGGCAGCGTTGTCCATATCACCGCCGACCATGGGTTCCTCTTTCAGGAAACATCTCCAAGTTTGCAGGATAAAAGTGGATTGGATGTCAAACCCGCCGGAACGTTGAAAGCGAAGAAGCGGTATCTACTGGGCAATGACCTTGGAGAGAACCCAAAGGTATGGCACGGGAATACGGCGGCTACGGCTGGTACGACTAGCAGCCTTGAGTTCTGGATACCAAAGGGAGCGAACAGGTTTCATTTCTCCGGTGGAGCGCGTTTCGTCCACGGTGGGGCGATGTTGCAGGAGATCGTTGTTCCCATTGTCACGGTGAAGGGTGTTCGTGGCGTCGAGAAACCGAGGACGGTGAATGTGTCCTTGCTCGGCACGGTAAAGAAAATAGTTAACAATATGCAGCGGTTCGAGTTTATCCAGACTGAAGCTGTCTCCGATAAGATACGTCCTGTGACTCTTACGGTGTCCCTGCGGGATGTTGACCAGCTTATAAGCAACGAGGTGACTCTGACTTTTGACAGCATATCCGATCAGATGAATGACCGGAAAAAGTCCGCTAGTCTCATCGTAAAGTCAGGCACCTATGACAAGAAGAAAGAGTATTACCTTGTCCTTCGGGATATAGCGGACAAGACTGAAATCGACAGAGTTCCGTTGGTGATTGACCTTTCATTCGGAAATGAATTCTAAGCTCAGGGGATGCTGCTTTGGATATCTTGGCAATCAGCTACAAGTCTGCGATTAAAGGAAACTATAATAAATTTTCTCTGCCTCTGCGAGGCGGTTTCGGTTCTTACTATTCAAGCCGTGGCGCACCTGTCACCTATAACAGCTATTATGATAAGGGATTGTTGATTGTAGATAACGATTACGATAACATTTCTAATATCATAAAATCAGTTGCAGAACAGAAATATGACATTTTAAAACTCAGTTTAGATGGAATCCTAAGTGCTGATCAAGAGACTGAAATGCGTATTACCAACGTGATACATACTGATTACCCTTATGCAATTCTTCATGGCATGTTGTCTGTATATTACCATAATGAATTAATTCCTGATGATGATGAATTTGATGTGGCGTGGGATAAAGCATTACGGCAAAGAGACGAGGCGAATAAATGACCGAAGAAAATTGCAGCCTTGATAGCCTTCTGAACCAACACTTCGCCGGTAAAGTCGTCAGGAAAGACCTAACCAAACTCGTGAAGGAGGGTGCCAACGTCCCCGTCTATGTCCTTGAATACCTTCTTGGAATGTACTGCGCCTCCGATAATGAAGAGGTCATCCAAGATGGGTTGGTGAACGTCAAGAAGATACTGGCAGAGAACTATGTCCGCCCAGACGAATCTGAGAAGGTGAAGTCAAAGATCCGCGAACTGGGAACCTATAAGGTCATCGACAAGGTTACGGTCAAGCTCAATGAAAAGCGGGACACCTACGAAGCTCTCCTGTCTAATCTTGGGGTGAAAGGGGTAGAGATCGCCAGCGGAACCGTCAAGAAATACGAGAAGCTGCTAGTCGGCGGCATCTGGTGCATAGTCACCCTGAACTATTATTACGAAGAAAATATGAAGGGATCACCGTTTAGTATCGGTGACTTGAAGCCAATTCAGATGCCTAACATGGACATGGAGGGACTGTTCGAGGGGCGGAAGGCGTTCACCCAAGATCAGTGGTTGGATGTCCTTGTCCGCTCAACAGGTATGGAACCATCGGTGCTGGAGCCACGGGTGAAGTGGCATTTGATTGCACGGATGATTCCCTTTGTCGAAAACGGGTACAACGTCTGCGAACTGGGTCCGAGAGGAACTGGCAAGAGCCATATCTATAAGGAGATCAGCCCGAACAGCATCCTCGTATCCGGTGGACAGACTACCGTTGCCAACCTCTTCTACAATATGGGGTCACGGCAGGTTGGACTGGTCGGGATGTGGGATGTCGTTGCGTTCGACGAGGTGGCTGGGATCTCTTTCAAGGACAAGGACGGCGTCCAGATCATGAAGGACTACATGGCATCCGGCTCTTTTGCTCGTGGCAAGGATCAGATCTCCGCCAACGCCTCCATGGTCTTTGTCGGTAACATCAATCAGCCTGTCGATTCCTTGGTGAAAACGAGCCACCTGCTGGCACCGTTCCCTGAGAACATGATTGACTCCGCCTTCTTCGACCGATTCCACTGCTATATACCCGGTTGGGAAGTTCCGAAGATGCGACCGGAGTTCTTCACCAACCAATACGGTTTGATCGTGGATTACCTCGCCGAGTACCTGCGCGAGATGAGGAAGTATAACTTTTCCGATGCTATCAACAAGTACTTCAAGCTTGGGAATAACCTCAACCAACGGGATACCATCGCAGTCCGCCGTACCGTCTCAGGTCTGTTAAAGCTATTGTATCCACATGGTGAGTTTGACAAAGAGGCAGTACGTCAGTGTCTCCATTATGCTCTTGAAGTCCGTCGCCGGATTAAAGAGCAGCTCAAGAAAATCGGTGGGATGGAGTTCTATGACGTTCACTTCAGTTATATCGACAACGAGACGCTGGAGGAGCGTTTCATCAGTGTCCCTGAGCAGGGTGGCAGTTCGCTCATCCCAGAAGGACAATTGAAGGCGGGGACGTTACACACCGTGTCAACCGGATCTGGGGGGATGCTTGGTCTGTACCGTCTTGAGCTTCAAGTGACCGGAGGCAATGGCAAACTTTCCCTGTCAGGATTCGGAACCTCCCAGAACGCCAAGGAGCCGGTGAAGGTGGCATTCGACTATTTCAAAGCGAACCTAACGAGGGTGAGCGGTGTTGCGAAGGCGATAGACCACGATTACCACATGCACATGGTCGAGTTGCACAACACAGGTCCGGCGAACGCATTGACCATAGCCTCCTTTGTTTGCTTCTGCTCCGGTCTGATCGGTAAGCCGATACAGGGGCAGATGGTAGTACTTGGGGATATGAGTCTCGGCGGAGGTATCATCCCAGCAGTCAACCTTGCGGAATCGCTACAGGTCGCCTTTGATGCTGGTGCGAAACGTATCCTGATCCCGATGAGTAGTGTTACGGACATCCCTTCTATACCCGGTGAGTTGTTTGCAAAATTTCAAACCAGTTTCTACTCAGATCCGGTGGATGCCGTGTTCAAGGCGCTGGGTGTGGATTGATGATTACCAACTGGTAAAACAGAAGATGGTGAGACAGGCAGTGCCGAAACGCGCAGAATAGGTAAATACAGACTGGGCAGTGTGGGCGACTGTGTAGGTTCTCAGCGCGGAAGTGATGCGGGGAATTGGTTATCCGTAGCTGACCCGATTGGTGTGTGCCGATGGCACGCTTGCGGACCTGCCCGACGGGTCAGATCAACAGCGGCGGCAACTCATAAGTGAGGGTATTACATTTGCGGATGACGATGGAGTCAATCTTATCGAGGTCATACCCGTCATACGTGATAGTCAGAAATGAGTTTCAATAAAGGAATATTTTTATGAATAACACTGAAATGGTCAAAGAGATTGAAAGATACGAGGCTGAACTCGTTAGCATACTCGCTCGATATGACAAAGACTACCATATTGACCGACGTGATGACCCCATTCTACGTCAGATTATTCATGAACTCATTGATCTTTTCAATGATAGTCTTGGCAAAAACAGCTATACATATCAAATAGCAAGTGAATTCAACGCTGGAACCGCTAACGAATTTAGAAGGCCTTCTTTTAAATCAGTTGAGAATATTATTTCTGTTGTTCGCGCAGCATTGACAAGATTTAAACGAAATCCCGAACTGTTTGATAGAAAAAGGGCTCAAGAAAACCTTGTTCATCGAGAAAATATTTTTGTAATACATGGCAGGGATGAAGCTAAATGGAGAGAACTAAAAGATATTTTAAGATCAGAATTCAGACTGAACCCCATCATTCTTCAAGAACAAGCAGATGCTGGATGCAAGACTGTAATAGAAAAATTTGAACATTATGCCGAACAATGCAGCTATGCAATTGCAATTTTTACTCCTGATGATGAAGTCGCCTCTGGTAGTGAAACATATTTGCAGGCAAGACCCAATGTTATATATGAAATTGGATGGTTCTGCGGAAGACAGGGTCGGTCTGGGGTGATGCTACTACTGAAGGAGGGAACATCCGTTTTCTCTGATTTTGGCGGAATTATACAGAAACGTTTTGTTAATAATGTATCTGAGCGAATTACAGAGATCAGAAAGGATCTTGTCGCAGCTGGAGTTTTAGAAGATGACTGAGGTATATCCTCTGTGGCTTACCTGTATATGGATGATAAGTATGAGGTCAGTATGCAAAATATTCTAAAAAATAAATTTTTGATCAGCCTTGGGGTGCTTAGTTTTGTCATTGTTGCCTTTGCTTTCGGTGTCTATTTCAAAAAACTAGGCACTTCGATAATGGCTGGTACTGCTGAATGGGGTCAATTTGGCGATTTTGTCGGTGGAACCACTAGCCCACTGCTTTCCCTACTTGCATTTCTTGGAGTCTTATACACAATTAATCAGAACAAACAAGAACGCAATGACCGTTTGCTGGTTCAAAAGGCGGATGAAACTTATAAAATAATCGAAACCATTTTTAAACAAATTGAATCGTCTTTAGAAAATCAGGAGTTCGATGCTGCTGACTCGGGTTATATTAAGCCAGTAAAAGTGGCAAGATTTTTAGCTGTCGGAGATGCACCAAAGGAATACTACAATATCCAGAACCTCGACAATGACAATATTTGCAAAAACCTTTCAAGACTTATTGAAGGCATTCAAAAGTACTGTGAGTTGTATGTAGGCTATGGTGGGAGCGCGGACACAACCTACTTCTTTAGGCTCCATTACTGGGAATTAGCTTTTTTTCTCATCTGCACAAAAAATATATCAAAAGAAACATTTGACTACTTTGAAGCGGCTAAACAAAAAAAGTAAGTCTATGGGTGATTTCATAGGGTCTTGATGAATCTTCGTTCAATTGTACGCTGCTAACAGAGTCCAATGGCTGCTTTTGTTTGTCATCTGTCCACTGAAGGTGCTTTTGTAGGCTTCTTAACTGCAATAAAGTAGGCAGCCATGGACCGAGCTAAAGTATCAGCCACCTCCATTCCAGATGATTGAATAATCCAAGTTTTGATCTCTTTCTCAGTCAGAGGTACAAGCTTCTCGCTGATACATATCCACGATTTTATCTCCCTGTTGTCCCTGTAATACTCAGGAATTAGCCCCAAAGGCGGTTTTGCTGTCTGACCAGACACTATTTTAGCCTTATAAAACGCATAGCCTCCCTTGCTCTTTTTCACTAGTAACAGGTATTTTGATTTTTGCTCATCATTGCAAATCGCGATAGCTTTCTGACCGATGAATTTACCGATTTTACCAACAAAAACCTTTCCATGTTCATCCAGTACTTTATTGTGTTCTTCGATCGTGTCTGATTGCCCCGCCATTAGATTGTCTGCATACCGGATCACAAGCCCAATCGGTTCATTTTGTACTTCCATAAGAGCAGCCTCCGTTTTTTACCAACCAATAAAATGTCACTGGTAAAACAAACTAATGCTAAATAAGTTTGATGTCCAGTGATTTTCCAATTTTTTTCCACCATATACTTTCTGAAAATATTATCATTGTCAACTTCATTGTTTTTTGCTTTTATCACAGTTATTTATTCCACCAGATGGAATCATCCCGCAGAATAGCACCTGTCCCATCGCCAGAAATCCGATTGCAGTTGGAGCGGCACTCTAAACAGGGCATTGTAGCACCTAAATGCGCGATGAAGTGGTTGCGGTTTTTGAGACAGGGTGATAAGCAATGAACCGATCTAATTCAAGAGGAGAAGGTTCATGCCACAACATCGCACCCGCCACAGCGCCGAATTTAAGGCCAAGGTAGCCTTGGCCG
>Ga0316217_10000403_pt1 | contig 62542 bp, 70 predicted proteins | sample 1anoAmetaG_FD_203633 | JGI IMG/M metagenome (GOLD analysis project Ga0316217, IMG submission 203633) | Freshwater microbial communities from Trout Bog Lake, Wisconsin, USA - 1anoA | ecosystem: Environmental > Aquatic > Freshwater > Lake > Hypolimnion/Profundal zone | place: USA: Wisconsin... | reverse complement strand
ATAAACCTCGAGAGGCTCATCAAATAGTCCAACTTCCTGGTAGAGTACACTCCTTCCGAACTCTACTTCGGAGAGATGATCGGCAACGTCCGCGAGGGCATCGGCATCCTGCTCACCAAGAACAGTTGCTTCGAAGGGCTCTTCCAGAACAACATCAAGGTCAAGGGCTCAGAGCTCAACTACTCAGGCATCTACAGAGGAGAGTTCCACAACAACAAGAAGGAGGGCACCGGCGAGTTCGAGTGGACAAACGGCGAGTACTACATCGGGGACTGGAAGGACGGCCAAAGGCACGGCAGCGGGGTGTGGACCAACAAGAACGGAGACAGCTACAATGGCGAGTGGCTGCGCGGCAGAAGCTAAGGCAACGGCATTTACATTAGCCAAGGTACTGACCCAGCTATTTAGGAAGGTAGTATCGTGGAGACTTCCTGGACTTCAAGAAGGACGGCTGGGGCAAGGAAAAGCTGGCCAACGAAGATATCTACGAGGGGGGCTTCAAAGAGGGGCTGCCGCACGGCAAGGGTATCTATGTGTGGGCCAACGGCACGCGCTATGAGGGCTAGTTCGTCGCAGGCTTCAGAAACGGCAAAGGGCTGCTCAGTACAATCGATGGCTTCGTCTACAATGGCTAGTTCTTTGATGAGAAACCAGAGGGACTGTGCGAGATCTTCATGCCCAATGGCGATATATACCAAGGGTATCTTCGCAACGGCAAGAAGAATGGGAGAGGCGTGCTTATGCTGAAGCAGAGCCGCAGGAACCTGGACGGCTACTGGCAGAATGACCTCTTCATCAGCGAAATCAAATGATCTTAGCCCTTTCTACCACTCACTCCTGCACTATCACCAACTGCACTGTGACTAACTGATCTATAACCAACTGGAATGACCAACTGGAATGACCAACTGCACTGTAACCCACTGAAATGTGACCAACTGCACTATCACCAACTGCATTATCACCATCTGCTACTATGGCCTATTAAGGCAACCTGAATACCCACTGCTATGGCACTCTGTGCTGTTACTGACTCACTGATACTACTGATGCATATTCAAAGGATGATGAGTGAATGAAGGAACCAAAGAGTGAGATAAGACATTCGAGAGAATGAATGAACAGGACTCACTAGAATGAGCAGGTTCGAAAAGGAGATTAAGCCAAAAGGGCTGTAATGGACCACGCTCAGCACATTATCTCTTCTGAGTTTTCCGGTTTCATAAATCAACTTTTGGCTGATATGGGCTGACTAAGTTATCAAAGCTAGGGGATCATTGGGTCGTAGTGCTGACGGTAGGCCACTATCCCTCCCTTTATGCTGTAGGACCGCACGCCAACACCCTCCAGATACTTCACTGCCAATCTACTGCTGACCCCACGAGCGCACGACACTGGCACCTCTTGGTCCTGCCATGTTTCTGCTATCTGCTTCAAGACCTGGTCCTTGGACATGCTCAGCAGCAGTTCATAAGGGATATTGAGAGTGTTGACCAGATGCACGATGTTGTAGATGTTGGCAGGCCTCACATCTAGGATGGCAGTACTCTGTTTGTTGGAGGCCAGGTGCTCCTCCCAGGTCATCTCCTTGACTTGCTAGGGCACAGCCTTGGAGCATTGGTTGTATCTGGAGTAGTCGTAGGTTTGCATATCTAGTTTGTTGATTCCGCAGCCGATGCAGTCCGGCAATCTTTTGCGCAGGGCCAGCTTCTTGAATTCGCACTTCCTGCCGTCGAAGGTGAGCAGTCTGCCCTCGAGGCCACACTCGCCCTTGGTGACTAGTTTTATGGCCTCAATGGCCAGCAAGATGCCCACCAGCCCTGGCACCATGCCCACCACTCCTAGGGTGGAACAACCTCCGGCACTCAGCTGCTAGTTGCCCCAGAGACACCTGTAGCACAGGCTGGTGCCGCCGAATGCAGTGAGCTGGGCCTACCAGCCGATGCAGGCTCCGCTGAGCAGCCTCTTGCCCGTCTTCATGCAGTAGTCGTTGACCATGTAGCGGCAGGCTGGGTTATCCGACCCGTCAATAACCAGGTCATACTCATCCAGCGCCTCCACTGTCTGCAGCTTGATGAAGGGATGCTTGTTGACCACTACCTGGGGGTTGATGCTCAAGAGTGTTTGCTTCAGGGACTCGGTCTTCTACATCCCGATTCTGTCCGACCTGTGGCCTACTTGCCGGTGTAGGTTGCTGATTTCAACCACGTCTGAGTCGAACAGTCCCAGGGTGCCCACTCCCGCTGCGGCCAGGTACAGCCCCAGAGGGCACCCCACTCCCCCAGCCCCCACGATGCCTATCTTAGCCTTGAGCAACTTCAGCTGTCCCTCGTAAGAGATTTACTTGAGCAGCATTTGGCGAGAGTACCTCTCGACAGTTTTGGCAGTGAGAGGGTGCTTAAGGTTGGTGGGTATAGGAGGCAGTCTGTTAAGGCCATCTTAGCCTATCTGTTGCTGTGTTGGGTGTTGTTAGTTTGTTTGTTATTGTCTTAGGTTGGGCTATCGAATGTGCCGATTGGGCTAGTCAATGTGCTGCGTAGGCTGAGGTTAGTGAATTTTCTGGTGTGTTTGATGTATGTGGTTAGTTGGATGTTAGTAGTTGAACTAGGCTTAGGTCTTGTAAGGGATGTGGTTTTGCTACAGAAGGTTGCGCAGATATTGTAAATACATTAGCTATAAAAGAAAAGCAAGACTAATCATGGCTGATCATGGTTGATCATGGCTAAGTAATGTAACTATGACTAGGTATGGTAACTATGGTAACTATGGCAACTATGGCTAGGTATGGTAATCTTGGCAATCAACCAAACAGTCAGATGGGCAATCCAACTTGTAAATCACTTGAGCAAGGCGAGACGGCCCTTGAGGGTCTTGAGCTTGTCGTGGTAGGCCTTTTTGGTGGCGTCGAGGGACTGCCTAAACTTGACGCAGCAGCCTCGTTTGCACATGAAGGGCAGCCTGCCCTCGAGTATCTGCCACTCCTCGAGCAGCTTGTTGGTGAGCTCCTTCTTCCTGTCCAGGCTGAGCTTCTCGCTGGCCACCCTGTACTGCCTCAGCCGCAGCTCAAACTAGGCTAGCTTTATCTAGTTGGCGTCGGTATTGAGCTGTTGCGCGCAAATCTCGCACCACTGCGTCTTCTGCATTTCTCCGATTATTTCCTTGTAGAGCAGGTACAGCTCCCTGTAGGTCGACTTTTCGTCCAGACACTTCTTCAGCTCGCACTCCTTCAACTCCTCACTCCGCGCCGACACTTACATTTCTCGCTCGAACTTGATCTTGAGCTGCTTGCAGAGGTCTTCCCCCAGCAGCCCAATGATTTCCTTGGCATCGTTTTCGGAGGAAAGCAGTTTCTTCTGCAACTTGTCATCAGTGGACTTGATGGTGGTCTAGAGGTACTTCTTCCAGATGAGTAGGATGGTCCAGAAGGCAGAAAGGGTGACAGCTGCGGCCACAATCACGAGGGGGTCAAACTTTCTGAGGTAGGTGTAGGCTGCTGCGGCCAGCACCACTGCGACTGTGGCCATCTTGAAAAAGGTCTATCTGAGGACGATCTCCCTGAGCGAGGCCTTCTTCTGCTCGGAGATGGTCTTGAGGCGCCTCTTCTCGTTCTCGGAGTCGTTGATGGTGTTGAGCACAGTGGTGAACTTGCTCTCGTAGGTCTTGCGGCCGAGCAGGAAGGAAACCAGCAGCACGGCCACTGCCACTGCGGGCTAGAAGTACTTCATGGAGGACAGCAGCTGCAGTTCGGCCGTGACCCTCAGCACGTAGGGCTCCAGAATACCCTCAAACATAATCATTATAAACCTAGCCTGCAAACTACACGCTTATACCTGCTTGTAAGAATACGCTTATAGTTGCCTGCAAGAATACTGTTATAGCTGCCGAACAAGTATTCATAAGAATTGACATCAGAGGTTGGACTTCTGCTCTTTGAGCAGGTTCTAGTAGGCATAGACTGCGTAGACGAGTTTGCTGTCCTTGGAGTGCAGTATGTGGAGGGGGTCGTATTCCACTAGTCTGATTTTGATTCGCTCGTGCTCCCCCTCTCCGTGGATCTTTGCCTCCAGCTCGGCCAGCTGCTCTGCCGGCAGCTTTACTCGGCACAGGTACAGGAAAATCTACTAGTCGCTGCCTCCGCAAGAAGGGTAGAAGCTGCCCAGGGCCACCAGCTCCTACTTCTTTATCTTTATCCCCGTCTCTTCTTCGATTTCCTTGGCCGCCACTCCCACGAAGTCGCCGCTCTCGTCAATCATTCCGGCTGGGGCCTAGAGCATGGTCTGCTGAATGGGCACTCGGTATTGTTAGACCAGTAGCAGCTTGTGGTTGACTAGCATGAGGATGGCGACTGCGTGGCCCCTCAAGAACAGGTAGCTGGGGAGCTTGAAGCCATCTTTGAGGGTGATTGCGCGCAGGTTGATGAAGCCCACATTGTCTCCGAACATCTAGACTCCCAGGATCTCGACCTTTTAGACCTGCACCCCTTTCTCGAGGTTGTCCAGTTTGTCCACGTAGTCTCTGAACTTCTTGCAGGCCGATACCTTGCTCAGCACCTTGGTTTCGATGTGGGGGAGCGAGAAGACTGGGATCACGCCCAGCTTGAGGGTCAGCTCAAAGGCTTTCTGCATGAGCATTGTAAACAATAATTGTTATTTAATCAGAATCCAAACTCATCCATATACCTCAATTCCATGAACCCATGGTCTTGGATGCCAAAAATGATCTGATCTGCATACATCAAGAAACGTAGTAAATGGATTAAGCAGTATGCACAATCATTAAAGGTCGAATTCCTGCGTAAAGTTGTTTCTCTGGAAACGCCGGAAGGGCAGGCTGGACTTATGCCTTGACGAACACTCGCAAATCTTAGGGTTTTACAATCCCATCACTCTGTAGTACCCGTCGCAGTCCAGGCACTCGATGCCTGGGTATTGCTCCCTTTCTTTTTTGCTGCGTCCCGGCAGGAATCTGGCTGAAGAGTTGCTGCTTGCTTATCGGCCTTATTAGCTGAGTTAGTCCCCGACGGGTCTTCTGGGCATTTCCCGTAGCTTCAGGGGCTTTAACTCAAGTTTTGGTAGACTGTGCATCTAATCCCCGCTCTGGGGGAAGTCACCAGCAGGAGTAGGTTAGTTCTGTTGGATGTGCTAGTTTGTGAATTAGATGTCCATGTTTTAGATTGGCGTTGGGCATTATCTGGAGCCTAGATTCTAGTGGTTTCTGAATTGAAGTTTTAGCTGCTTGCTAAAGTAGCCAATGCGAGACTAGCTCCTCTGTTTGAAATCCATTCCTGTTTATGACTTTGATGAGCCCATTTGGTCTTCCTAATCGCTGGAAACTTTAATTTGTGTGCCAAACTATATCTACTGTCTGGTGGGTTTGCCGTATAGCGTGATGAGTGTTTGCTGACCTTTGCCCTTTTTGGGCTCACATCCATTTCTTGACTTTTTGCTCTGAGTTGCTGGCACCCGCCCTTTCTTGCCCTGCCCATTGACTTTAGCCTGTTCATTTACTTTGGCCTGCTCATGCACGTTGGTCTTGGAAAGGTTCTCTGTTGGGTGGACCTCAGGGTTGTTTAACCCCAAACTGTTGAATAAGTTGTTAGATTGGGTATCAGCATTGTTTCTAGCTTGGGTGAAGGCGTGGTTAGTGGGGTGGGGTAGTGGTTGTAAGGTAAAAGCAAGTACTTTGATCAAATCCTTGATGACTAAACCCAGGGTATTATATAGGAAGCCAAGATGGGAGACAAGGTTTTCTGCTTCTGGCTTTGTAGCCATATTAGTTATGGGTATGTGAGCACTACGATATAAGGATTAGTAAGGATTGTTTTAGAGGCTCGCTCTTTTCATCTTCCGAGAAAGCTGATTGAAATATGTAATTAGACTAGATATATTTTAGGCTAGAGCCAGTCAAATTATTTGACCAAACTTGATATAAGTATACTAATTGATTAGCCATAAAATGGCAAACTCAAACAAAAACTAGAATAGGATAGAAAGAAAGTAAAAAGAAGAGATAAAGACAGTAAGTGGTTCATGAGTAGTTGGCCCAATATTCTAGATAAAATGGTCATTTTTGTAAAGATAATTCCGAGTCTCTTAATGTTCTCTAACACTTTCTAATACATTGTTATTCCCCCATCTATTTGTCACTATTATGATACGTCGGTGGTTGTCTAATATAATCAGGATTATATAAATTGTTAGCATTCAACAGATGATTCTGGACGCAATTCTTATGCTTCTGGTCACTGTCTCCATGCAGCTCATTAAAAACCAATACCCCAACTTCCTCTTCTTCCCCAAGGGCGCCGTCCTCTTCCTGCCTCCCGAAGATAAAAACCAACCCAACTAGCCCAAAAATAAGAAGCAGAAAAGCAAGGCCCAGTACGAAGTGAACGTGGTCAAGATAGAGTATCAGAATGTGAAATAGTACCCGTTTTCGAGCTAACTGTCGAGGGTGCTGATGACCAGTGCGAGTCTGGTGGTGTTCGTGGGGGTGCGGCTGGTGGTGGGACTGTTCTACAAGCAGTAGGCTCTGCTGTCGTTCTACACCTTGTGCATCATCCTGATCTACGTGCTGAAGCTGGGGATCGACACGTTCTTCCTGACGAACTACAGCAAGAAGCAGTGCTTCTGGTTCGCAGTAGGCCTCAACCTCTTCTTCTACCTGCTCGTGGTCAGCTTCGACCAGGTGGAAGGAGTGTTCGACCAGCACATCAAGGCAGTCATCCAGGACTACCTCAAGCACCTGGAGATCATCTTCAACCGCGAACTCACCTTCATCACCCACCGCTCCCTGCTCGCCTTCGTCTTCATCCTCAACTTCTTCTTCATCATCACCGCCACTCCCGCAGTCCTCAAGTTCGGCAACTGGTACAGCAAGACCCTCAAGGAGATGTACTACGAGGACGAGGAGGGCGACAGGATCAACATTGCGCGGAGGGTAGACAAGGAGGAGAGTGACATCAAGGAGCAGGAGAGTAGGCTGAAGGAGTAGTCGAGGTAGACCATTTTCAAGCTCAACTTCTACCTGGGCTTCATGCTGGCCCTGCTCGTGTTCTCACACCGCTACATGCTCAACTTCGGCGGGGAGTTGTTCGTGGACGTCTTGCGCTCAGCGTGCGTGGGAGTGTGCGTGGTGATAATCTGCAGCACAATGAACACTGCGATCTAGTTCAACGGCTCCTTCGCCTACAAGTACGTGCTCTAGTACTTCGACTCCGAAGAGGAGTAGAAGCGCAAGTAGCTCAAGCAGAGGATAGCTCCCTACATCTACTACATCTGGTACCACTACTTCCAGTTCATCGTCCGCGCCCTCCTCCCCCTCCTCGTCTTCCTCCTCATCCTCACTTGGAAGTACCTCTACCACGAGTAACCCATCGTCACCGCCCCGCTCGCCACCAGACCTATCAACCCAGACATCGAGTGCGCAGTGGACTTCAACCAGCTCCACATCCTGGAGAACCTGTATCGGTGTGCCGTCAACACCACTGAGGATGCACTGCTTGAGAAGCGGCTGTTCCTGGGGGGACTGGTGGAGAGCATCCCTCGGGACTTGCCGCAGAGTAAGATCCAGCAGAACATGCAGAAGTACTCGGTGATGACTAGGAGCATTATGGGGTAGTTGTTCTAGCAGGTGTTCTGGTACAGTTCAGTGTCTATCTACCTGATGACAGTGGTGTACATCCTGTTCCTGCGCAAGACAGTCTACGAGCTGTGATCTTTATATCCCTACCTGCCCACTTAACACAACTGAACTACTATGAAGTACTACTGAACTACTATGAAGTACCACTAAAGATGAAGATTATGCTATGATGCTGATGTGATGTGAAGGTGATGTCATAGATGGGAGGGAGGTGGCATTTAAAACTAGGAGTATCAGGGGAAAGGGTTCAGGGACTGATGTTGGAAGGGGAGGAGGGCTTGATCTTGCTGAGGGGCGAGCCCTGTTCGGGACACATCTTGAGTATGCTCCTGGCCAGCTTCTAGGGCAGCTTGAACAGCTGGTTGTTCTTCTTGGCGTAGTTCCAGATGTTTTCGGGAGTGATGCTGAACATGTGCATGTTGCTCACGAAGTACAGCAGCTGGTTGAAGCAGATGTGCTGGTTCGTCAGTTCCTCCCCTTCCTACTTCCGGCTGCTGCCCCCCGCCTTGATATCCCAGATGTTGATGGTGGCCTCCTCCTTCTTGACCTTGACCCTGGTCTCCTCGTAGATGGTCTCGAAGAGAGCGGACTGCCACCAGCCGATGTTCTTCCAGATGCGGTGGTCCTTGATGAGTTCCTGGAGTTCTATTTTGCGGTCTTGGTCCTTGAAGTGGTAGGTGACTGAGAGGAGCATGAGCATCTTGGAGTTGTAGGTATCGAGTTCGTTGGCGCACTGTGTAAGGCATGGGTTACTGCATCTAGGAAGCTACAGAGGCAGAGGTTGATGGGCTGCTTGTTGTTGAGCTTTAGTTCGAACTCGTTGCTGATGCGGTACTTCTGCAGACAGAAGATGAAGTCCTTCCTCAGCTTCTCGTCTCCCCTGAACAAGGTCTCCATCTCGTATATCATGTCCTGGCTGGACTCCTCCTCGAAGATGGCCTTGAAGAGGGTGACCATCCTGCTGGTCTTGGGCAGGACTGGGGAGATGGCGTTGTTGAGTTCGGCCACCGAGTTGAGGTTCTTCTTGTGCTCCACGTTTTGCTGAGTAGCCGATGCGTTACGCCGTAGAGGATGAGTTCTTCCAGGTTCTTCTTCTTCTCGATGCGGTCGAAGATCACGTCGATGTAGTCAGTCTCCTTCATGATGAACTCGTTGAGGTCCTGCGCCTAGACCATCAGCGACTCGCGGGAATGCCGGATGAACTCTTCCTTGAGCCGCACAGTGTCGATCTCCTGGCGGACGAAGGGGTAGCGTTCGAGGAAACTGTCGAGGTTAAGCTTGGTGAGGTAGACGTAGTTGGCGACTATTGCCTTGAGGTTGGCGATCTTCTTGAGTTCCAGTTCCTCGTTGGCCTGCAGGTGGAGGCAGAACCTGCTGCCCATCTGGTTGATGCTCTCGTTGTACTTGGAGTAGTAGGTTTTATACTCCTCCTGGATTGGCTTGAGGGCGTACTCCATCCTCCCCACTTCCAGGTACAGGTCGTTCTTCTTCTGCAGCTGCTCGTTGCCCAGCATGCTGCTCAGGTACTCTGTTTTGACTTGCTGCAGTTCGCTGAGTTTGCGCTAGATGCGGGGTTTCAGCTTCTACAGTTTCTACTTGAGGTGCAGGATGTCCTTGCCCATCTTCTGGGCCTCTTAGAGCGACTTCTTGCTCTTGGCGTTGGCCACGTCTGCGAGTTCGTTGAGGGTATTGGCCGACTCCATGATCTTCTCAGCCATGAGCTTGATGCGCTTGGGCTCCTCCTGCACCACTGCCACCAGCTTCTGGTAGAGGATCTGGGAGGCGAGGTTGGAGGGGCCGTTGGGGATGGGGTCCTTGGCGATGAGAGTGTCGATGGAGTGGGCGTAGTTATAGTCGATTTCTGCCTTCTTCTGGAGGAAACTGGTCATTTTTTTGTAGAAGAGGGTGCGCTTCTCGACGTCGTCTACGATAGCCAGGAGGTTGGTCTAGATGGCTGCATGCTTACGAAGTTGTATCTGATAGGCTCACTCATTCACTACGGCTGGGAGATTAATATTACTTACATTAAGAGTCTGAACCCCATAATAAAGACTTAATCACAGCATAGCACACACTCCCGTAACACTGTGCCGCTTTGCCTGCTTGAGTTGTACTTGATAGCTAGTGCAAAATTGGTGTAAATCACTCGACCTTCATCTGGAGCTAGATCTTGGCGATTTCCTGCCGCAAGGTGGCACTCCACTCACTGACGTTGCGGATGAACATTATGGCCCACTCCTTCATCGTCGCCTGCGAGACACTGTCGTGGGTCAGAGACATAATCATGTGCAGGTACTTAGGCTACTACTAGAACGGCATCTGCGCTCTCTTGTTGATGTGCACAAGGTTGGTCAGCAACCGCAGAATGGCCACCAGCTGCCCAGGGGCAAGCATCTTGTCCAGTCCCAGCCCTTGGATCTAAATCTGCTACATTTCAGTCACTTCTAGGGAGACAGCAGCAAACAGTTTCTTCTTGACCTACTTTTCCATCTCGACGACCAGCCCGACTTTGGACTTGTTCCTGATTGATTCCACATTTCGGTAGAGTAGGTAGGATACCTCTAGGTAGGAGAGCAGTAGCAAGTGATCACCCATGATGGTATCACTGACCAGATCTTGCAGTTTGTTGTTATAGCCGCCAATAAACAACACATTGTTAAGAACATGGCAGATCTACGTCAAGATCTACGTATTCCTCAGCCACTTCTCCTCAATCTCAGCAACCTAGCTTTGGGAGAGCTTCAGCTTCAGGTACTCTCCTACTATGTGCTTGTACTGCAGAATGTGCTGGTTTAAGACGAGCAGAATGTACTCCAGCTAACAACGGGATATCCTCAGCCGCAACCAGCACTCCTAAACAGCACTGTACATTTGCTTGATTTCTTGGATCTGGCACTAGTACCCAGCCACCAGTTCAGTGGTCACTCGTCGGTCCACCATCTGCTGGAAGTAGTTGCCCAGCATATGCAGCACATAGTACCCCATCTGCTCATCGCCACTCCTCTTCACCAACTTCTCAATCAAAGACTGACCCTTTGAGGAATAGAAGTCGTTATTGAAAAACTGCATAAAGATGAGGCCTAGCCACTCCATTTCAGCAAGCAGAGTGGCTTCGGGTTTGGAACAGCCGAGAGTGGGTAGAGAGTTGGCACTTTATTGGGAGGAGTTGAAGTGGTGGGCTACAATCTGGCCAAACAGCAGAATAAGCTCATCTTATAGCATCTAGTATTGTTGGGGCTGCTTGAGTAGCTTCGCCAGGAGGTTGTGATAAAAGATGAGTCCATTTTTGAGAGAATTGGGTGTCTGTAGAGCCGGGTGGCTGAGCTCCAGCCTGAAGAGAGGAGACAGCAGAGATACCAACTCCTGCTGGAAGGAGGGCTAGTTGATACAGATGAAGTTCAGCACCTGCCAAACATACATCACTATCTTTTCCGGAACAACTTTGTTTTGTGCCTCCTACTAGATTAGGCCTAGCAGTTGCACTTGCTTCTGCAGGCAGTCTGCTTGATGACCCACTGCGGCAACATATTGAAGGATGTCTGGTACGAGGGTTGATGTTTGTTTGATGAGTTAATGCACGTGGGCGGCTGGGATGGGTGGTGATGCAGATAGAACCTGAATCGTGTGTCTTGCCTAAGTGAGGTGACTGAGTAGATGCTGTTTGAGGTCGGGAAGGGAAAGTGCTGTTGTTGGCTATTGATGCGGTTATTAACTATGCATTGAATAATTAATCAAGTAATAACACTGAGCTAAATGTGCTAAATGTGGACTCAAACTAGAAACATTTTGCACCGGATTCCTAAGGCTAACTTTTGCAAAACACAGCAGTTCCTTTCATTCAGCATTGTCAGTGCATCTCCTGTACATATGCTCCCATCCTGAATGCAGCTTTGATTGTGCTAGCTACTAACTAAAGATCAGCATGACGGAAGTCCTATGTGTTTTACTGGATTGGTGTGCCTAGGATAAGCAGCAGAAGAAGAGCTGCTGATGCTAATCCTGCGAATTGATGGCCTGAGTACTATATTGTGCCAGATATCGAAAGTCTCACTTTGACACATATCATATGCCTATGCTCAGGAACAGGGTGTAATCGACGAAGTATTGGAACTGCAAGCAATATCTCAAGCAGATTTGACTAATTATTCTTTGATGTATAACACTATTTTACTTTTGGTCACAATAACCAATAAAATGTAATATCCTAGCTTTATTTATGCCTTACTCTCTCAAATATCCTATTTCACACACCAATTAGCTGATATGGCATCAAGTATGAAAAACGTAAGATGTAGGGTATCATGTTGTTTTTGAGTAGAAAAAATCGCGTGCGCCTAGTTATGCAGTTTTAACAGCAAAACTGAAGCGGACGTTCTCCTTCTTTTCCTTTGCTTTGTTCCCTTGCTCTGTCCCCTTGTGCGTTGGGGGTTGGGATTGGGCTGGGTTGGAGGGGAGTTCGGGGTCGGGGTGTGGTCTCTTCTAAAGCTCATTTTGGGCATCCAAAAATTGAGTTATATATCCATTAAAATTGTGGGAATTCAATCAGTCAAGGGGGGCGGTGGGGGTCCTAGCTCACTTTGTGCATTTGCTTCACTTCCTTCCTAAATATCTGAATTTTCCCATTTGATGAACTACGCAAAATAAGCGCAGCCATCATCTCCCACTGGCTCTACCATTATCTCCTCTCCGTTGTTCTGATAGCAGCTTGAGATTAGACTTGAGGGTATCTCCTGCATTTCAGGCTATCTTCATCAGTCTCAACTTACTATGATAGCATTGATAATATTTGTGATGACACACCTAGATGTTATAAGGAGTGGCTAGAGCTTGACTGTTAAAAATTAATGGGTTAATTGATTACAGCTGAGGGTTCGCCTGGCTGATTGCCAAGCTGAGATTAATTCAATAGAAAATTGTTTTGGCTCATTCTATAAATAAAAATTAATTCCAAATTAATCCTTCAAATAAGTCTATAATCCCCAAAATCCTATCCTTCTTTATTTTGACCTAAAAGCCAGCAAACAACGAAACAGCCTGGAAAATTACTACTTTTCCGTAATCTAACAAGTTTGTAGGAGTGAACCCACAAGGATAATAATTATGAAAATAATCACTTCACCTTTCAAGGATGTACAGGCTTTTGATAGCCATTATTACGTCATTGAATTAGTTGTATCTTGCCAGCTTAAAGTAGTTTTTATTGAATAGGCGCAGATCTGGAGTCCTGGCGGCTTCCAGCAGATATTTCTCGAGGCCGTAGAGTTGGTCATCGTTGCCGCGGTGAAAAGGAAGAATGGGCACTGCATTGTCTATCTGGTACAGATAGTTATAAGGTTAGTTGTCTACCAACAGCATCTGCGACAGTTCCCGCTCTACTACCCTTAAATCCTTTGTGGTCAACCCTCTCTTTATCTCAATGCAATTCTATCTTGAAAGCCTGGTCTTGATGATTTAGTTGAAAGGGTCTAGGATTTAGAGGATGGCGTCGGTTTGGCTTTGGCTGCGATCTGAGAAAATGATGATCTCGAACTGTTTGGCCATCTTCTTGAGGAATGTCATGACGTAGGGTCTGAGACAAATAAAGGCTGGTTTCTTAGTGTTGTCTTACAACTGCAGAACAACATCTATGTCTTCCTCACTCTTCTTCTACCAATCCACATGCACTAATGTTCCATCCAAGCCGAACACTATAGTCCGCTTGGTTGTTTTCTATTTGCTTGAGACCACTTTTTTGCGCTGCAGGTCCTCCTAAGAGGGCTCGTTCAGAGCACCACAGCTCTTCAGCACTCGCCAATTAGAAGATATGTGCTGGAGTATGGACTAGTTGCTCTACTTGAGACTCTTGACGATTTCGCTTTTGTAATAGCCTTTGATATGAGCCTAGGTAAGGTCACTTTTTCTCAGCTGCTCCAAAAAGGAACGTTTGGTTTAATCCAAGCTGGATACGTTATTGCTTGCTGATGAGCTGTTGAAACTGACGAGTTAGAAGGTCCTCGATGATTAGCTTTAAGGCTACTCCAAAATCATGTTTTTGCCGAGAATGGAGTTTCCCTGGAGTTTTTACTTCGCAGTTTAAAGCTTCTTCTTAAGCTCGCTCAGAGTATTTCGGATGTTGTCATAGCTGTTATTCTTTTGCTGAGTGTGCAGTTCCTCTCTTTTGGTCGGCAGCTGCGTCTGTATCTCTGCGTCAAAACTGTACCTATTGTAAGTCAGGTGCGTTTCAGCGTCAAAGTTGGTTTTGTATTCATGGCTAGCTGAGTTTCTGAAATCGATGTTGGTTCTGTTGGTGAGGGGACCCAGGTTCTAAGTCTTTTGGGGGTTGTTTCTGCGATGTCCGAAGTGATTCCTGTTCATTAATGACTAATCAAAATGTATGATATTAATAAACGCTGTTATGGCAGTTCTTCGAAGAAGTACTAAATTAAATGATGCAACAAAACAGTTTCAGAACTTTCCCCTTCTCTTATGTTTGCGGTGCACTTGCCTGCTCTTGCGTATCTTGGTGGAGCGCTTGTCTTTCTTCATGCGGCTGTCGACGTGCTTCACGTTTCGGCTGTCCTTTCCCTTGGAGGTCTTGTTCTTGGAACTCACTATGTACTTCTTCTTGTCTTTGAGGTCGCCTTTTATTTTGTCATACATTTTGCTGACTTGCCGCAACTTGTTGTACTCAGTCACACCATCCTGGCTCATCACATTTTCTGCCTGCTTCTGAGTCTTCTTCAGCTTCCTTTGCACTCTAATTTTCTTGCGCACTCTTGCCTCCATAATCTTTTTAGGCACTCTTGCATTGATGGCCATCAATCTTTCCTTCTCTCTCTGGAACTCTTCCTTGGTAATTGGTGGTTTTTTGAAATTGTGCATTTGCTCATCCTAAGTAAACCACTTGGGGAGCTGGTCGTGGTCCTCAAAGCTATACCTGCCGTAAGAAGAGTCGATGATTTCGTCTCTGGGTCTGTTTCTGAGCATCTTCTTGGCGATCGCCAAAGTTTCGGCCAACTCATCAATGTTGTAGTCATCCATTTCTTTGCGTTTGACTATCTCGATTTGTCCGCCAACATCTTCTCCTTCTTAGATGTCCTTTTTGAGCTGCTTGTCCTTCTTCTACTGGTTCTTTTTCATCTGCTTTCTTCTCTTCTCCATGTCAGACATTGGCTTGGGAATCACGTAGGCATCATCATCAGATAACTCTCCGTCCACCTTTTCATTGGGGTCAATCTAGATGTTGTCCTAGATTTCTTCCTCATGGTCTGAAATGTAAAGATCCTCATCTTCCATCTCTGCAAGAGGGTTGCGGAAATTTACTTACCCTTCTTGATTGGCCTAAAAGATATCTTATTCTTCTTCTTCTTAGCCGTTTTCCTGCTCCGTAGACTGCACAAGAGCGGGGTCAGCTCCGATCTTCCTTGACTTCAGCTTCCCTTCTTTATGCTGGTAGCGCTGCTATCTTCTATCTTTTCTCTCTTGCTTGGCCTCTCGAATCTTCTACTGTTTTTCTTCTTTGAGCTGCTTTCTAGTCTCATAGATCTCTTCAAGGTTCTTCTCCATATCCTTCATGTTATAAGAGGCAAACTTGGCCTGTTTCTAGTTCTTTGTCTGTATCTACTTCTCAGGCTCAGGGTCGTATTCTAATTCTTCAATGTCACTTCCGAAGACATCATCAATCTCTTCTCCGAAATTGTTCTGATCTTTATCATGCTGCTTGGTGGCCAGCTGAGATTTGATCATCAGCTACCCATGCTTATCTTGCAGCTATTTGAGGTGCTTTATTTCACGTCTTTTGGATTGCAGCACTTGCTTTTATAGCTCTGCCTCACTATCTTCTTGGACTTGCTATTCTTTCTTCAGTCCTTACTCAGCCCGTTGTTCTTTTTCAGCCTGCAGGTGCAGTTGGTGCAACACTCTACCCCTCCATTTGAGGATAGAGCCGATTTACCTTTTGCCCAAAACCTTCAAATCGTCAAACAACTCATCTAAATCCAGTGGCTTCTTCTTAACTAAGTTATAGTACTTCTCTCGTTATTACAGTGTGGTAGTGATTTTGTTGTACTGAGCAAAGATGAGGAGTGGATTCTAGTTCTAAATCAGTTTGGTAAGTGGCACCTACCTATAGAGATGCATGGGGGCATTATCTTAGTAGCCTCCTCTTTTTCTCCGATCTTCAAGAAGCCTGTCTATGCTTGTTATTTCACCGGCAAGCTGTTAATGGAAGTGATCAGCTTAAGTATCTTGGAAAACATATTTAGCGTCAAATAGCTTTTAATCAATGTAACTTGGTGCCAAGTACCCGGCACAAACCACAAAGATTTAGGCTGACTGGAAACGAGAGGCTTTTGGCTTAGTAGCTTCAACTTTTTCGAAAAACTTCTTAAAAACCCACATCAAAGATTGGAAATCCGTGGATCTGAAAACCTTGGTGATGAAGTAACCTCCTTCCCTCAAAAACGAACAAGAAAGTTTTAAGGCATGGAGGACCAACTAGCTCTGAGTGTAGGCATCTTTGCTCCAGTTGGCTCCCACATTGGGGGCACCATCATTTAGAACAACATCACATTTTTGATTTTTGAGCTCCTTTCTCAGCTGCTCATAACAGGCGGCAGTGGTGATGTCTCCTTGGAAGCTGCGGGTACCCGGAACACGCTTGATTGGGTCCAAATCGACACCAATGATGGTCGAATTGAGAGGCATGCACTCACTTGCGACCTGCATCCAGCCTCCCGGAGCAGCACAGAGATCGATGAGAGTGTTAGAGCTGCTGAGGAAGCTGTACTTGCGGTTGAGCTGTATGAGTTTGTAGGCTGCTCTGGAGCGGTAGCCCTGCTGCTTGGCGAAATGGTAATAAGTGTCAAGTCTTTGCTTGGACTTGGTCTTCTTACCCATGTTGTTGATATTATAAACTGTCTAATTTACGGATTGCCATAAACTTCACATATTATAATGGACGCCCGGTAAAAGCTGCTCAACCTGCAGTAGCAAAAGAGGAAGCTGAAGTAGCGGCTGGGGGAAATCGGCAACCTCTAATCCAAATCTTACGTCCAAGATCCATAGTTAGAACGCCTCCTACTGAAAAAGAAAGAAGTATCAGCTAACTTATGCAGCTAGAGGAGGAGCGCTTGAAAAAGGCAGAGTATGAGAAGCTTGAGAAATAGTACAATGAGCGGAAGAAGCAAATCGAAAGGGAAAAGGAGCTGCAGAGGATACAGAACTAAAAGAGGGTGCTCTAGCTGGAAGCAGCCATGAAGAGGGTCGTTTTCGAAGGAATCAAGCAAAAAGTCAAAGGCATGAACTCTGAACAACTGATGAGGAGGGGTTTTTTGCACAATGAAGACGAGCCTGAAATACGAGAAGGGCAGAAGTAAAACGGCAACTTCAAATAAGTATTCTAAGGGTATCTTCTGGACTAAGGGCCTGAGAAGGCAAAGCAGAAGTACGATGTAAAATAGCTGAACTAGAAGCGAAAGGTGATCTTTTAGCAGAAGTAGGAGATAGTAATGAGGCAAATACTCTTGAAAGAACTGGCTGCCTCTGACAACCCTGATGAAATCGAAGTGATGAGTCTCACCCGAGAACAGTTGGAAAGAGAGTTGCGCAAGAGATAGATCGACTACGAAGAGTATATGCATCCCATTAAGAAGGAGGAGATTTTGGAGAATTTGCCTTTGATTACAGAGGCTGCGGAAAATAGAATCGATGATAAGAAACGCTAGTTTTAGGAGAACAAGGAGGAAGCCTTGAATCAGGAAAGGTACAAAAAAGCACTCAGATAGGACATCAAATCAATGCCCTACAAGGATGTGGAGGTGGTAAGAAGGTTGCTCTATGACTTCTTCGATGAAATCTGTGATGATTATGAGAAAAGACATGTGCCTTTAAGTTAAGAGGACCAGAGTATGAGAGTACGGAATCTAGAATAGCAATATATACAAATTTCCAACCAGAGATTAGTATAATAGCTGTCTCAATAGTTAGTCAGATAAATGCTCTAAGACATGCGAAGATAGATGGTGAAGGAATCAGCTGAATAGGTATTCAAACTTCATGAGTACGCCCACTCAAAGACCGAAGATTGTTTCAAGCCCCTCTTCAACGACGAGGTGCTGTAGAGAATCAAAGAACTGGACAAATACAAATTCCCTCTGGTGTTCGTGAGCGAAGAGTAAAACCAAGTGGGCAGAGTCAAGGAGGACAAGTACATGAAGAAACTCTAAAACGACTACGGCATCTACGAGACAGAAGAGAACACAACGAATCTGGTCAACGACATCCTGCTCCTGGATGCAGAGTAAAAGTTCATGGAGAAGGTCAACAGTCTCATCAGCAACAAACTGGAGTACAAGACCGAAGACACCATCTTCTACTACGACCGAGAACTCATCGCAATCAACCGCCAACACATCAAGTCCGTCTTTACCCCTAAAGTTTACCACATTGTTGCTGCCCACCTGGAGCCCATCGTCAGAGTTGCCAAGATGAACCGCAATTGGCTCATACAGACGCAGAAGCAGATTTTGCTAGTGACGCCTTGGGGCAGAGAAGAGTTTGGTAGTCAGCTGGGTGCCAGAATCAGCAACCCCTGTGGGGAAATAACCTTTTCACTGCTGTACCCAGTGACCACTCTACTGGGCAACCCCTGCAGCTCCATGCTCGGATTCTAAAAAGGCCAGGTCCTGAAATTCAACTTCAACAGGAACCGAGTGACTGGCAGGCAGCTCAACATAACACACTACCTCCCAGTCATAGAGAATGCGAAGTCAGGAGATGACCCGGCTTTCCCTTTGGATAATCGCAACTACTTGCCCGTTGAGATTGAAAAGCCCAAGCCCAATGATGAAATACATTAGTATCGGGAGTTCTTTTAGCATCATTCGGAGCCAGTGGTGTTTGTGGGCTTCTACAGGATTGACAAGCTCGTCACAGTAGATAGATCCTTGAAATGCGCACTCTGGGAATACAGCAAAGCCCGAGGAGTAGGAGCATATGAGCCAGTCTTCAAATTCTAGCTCCGTAGCTCCTACCAAATCTTCACAGAGGATGAGAACCCCAGATACAAAGACATCTACCCGACTTCCAACTCCAACTCAAGTGACACTCCAGAGAGCATGTACCAGAAGTACATGATGACTGAAAACTTCCTGAAACTGCAGCTCTACAACAACCCCAAGAAGGAAATCGCCTACTTCAAGGCCCCTCAGTGGGACTCCACCACCGATGAGAAGCCCATCTGGAAAATCACCTACAAGGACAGCAAGGGACAGGTCAACAAAATCCTATAAAGCTTCTACAATGTCTAAGATGGCAAGATTACAGCCCAGTAAGCCTTGATTTCAAACGATGCGCTGTATGTGGTGTGCGAGAGGGAGCATGTGATCAGAAACGACCTGAAAACCATCAAGGTCTACAGTTGGAACATCAACTAAAAGAGGCTAGGCAAAGTAGGCCTCTAGATCGACATGTTCAAAGACCAGAAAGTCAGCAATTTTATGGTCTTGAACAACCACTTCAAAGGACTAGACATGGAACTCGCCCTCATAGTCAACTCAGGTAGGTTGCTCCTGTTTTCCCTGGTCAGTGGCCAGCTGCTGAAGAACATCAATGAGGAAGTCAGAACTGAGGGCAAGTAGGCCGACATTTACTTCAAATCAATAGTTCGGGCTGTCGACAAGGGCATCATTTATGGGATCAGCAATGGAGATGTGATGGAGCTGAGCTGGGAAGACTCCAACTCAATCAACGACCGCAACCGTCTCAACAAAGCCATAGACGCAGCCAAACGCAAGTTCTTCCGGTGAGCCATTTGTCCCATGTCCGGTTTCATGGCTTATGATCTATGTACCATGGGTGATTTTAATGAGTTCATTGCTGCTTAATGGGGAATATGAGTCTATGAGTTTATGATGTATCAGTGTATGAGTGTATGATGTATCAGGTGTGGTTGAGGTAGGGGAAGATGAACTTCCTATCGAAGTGGTAGTGGTTGTGGATGTACTTGATGGCATCACGGATCGAAGCTTGCAGCGAAGAGGGGTCCTTTTGCTGGATGGACTGCCAGTATCGCGTGGCCTACCCCATGTTCCCTTCATGAATGCTGTGGCGTAGGCACTGCCACCAGAAAAGAGTTTGGTAGTCACTCGGCTCAATGCTTTCCTGCCCAGAATTTACATACAATGTCTAAATAGACCCACTCTACTCATTGATTTACAGTTGCAGTTGCTCAATATAAATCTTAACTTGTGAAGTTCTTTTGCCCAAGGCTTCCTCGGCTTAGACCAGATAGTGGAGCACATTCATTTTGTTTTGGCTGTCTAGCTTTTTATCCTAGAGCAGACTGCGGCCGATGGTGACCACTCTCCGCCAGAGACCCAGGCCGAGGCTGACGTAGCACATCAGTGTCAGTGTGCTATGTCTGTATCTCAAGGCCTAGTTCTTCATCTTCATTATTACTGCATCGATTTCATCGTCTTTCAGCTGGGCGAAACGTGTGAGATTCTTGAGTTACTGAGAAGTGGGCACTTTAAGGGCATCTATAGCCAAAAGGGCGTTTCTAAGAGAGCTGAGTGAGTTCTCAAGGATGGTGCGTTTGCTCTCAGCCGTGGTCTTGGGATCATGGTAGCAAATCAAAGCTGACTGCGCCATGCGGTACCAAAACTTGTAGCTTCTGGACATCTGGCTGCTCTTCCTCAGACTTTAGAAGTAGTTGTAGCTTTACTTTGATTTCAGACTTAGCAGGGCCAACCCTTGGTTGAAGCTTATCACTTAGCTATAGCTGCCGTAGTTCAGCGAAAAAAGATGCAGATCTCGGTCTTCAACCCCTGTGTAGGCCTTCGTCAGTAAGGTCTTCGCCTTTGCGAAGTAGTTGAGTGCGACTGAAGGCATGCCCTCATGGAAGTGTACCAACCCTGCATTGCTAGTCACGAATGCGCTGACCACATTGTTGACTATTTTGGTCGTCGGCATTTGCTCCAACTCCTCGGCGATGATGGCATAGTTGATCAAACTTAGACATTTGGGATAGTTCCTGGCGTAGAGTTCGCGGTGGGCCTCGGCAAAGCGGCAGAAAAGCAGCAAATTGGGCTCATAGTACTTATTGACTGCGTTTTTCCTGCGTTTGATGCGAGCCAGCAGTTCGTCTCTGAACTTGTCCTCTTCGGCAGTGGGTATTTCTGCGACCCTGACGCCCATCTGCATGAGCACCTGGTTGGTGTAGACCCTGCCCAGGAGGAGCAGTTCCTCCCGAGCGACTGCAAAGGTCTTGCCGTGCTCGTGCCACATCACTGATACCCACTGCTGGGGCTGGTTTCGCTGGTCACTGGCCTTGAACGGGTAGTAGCGGTATAAACTGAGGGCCTCGAGTGGGTTCTTGGTGGTCGCGTAGAGTTCCTACCTAGATGCCAGGTTACCAGCAGCAAAAGGAACACTCGGCTCTGCATAAACTCGATGAAGCAGTCCCTCTGTTGGTATATTTCCTCGAGAATCAAAATGGCGATCTCCCGCTTGCCCTGCAGAATCAGGAGGACGGCAATGTTGAACTTGACGATGGCCTGGGTCTGCAGTTCCGAAGCGTGGTGGTTCCGCTTGAACTTCTTGACGAGTATATCGTTGAGTCTGCGGAGACAGTTGTTGGCGGTCTGCTGGCAGCGGTTGGCCAGGTACTCGCAGATGGCCAGGTTGGGCTAGTAGGAGTCGTGGTTGGAAGGGCTGCTGTTGAGGTTGCTTCGTCTCTCTATGGTTACTTGAGCGCTTCTTTGTACTTGCTCGCGTTGAAATTTTGGTAGGCTTGGTCCATGTGAGCAATAGCCGATTTGTAGTAATATCTGATATGTAGTAATATAGGGTAGTAATACAAAGGTAGAAGGAGAAAGGTAGTATGTAGTATTATTGCAGTAATGCCATCTGTAGTAATATCTAGTGGAGATGCAGTGTTACAGAGGAGGGCAGGTAATATGATGCAGTAATATGGAGGATGGCTGATATGATGTAGTAATGCAGATGCAGTGATAAAGGGGGCGAGGTCAGCGGAGGGAAGACTGCAGCCTACCCTCGAGCCGCATCTCGCGCTTGCGACTGATAGTCTGAGCCACGGTGGCGTTGGATAGCATCAGCTTGTTCTCCTTGCGCTGGTGGGCAGCCACGCTCATGTTCAGGGAGTTGTACTGGCTGGCACTGGTCACCGACTTCTCTTTGCTGATGGCCTTGAGCGGCACGAACTCCAGCTTCTTCTCCCCATTGCAGGTGATGTTGCGGAGGATGCCGCGGGTGCTCTCTTCCTTGGCACTGCACTTGTAGGACAGTTTGGCGGCCGAGCAGGGCTACTCGCTGTCCAGCATTTTGATCGACCCGTTGATCGAAATGCTCTCCCTTATCTCTTTGATGTACTCCTTGGCCTAGGACAGATCCAAACGGGCGCTTGGCTCCATCTTGGTCATCTTCTGCACTAAGTTCACCAGGTTCTCAGGGTACACCTCCCGCAGCTCGCGGAAGTCCGCCTGGAACTCCTTCTCGTCGAACTTCAGCGTGACCTAGGACTAACCCTCGTGCAGGTAGTACCTGCGGGTGGGGTTGTAGAGCATGGCCTCCAGGGCAATCACGCCGATCCCGAACACATCCATCTTTTCGTAGTCGATGGAGTGGAGGGTGCGGACCTGCTTACGGAGCAGGGGGAGGCACTCGGGGGGCAGGGGCAGGTACTTGTGCATGTCCCTGGTGTCGTTGGAGATGAGGTGGTAGTAGAGGAAGTGCTTGTTGGCTAGTTCAGGGCAGGATTACTGGGAGTGCAGTGGAAGAGGTAGGCCTTGAGGTAGCCCTCGGGGGAGACGCAGATGTTCTTTGCTAGGAAGATGCCGAAGTGTATCTGGATGTCTGAGTGTGTCTCAGAGTTACTTTTCAGGTACAGGGCCATATCCACCAGGCTGTTGATGATGTACCACAGTTCGCCAGTGGTAAACCGGTTATCGTTGACCCTCCTCTGGTCGATCACACTCTGCAGGTCAATGGCGTAGTAGTTGACGTAGCTCTCGATGGAAACCTGCTCCATGCAGATGTTGGACCCTACGTATAGCACTAGGTACGCTTGCAGATGTTCACTGAGTGGATCTTTGCGATGTTCTTATGGTCGATGCGGGCGGCTGTCTTGCGGGCTGCCTGCTCGTACTCGGGGAAGCGGGGGTTGTTGGGGGTGAAGATGCGGACGTGTTTGATGACGATTTCGTAGGGCTCGGTGGTGAAGCGGTAGATTTTGAAGCGGCCGAGGGCGAGCATTTCGTTGGGGGTTTCGCCGTCGTCGATGGGGATGAGGTTGGCGAGGAGCTGCTGCTCGGTGGGGAAGGAGTTGTCGGCGGTGACCCAGTTCTCGGTGTTGCCCATTTGAATGTTATAATTAACTGCCCGATTATAATTAGAAAGTATAGCTGGTTGTGGTGTGTGGTTATTGGGTGTGATATAAATAGTTATGTTTGAACTTAAATTGGAGTATCTCGCCGACGAAAACCTATCCCTGAAACGCCAGCTAAGGGACCTCAAACACATCATATCGCTCGAATCACCATAGAACCAAAAGTCGCTGGTCTTCCAGCTGCGCGAGTCCAACGAACAGCTCTCCGCGCAGATGCAGAGGGTCAAAGACGAGGTAGGACTATCGGTAGACAGCTGCTGCTCTAGCGGTCGGCCCGCTAAATCTAGCGCACCGAACATAGCGAAATCGTATAGCAGCTCAACCGTTGCATCTTCGAGCTCAAGGAAGAGGTCGCCATGCTGGAAAACATCCTGCGCAAGGACCCCTCCAACCCTTCTGAGTCCACCCCCCTCGGCAAACTATTCCGGCGCGAGCGCTAAAAGGAGAGGAGTTAGTCCTTCCACAAGTACGCCAACCCAGTCCTCTTCTTCTAGATCCTGGAGAGCCTACTGGCTTATATAGAGTCTTCGTAGAAATTTGTAGATTCAGAGGACGAGCTGTATGACACATAGAACCCCGTGCTCCCCCCCAACGACCCCTTCGAGTCCAGCTAGCACAGGCTCGTCAGCAGGAATATCTCAATCGAGGAGATAGTCAGGAACATCGAGGAGAATGTGGGCAACCAGCACAGCACCGACAAGTGGCTGGGGGAAAGGAGCTCCCTCTACTTCCTGCGCAAGCACCGCAGGGAAGACCTGCATCTCAGTCTGGCCAAGGCCAAGGCGCTACAGCAGCAGTACGTGAAGGCGGAGGAGAAGGAGGACAAAGGGCAGGCACCGATTACTACCAATGTGGAGCTGCTGAAGCGCAGCTACGTCTAGCTGGTGGGGTAGTACCAGATCCTGAAGAGCAAGTACCGCAACCTGGGCCGGTACGTGTCGGAAGTGTAGCACCGCAACCAGCTGCTGATAGACAGTCGTAAGGGCAGACTAGCATGATAATATTGTTTATGATCATATGTGTTCCTTGACGCCCATGGTCTTGGCACTCTCTGGCTCGGTGGCCCCGTCCAGCTTGGCCGCAGAGGGCACCGTCGGCTTCGACTCCGCCACGATCTCCTACTCCACCATGTTGGCCTGCTGGTTCATCAGCTTGCGCATGCAGAACTTGAGCAGGTAGAAGAGCAGGGCGCCTGCCAGCAGGAAGGGCAGGATCAGCCAGGCTGCCAGCAGGAACAGGCTGTCCGTGAACCAGTACTTCTTTTTGGGGGTGGCAGTAGAGATCTATAGCACGTCATACAGAAGGGTCAGTTTGGAAGGGTTGGGCTATTGCGCCACGATTGCGTCTATCTTGACCTCGGCTATGAAATACAAGTTGTCATCCTTGGGAGTGTTGAGCTGCTACAGCAACGATTTCTGAATAAATTTTGATTTACCTCTATGAATATTTCCGACGAATTGTTCACTACTTTCTAGACAACTGAGGCTTTGATCCCACAACGACTATAGCGGATCAGATCTGGCCTGGAGTTGGAAGCGTAAATAGCCACAGTGAGTCCCTTGATCTGTAGATTCTTAGCACTTTCTTAGAGAACCTGGGGCAAATTGATCTTGAGACGGTAGCCCTCGGGCTCCTTCTTGTACGCGATTTCGTAGTTCTTGACATCAATCAAATTGTAAGGGTTGAACTCTTCGTAGTACTGGTAGCTCAAGAGATACTCCAACTCCTCTTTCTGCTATTTGGCATTGATGGACATAAAGTAGGAGCCGAAGATCCCCTCGACTCCAATGACATAATGCCCGCCGTAGTTGGGTCTCCTGAGAGTAATGGACTTGGAATCGTTCTGGGCTGCGGCCTGCGTATCCTTGATATTTTTGGAGGCAAGAAGGTTGAAATCTCCCACACAGTTGAAGAGTTCCATCAGGACGTTCTTCTGACCTGTGAAGATCTGGTAGACTCCGTTTTTGTTGAAGAAGTAGTTTTTGAAGGGCGAGAGGTGGGTCAGTTCCTTCCTCACCAGCAGCACAGTGACGCTCAGGTCAGTCGCACTGGAAACAGTTACGAAGTAGTGGCCCTTGGTGCTCAGCAAATTGAGGATGTAGGTGTACTCAGCCTGCACTTTCTTGAGCACCAGCTGAGATTGGTTGTCATTCACGTTTCCCTTCTCGTCCTCTACGGTTATGGTGAAGTTGAGGTTGGAGTTGGCGTTGTTCTTGGTTTCCAGCATGAGGCTGATGGGCAAGCCTTCCTGCTCGCTGTTGACGAACTGCATGGCCAGTGGCATGAGGGTGGTGAGGTTGAAAGATGCGGGTAGTCCTTCGAAGATCCTTTCGTTGATTTTTTTCTTGTCTATTTTGATGTAGAACTCGGATTCGCCCACAGCAACTGCCTGGAAGATGTATTGTGCTTACTTTGAGTAGAACTCGACGTCTTTGTTTTTGCCGTTTGCTGAGATGAGGTAAGTCTTTTTCTCAGTCAGCTCTTCGTTGAAGAGTACCTTTGAGGATGGGTCTCTGATGATGACCAAAATCTTACCTGTGATCACTTCGAAGGTCAAGTTGAAGTCAGTCACTGAGTAGTAGATGTAAGTCTACTCAGCCCACTAAGATTTGGGCAAAAGCCACTCCTTGAGAGCATGGTTGGTTGAGAGAGGAATGGGGTCATGGGAGCGTAGAAAAACGATCTCCCCCACAAATCTGGCTGGAGCTACAACTACCATCAAGTAAATACAGTTGAAGCAGAAGTCAGGATGAGTCTTTTAGATGAAATGCTAGCGATCTCCCTCATCAACTATGGGGAAGCTTGCTGGTGGGAGGTTCAAAGCGTCGGTAAGAGTCACATTATCTTTCAATGGCATCAAGTAAGCGATGACTTTGCCCGCACTGATACTCTTGACAATTTTGAAGGAAACATCGTTGTTATGGTAATAGACGAATGCCAAACTCTCCCCAGTCTCCAACTTGAGGGGATAGGGCTGCGACAGCTTCACAGAGTGCACCTGGGCAGACATCCGAGAGTAGGTTATCTGGTAGGAACACTTAGGCTGGATAGGCTTGATGATGATATGTTCTATCTGGTCACTCTTCTTGAGCTCAAGGTAGCTGCCTCCGATGATGTTTTAGTACTTGACGATACTGCCGTTGGCCAGAGCTCCCATCAACCTCGCGCAGGCTCCGTTTATGATGTCCTGGTTCTAGAGGTTTCTCAAAGAGATCAAACTGTCCTCAGGGCTGATGATGTAGCTGTCGATGTTGTTGCCACTCACGAAGCCAGTTTTAGTGTCGCCCAGCTAGAGGCTGCTTTCGGTTTGGGTTATCTAGAGTTCGTAGCCCGTTTTCCTGCCTCGGTTGGCTTCGTTTTATTCGTTCTAGGATGGGTCAGGAGTGACTGTGACCAATAAGTAGCACTGATCTTCATAGCATCTGAGAGACTTAAGGTGTTGAGATGTGATAGAGAGGACGGCAGTACCAGTTTTGCCAACATCTGTCAAAAAGATGCCATTACTCACATTCTTCCTCTAGCTTTGGCTGATGAATCCAGGATAAAGGGCTTGGTCATCTGAGCGTTTGATGAAGGAGTCACTTTGTACAACACTGGCGACCACTAAGAAGTCAGAGGCGACATCATCACTGCTGATGAAGATTTTGATTGTTTTTATGGCTGATATCTTGAAGTAGAAGTATTGTGAGACCTTGCCGTAAAGGTAGACGTCTGTCACTATTTCTGTAATGCCGTCGAATAATGCCACTTCTTTGTCCATTTATTAGAGCACAAAGTTGAAATTCTTCTTTGATGAGGTTTCGGAAGAAAAACGCAATTTGATGCCACAAGTCGTCAGAAATTCGTGTTTCAAGGATTTTCTGCCCAAATGGCACACACTAATCATGTCTCTAACTGCGATCATGTGAGAATTGTCAAAGAGTTGTGCAAAATTATCGTCACCAATTGCCAGCTAAACCTTAACATCTTTTTGTGCAATCATGTAGTTATTGATAGAGTCAATGTACTTCAAGTTGATGGGACGGTTGGCATTGAAAATGAAGCACTCCACGGTCTGTCCTACCAACTCCACAAAGGTGGGGTGGTTGAGTATGCCTGTTTTGCATCTGCCTCCATCCGAGAAACTGATGGTGAACTGTGGCCTCTTGCCTTCAGATGTGCTAACGACTGCATACAACACTTAGTCATAAGTATTGGTTTGGAAGCGACAAACTGAACGATTGGTACCCTCTCTAACGCATTTCATGGCGTTTTGGTTCTCATAGAAGACCTACATTGTCACCAAGCCAACGAGCTCGTTAAGGTTGACTGAGATGTTTGAGGGGTTTTTGACCACAAACTTGAATTTGACTTCGTTTTAGTACTCGCCAAAAGTGTAAGGGAAGGAGTTACCATTTTCAAGGGCAATTTCTTTGGTCTTTCCTGCTTTACGATGCACTAAAACTCCCAAGTTAACTTCATTAAAGGTTTGGGCATAAATGGAGATATAGATTTCTCCCTCCTTGAGTTGTTCGCCTTTGATGATGATTGAACTTTTGGAGCCAGTATCAGTCCTGACGTCTTTGCTATCTGAGTAGAGAGTGGGAAGTTTGTCAGCCTGCGAAACCAGCAAAACTGACTTCCCAGAGAAGGAGACACTAAAGATGTTGATTTCCTCAATGTCGTTGTAGCTGGGCAGAGAGAATGCAAAATTGGCATAGGTATCTTTGGCCAGATACTCTTTGACCATTTTATTCTCCTTGAGGTAGTTGAGATGGTACTTGCGTTCTGCATAGATGTTGTACACCCAAGGGGCAGTAGAGAGAGATTGCGCGATTATTTGAAACGCGCATTGTTTGTAGTGGATGGTCTGGTTTTGTTCGTTTTTGCGGCTGTCGATTGTGGGGCAGTTGGAGATGTCGTACTGCATGTTGATGGTCATCAGACTTCCGCTCACCACTGTCTTAACTTAGATCTCATCCTCAATGAACTCTATAGTCACTAGGTCTTTTGCATTCTTGAGGCATTTGTCCAAGCCTATGGCTGATGAGGCACTGGCCATTTCTAAACTTTGGCAACGGGTGAAATAGAATCTTCCCTTTCCTGAAGCGATATCCACCTTGAATGTGTACTAACGGATCTGGCGCTTGGTTGCAGTGCTCTCAGAAACGGCATGTCTTTAATCAAAGATGTAGTTGTAAAGCTATTTTTCTTCCAGTTCATCGAAGTACGCGGTATAGGGTTTGAGGTAAGTGGCGTCTTCCCTTGTGAGCTGAGTGTAGAAGTAGAACTCAGTGTCGGTCTAGGCCTGAACTTTCACATACATAAGGCCTTCATATTTGTTAGTTTCCCTGAGTTCTGGAGTAATCTCGATGCTGGCAGCAGAATACTTATTGTTCAGAGTAATATTCCTCTTGAACTGGTCATCAAATCCTAACGCGATCTGAGTCCTGCCTGCAAAGAAGTCAAAAACGAACTCAACCGTCTTGTTCTAGATCTCCTTGAGGGTCTTGGAGTTGTCAATCACGTAAACTTTTGAGGCATCCTTTTTGATCATCTAGTAGTAGCTCTGGCCTAGGTTTAGAGAGAGGACGTTGCCTTATTGCTTGCTCACGCTCAAGACAACACTTATCCATTTTTTAAGCTTTAGAAGCACCTTCAGTGTTCCACCCTGTGGCAGCTTTTGCTTGTCCACAAAGGCTATCCTGCCGCCACTGTACAACTCATAGGCTTAGATCATGAATTTTTCCTCAGTTGGGCTTTAGACTGTCTTTTCCCCATAGTTGACAAACATCTACACACCCTCATTTGCGTACTCAACTGAGCCCTCGAGGTTTGTGATAAGCGCAGTGATGGAGAGTGATGAAAAAGTGTCAGTTGAGCTGACTGGCACAGTGATAACAGTGGTGAGTCCACTGGCCTCTAGTGCCGTGAATCGCATATCTTGGCCAACCCCCAAAGTCAGCACATCACTCAGCTAGGTCACCACTATAAGTTTGCACTCGGCAACGCAGCTCACCTTGACGTGGAACTCCCTCCCAGCTTTGAGTTCAGTAGTTGAGATTTTGCAATAGCTAGAGAATGAAGAATGGGCATAGTAGCAGTTTTCTTGGTAGCTTTAGGTCGAGTTGATGGTGAGGTAGGGGAGTTGGAAGGGGTCAGGTAAGGTGGGCGAGGCATGGATGTATAACTCCTCATTGGGCTGAACCTCAGGAGGTACCTTGAGTGTAAAAACCCGATTCTAACCTGCCGCCAAAACAATCTCCAAGGATTCCTTGAGCCGCAGCTATTCCGGCTTGTCAGTGAGAGCAGCCAGCGAAAGAATTGCGATCAAACAAATGAAGGCAAAAGAAGACCGTGTCATGGATTTAAATTTTTGAAGTATAAGATTAGTTTTTATAGAAGGCTAGCAAGTCCATGACTTATAATGCCGATCGTAAGATCATTTTTTATGGGCAAAATGCCTGCATTCGTGTTTGCACTCCAAAACGTTCAGCTGCTTTGTGTTCGGGGTTTGGGTTGAGCGAAATGATGATTGGGGGATGCAGTTGAACACATTATGGCACCAAGATGGTAGATTCCTGAGGCATCAAGATATACATCATTCAAAGGCTGTCATATGGCCCACAGCTTTTGAAAAACGACCATTGATAGGCCTAAGCTATGGGGCGGATAATAGATGGGTCATACGACTAGCCCTAGCTGCAGAGTTTGCAGTCTGGGAGCTACCCTGCATATGTGGCAGCTTTGGATGTTCACTCTTTTTGCTAGAAGATACTGAAACAAGAGCCTAGATACAATATAATAAACTCCGGTTTGCTGGAAATAGATCGCAAGCTACAGCCAAACAAAACCAATATCACTCTCACTATTTTGAAGCAGTACAGTATAATTATCAATCACAGCATTTATTGTGTATTATTTTGTTGAAGTAGGGGGTGGCGAGGGGCAGTTCACGGGCCAGTGAGATGGGCAGAATGGACAGAATGTTCTTTATTTCGTTTATCTCGTCCACGAACTTCTTCATTATGGGCACTCCGTACACGAAACCCACTATGTTCATCACTAGGATCCATACGATCAGTGCAGTCAGCAAGTTGCTCAGGGTTTGCTGGGTGTAGGTGGACTCAGCCTGGATCAAAAAGTTGGACATTTTGCGATGGGTTTTGGACAACACCTCAGTGCTGATGATGTAGTCAATAGTTAAAGAGGTGTAGGAGTTGTTCAAGTAAGCGGTTTTCATGGCCATGTCGGTAAAAACGAGGTAGGACCCATTGGGGTAGAGAAGGGGTAGACTGCAAGACTAAGGGATACTTGTGCTGCCATAGACGGTAGAGTTGCCGTTGCAAATATCAAGCATGAAGGTAGTTGTGAATGCCTGATGGAAGTCATCAATGTAGCCGAAAGTGTTGTAGTGCAGATCGAAGTAATCGCGATAGTAGAGTATGTAGTTTTAGCTGTAGCCACTGGGCACGGGAGTGTTATTGAGGTAGGACTGCTGGATGGCAGCCATGCCGGAGTAGAAGTTGTAGTCGCCTTGCGAGGTGAGGAAAAAGTAGTTGTAAGAGTTGGCCTGGAACTGGAGGTTTTGGTAGTTGGTGATAAAGGAGTGCAGGAAGAAGCCCACTCCGAACAGAGGGATTATGAGCAGTCTCAGGTAGATACTTTTGTTGAAGTTGATGTGTTTGAATTTCTTTTTTTTGGCGAAAGTTGAACTGTTGATTTTTCTGGTATTCTCAACTTCCTCCTCCACATCTATTTCTCCATTGGCATCTTCCACGTGAAGAATGGTGAGAAAGCGCTCTGTTTTGGAAGAGAACTGCTGAATCTGCATCTAGGTGATGTCCAAAAAGATCTCAAAGATGTTGATCCTTTCCTTGTTGATTTTGTGGATAGCAAATAGCATTACTAAGGCGATTATTATGAGGAACAGTATGCCTCCTGCCAGCATAATGACTTCAATGTTTTGGTACTGATTGATGGTTTGCAGGGTGTTGGCTTACTGCAGATAGGCATTAGCCATCATCACCTCCTTGCTTGTGGGTGCGTTCTAGAGCAAGTAGGTTATTGCCGTCTGCTGAGTCACTCCGATCGCCTGGAGCAACTGACTTGTGTTTTTGGCTGGAGTGATAGCATTTGAGAGGATTTGTGCATAGTTGATGAAAGACAAGAGATACTAGTTGCTTTCGAAAGTGACGTTTCCGTTGCCCAGTTCGATGAAGATGTTGTATGCATCTCCACCGTAGAATTTGATGGAGTTGAGGTAGGCCAAGTTATCGTTGTAGCTTTGGATCAGCCTAGGCACGTTATCCACACTTTGTCCCTTCAGCATCTGCTGGATAGTGTAAACAAGACTCAGTTCCTTGGTGATAGCACCTATGATGAGGTTGCGATAGGCAATTTGCTGTGCAAGGGTATTGACGCTATTGGCGTGGTTGGTGAAGGTCAGGTAGAAGAAGATGTAGAATCCGACCAGACCTACCACTGTGACCAGGAGAATAAGATTGACGGAGCGAGCAAAGCTATAATTGTAGATAAACTGCTAAAAAGCTGAGCGGTTGCTGAAAATCTCTTCTTCATCTTTCCTTGGCATATTCTCGAATTCGCTGATTTCCTCACTCTTCTTCTTTTTCAAAGAGTTCACCTCTTCATCTTCGTTCTACTCTATCACTTGGATGATGTTGTTTCGCAGCCTGAGTGTGGTTATTCCGTCATCGTAGGAACGGGGGATTGTGTAGCCTTGCTTTAGAGATTCAGCGTAGTTGAGCTGACTGAATTGGGAGATGAAGGATTCGTAGTGGTTGTGGCAGCCGAAATATTTGTAAGAGGTTAGGTTGGCCTGAACCTGGAATTAGAAGGTTGATTCGCCTGTTTGGACTGTAGACCTTGCTCTTGTTTTGGTTCTCTTAGAACGAATCAACTTAAGGTCGATTGCATAACAGTTCACTATTTTGCTGAAATTGACTCTGAAGTGCCTATTCTCAGGGTCCTAGATCTCGAAGCATTAGTTAATGAGCATCGAAAGAGTCCACAGCCTGTTTTTGGTTTAGAGATTTGAAGATACACTTTATACATCTACTTTGAAAAAGGATCTAAATTATACGTTTTCTTCAAAAGTCTTGAGCTAAATGCCAGTCAAGGCAATAGTTGATGAGCTAATCCCAACTATATTCTAGTTTTCCAAGCTGACGAAGAAGCTGCAGGTGTGGTCAGCAACTACAGGCATGAGGCTGATGATAGAGGCCATTCCTGTATCCATAGAGTTGTAGTTTTGCGAGGTACGCTTGATTTTGAGCATATAACCACTTTTGTGCGTCATAGCGAAGGTTTCTTCTTGACTGCTTTGGCTCAAAAAGGCCTTTATCTGCTGATCCAGCTCTCCGAAAACCATCTTAAGACTGTGGTTGGTAATCTCATATTTCTCATAGCCGAAGAGCAAAGCGCAACTGGAGTTGATGTCAATGATGGAGCCATAGCTAGCCTCCTCTATGCTCACCACCATGATGGCCTGGCTGGTGTTGGCCCAGTCCTGCAGAACTATCTTATCATGCAAACTGAATGACTTCTTGACCTCATCCAGAATGGTATTGAACATGGCTTCGTCGTTTTAGATGGACTAGAGATACTGCACGTAGAGGCTGGTCACCTTCTAGCTGTAGGCAATCTGGCAGATCTTGTTGTAGGTCTAACGAACTTCCTCACGGATTTGAATCCTGGCTGCCCCCACCTAGTTGAGCTTCTGGAAATCAGGATGGTCCTAGTTCAGAATGCTCCAGAACTACAAATTCTTGATGGCAGCCTTATCAAGTTTAGAGATGATCTGATCTTCCTCGTGCTTGATGATGAGCTAACTCACAAGATCTATGAACTTGAGGTTTTGGACCTCAGACATCTCTCGGTGGATCCTCTTTTTAAGGAAATTGAACTTGTAGTATTTGTCAAAGGAAAGGTCTTAGAATTTGATCACTAGCAAATTTTTGAGGGCTTGGTCTTTTTCGCCTCTCTAGTAGAGATAGATGCAATTCTCTAGCTACAGTTCAGGGTTGATGGGGGTGAGTTTGTACCCATCTTGGAAAATCTTCTTGATAACGTTCTAAAATCTAAAAATCTGCTAGTCTTCCTTCTTAATCTGCCCATCCTCGAACAGCTTCCTCTCGTAGTCAGTAAAAGGAGCCCGTGAAACACAAGTCTCCTGATCACACTTATGCCGATGGATTTACATATAGCCATGGATGTAAACCCTGAAGAGGTATTCGTCTTTGCGCTGCAGATAGTAACGCAAGTTGTTTGTGTACCTGAGGATGATGTCTGCAGTCGGCCACTTGTTGATGTTCTCCAGCTAAAATTTCAGTGAGTATGTCTTGTACTTCATTACTGTTGCCACCACGAATCCGGCCATCATGAAGAAAAGCTAGAGACTCAGGTTGTAGGATATCACAACTGTAAAACCTGTCATCCCGATTCCCAACAGGTTTACGCAGAGGAAGCTGAGCTCGATTAGTTTGTGCCTTTCGTTCAGATGCTAGTTTTTGATTATGAAAAGGACGAACAAGAGGAGACTGCAAATAGCATAGATTGCTAGTGCACTTTTGTTGCTCAAGAAGGTGAAAGCTATTTCACTTTTAATCATGAATAACAGTAAAAAAGTTGAAGTGAAGGCTGATTTCTTCAGTCTTGTGTAACATTTGACGTTATTCAAAAACTAAAAATTGAAAAAGGACTGAGCAGCTATAAACAAAGTGAAAATAGAGAAAGAAAGCACAGCAACGAACTGCATCAGGAAGGTGGAATTGGGGTAGTCAATGTGAAAAGGGTCAGAGACTGGACAGAAAAGACTACATAAACAAAAAGATACCTAATGACGATGTTGAGCAGAGGCAGGAACAGCACATTCTTGGCCACAATGAACACAAATTTCTGCACATTCATGGCCACGTTGGAATACTCCTTCTTCGAGAGGAACAACGTGAAGGGAATGATCCAGTAAAGGTTCATGAATACCAGTGCCAGAACGAAGGCGATTTGCTGGACTGACGTACTGGCGTAACTGAGCAGGAAGCTCAGGTCGAGGTAAGAGAAGATGGGCGTGATGGAACCAAGCCAGTTTGCTGTGAAGTAGTCGATAGAATAACGCAGCACCTGGAAGTAGGGGACGAATTCCAGAGCGATTTCCATGATATTGAGTGGGATTAGGCTGACTTAGACGTTGGTGGTGATGAGTGGGAGCAAGTTGTAGCGTAGGGTCTACTCTTAAAGAGTAGTCTTTTCCTATTTCTATGGCATTTCTTAACAATTCAAAATATTTTTATATAGCAATATCAATCTCAGAAGTTATAAAAAATGAATAAACTCGCATACCCACGATCTTCAATCCAACTCACCTTCAAAGTTGAGGGAGTCTTCGGAACACCCGACGATTGGAAAACCACAGATGATGCCAATCCTGGCCTTTTTGCCTATACTGCCCGTTGTTTGGCATTTGAAATGGAAAAGGGTAAGGTTTTTGCAAGAGAACTCACAGCACGTGAGGTGAGATAACAAGAGGAAAAAAGCAAAAAGGGAGGAAAGAAATAACCCAAAAAGTAAGAGGGGAATGCTGAAGAATAACGGTTGAGAAAGCAGTAGGAGTAAGATTAGAAAAGACGCTAAGAATAGTGGAGCAAGTTGTCAGAGGAGGATAGAAAGTACCGCGATTTCGAAGATCCTTTGCGTGCGCCTCAGCTAAAGTTCTAGAACAATACAAAGAGATAAACTCTTAAAAACAAGCACTTCGTTATTTTTGAGGAAAGAGTCTAAAAAGATGGAGGGTAATGGATTTATTTGGTCAAATCCCCAACAGTGAGTTAGGACGAATTGGCAAAAATGAGAAAAACCAAGCCCAAAACTTTGGCCAACATCAATGATCTCAACCCAGTAATAATGAGAGCATGGATAGATTTGTCGGCCCTCAATTCCAACAGCAAAACAACTCTAACACAAAGATGCAAGTTACAGCAAGTCGATAAGACCCCAGAAACTCCAGAACCCAATCTCACCAATACCTACATCAAAGTTACTCTCACTCTTGATGAACCTTTCATACAGAAAAGTGATGGAGTCTAGTCCCAAAAGATGATAGCCGATCCTCCTGCAGGTGAAACAGTAAGCTAGAAAGTGAAAGTGGTAAATTAGCTGAGAGACTAGTTGCGGCTAGGCATTGAGTCACTCGCAATGTAGTTTTCGGCCATGTTTTGGAAAGATCTAAACATCTACGAAGATTTCAAGAACATAAACATCTTCATGACTAAAAAGAATGACATAACAAAGCGCAAGTAGCACTTTTTGTATGACTTCAACGTCAGTGGCAAGTACAAAATCCTCAAAGACCGCATCAAGAAGGTCATTGTGCATCTTTGCTAGAAATACTTTGTTGAGCAGATGGCCAACTCTAAATCTTTTACTGGAGTCTCCTGCACCATAAAAGACCAATTTTACAGCGAAATCTACACCTTTTTAGTGTGCAAATATAAGCAGATTCTACAATAGCTCATCTTTGAGAAGAAAGAGAAACTCAACTAAGTTTAGGTCTTGAGTCAAAGTGCGCAAAACAAGAAGTCTCAAACCTACCTCAGTAGTAAATTGCAGGAAACTGAATCTGAGAGAATTAGCAGAGTTATTGCTGAGTACTAAATCTTAGGGAACTTCAAATACGGCTAAAATTTGTACGCAAAATACATCTAAGCAAATCCTAGCAATGTATAAGTCAAATACTCCTACGCAATGTACTGTATCAAAAACAGGCTAAAAAGTGCTGAAGAAGTGCTTCCTTGGGTCTAGCAATATCTATCCTATAACAAGGATGACATGAAAGTCAGGCTGGAATACTTGCTGCTGCTTGTGGCGAGCTAGAGTGAGGAGAATTGTAAGAAGGCTTGGGTATTGCTTAGGGATATTATTGCGAAAAACCCCAATTCTATCAGCAATTTGAATATTGGTAGCTTTATTCTCAGTGATATGTTGGGCAAAGAAGAAATCGGCTAAAAACTAGCCCTTACAGCTTAAAGACTAACTCTAAAGTAGCTCAAAAAAGTGCCAGAAGACAAACGCCATAGGTAGGCTCCAATACCTTCAGAGCTATGTAGTATCAAATCCTTACCAACTTACTCCGAAAATTTGTCACAGTAATAAAAAGATAAGCTGTGGATTGATGTCTTGACAACTTTCCTGCAATTGAACCTCTTCAATATTGTGGACAAGATATTACCTAAGATCAAATCTGCGAACAGTAGCATTTTTTAGGTGCTCAAACTTAAGAATATGCTGAGTTTGGGTCATTTCGAGGAATTTGAGCTCAAATCAAAAGAAATCTATGGGAAAAGCAAATCGCACGAAATTTTAGAGTTGATTGTCAACTATTCGCTACAACACCCCAACCTTTAAACTGAACAGTTTTTGAAAACCTATTTGGTCAAAAGTAAAGACAAAAAGCAAACTTAGGCTTTGCTCAAATTGTCGTTTTTTTACTTAAACAATAAACAATATGCAAACTCCAAGGCTTGCATTCTGAAATATTTGTAAAAATCCCCCCAAAACAGTGGCTTTTCATGGCGAATCTTAGGTAAACCTATCTTAACACAGGTATAGCTGAAATAAACCTCGGCAACATCAACGAAGCACTGGACAGCTTAAAGAAGGCAAACATTTTAGACATCAGCAACAGTGAAAACTGGCTTTGGCTTGCCCGAATCTTTACTCTGAAAAACAACTTTGTGATGAGCAACCAGTGTCTGAACCAATACGAGATTATGCGAGGCAAAAAGGTGACAACTGAGGCCATTGATATCTACTAAGAGCTGACCAGACGCAGGTCTTAAAATTTGTGTGAGGAAAAGCTCAGAGTTAGTCTTTTGGAGCGACTGGCAGTCAAAGAAGTGATCGGATGATAAGGTTTATAGCTCTAAAACAAGAGAAGTATGAATATCACTGATTATAGTCTGTGGCAGTCTAATAGATCCTGTTTAATAATAATCTACCATCATAATGCTGCTAAAGGTATTATTCGCCTTCTTTTGCTTGGCAGCAGTCACCAGAACAACCATCGTCATCACTAACTTGCTCCAGACAGGATTCGCAGACAACGAAATCGAATATCGGTACCTTAATTTCGGGGAAATACCCTATGGTAAAACTCTTGCTTTCGACCTTTTTATTACTTAGAAACTGCTCTGCTAGCCCTAAGATTTGGGGCATTTTACTAAACCTACCTACATCGTAGCCAAGGTTGATCTTTCATGCTCCATGACAAAAAGAGCGCTGGTGGCTCAATCGATTGGAGCCAAAGGTGTGATCTTGGCTTCGCAAAACTATGACTTGGAAGTCAGTAAAGTTTATAAGGGGGATGACGGGAATGGCAAAAGAGTGCATATAGCCAGTTTACTGATAAGCACAGATAGCTTTGAGAAGTTGAAAGTCCTCAAAAATGTAGAAATCATTGCCAATTTCCCCGTCCCTAAACAACCAAACAGCACACTTACTCTCTTCTTATCTTCTGCCAAGCGCAGCTCCTACGTGTTTCTCAGGTAATTCTCTCAACACTACAAATACTTGAAAAACTACACCAAGGTTGCTTTAGTCTACCACACAGTCGACTGCAAAGGCTGTCGTTCTCTGAACTGCCTCATGTAAAGCTACTGTTGTTACGACTACTAAAACTATCGTTCCGACGTGGGCCAAAAGATCATTTTGTAGTAACTGCACCAAAACGAGATCTTCAACCAAAGGGGAATGCAACAATGGCTGCAGTACATGGATTTGTTCGATGAGTTCTGCATTAGTAACTGGTATGCTGTTGACGACTGCGTCAGGAAGATCCTGGCCAAGATGAATGTCACTGAGGTCAACAAATCTAGAGATCCGGCAGCCACTCTTGAGTTGTGGAAGAAGCAGGAGCAGGAGTATGGGTTTGACAGCTTTCCTGAAGTGGGCATCAATAACATGATTTATAGGGGCAATTTCGATACAGACGAAATCGTGCAGGCACTGTGCTAAAGTTTGTAGAGTCCACCTCAGTACTGCATCGATGGGACAGCCAAAGAATAAGAAAGCAGCTCCTAAAACCACCTGGCTCTGATTCTGGTAGTCACTGGCTTCGCAATAATAGTGGTGGCAGTGCTGGGAGTGTGCGTTTACCGCAAATTCATCAAGAGGGAGCTAACAAACGATATGGTGAGCAGAGTGGGCGAGTTGGTAGCCAACTATGCGAATAAGGTGTCCAAGCAGAAGATCAGGCAGAAGGAGAAGTTCATCGAGGCCAATGATTAGGAACTGTGATTGTCCACTATTGTGCGATATTTTGGAATAACTTGAGCATCTATCTTTAATAGATATCAAGGTCAATCATTTAAACAAGATATATGGCCAGTAAGTAAACGATTAAGTAACCCATTCAAGATGATAGAGACAAACTATGCCATAAAAAGGGTATCATAGTCGACAAAACCAGTAGTGTTAATAAAATGCTGCTCTTTTGATTCTTTTATGCTCTTTTGATTCTTTTGCTTAAACACTGCGTTTGAATGTCATCCAGACCATTTGTACCATCTCCTTTCCCTTCTACTTTCCAATTCTTTACGTCTCCGATATGTAGCATATTATTCTGCTCCTGTTTTTCCTGAAACCATCAAGATGCAGCAAGCCGCAACAATTCTGAATTCTTCCATCTTTAGTTTTGCTTTTCATTACTTTTCACAACCAGCAACTTTCAGCTGAATTTTACTTACTCTTTGTAACTTTGAAGCTTAATAACCTTATTATTGAAGCTTAGTAACCTTATTATGCAATCCAGGAGCAATCGCACCTCACCCATTCGCGACAAAGCTGCCAAGATCGGCCTGTCTCGAGGCACCTAACTCACTTCCCTCACGGACTCGGGCTACAGAGTCAACATCAGTTTGGACCTCGATCTCAGCATCATCTAACCCAACTACTAACGCAACTTATCGCTGATTTCTACGGTCACGCCGATCCGAGCCAAGATAGCCGACAAAAAGACCAAAACCAAGCAGGACTACTCCAAAAGAAACTATGCCACGAAGGTGGTGATGAATAGAGCACTAAACGTAAGATTGGCCCTCAAGAAAATGCAAACCATCCCCACTACTCTATTCAAAGGAGGCGCCAACTTCCAAATCGCAGCTTAGCTGGTAATGAAAAGCAAAGCCAATCTTTAGATCTCGGTTATGCGAACCCTCCTCTACGGTGGGGACTAAAAGGAGGTCTAAACTAACAGATTAAAGGTCAACCCTGGCAACAACATTTTTGTACTGCCCACCACCACTCAAAATAACGAGCAGAAGGCTAATGCTATTTATAAGTTGAATGGGTTGTTGAGGGATAATTTGAGGGGGGTCGTCAAAGCATTTGTACTACATAAGGTCAACTCTTTGGCTTTACGCAGGTATTTGATGGCCTATTATACCAATTTCGTGCAGAAACGCAAGCAAGCCATTTTTAGGCTCAAACTGCTGCCCTAAAGACAAATACTCCAAAACCTGGGTGAAATCCAACTCCACAGATTGACATCTATTGTTAATAAGGTATAAGAAAGAGTAGCAAGGCTGAAGGAACAAGCATTCAGCTTTATGCTGCTGAGAAGCGAAGCCATCGAAACTAAGTAGCGGAACGTCGCAAAACTCATGTTAATGTGCTCGAAACTGAGGAAAGAGTAAAGCTTCAAGTTATGGAAAAGAACATCGCGTGGAACAAAACAGAAGGAGGAACACGCAACGAAGGTGGAGTAATCTAAACTGGAAGCATTGCGAAGGATAGTGCAGCGAAACTACCTCAAACTGTTCTTATAAATAAACCGCAGGATATGGACGATCAGAAAGGTGGCGATAAGGTTGGGCTGCTACTCGCGCATCAACTAACAGAAATCATTGTGGAGACTGCTGACTCACGCAAGGTATAGCAAGAAGTGATTTCTATTTTCCTGTAAACCACTGCTGACTGGGACTGGAATACTACCTTATTCATATGGTGACATTACGGTGGTATTTGTTAGGTGGTATTATGAGTGGGAAGGATAAGCTCGGGTGCTTTTGTTCAGTTCAGCTATGGAAAATACCGCCAGAAGAAGTCATGAAGGGTGGTTGGATTCAGGGGATAGCCTATTATTAAAGCATCTGAGGAATAGATTAGTGTGCTTTTGTCAGGCAATTTAGAGTCAAATTGTGAAAAGAAGCAATATTAGTCAAACCAAAATAATTTGGAATATTTAATATAATGATTAATCTAGGCAAATGCCAAATAGTTATTGCTCAGGCCTAATAACTAGCACGCTAACTTGGATATACTCTTCTGGTTGATGTGATGACTCTGTTGAAGCTGTTATTGTTTAGCGCACTCATATGGGGAGCTGGCCTTTCAGGAGCATTTAGATAAGCTTTAGATCGCACTGTTATGAACTGTTGTGCTTTTTCTTCCTTCTCCTTCAATTCTGGCCAATCTGGCGCCTTTATTGGTGGATCTGCCCTGAAATCCTATTCGAAAGGCTCTCTCCGAGTAGTGCTCTGAGCATAAGAATGCTAGGCATTGGGCTACCGTAACTTCATAAACTGTTAGTACAACTCCACATCTTCCAATTTATACAACGATAAATATATCTAATCGTTTTTTATACCCAGATACTGAGCAATATCCTTATTATCACAAAAGAGCAATTTGTTTCTTTTGATGTATCTGCCCCCTTTGTAGGTCAGCCTATTTTAAGGAAGGCAGTAGGTGGCAGGATTCTGGCTATGGTAGGTAGATTATATTTTATAACCCCTGCTGATAAAATAGTGAGAGAAGGAACAGTAATTTGTAAACTCGATCATTTTCCACTCTTACATCTCTCTGTATTGGAAGTAGGTAAAGTAGGTGTAGATTGATACTAAGAGTATGCTGAGTATGCGGCATACTTTGAAAAGGACAGAACTATCGTAGTGGATGGAAAAACACCAATAGGCAGAACCAATAACGTGTAACACGGCAGATATTTCCAAGGAAGCGAAGATGATCTTAAAAGTAGGTTAATCGATGTCAACGGGCATCGAAGACCTTTTGAAAATCAAGTATTTGTCGACCCAATACTGTATAACAAAGATGAAAGCCAATAACGGAGTAGCTAAGGGTACAAGTATGCTATGAAATGAAACAAGATAGAGATATGCGATGTAGAAAGCATACCTTTTTGCAAAGTCGAACTGAGGCAACTCCAGCTATTAATTTAACTGTATTTGAGTCAATCCAATTTATTTGTTTGCTTTTTAGAGCTCATCATACAGAGAATGGGCTATACAATCTTTTATGATTCGAAACGGTTGTGCTGCTTCAAGGAAAATGTTTAAAAAGCCTGAAACACCCACCAATCCCATTAATTTGTTCGCTAGCCCGTAGTTTCCTAAAGGGTTTATTGGGTAAATTAAATACAGTAAGAATTGAACGAAAACATAGACAAAGATCTGAGCCACGAGCAGATAAACGAACTGTCTTCGCATTTTGTGAGTCTTAGATGGGTGCTTCTGAATATCTGAGAAAGCTTAGATCGAGAATCCCATTACATAGTTTATGGCTGTTGTTACTAAACAGACAATGAAAGTGAACAGCAGTCCCTCAGAAACTTTCATTTTTTCTGTTTTACTTTTTGTTTGCTCAGACATTTGCCACAGTTAGATTGCGAAAAGTGCGACAAAGGCAAGGAAAAAGATGATTATTTGTATGAGTATAAAGTAGGTCAAATAAAGGTTATCCTTCCATCCCACAAAGTTGATGTTGTACCAATTGATGTCACTAGGTTTATCAGCTACAGATATTTTGATGGGTTGTCCGTTGATCTGCAGAAAATGGGGGTTTTTGTGGTACTCCCTCAAAAAATAGTTCCTGTAGTGCTGATACTGGAAAGTGACGTAGGCCTTGCCAGTGAAGCTAGCCAAATTGGCTTGACTAATATCTCCTTACAAATATTTTTAGCAAAGATCCATCACTTGCTTGTTTATCTTTTAGATTTAACTTAGGGGATCGATAACATATTTGCTTACTTGTTTTTATGCCAAATAATCCGTAATGAGTTGCTCTCTCAATCTGTTTAGACTTTGGATTTGACTCAAATCGTAACAAGGGGCCAAGCTTGTTATAATATCATCAGATTTCACGTCCCTTTTGTTATTTTTTAGCAGATGAACATAAAAATGCTTCTGTAAATCATCCTACGGACTAACTACATTCTGAATAGCTGACAGCTTCGTTTTGGATTTGATATGAGAGAGTTGCTTTGACCTGTCCCTCTTGCTGGTTGATTGACTATACATTTTTAGGCCTATCAGATGTAGGCATCTTCTAGAAATATCTTATCTCTATCTACTTACGCCATTTTTAGATTTTTTATTCAATTTATTTAATTATAGGCGATTCATGCTTTCTCCTGGATGAGTTATACTTTAGAAGCGTATCAGAGTCTAGCAAGGGGATGTTCTAGATGAAAATAGAGTAGTTTTATTGTGAGATGTCCTTGCAGTTGCGCAGCCAGTTGAATATTTTGTACATCTCCACCCTCCAAACCCAAAAATACACCAAGTGAACCATCGTTACCATCAAACTCAGTAGATCTGTGTTTTTTAGTTTCTCCTGGTCCTCAACACTTTTCAAGTTATAAGCCGAAATCGTCGTCAAGCATAAATCACTCGAAGACTTGTAAGTGAAAAGATTATGGCAAAAGTTTCCGCCAAGACTTTGCACAATGTTGTAGATATCCAAAACCAGAAAGCTTAACAAGAGATAGCCGATTATGATCTTGATGATTGTGAAGTAAACTGAGACTCCTGCTGGAAGTTGGAATTACTTCTGACCTTGCTCAGGGGCTGAGGGGTACGTCTAGTAGCAGATTGGTATCTCATAGGTTGCGATAAATTTCTAGCAGCAGGCACAAACCGGGAAAAGGACTTTGATGTCTGGACCCTCAGCCTTAGAAACTATCCAGGTGGTGTTTTTGTACCCGAAGTGGCTGGCATTTCTGTGAGCGCAGGCCTAGTCATAGCTAGCTGGATACTTGTAGATTCTTTACAACTTGTCCAATCGATGGGCGCTGCGCCTCAAGTAGCTCTACTCCTCCTCCATGATTTGCAGAATAAAATAATAAAATTATATGTCAAGTTGAAGTGTTCATTTAGATCAAATGGCAGAAAAATCGGATTAGCTACTGAGAAAGCACTCATGGGTCTAATCAAGATGCAATCTGATAGAATTCATATCAAGTTTCAAGATGCTTGGTTTATTCAAAAGGTGATGGTCTTTGAATGTCTTCTTCGAGCTTGCTTCTTTAGAAGGAAACTAACCTAATGTAGTTATTTGTTCACCCAACTCAGCTGAACAGAATAAATCGCCAACTTGCAGGATTTGAGGAGTCAAACTCCTATAAATGTGACATCAGTAATAGTGATATCAAAAGAGATATTAATCAATTAACATGAGCAAGATAGCTGTGGTCGGAATTGAAGTGAATAGTTTGTTTACTTTATTGAGATTAGAAGATTTGATTTAGAAGGTTGTTTTTTTCGATATTTGGACATAGAAATATTATCAACCCTCCAGAATGTTAAAACATTAGCTAAGGCTTTAACAGTTTACAAATGTTTCAACTTCACAGCTGAAATCTTTATTATTATTCAGTACACAATAAATAGGTTTCTATATTTTCCGATTAAAAAGTTATTAATCTTTATCAAAATTAAAAGTATGACCCACGTTCAGCTCCGAGACCCGTTTGGCAGCGACCTGAATGAAAACAGACTGCGAGAATACTAGAAAATTTACAACGACTTGAGAAAAGATATCACCTCCGAAGACAAAGAAGTTTCCAACAGACAAGTACCTCCTTAGATATGAAGACAACCAAGCTGAAGGAATTTATAAAGCATCTCCGTGAGATCAAAAGCAAGGCTGAAAGTATGCACTCTGAAACCAACTCCAAAAATATCAACGTACTCGTCCCCAGATGCAGCTCAAAAAGCAGATTGATTAGTTGGAGCACAAACTGCAAGGCTTCCAAATCGGAGGCAAAAAGAAATAGATGGAAAAGAAACATCAGTAAATGGTAGTCAAGTGTGAAAAGTCTTATATCAGCTGCTGTGAAAAGAGGATCACTATAGCCGATTCTATCAATTACAGCAAGTTTTAAGAAATTGAGATTGAAGAAAGAAAGTCTTTGGCCAACTAAGTGTTCAAATGGATACTTGTGGCTATTTACACTTAGCCAGAGAACAAGTTCTATTGGCCTAACTTCAAGGTATCTTCATTGAGACTCAGGAGCAAGTTATTGAAAATGAAGAAGGTCGCGCAGATCTGAAATAGAGGCTGGGAAAGTTCAGTGCTCTAACTGCCACTTAAGAGCAAAGAGTCAAAACATTAAAATTCATCGAGTCCTTCGAAAAAGTCAAAGTCAGTGCTGAATTCAATGTAGATCTAAAAATATTTAGGAAGGAGTTAGACCTGAAATTCAAAAAATCTACGAAATATCCAGACTGTTTTTGGATTGTAGTGACATCGGGAAAAAAATAAAGGAATCTCAGAAAGAAATCTAGGCCTACCGTTCCTCAGGCGTCAAAGATGACGAAGTCCAAGTCCAAAGGAGAAATGAGTGTGACTACCTTACCAAAAAGTACAGAACCAACTAGCTTTACTTGGATCAGCTGACTAAAATCCAGGCTTCAGTTGCGGCCAAGCTGGAGAAATATTACAAACAAGTTGAACTGGCAGAGTTTTACGTGGGCTAGCTCTCCAACGTTACAGCCTCTAAGCTGATAGTTGTTGAGTCCAAGAACGAAGGCAAGCAGAAGGAGAACTGGGAATGTGCCATATTTTGATAGCTCATAAGCAAAAATCGATCAAAATGAAGCAATTCAACTAAAACAAATCAAGGGCTAAGACTCAAACAAAAAGCTTAATCATGAGTTGACCAAGATGCACAACTCATTAAGGTAGCCCTTTCAGGGAGACTCACCCTTTTCTTCAATTTTTCACTTTCTTTTCTGAGCATGTTCAACTCCTGATTTACAGAGCTTAGCCTGTTTCTAACTTTTGCCAACTCTTGGTTTTTCTTCTATTTCAGCTTCTAAAGTTCTTCGTTTTTCCTGCGGTTGAGGTAGTTAAGCTTTATTTACAATTTTGAGATCGTATTCTAGAGCATTACTGTATATTGCTGTTTTGTCTTTATATCCTCTGCCGACTTTTCTTTACTTTTCTAGAGCAGAACATTCTTGGATGAATTATTCAAGGCCTAGGCTTAACGTTCCAGATTCATGAATTTGATTTCAAAGGTTTTGAGCTGTTAACTGAGCTATTGATTCACTCCTTTTGAAGTTTGGTTCTCTCTCCTAAGTTTCGCGTTTTCTGCTTACATTTACGCAAGCCTGCTTTGGATGACATTCTTTTTGAGTTTCTAAAGGGCTGATTTAGTCTCAACAAGAGAGGACTCATTTTTAGAGGCAAGTTCTTCGAAAGCTTTCAGTTTAGTTTCCAAAAACTGTTGTTTTTATATCTAATGAGTAAGGCGCCTTTCGAGCTATGTTATTTTATTCGTTTTTATTTTGAGTTATCTTTCACTAATTTATGCTCTTTTTTAATAAAATTTAGCTTTTTCTTTCTGATCCTTGAGCTTATTCTACATTTACGCAATAAGCAAATCATTTTATATTTAGAGTTCTCTTTGCACCAATTTTTAGTTGCTTCTTTTTCTGCTCAAATACCCAGGAACAGGGGTAGGTTCTCTCTTTTTTTATGTTTTTTAGTCATTTTTTCGGTTGAGTATATCAGCCCTTACTGAGCTAATGAATGAATCGTTTGTTAGTTGACTTGACCCCATTTTTGTATAAAACTTACTCACAATTACATTTTCACAGGACTTTTCGGAAAACTTTCGAGAACTACTCCTACTCGAAAGAGAAGTGTCTTTTGTTTTTCTCACCAGCTTCTTAACAACCCTAGACTAGGTAAGTTAGGTTTCGTTATCCCTGCTGGTTTTGGACAGGAAATCTGATGCTTGATCTATTTGGCAGAACACTAAGTTGTTGTTTTAAGCCATTAGAGGTAGGGAAAGTATAAATATATTTGTGAGGTAAATTAAATCTACGGCTTATTAAAAAGTCAGTAGGCAAATTTACAAATAATATCTATCGCCAACCCCGTCGGAATGACCAATTGCCCCTAAGCCTTATAACTTAAAAGCGACTTGATCTAAACTCATTATAAAATTAATATGATATCATCATTTCTAAGCATTTTATTCGTTATGAATTAAGCTTTAGTTTTGGTTTTCAAGGTTAGAGGTGCTGTTTGAGCTTTATTCAAAGATTTTTTCTTCTTATTTGACTCCTAAGCACGGTTTCTCCTATTAGACTACTTAGGAAGGTTTTTCTTAAAGGATTATTTAACAAGGCTTTTCTTACTTAACTGCTTATGAAGGTTTCTCTTAGTTATTTTGATGCCTCGAATTACTAAACCTGTTATGAGATTACCTGATTCCTTCTTCATTGAAATCTCTGTAGTAGGGTTTTAGATCTTTGGGTCCATAGCTAAAGCAATAATCTGCAGCAATTAGTCTTTTTGCATATTTCACTGAATTCGCCAGTAAATCATTTTGTTTGAAGAGCTAAAGTGAGCCTGATATTTTATAGAGCCTTATCGGCCAGTTTTGCCATGATTGTCCTTATCCAGGATTGGGAATTTCTTGGTCTCCAACTAGATCAAATCCCCAGGCTTTGCAAACCAAAATTGCGTTACTTCTCAAAGCATTGATAAAATCTTTATCTTCGCTCAGTATTTTGTAATCCTAGGGAAAAACTTTGTATTAATCTCCATAGCTGCTTCTTCTATCAAGCGGAAAGGCCCACCAATCATAATGAGAATGGTTGATCATTTAGTAATCTCCTTTTTAGTCCCAAATTTGAAACTCCTAGTTTTGCTGAATGCATTTGGTTTTGAGCTTTTACCAGTTGGACCTCATCTATTTTTATTTATACTTACTAAGTGCAAGAAAAATTGATATAGTTATTTGAGAATAATAAACATTGATTAAAGTTGTCGTTCTTTCAGATCTATTTAGACTTGAGATATTGTTCAACTCTAAGAATGAATCAAATGCTTTCAAAGGATTGTTCAAATAAAGGTTCAATTATTAAAATATACGTAAGATATCATTAGAGTTCTAAGTGTACTTAATTGAAGCCTAAGGCATTTTCCGTAATTATATCGCTTTTGTTTGCCTCAATGTGACCTAAGAGCTTATGATTCTTGGCGTAAATAGGAATGAAAACTGTGGTTCCTGAGGGTTTAGGCAAATGCACTGAGTCCACAGGACACATCATCAACTCAACCAATCCTTTTTCCTCCTCGTTTCTTTCCAACTCCCCACTGAGTACTGAGAAATCATCATATATTCTGCCCTAAGCCAGCATACATAGTTCTGGGGAAGTGAAAACATCTTCAAAGCTAAAGTTAGTTGTGCTAAGTTTCCAAACGATGTTGATGTTGAAGAAGTTTGTTTTCAGTTTTTTGGCTGCCCTGCATTTTAGGATGTTGAGTAAACGCGAACCAATCATTTCAGTTGGGAAGTTCAGCACATTTTGGAAGTATATGGTGTGGTTGGAGAGGGAGTGGCTGGAGACTGCATTTTTGGTGTTAGTTGGCAGTGTATTGTTCGGAATGATATGCATTCTCACTAGGTTTTTCTTCAAACTTTGATACTAAAGGTTAAGAGCTGATATGGCTTATGGTGTGAGATATATGTTTTTTTCGCAAGCGTCCCAATCATATTGAGAATCCTTCAGATTATCCTTGATTTCCTTTAGTTTTTGGTTGAAAGCAATGCATTGAGAAATGATTTCTGATCCAAGGATATCTTTGGAAGCGAAAAAGTCACCAAGGTTGAAAGAGAAAGGCAACTAGTCCTTGAAGTTATTTGCCTAAATTTTGTTGTAAATGGTGTTGTGCCTTCTCTTTACAAGCTAGCGAGGTCCATGGGCACTTATTCTCTGCAATTAATGTTCCAACTAACTGGGGTTGACATGCAACAAATATTTAATAAGTTCAAGCGATTTGATACCAGTTAGCTCTGAAATGTATCTCACTATATTATTTTCCTTTTAAGTAGCATTTTCGTATTTCTCGAAGTACTCTAGATTACTCTGGTCGATTCTTAATACCTTGTTCGATTTCTAGAAATACTTGTAGATGTTGGCTATCCCTTTATCATAAAACAACACTTTACTTTCCTACATTGTTTACTCAAATCTGTCCTACAAAGAAACTACTGCTACCTTATCTCCAAATGCGTTTTTAACTTCCCAGTAATCAGACATCACTATCAGAGGAACGAAACTATTTGTGTTATCTTCCTTTTCAAGCTTGTCTCTTTAGATAAGCTCCAGCAGTTGATTGGTGTGTAGCTAAGGAATGAAGTTATAGTATATCTTAGCTAAGAAGTTATTATGCTCTGTCACTGGCGGATTATGGGAATGAATGAACAATAGATTAACCAATTTGAATCTTTTTTCTAAACTCTACAACAATTCCTTGCTTTGGTTTAGTACCAGAATTTTACCATTATTCGACCATCTCTTGGAATACGCGATTTGATCTTTCAGATTTGAGGTAGAGATTTCTCCCAAATTAACTCTCACAAAGTTACTCAACAGTTCTGTCTTTTCTTATAAACTGAGTTGTTCGAAGTCATTAGCGTAACGAACAAAGATGGCCAACTGGTAAATTGAGTTAAATGCTTTGAAGTTGACTTTTTCGACTGACCAAACACCTTAAAGAGCTGTAGTTATTGGCTTCACAGCTTCAAACTCAGGAAACTAGACGTATCTTTTTTGTTATAGCTGCTTCACCAAATGGCTAATAGTTTAATCTGCAGCGTTGAGCAAGCTTTTGTACTTACTAACCTCTTAGATATAAGTCTCAGTCTAAATGTTGATGGAAGCGCAAGCTCTGTAGAGAAGAAGCTCGTTTTCTCTCCTCTTTTCAACTTCTTTAACATACTCTTAGAAGAACTGAATACGTTCGAGCTGCATTCCAGGATTGATTAGTTTCAGAGTGAGATCTTCAACGGTGAAATGAAGTTGATTTATGTTGCATTATAAGCTGATGTCTGCCTACGCGAAATCTGACAAAACGATGATCTTGTTGAAATAGTTTGACATCTTTTTATCCAGTAAGAAGGCCTATAAGTCGTCAATCTGCTTGTTTCTCTCGATTAAAACCACTCCAATCTTAGATTTAATCAAGGTTTCAATCTAAGTTTTTGCCTATTTCGTATAATTTTAGTAATTCTTGATCAAAGCGTAAGTTTTGTTAAGTTCTCCAGTCAACTTTTAGAGGACCAAGCTCAGTATGCCTTTCGGATCATGCACCCTAAGTATTTTACCAAACAGTGATGTCTATTCATAGAACTGCAGAATCAAGAGCAAAGACTTCACCTTAAATTGCATCTCAACATCGAACAAATCGAATCTCAAAAAGACGTGAGGGCAAAACTAATCCATTATTGCTAGTATATCTGCTGGACCTTATATTTGAGGAACCATCGATGAAATGAGCTGAATCCAATAGTTTAGGTTTGGTATCCATTCCGAAGCTGGGACTTTGCTGAGGTAGAAAGTAGCTGACCAAAGGATTATTAGCTTATCTTGGAGAAGTAAAGCTTTTCGGTTTGTTTCTTAGATGCATCTGTCAAAATAGTCGTAGGAGTTATTGAATATTTCGAGATAGTCTTCAGCTATTTTGATGTTTTTCAAGATTTTTTTCTTCTAAGGCTCTAGTTTGTCTTTTTTCTCTCTTAGTATCTTCAAATCAATCTCCTTTTCGTCTCTTTCCATCTTGAGCTCAATCAAATTTTCGTTACTAGCCTCTTAATTAGAGGTATTAATCTGCCACTAAGTGATTTGATTATTGATCTCCTCCAATTCCTTCGCCTTTGACTCAATCGAATTGTTAGTTTACTCCAACTATTCATGAATGTTCTTTATTACTTGCTATTTCTCAGCAATACAGCTTTCAACTTTTCGCATATTCTCTCTTCCTTCTCTTAATTATCGCTATCTCAGCTGATACTACTGGCCTAGTCTTACACTTTAGGACTTCACTATATCACAGATGGCAAGAAAATCGTTGAAATACTTAGATTTCTCGTTCTGAGCTTCGTATATTTTTCTCACTTTTTCTATGCATCTATCATCATTATGGTTTTCAAGAGCTAGTTAATTAATTTCTTGATCAAAGCTGAGAATTTGTTTGGCAACTTTGATTAGTGAAGGTATAGGGATGTCTACCCAAGTGAAATGCAGCTTTCCAACGATATTGCTTTGCTTTTTGAGGAAAGGCTTTAGCTAAGGAGAAGTAGGCGAAGCTTGGAAGAAGAAATGAACAAAAGACATAAACTGCTCATTCATAAGTGAATCTATATCTTCTTACTTCTGCTAAACTTTTAGCACTTAGGTTTTGGTCTTACCAAACATCTTAGTTTCACCGAACACCTTAGTTTCTTTCTTATCAAGCTAAACCTTTTCTTTCTTGTTGAGATTCGCTTTGATCTTCTCTTTCATTTCTCCTTTCACCGCAAAATCATAAATGTTGCCATTAAGCAGACACGAAATCTGATAGATGGACTATTAAGTAAGATTTTCGATATTATCGCTAATACAAACAGCTTCTTTGAAGTACAAGGTTGGTTCGATATGTCTCTAGACAGTGATAAGTTCTTTGTTGAGTTTGTAGAAATCGTTCTGGCTGATTTGGCAAGCCAGTTGAATCAAATAGGTGGCCGTTGCTTGATTGTGGCATAAGAGGAGCATATGTGCGCCTTATAGTGCGATAACTCGATAAATTTTGAGCAAGTATTAAAGCAGCTAGTCAAACAAAAATTTCAAAGGAAGTGTGATCTCTTCGGCCTAAAGTAAATTACTTATGTAGTTATGCAAATAGGCAGGATCCTAGATGCGAATGTAACAGTTTTCATTCTAGACTCCAAGGCTGGTAAAAGTGAACATGGTCTATTGGTTCAAGTTGAAGTTTTCTTTAAATTTCACCAAAGCCTACTTTTTGATTTACTTGAAGAAGATCTCTTTGTTTCTTTCGCTGGAGAGCCTATCACCAAAGACTCGCACTACCTCATGGGCCCACAATTCGTAGTAGTAGGACATGTTGTAGTGACTGGCCAAAGGAGTGCGGCAGATGTAGCCCAAAACTTTGCCAATGTCACCAATCCGTGGCTTCATTAGCCAACTCTACACTGAGTCGGAGTCGATTGAGGCTTTGTGCATATCCTCAAAAAGTTTGTATATTGACAGAATTGCATCTAAAAGTGTATCGCCTGCCTAGCTTCCGAAAATACGCTCAACATCTCCACTCAAGCCATTGAAGGCAGCCCAATTTTTAAGGTAAGGGTAGTAAATAGAATGTAACTTTTCCAATGAGTTGCTGGCTGTTTGGAAGAGGGAGAAATGAGGCAATAATCTAAGTTGTTGCGTATGAGTGGCAATAGATTTAGCGATTAGACAGAAAGAGGCATCACTTATTGCCATCCACTGCCCAGTTTTATTGTAATAGCCCTTCTCATTAAAGATCATACGAAAGAGTTCACAAGTTTAGATATTGCTGTTATCCAGTGACACATCTTAAATGCTTATTAAGAGTATTTTGCTTGCTGACATTGATTTCAATACTGTCCCATCTAGACCGTTGAGTTTCCTGAAAGGCTTTTAGATTTGGGTGCTCAGACACTATCTATTACGATAACGGACTGAATAGAATTGAGACTTCCCTCTCATGTTTTTGGCTAGTAGCTAAACCACAGACTTCTTGCCTGAGTTTTGAGGGCCTAGGACTAGCATAGATGTGGTTGTATGCTGAGCGAGCTGCCACAAATAATTGAACTTATTCGACTAAGAGTAATTAACTCTAATCAGCTGAGCCTAGGATATGACAATTTCTTCGAAAAACTTGTTATTTTTAGTAGCTTCACTCTCTGGCACAAGATCAGAGCGCAAAAGATTAGTGATAATCCCCTTTTATGGGATGCTCATACTACTTTGAGTACGTAGGCCATTGAGTGGCTGCACTTCCAGGCCACAGTTTGGATAAATAATGCAATTTCCTAGTTATTAAGAGTAGTTGGTCTAAGTTTTGGCGATCTACATAATGCTTTTTTCGAGCTTGGGCTCATCCTATACGAATACTACACCAATAAGGCACCAATACAGCACCCAAGGCACAAAGCGATCAATGATTTTCTTCATATTCTTCTATTTGTCCCTTATGCTCTCCCAATTCATCACAAACACAGCTTAAATAAGCCGACAGCATCTGTAGGTAATTTATAGGTTGTTCAAAGGATACAGGAAGTTTATTGACTTGCTTTTGAGGATTGTTTTGTTTTCTAACTTTGTAAGATTCATGATTAGGCTACCCGTAAGCCATTACACCGCTTAATTGTGCAAATTTGCCAAAAATCCTTTTTGACTAAGTATAGTGAAAAGTTTTCGAACCATATGTTAAGAGGTGAGTGATTCCCCTAGCCAAATCATGGAGTGCGTGCCGACAATATTTGGAGTTAATCTTGAAGTGTCGTAGGTTTCTGAGATAAATTTATGTTTCGGACTTGGTTCTATGATGCCAACTTGAGGAATTAGATAGTTTTCAGCAGCCTTTCCCAAAAGTTAGAGGTAGTCGTCAGATATTTCTCCATCAATAACGACCCAGGTTCTAAAATTTGGTTGATTCAAGCTTTAATTGAGGCAATATGCACTTTTCTAGAAAGAAAAACAGTTCTTATTATTGTAAGCTTTGTGATAAATCCTATTGACTGTTACCTTTTCGTTTGTTTGGTCTCGGATGAACTCAGCTGCATTTTGTATGAGATGAGTTTTGCCTGAAAGTGGCTTTCCAGAAAGAATGATTCCAACATTCGAGGAGTTAGCTGCATTCAAAAAAAGTTCTAATATCTCAATGTACTCAGTATTTTTTGCGTTATGACTGTGCTTAATCTCAATAAATTTGTTCAGTTCAGCCAAAAGTTAGGTTTTGTGATTTGAAGGGTGCTTTGACCGTATTTTTTAATAGTCAGGGATAATTGAGGTTTTTACTGCTTCGTAGACTTTGCAATCGTCTTTTCGCAATAATGGCAGTAGTTTCTCGTCAAGGACCTAGAAAGTCACATATTCATAGTTCTCTTTGCATTTTATAGGCTTGAGCCATTCATAGGAAGGAAGTTTTTCTATAACAATCTAAAGCACATTTTGCACAAAATCAAAAGAAAAAACCTGACAATAACTCAGCTCAAAGCACTCTTTCATAACCTAGCAGATATTAACCACTTTACTGGATATCTATGAATTTTTCATTTTGGTCTCAGCCAAAATGCCGCAAATTTTATGCCAACTTGGAGTAACTAACTTTACATTTCTGTATGCCAAAGGACTCACGAGTTTATCTAATTTGGGCTTAACTTATCCGACATAAGATAAAAAGTAGGCAGCGTTTGGGTTAAGAGGGACCCCTCCTTTTGTCTTTTAAACTGAGGTATCTGACAAAATCTTTTTGGCGTGGTTGAGTTGATTAGCTAAAAAAACAAGCATCTTTTAGGTGGAAGGAGCATTGAAAATGGTCCAATGTCCTGAATACAAAGTACCATTGATGTACCTTTCAATCATTTTGAAGTTAGTCTTCTCCCCAACACTAAGTGTTTCAACCACTTGTGCAACCAAATAGCCCAAAATCTTGATAGTCTCCAATTTGTTTCCTAAAGCACTCTACAAACAAACCACTTAACGCGAAACTAACGCTTGGACAAGATGAATCCAAACCCTTTCAGTCTATGGCTGAATATAAGAGGCTACACTGTTCCCTAAAAATTAGTAGCAGTAGTTGAGTTTGAAGTTGAATTGTTTCAGGTATACATCTGTGTTGTTACTGCCCATCATTATCTTGGGTATGCGTTCCCACTCATAGGATTAGGTTGTTGTGATGTTGTTTTTTAGCAAAATTTCAGTTTTTTCTGCAAAGTACAAACTTTGGCAGAGGAGGTATAGAAGCTTACGTTGGGTGAGTGGTGTTTGTGGCCTTTTAATGATGTTTTTCAGTTATTGTATCTGTTCTTGCTGTATTTCTATCCAATCGTAAAGATCTCCAATCGGTTCTGCACAAAGATAAGTCTATTCAGCAAGCCTTACCCAAGCAATTGAGTCAACAGCTAGTACGACTTGTGCATTATTCTACAAAATCATGTTTTATCTGCTGATCTCTTCAGAACTGTACTTATCAAATATGCTCTTTATTAGGTGCCCGATTCTTTTTCTTATTTGGGTTTCTGCGCCTCTGAAAATTTCTTACATTTCAGATTGCACTTTAAAGTTATGGCTCTTAAGGCTGAATTCCTCTCCATCTTTGCTGATTATTCCCAAAATCGTGTCTTTTGTGTCCTATTTAACAATAATCTTTTGTATGTGCTTATAGATAATTGGCACGAAAGATGCTGTGATTGGCTCTTTAGGATCAATGTTTGCCAACATGTGTAGCAATTTCTCATCAGGAATGAAATAATAACGAGGAAAGTTAGATCGCTTTCTTTACAAATACTCTTCCAAACCTTTGCGAACCTGGTCGATTGCTGTATTGGTCTTCGCAATCAGCTTAAGAGTAGCTCTGCTTGGGTTGTTTCCGACAGTTTAATCAAACACTTTTCGATAAAAAGTAGGACTATCAGTTATGTTCTTGATGATCTTTTTCCATTGAGTCTCCCAACCTGCGAATTATTTGCTCTATTTTGTAAGCAATTTGAGAGAACTTGAGTTGGGGTCAAAAAAGTTTTCATACTTGGACCAAAGATATCCAAACTAAAACACAGCCTTCATGATTTCCTAAACGTATTCATAGTGTTTTATAAGGGTTTAAGCTTCGTTTCTGATTGATGTGGAATACTGACTGTCCAACATGGCAAACAAATGAGTTAGATTTTAGTGTATCTTTTGACTAATCTCTTTGTTCTGTGCAAAAATGTAAAACTAGTTCTTCTTTTGTATGGTCTAAAAGTTGATGCCTCCCATAATGTAGTTTTTATACTAGGTCAAATGAGCACTCAACTCTTTCTATTTCTCTGATTTGCGAACAATGAATTCGATCTTCTACTTATAAACAGGAATGTTAATCTCTAATAGCCACTTTACTGTGTATGAAGGGTTCTTTATGTTGCTAAAAGGAAAGTCCACTTCGTTTTATATTCCTAACTAGTAGGCCAAATACTATGAGATTTATCGCCATGACTTTTCTTCTAAGTTGGGACTACAAAGAGCTGCAATTGTGTCAATCAATACTTCAACTTCGTTAAGTTCTTGACTGATATTTTTTAAAGTTTCATTTTCTGGAAGCATTTTTGTGAGATTGATGACCTGAGTATTGAACTCCTCCCACTTTTTTTTCACTTCTTCACAATCTACTTCACAGTAATGCTTATGATATAAACTGAGAAGTAAATTCTTCCACTACTCACGACAAGTCCAGATATCGTTGACTAGCTTTACATTTTGGTAGAGAGAATGAACTTAGTTGAAATCTGTTTGTGGCAAATTGAGATCTATTTAGATTTCTGTGATTTTGAGTGATTGGTTTTCTAAGCTGCTGACAGCTGGCAAAATTTCTTTAATCTTAGTAAGGATTTCCTTCATTTCTCTAGCCGTAGCTTTAACTTGATGGAAGTCAATCGCATTAAACCGATTAGCCAATTCTTTGACTGCTGCTTTGATTTTGATGATTTCCCCTTAGTTGTCTTTTTTGAATTTGCTCAAGCTTTCATTTTATTTTGCCTAGGATTCTTATACCTTGCTTTTCAGGGCGGAAATGGAGTTTAAAACCTCAATCTTCTTTGTGTTATAAATGTCTATGTTTCCTAGTTTATTTTTACCTAAGAGGTCCACTAATAAGCATATCTAAGAACCTGAAGAACGAATGTCCTCCAATCTTTCGGCTGCCAAGCGCACTGATTTATTGAATTTAGCAAAACTCATTATCTAAGTAGGGTAAAGACTGATAGATTAAAGTAGATTTCTTGATTAAGTGATGATTTCCTTGCATCGAATATTGGTTTCTTAAGGCAAAAGAGAGAAGAAGTTACTCAAAGTCTGTTTGGGTATATTGACAACATTCTTCCTAAGCTAGCTATAATTATAAAGCAACAACTTCCCTTTCTTCTCTTCAGAAAGCTCACTCATAATCTTGTCCTCCTTTTTCCATTGCTACACAAAGTTACAAAGCTAAACCCCATTGTTTTACTTAAAAATGGTATTCATACTGGCTAGTTCCTTGTGTCTAGTGTAGATCTAGATGAATTTTTGTACCACAGCCTCTTACTTTGTTGTGGTTTTGAACTGCTAAACAAGGGTTGATTAGATTTACTGGAGGAGGATGAAGTAGTTTGGAGATTATTCGATGAGCATTTTTAGGCTATTGCGAGACTAGAGTTCTTAAGTTTTTGATTCGGAGCTGTCAGCAAATCGGTATTTATTGAAGATAGGATTGCTAATGATCTTTTAATTGTGCTCATTTAACAGCTTTATATGCTTTTTGATAGCCTAAAGAAAGAGGGAAATCAAAGACTCACAGTTAGGTTACCAGCGAATGCTACCATTTTACTAAATGGAAGCAGTACAAGTGATCCAAGGTTACTTATCTTCATACTGTAGTTCCTTGATTTTCTAAATCAACTGCTGAAGACATCTAAAAACCATTTAGATCTTGGCCTATTGAAGCATACTGTCTGCCAGTTTTATGAGTTTATAGACTCGTTTATACTGCTTCTTTAAAATGGCTTATTGAGAATAAACGAAGCCCTATTTCGTTCCAGTGTGCTTTTCGTTGACTCCTTAGATTTTGATGTTGTTTTCCTGCTTGAATTTGTTGATTTCCTCAATCACTGCAGACTAGAGTTCTCTGGTGATGTTTTGTGTGATTTATTTGATGCTTTTGAGGAGAGTCTTTTAGCGATACTCGTCAAGAAGTTGGATAAAACCATTTGGCGTAAGTTTTTCAAGGCTTTCATAGGGGAAGAAATTTAGAGAGTCTCTGAGAGTATTAGTCTGATACTTTATCTAAAGGAGGCAATCTCTGGGATACTTTATTGCCAAAAAGAGATTTTCGTTGAGGATTCTCTCCATTTCTCTGATATAATGTCTTCTCATTCTATTCTTCCAGATGCGGAAGTTTTTGGAGAGTTTGTATTGTTTAAAAAAGTAGATTTTTTGGAGAGCGTAGTACCTCTTCTCATCAATACACCATTCTTCTCTGCTCATGAACTCTGCCTCCTTATCATGGTAAAGCGTAACTCCCTGACTGCTGATGGTCATATACTAACAAGGATCACGTTGGGCGTAGGTCACAATCTGGTAGTCGTAAGGATGCTAGATGCGGTTGAGATAGAAGAAATCTTCTATCATTTCAGGGAAATTGTCGTAGAGTTGGAATATGTCGTGAGGCTTCAGGTTGTTGCGAATTCTGTTTTTGGTCTATTCTACTATCGATTTAGCTTCTTTTGACAGCTTTTCCTGCTCCACCTCCTGAGGCCTTTTTTTGATGATTTCAGGAGAAGTGAAAGGGTTGAGTATAAGTTTGCCCTGCTTGAAGGCAGTGGTCAGTTTCGCATGCGAAGGCGAAGAGATATCCTGCAACTTCTTGGGCCTAAGTGCTGCAACCGGCTGGCTGGAATCCTCCTCAAGCAGGAAGGGATGGTTCTTAGGCGATTTGTTCTGCAAAGTTTGGAACAACCTGTTCTTGATATTTTTGTTATCATTTTTGTTATCCATCTTTGATAGAGCTGTTCTAACAAATTTAAAAATTACAATAGATTACATACAATACTATTTATTAACATGTCTGGAGCAGACCCAACTCTGTCCAGTCAACTAGTCCACTCGGGATTCATTCGATCAAGAAGTTGTTTGTTAGCAAGGCCTATTTCTTCTTCTTTGTCAGCTTTTTGCCGTTTTCGTTTATGTAGACGAATGATTTGAACTTTTGGCCCACTAGATCCTACTCTGTGCTTGTTTTGTAGTTTTTGGAGTGGAGGCACAATTTGTAAGCGTTGCCCAAAACCACACTATTCTTGATTTCTTTATTTAGGTCCGAAACTTTGAAGAAGCTGTTTTCGTCGGATTCGCTCCCATGCATAAATTTCCAGATATTTTTTATTTTTTCCTCAGCAATTACACTTTCAACCATTTAGTCTACTTTGGTGACTCCGTTGATTATACAGATGTTGGAGACAGTGGCCCTATTAAGTATGAAGTGTGCCTTTTTCCTGATAGTTTTCAGCTGGTCCTCAGTTTTCCTCTAAACCTTCTCCCTAAAGTCAGCCCACCCATCTCTGTAGATCTTCTTCTGATCCTTAGAAAACGAAAATTTGGGCCTAGGCTCCTTGCCCCGTATCCTCTAGATCTGGTCCAATTCATACTCAATGTTCGAGTTATAGTGTTTGGTTTTTTGCTTCTTGGCTGATTTTTTAGTAGAACAGAATGAAACTTCCTTACTCACTGATCTCGACAAATTGTCTAATTGCTCAAGTAACTGCAGAGTTTTGATTTATTTCAGCATCGTATCTTGGTGCTTTAGGTGCAACCTTTGCTGCGGGCTGGCTGTCTGCACGCGCTGGTACATTGATTGGTTTTTCATTTGGAAATAGTTATAAATAACTATAAAGCATACAGAAAATGCTTATTGGGGCGAATCTGACCGCAGTTCCAAAATATACCGCCGCAATAATTGCAGCACAGCATTTAGCCCTCATTTTGGTTCTCATTTAACTGAAATTCTAAAAGAATCAGTCGAAGAAGGCAATAAAATGATCATGGATTTTGATTTTAAGGATATTAGATTAGATTGAATAAATTTTGACTGCATTTTTTCAGGTTTCTTATATTTTGTAAGAAGGTGGTAGTAATTATTCTCTTTAAATACACCATTTTTGAAAAAACATGAAAAACACCCAAGTGGACAATTTTTGTCGATATTTTTGAAGTACAAACCATTTCAAGCACATATTCCGTATAAGTAAGTTGATTGAATGCATACAAAAGACCCATTGCAGCATTTGGAATATAATAGCTTACAGCTGATTTTTGTTGGATCTGGGGTTTCCTTGATTTTGAACAACCCTTGACCTAGAAGCAGGTGTATCAAACAGTGAAACCTCTGGGTTAATCACAGAAATAATGAAAGCCACTGCATGTTTTATATTCAAATCTGTTGGCATCAATATATTCTTGGAATTAAGGTTGGAATGACAAAAAAAGCCCAGAGGTACTCAAAGCACTGCTTCTTGATCATAGGAAGGCAGTAACTCTACATCAAGGAAGATGTACTGGTCAGCTTCACCCCCTATCGCAAAAAGTAACCCCCTTTCTACTCAGTAAGAAGATAAGGCACAGATCTATTCTGCCCACCTTCAACTCCGACCACAAACACTTCACCCAAGCCTTCACGCTACCCTCAGCCGAAACCGAACCTGAGGACGTCCTCAAAGAAGACCATGAGAGAAGGGTGAGGGAAGCCTAGGCCTAGATCGAATAAATCGTAATTGTTATGTGAGTTAGTGGTACCCAAAGCCGAGAAGTCGCCAAAAATATTGCGGAGTCTGCAGGAGCCACTATGAGGATTACCTGGACCACACTTCGACCGAAAGGCACAACTCGCTCATCCAAAACTCCTAGTACCAGAAGCTATTGGTTGAGTAGGCCCGGCAGTTTCTCCAGAGACATTTCGCCAAGTAGGAGCCCTTTGCCGGCGAGAGTCTCAGCGAGGAACAACTTTTCAAGTGCTTGAGCGCCTAGACTTTGCAGGAGAAACACATCAAGAAGGGATTATTCTTCGATGATGAAAGTTGAAAGTTTTAGTGATTTTCGATAATCCCCAATTGCATACAGATTATTACCTATAAACTTCCCCACCTATTTTGCTTTTTTATCAGCCTACGCCAAAATATGAAGCACTCTGAAACTTAGACTTTAGTAATAGAACTCTGGAATAGTTTATTAACATCAACACAATGGTCTACGGCCGCATCCTCTACAACTCCATCAAAGAGTACACTCCCAAATGGTACCCCACCATCCCTTACTCCCAGACCACCAAGCCAGTTTTCGGTAACTGCTTGCCTATCCAGGACGCCAGCCGCAAATCGTCTCGGTATGGAATTCCAAATAACTCACCAAGAGAGGATGGAGGGCGGTGGGCAGACTTTTCCAGTATAGTTGGGCCTACCAGATCTTCATATTCGGGCTGAGCTTCGGACTCTGGGCGACATTCTACTACCCTATGCTGTGGATCTACCAGGCCAACAACAAACATCGCACCTTTCAGGCCGCGATTGCCAAGGAAAAGGCCTTTAAGAGGGCCATGAGAGAGAAGGAGCAGGCTGAGCAGACGGCTTCCGGAGACGCTGAATGATACTTATTAACTTCAATCAATCGATCGACTATTATCATAAACTTTGCGTAATAAATAGATGGCCAATCGAGAGCAGAAAAACCAGAAAGATTCGCTCAAAGTTAGAGAGTTTGAGTGGTACGAAGTAGAAACCAAGGTGAGAGAAATCATGGGAGAACTGCTGCAACCCTTCAACAAAAAACAGACCTAGGATACCATCAAAATAAGTGATCTCAAACGCACCCAAGCCAACATCCTAAAAAAGCTATAAGACCACGATTTCCTCCTTTCACGAGAAAATGCATAAAAACCTGCATACCTACAAATGCAGGACGACAAAATAGCATAGCTGAGCTAGTCATTGACGAAAAATCATATCTCGACCTAGAGCAGAACCAAGCGAATGGAGGCCGTGATTGCAGTATATGAGTAGAAGGTGGCCCAGTTGAACGAATTCGAGCGGAGGCTGGATAAGGAAGTGCTGTAGCGGTTGGACTAGTTCAGAAGATACAAGGAAACTATCGACAAGGAGGTGGCACTCATGGTCAGCCACCAAGATTCGCACACGGAGGAGATGGGGCACTTGAAAAGCATAACCAAGTCGGCTGTTAGTAAGATGTAGACAAAAATGATTTCGTTTGACAACCGGCTGAAGGAACTGGAGGACTAGCAAAGACACAGATCGAGTGATGTCAAAAAGCTGATGGAAGATGGCGTTGCTGCTAATGAGAGGGTAGTCAAGTTGGACCTAAAAGTTGACAGCCTGAGCGCCAGAGTCGAGGATCGGGAAAGAGACAGCAAATTGTCTGAGAAATTCATGAGCAAAGTGAAGTAAATCCAAACAGAATTCAAATTCCTAAGCAACTTCCTATAGCAGTACCAACCTCTATACACCCAAATGCAGATATCCTAAACCCTCAACAGCTTCATCGAGGGCAAGCAGCGCCGCAAACTCTGCATCTACGAGTAGCAAACCTTCGCAGACCTACACCAGCACATCCTGCTGGACTAGAAGCTCACGCTGGCTGACATGATGACCAGCTATTCCGGGGCTATCGGCAGGATAGTCAACAGGAATAAGAAATTTGTGATTGATCTGGCTGTGGCTGAGACCATACGTTGCGGCGGCAATATCTATGAGTTTAGGATCGAAGATATGGATATGGAGGCGGAAGAAGATCCCTCGAAAAAGGCTGTGCCCTCCATCGACCCCAGCTAAATCGCACGTGCGGTCAACTAGCACCTGGAGGGAGTGCGAGCCGACCTGAAACAACTAGTGGCACAAGGTCTAGTCCCCACCCGCACCTGGATGAAAGAACTCCAAGACCAACTCCTCATCAGATAGCTCGAGTACGACAGCAAATACCAATAGCTCAAGAAGTAGGCTGCCCAACTCCACACGCACCAGCAGCTGGAGGAGAAGCAACTCAGAACCTAATTGGGGGAGTTGGGTGCCCACCAGGAGCAACTCACTGCTGCCATCACCAATTTCAAGGAGTATGTCAGAGATATACTCAACTTCAGCTCAGTCGTCAATCATATCGTCATCCAGGACGAAATCGATAGGCAGGCCACTGCTCTGTATGGCCTGCGTGCTGAGAAGGCAGAGAACGTGACGCCCCCAACCATCCAGCTCGACCCCAGCTGTCTCAACTGCGATTCCAGAACTGCAGGCACAGTCCAGAAGGCCTTCAAAATCGCCTGTCTCACGTACAACCCTTCTCAAATCAAAATCGATGACCAAATGTTCTCCAGGGAGGAGATACTGGAGATATCGACCAGCATACTGGAGAAGCTGAAGAAGAGACTTTACAATACCGAGATGGCCAAAAGTACTATCTAAAAGGGGCTATATCACAGTCCTACTTCCAGGGCTAACAATGAGGTTAAAAAGAAATCGACCTCGACCATCAAAAACAATTCTTTCGGGAACCAGACTGCCCGGACCAGGGATATCCAGACCCTATTGCCAACCCTAGGCGCATCGAAATAGCGGCAGCGCAGGAGCCAACTCTCAGTTCTATATTGACCTATCTTCCCTCTATTTGCACTGATATT
>Ga0316217_10000401_pt1 | contig 62590 bp, 49 predicted proteins | sample 1anoAmetaG_FD_203633 | JGI IMG/M metagenome (GOLD analysis project Ga0316217, IMG submission 203633) | Freshwater microbial communities from Trout Bog Lake, Wisconsin, USA - 1anoA | ecosystem: Environmental > Aquatic > Freshwater > Lake > Hypolimnion/Profundal zone | place: USA: Wisconsin... | reverse complement strand
AACCCTCGACTCGCAGGGCAAGACTTTGCTGAACTGTGGAGGTTCATCCGAGCTCCTCTGAAAGCTGTTTGGTCGCACTTTCAGCTTCCCAGATCAGCTCGGATGAACAACCTGATTGGCGCTTACACCTAGGCTCTAGACTGGAGCCATGCTCCAGCTGCCTCCCCTCTATCCCATCACCGATGCCACGCGACCCGAGTCCCTCTCCGCCCAGATCCGGCGGCTGGGCGAGGCCGGGTTCCCCCTGGTCCAGTTCCGGGGCAAGCCCCTGGATCCGGCGACCCAGTACGAGGAACTCCACAAGGCCCTGCAGGAGGCCGCCGCCAACGGCGGCTGGCCCTTGATCTGCGTGAACGACCGGGCGGATCTGGCGATGCTCGCGGCCCGGGAGGGCCTGGCCCCCTGGGGGCTGCACCTGGGTCAGGAGGACCTGCCCGCCACCGAGGCGCGGAAACTGCCGGGCTTGTCGGCCACGCACCTTGGCGCCTCCACCCACGGGGCTTCCGAATGGGACTCAGTGGACGCCGCCTGCGACCACGCGGGCATCGGCCCCTTCCGCACCACGGCCACCAAAGCCGACCATGCGGAACCCATCGGGCTGGAGGGCCTGCGCGCCGGCTGCGCGGCCCTGCGGGCACGGGGCCTGGCCCCCGTCGCCATCGGGGGCCTCACCCTGGCCGATGCCGCCGCCTGCTTCGAAGCCGGGGCCGAATCCCTGGCCATGGTGGGAGAGATCCACCGTGCCACGGATCCCTCTGCCCTCGGGTGGGAAGCCCAGCGGCAGCGCTGGCGCGTCCGCCCGCCCTTCCGGCGGGGCCAGGGCCTGGCGCTGGTCGGCGGCAGCGGCGCGGGGAAGACCACTGTCGGGCGGCAGCTCGCCTACCACCTGGCCCTGCCCTTCCACGACCTGGACGCGGCCATCGAGGATCAGGAGGGGCGAAGGGTGGCCGAGATCTTCGCGGCGAAGGGGGAGGGCGCCTTCCGGCAGCTCGAGGCGGAAGTGCTGCCCCGCCTCCTGGCGGGACCCGCGGTGGTGGCCCTGGGGGGCGGAGCCTGGGAGGACCCGGGAAACCGCCGTGCCGTGGTCTCCTCGGACTTCGCGCCGCTCTGGCTGGCGGCCCCGCCCGCCCGGGCCTGGGAACGGGCGGGGCGGGATCCCCATCGGCCCCTGGCCCAGGACCGGGCGGCCTTCATGCGCCGCTGGGCGGCGCGCGTGCCCGCCTGGTCCCTCGCGCCCCTGGTCCTCCCATTTGGTCACAGTTCCGGAGAGCTGGCCCTGGCCTTGTTAGGGGCCATTTCAGAGTAACCAGCGCTTTTCTGGTTGCTCTGTTAGGGCCCCTTATGCCGATCTCGTTGTCCGGAAGACTAGGTACGAACAGAACGAAGGCCTAGACTGAAGGCCCACCCCCCGGATATCCCACGTGGACCTGATCCTTTCCGATCTGCACTCGAATCTGCATGCCCTCCGGGCCGTGCTGAGGTTCTCGCGGCGGCGGGCGATCCAACGCTTTGTCATCCTGGGTGATCTCGTCGGCTACGGCGCCAATCCCAACCAGCTGCTGGACCGGATCCGCGAGCTGCGGCCCCGGTTCATGGTCCGCGGCAACCACGACAAGGTCTGCGCCGGCCTGGAGCCCGACAGCACGTTCAGCCTCCCGGCCCACCAGGCGGCGGACTGGACCCGGGAGAAGCTTCGCCAGGACAACTGGCGCTTCCTGGTGGACCTGCCCGTGGGACCCCTCTGGGTGGGCGACGACTACCAGATCGCCCACGGGTCCCCCGTGGACGAGGATGCCTACCTGCTTCACATGCGCGAGATCAGCCTGGCCTTCGACGCCTTTGAAGGGCAGCTCTGCTTCTTCGGCCACACCCACCTGCCCGGATGTTTCGAGCTGAACGAACCCCTGGGCCAGCTGAACTGGATCTGCCTCCAACCCGGAGAGTGGTTCCAGCTCCAGCCCCAGTGCCGGTACCTCGTGAACCCTGGTTCCGTGGGCCAGCCCCGGGACCGGGATCCGCGCGTCTCGTTCATGACCTTCGACCCCAAGCACCGCCGCCTGCGCCTGCACCGCCTCGAGTACGATGTGAAGGGCGCGGCACGAGCCATCCTCGCCGCAGGCCTGCACCCCAACCTGGCAGACCGCCTGGGCCAAGGCATTTGAAAGGCAGACCCCATGGGCCACGCATCCCTCCTGACCGCCCCCGTACTGGAACAGTTCCTCCTCCAGGCCCGCCTCACCAAGGCGGTGGCCAGCCTCAGGCTCCAGGGAGCCGGCTCCCGGCTGCTCGGGGACCTGCGGATCCAGGCTTTCCGGCCGGGTTCGTCCCTGGAACTGTCCGGCCTCAATGCCCGGGATCTGGTGCCCTCCGAGGGCATGCCGGTGACCCTGACCGTCCTCCTCGGGGAGGAGGTGCTGACCCTCGAATCCCTGCTCCTCCCACCCATCCAAGACAAGGCGGGGAACACGGTGCTGCGCCTCGACTGGCCGCACGAATCGGCCCGCCTCCACCACCGGCGGGATGTCCGCGTGGCCGCGCCCGACCAGTCGCCCCTGAACGTGCGCGTGACCCTGGAGTCCCGGCAGTTCGACGCCCTCCTGATGAACCTCACGGAGACGGGCCTCGGACTGGCCCTGAAAGAATCCCTGATGGTGGATCTGCATGCCTCGGTGGGGATCGACGCGGAACTGCCCGATGGCACCCTGCTGCGGTGCCCCGCCGAGATCCGCCATCTCACCTACCTTGAGGGCCAGGAGTTCCCCACGCGCCTGGGCCTGGTGCTCACCCCGGGGCCCGACACCGACCTCGAATCCGTCCACCGCTTCATCCAGGTGCGGCGGACGGACCGCTCCCAGAGCTTCCGGAAGCCGTAGCCAGCCGCAGGGTCACACCTTCCGGAGGCTCACCGCCATGCCGCCGGCCCCCAGGAGCAGCATGATCACGGCCTGGACCAAGGTCTTGTAGGAGATCTCCGCACCGCCGAAGAGCGAAGCACGGAGGAACAGCAGACCCGCCACGAGCAGCAGGCCGTAGATGACGAGCATCACCCGGCGCGCCTTCTCGTTGGTCTCTGGCGTGTCCGCCGCGAAGATCCGGTCGTAGATGACGAGGCCGATGGCCGCCACGACGTTCAGGGCCACGAAGATGAGCCAGAAGGAGCGCGCCGCGGCGGCCGCCCCGGGCTGGCCGACGAGGGGCTTGAGCATGGATCCATAGAGCATGCCGCCCAGGCTCGAGCCGATGAGGCTCCCGATCACGCCGTAGAGGAAGGCGTAGCCCATGTAGACCGCCTTCTTGTCCGCCGGCGCCACCAGACCCACGTAGCTGTAGTACTTCGGGTGGGCGGTCATCTCCCCGATGGAGAAGACGGACATGCCGAGGATGAAGACCCAGATGTTGGTGGAGGCTGCCAGGCACAGGAACCCGAGGGTCCCGATGACGATGCCCGTCACCATGGTCGGCAGGGGGCGGATGTTCTTCACGAGGCGGCTCACGAGGACCTGGAGCAGGATGATGGTCCCGCCGTTGATCACCGTGACGTGTTCGGCGTCGAACTTCAGCGGCACGCCGAAGGAGGCGAAGAACCGGTCCACGGGCGTGGCGTCCAGGAAGTCCCGGAGGTACCAGAGCACCGAGCCGAAGGTCTGGAAGTAGAGCACCCAGAACCCTGAGTAGATCACGATCATCAGCATGAACCGCGCGTCGCCCAGCACCATGGCCGCGCTGCGGGCATCCTCGCGGAGGCTCCGGGTGTTCACGGGCCGGGGCGGGTCCACGAAGAGGAACACCGTGGGCAGCAGCATGGCCGCGCAGTAGATCCCCGAGGCGATGAACACGTAGCGCCAGGAGAAGCCCTTCAGCACGCTGACGGCGAGGGGCGCCAGGAAGGCGCCGATGTTGATCATCCAGTAGTAGATGCCGAAGCCGAAGCCGGAGTTCTCCTCGGTGGTCGTGCGCGCCAGGGTGCCCGAGATGATCGGCTTGAACAGCCCGGCCCCGGTGGCCATGAGCAGCAGCGACGCGAACACGGCCCCGTACAGTGTGACGCTGCCGGCGATGAAATACCCGGCCGACAGGATGGAGAAGGAGAACAGCAGCATCCGCCGGTAGCCGTAGCGGTCCGCCAGGGCCCCGCCCGCGATGGGGACGATGTAGGTGAACGCGTAGATCAGGCTCTGGAGGAACCCCACGGACTGTTCGGTGAAGCCCAGGCCCCCTTCCGAGATCCTGTTGGAGAGGTAGACGGCAAGCACCGAGTTGAGGCCGTAGTAGGCGGCCCGCTCGAAGAGCTCCATGACGTTGGCCAGCCAGAAGACCGGCGGGAAGGAGCGGAGGATGCCGGCGGGGCGCTGGGTGGGCATCCCGGGATTATACGGGAGGGCCCGGCCTTTCCCCCTGGGGAGATGGCGCCGGGCCCGGGCTCAGTTCCAGGGCCTCCTCCTCGGTGTAGAGCCGCGACCGGGTGAGGAAGCGGAGCCCCTCCGGGCCTTCCAGCGAGAACATCCCGCCCCGGCCGGGCACCACGTCGATGGTGAGCTGGGTGTGCTCCCAGTAGGCGAACTGGGCCCGGCTCATGTAGAACGGACAGCCCCCGATCTCGCCGAGATGAACATCGGAATCACCCACCAGGAACTCGCCGCGCGGGTAGCACATGGGGGAACTGCCATCGCAGCAGCCCCCGGACTGGTGGAACATCAGCGGGCCATGCTTGGCCTTTAGGGTGTCGATCAGGCGCAGGGCCGCCTCGGTGGCAAGGACGCGTTGGACCATGTCTGCCCTCTTGAAAAAGCAAAAGATGGAACCACAGATTCCACAGATGATCACCAACCCGACCTGCCGCTTTTTTTCTGTGTGAATCTGTGAAATCTGTGGACCGAAAGCCTTTCCTTCAACTTCTGCGCAACCTTGTGATCTCAGAAGAAGCCGAGCGCCTTGGGGCTGTAGCTCACCAGCAGGTTCTTGGTCTGCTGGTAGTGGTCGAGCATCATCTTGTGGGTCTCGCGACCGATGCCGGACTGCTTGTAGCCGCCGAAGGCCGCATGGGCCGGGTAGGCGTGGTAGCAGTTGGTCCAGACCCGACCCGCCTTGATGGCCCGGCCCATGCGGTAGGCTACGCTGCCGTCGCGGCTCCAGACGCCAGCGCCCAGGCCATAGAGCGTGTCGTTGGCGATGGCCAGAGCCTCCGCCTCGTCCTTGAAGGTGGTCACCGCGAGCACGGGACCGAAGATCTCCTCCTGGAAGATGCGCATCTTGTTGTGGCCCTTGAAGACCGTGGGCTGGACGTAGTAGCCGCCGGCGAGGTCGCCGCCCAGTTGCGCGCGGGCGCCCCCGATGAGGCACTGGGCCCCTTCCTGCCTGCCGATGTCCAGGTAGGAGAGGATCTTTTCGATCTGCTCCTGGGAGGCCTGGGCCCCGAGCATGGTCGTCGTGTCGAGCGGATTGCCCTGCTTGATGGCGCCCACCCGCTTCAGGGCCCGCTCCATGAACCGGTCATAGATGGATTCCTGGATCAGGGCCCGGCTGGGGCAGGTGCAGACCTCGCCCTGGTTGAAGGCGAAGAGCACGAAGCCCTCGATGGCCTTGTCGAGGAAGTCGTCATCGGCGGCGGCCACATCGGCAAAGAAGACGTTGGGGGACTTGCCGCCTAGTTCCAGCGTCACGGGAATGATGTTCTGGCTGGCGTACTGCATGATCAGGCGGCCGGTGGTGGTCTCGCCCGTGAAGGCGATCTTGGCGATACGCTTGTTCGAGGCCAGGGGCTTGCCGGCCTCCAGGCCGAAGCCGTTCACGATGTTCAGCACTCCCGGGGGCAGCAGGTCGGCGATGAGCTCCATCAGCACCAGGATGCTGGTGGGCGTCTGCTCGGCGGGCTTCAGCACCACGCAGTTCCCGGCGGCAAGGGCCGGAGCCACCTTCCAGGTCGCCATCAGGATGGGGAAGTTCCAGGGGATGATCTGACCCACGACGCCCAGGGGTTCATGGAAATGGTAGGCCACCGTCGTCTCGTCGATCTCCCCGAGGCTGCCCTCCTGGGCGCGGATGCAGCCGGCGAAATAGCGGAAGTGGTCCGCGGCCAGGGGGAGGTCCGCGGCCAGGGTCTCGCGAATGGGCTTGCCGTTGTCCACGGTTTCGGCGTAGGCCAGGATCTCGAGGTTGGCCTCGATGCGGTCCGCGATCTTGTTGAGGAGGCCGGCCCGCTCCGTGACGGAGGTGCGGCCCCAGGCAGGCGCGGCCGCATGGGCGGCGTCCAGGGCGAGCTCGATGTCCTCGGCGCCCGAGCGGGCCACCTGGCAGTAGGGCCTGCCCGTGATGGGGCTGACGTTGTCGAAGTACTCGCCCTTGACCGGCGGCGTCCACCTGCCGCCGATGAAGTTGTCGTACTTGGCCTTGAACTGGACTTTGGCGCCCGCGGCGCCCGGGGCTGCGTAGATCATGCGTACCTCCTTGGGGAAATGAAGGTGGGTCCTGACAGGTGTGCCGAGGGGAGGTTCACAGCGTCTGAATACCTGAAATCCATGAAGGGCAACAGACAATATGCTGCTTTTCAGCCGTAGATCCATGGAAAATTCCTGGTGCCCTGGAGATCCCTCCGCGAGGGGCGGGCCGGGCTGCCTTGTGGCGGGACCCGATCGCGGTTGGAATGGAACCTTCGAGGGCATCGCATGACATCCATCTCCCTGCGCGTGGACGTTGACACCCTGGAAGGCTCGATCAGGGGCATTCCGACCCTGCTCCGCCTCCTGGACAAGCACCAGATGCGGGCCAGCTTCTACTTCAGCCTCGGCCCCGACAACAGCGGCAAGGCCATCCGCCGCATCTTCCGCAAGGGCTTCCTGGCCAAGATGCGGCGCACCAACGCCACCAAACTCTACGGATTCAAGACCATGATGTACGGCGTGCTGCTGCCGGCGCCGATCATCTGGAAGCGGGCCGCCGCGCAGATGCAGGCCGCGAAGGCCGCCGGTCATGAGGTGGGCATCCATGCCTGGGACCACGTGCAGTACCACGACCTGCTGGACCGGAAGTCCAGGCGCTGGCTCTCGGATTGGTTCTCGAATGCCCACGCGGCCTTCGGCGCCGTGTTCGGCGAGAAGCCCCTGGGTGCCGTGAGCCCCGCCTGGCGCTGCAACGACACCACCCTGGAGCTGCAGGAGGCCTACGGACTCGCCTACGCCGGGGACTGCCGGGGCTTCGAGCCCTTCTATCCCGTGGTGAAGGGGCGGACGCTCAGCACCCTTCAAATTCCCACCACGCTGCCCACACTGGACGAGCTGCTGGGCCTGGATGGCCGCACGCCGGGCCAGGTGAACCGGGAGCTCTGGGGCCTGGTCCGCGAGGACGCCCTGAACGTCTATGCCCTGCACACGGAGGTGGAAGGCGGGGCCCTCTTCGAGACCTTCGACGCCTTCCTGGGGGGCCTTGTGGAGCGCGGCATCGGGGCCCGCACCCATGCCGACTGGCTGCCGGGGCTGAAAGCGGCGAATCCCCCTGCCAAGGCCGTCACTCGACGCGACATTCCCGGGCGGGCGGGCTGGGTGAGCTGGGAAGGCTGAGCGGCTCTTCCCTCGCGAGACGATGGATCCTGGTTTACCCTTCGGAGGCAGCCTCCGAGGATCCCATGCGACGCCTGACCCCCTTCCTGTTCTGCACCCTGGCCCTGGGGCCCCTCGCCGCTCAGGGGGCCCCCGGGGAGGCCCTCCTCAAGGGTGTGGAGAACCGCATCGACGGCCTTCAATGGAAGCTGGATGCGGTGCGGAAGGCCACCGACGACCAGCTCTGGTTCCAGCGCCTTTCTGATATAGCCCTGGTGGACAAGGTGACCTACACGGGCCCGCCTAATCCGAAGGGCCAGGAGACCTATGGCATCAGGAACGAGCGCCATCCGCTGAAGATCCAGCAGTATGTGTTCGTCCCACGCAAGGCCGAGCCGGGCCGGAAGCTGCCCCTGATCGTACTGCCCCACGGCGGTGTCCACGGGGACTTCGGCACCTACCACGTCCACATCGTCCGGGAGATGGTGGAGCGCGGCTACATCGTGGTGGCCCCGGAATACCGTGGGTCCACGGGCTATGGCAAGGACCTCTACGAGGCCATCGACTACGGCGGATTGGAGGTGGACGACGTGGTGGCCGGCCGCGACTGGGCCGTGGAGCACCTGCCCGTGGACCCGAAGCGCTGCGCCATGGTGGGCTGGAGCCACGGGGGCCTCATCGCCCTCATGGCGGTCTTCGACCATCCGGGGAAGTTCGCCGCCTGTTACGCCGGGGTGCCCGTCTCCGACCTCCTGGCCCGGGTGGGCTACGCCGGAGAGGAATACCGGGACGATGCGGTCGTCCGGACGATGTTCGGGGGCAAGACGCCCAGCGAGGATGTGGACCTCGTGCGGCGCCGCAGCCCCGTGTGGAACGTGCAGAAGCTCCACACTCCCCTGCTGGTGCACACCACCACCAATGACCGCGACGTGAATGTCGTCGAAGTGGAGGAACTCATCACCGCCCTGAAGGCCGCCGCCAAGCCATTCGAGTACAGGATCTACCAGGACGCCCCCGGCGGCCACAGCTTCAACCGCATCGACACCGCCCTGGCCCAGGACTCCCGCAAGGAGATCTACGCCTTTCTGGAGAGACATCTGAGGTAGTTACAGACGAAAATCGTGGCCCGAATGGGCCACGATTTCCGCAGGCAAACAACAGATCATGCGTGTTGTTTTAGTTTGTCCTTGCCGCCGAACCACTGGTCCCAGTACACCACCACGGGGCTGGCGATGTAGATGGACGAGTAGGTGCCGGTGATGACACCGATGACCAGGGGGAAGGCCAGGTCATGGAGGGCCGGGCCGCCGAAGAGCCACAGGCAGACGCTGACGAACAGCACAGACATCGAGGTGAGGATGGTCCGGCCCAGGGTCTGGTTGATGGAGTCGTTCACCAGCCTGGAGATGGATACGCGCCGGTATTCGGGCCGGTGGCTGTTCTCCCGGATCCGGTCGAAGACCACGATGGTGTCGGCCATGGAGTAGCCCATCAGGGTGAGGAAGCTGGCCACCACCGGCACGTTGAACTCGTAGCCGAAGGCCGCGAAGAGGCCCAGGGCCATGAGGATGTCGTGGATCAGGGCCACGATGCCGCCCACGGCGAAACTCGCGGTGAAGCGGAAGATGACGTAGACCAGGATGGCCACCATGGCGAGGGCCACGGCGGTGAGGGTCTTGCTGGTCCACTCGCCGGAGATGCTGGGCGAGAAGCTCTCGTCCTTGAGGATGCCCACGGCGCCCAGCCGGTAGCTCTTCTGGACCGTGTCCCTGACCGCCTGGGGCAGGTCCTTCGGCAGCTCGCCAAAGGACTGGTAGAGACCCGAGGACAGGCGGTCCCGGCTGGAGATGATCTTCTCGGCCAGGGGCCCGTAGGTTCCCGTGAGGACGGTCTCGTCGAGGGTGGCGTGGAGCGGGTTGGCCCTGGCGAGGGTATCGGCCAAGGTCTTGGAGCCCTCCAGGTTGAGGACCGGCATGGTGCTGCCGGCGGCCTCTGGGTCCATCTGCTTGAAGATGCCGCGCAGCGCATTGGCCTGGATGGTGCTGTCCTTCTGGTCGCTGTCCTTGCGGGCCTTCACCTTCACGGAGAAGTCCCGGATGGACTTGTCGGCGTTCTCATAGGCCACCACGGTGGCGTCGGGGTAGCCATTCCTGGCCAGGGTGGCCCGGATGGTCTCCGGCTCCATGGCTCCGCGGAACCGCACGGTCATGTCGTTCCCGCCCACGAACTGCATGCCCAGCTGGATGCGCTTGTTGTGGGTGAGATTCCAGGGCTGCACGAAGAGGAAAGAGAGCACGATGATGCCCCAGCTGATGGCCAGGGCCGTGCCCTTGTACTTCATGAAGTCGTAGGAGGCACCCTTGAAGAAGGTGTGGATGCCCACGGACAGGGTCTTGGTGCCGGGATGCCGCTCGAGCACCCAGTCGTAGATGAAGCGGCTGATGTAGATGCTGGTGAACAGCGAGGCCACCACGCCCACGGTGAGGGTGACCGCGAAGCCCTTCACGGGGCCTGTGCCGAAGATGAAGAGCAGCAGGGCCGCGAAGAGCTGGGTGACGTGGCTGTCGACGATGGTCCAGAACACGCGGTTGAAGCCCGCGTCGATGGCGCCGGGCACGCTCTTGCCGAGGCCCAGTTCCTCCTTGATGCGCTCGAAGATGAGGATGTTGGCGTCCACCGCCATGCCCAGCGTCAGCACGAAGCCCGCGATGCCCGGCAGGGTCAGGGTGGCCCGGAAGGAGCCCAGCAGGCCCATCATGACGATCACGTTCACCGTGAGGGCGATGATGGCGTTGGCCCCGGACCAGCGGTAGAAGAACACCATGAAGCCGATGATGGTGATGAAGCCCACCAGCGCCGACCGGACGCCCGCGTGGATGGAGTCGCGGCCCAGGCCGGGGCCCACCACGCGCTCTTCCAGGAACTTCATGGGGGCCCGGAGGGCGCCGCTGCGGAGCTGACTGGCGAGATCGTCCGCCTCCTGGGCGGAGAAGTTGCCGCTGATGCGCACGGCACCGCCGATGATCTTCTCCTTGGCGCTCAGTTCCGTGATGATCTTGCGGTCCAGCACGATGGCAATGAGCCGGTTCTCATCGGAGGCGATGCCGGTCAGCCTGGCGAAATCATCATCCCCCTTCTTGTTGAGGGTGAAGTTGACCTCGTTGGCCTCGGTCTGGGAATTGGTGGCGCGGTGGGAATCGATGATGTCGGCGCCGTCCACGGCCACGCGGCTTTCCAGGAGGACCCACTTGCTGATCTTCTCCTCGCCGGCCTTGGCCTTCACCACGGGCTGTCCGGCCCGGCGGGCCACCCGCTCGCTCTCGATCTCGGGCAGCAGCTCGAACTCCGGAGGGATCGCGCCCTTGAAGGAGGCCAGGGCCTCTTCCTTGGAGTTGAAGTAGATTTGGGGGGCCTTGGCCAGCAGGCGCTGCTCGAGGTGGCCGGGCGTGGACAAGAGCGTCTTGATGCGCTCGCGGTCCCCCTCCTCGATGCCGGGGATCTCCACCACGATGCGGCTGCCGTCGGCGCCGCTGGCGGTGATCTCGGGTTCCAGCACGTTGGCGGGGTCGATGTCGCGGATGCGCTTCTCGATGACCTCGAGGGCGCGCTTGTTGGCGTCATCCCTCAGCTGCTTCTGGTAGTCGGCCTTCTGGGTGAGCCGGAAGGTGTCACCCTCGGCGGCCACGAGGTAGCCGGGGAAGAAGTCCTTGGCGACCTTCTCCACCGTGGCCTTCTGGTCGGCGCCGACGCCATCCACACGCAATGCCTCGCCGTCCACGCGCACCAGCGCGCCGGACAGGCCCTTCTCGCGGAGGCGGGAGACCAGGCGGTCCTTGCTGTCGCGCAGGTCGGCGGCGAGGGCCTCCTGGCCCTGGACCTCCAGCTCGAAGTGGACGCCGCCACGGAGGTCCAGGCCCAGCTTGACCTTGGAAAGGGGCAGGAAGAAGTATCCGCAGCCGAACAGCACGGCCAGGACGATGGCAAGGCGCCAGAGGCTCCGTTTGGTCACGGGGCGCTCCTTACAGGAAGCGGGTCGGCCCAACAGCGTGCATCGGTACCGGCCCGGAAGGTCAGGAAGATCAGTTCTGCTTGGGTTCCGCTTCGGAGGCCAGGGTGGCCACGGCCGTACGGCGCGCCTTCACCACCGAGTTGCCGAGCTTGATCCAGAGGTCCTTGTCCTCGACCCGGTCGATGATGGCGTAGAGGCCGGAGCTGAGCACCACCTCGTCGCCGGCCTTCAGCTTGGACAGGCGGGCTTCCATCTCCTTCCGGGCCTTGCTTTGGGGCCTGATGAGCAGGAAGTAGAACATCAGGGCCATGCCGCCGATGAACACGAACTGGGTCCAGCCGGGAGGGCCGGAAGCGGGGGTCTGTTGGATCAGGGCGAACATCATTCAGGGCTCCTCGGTCAACCAACCGGCGCGAGCGGACTGGGCGAAGGCCGGAAACCGGTTCTCCAGCAGGGCCTGCCGCGCGGCGCGGGTGAGTCCCACAGTGTAGCTCAGGTTGTGGATCGTGTTCAGCGTGAACCCCAGCAGCTCCCCGCACCGGAACAAATGGTGCAGGTAGGCCCTGGAAAAGGTGCGGCAGGTGTAGCACCCACAGTCCGGGTCCAGGGGCAGGTCTGTCTCCCGGTGCCTGGCATTCTTGAGGTTGAGCCGGCCCCGGCTGGTGAGGATGCGGCCGTGGCGGGCCTCCCGGCTGGGCAGGACGCAGTCGAAGAGGTCCACGCCGTTCTCGATGCCGAAGAGCAGGTCCTCCGGCGTCCCCACTCCCATCAAGTAGCGGGGCCGGTCCTCGGGCAGCTCCTTCACGAACTCGGCCAGGACGGCGTTCATGTCCTCCTTGGGCTCGCCCACGCTGAGTCCCCCCACGGCGAAGCCCTGGAAGGGGGTGTTCGCGTCGAGGTCCAGGGCCTCCGCCAGGTGCCGGCGCCTCAGTTCCAGGCTGGTGCCGCCCTGGTTGATGGCGAAGAGCCCCTGGTGGGACTGCAGGGGCACCGCCCGGCTCCGGGCCAGCCACCGGGTGGTACGGGCCATGCTGAGTTCCAGCTTCCCCCGTTCCAGGCGTCCGGGGGGGCACTCGTCCAGGGCCATGCAGATGTCAGAACCCAGGTTGCGCTGGATCTCCAGGCTGCGCTCCGGGGAGAGGAACTGGGGGCTGCCGTCGATGTGGCTCTGGAAGGTGACCCCGTCCTCGGTCATCTTCCGCAGGGAGGCCAGGGAAAAGACCTGGAAGCCCCCGGAATCCGTGAGGATGGGTCCGGCCCAGCCCATGAAGCGGTGCAGGCCGCCCAGCTTGGCCACCAGCCCGTCGCCGGGTCGCAGGCCCAGATGGTAGGTATTGCCCAGGATCACCTGGGGTCCGATCTGCTCCAGCTGGACCGGCGTGATGCCCTTGACGGTCCCCTGGGTGCCCACGGGCATGAAGGCGGGGGTCAGCACCTCGCCGTGGCCCGTCAGGAAGCTGCCGGCCCGCGCGGGGGCGAGGCCGTTCGCTGATTTTTGACAGAATGCAAAATTCTGGCTTGTGACCTGCGGCATCATGGGGACTCGGGGAATTTGACAGCAGTTAACAGTTACATCCTCACCCAGGCATTAAGGACGCTGAGGTGATCCTGGGGAATTGGAAGGACTGTGCATTCAGGCGGGGTGGCGCTTCTTTTCAATGCTTGACCAACCCTCGCCCCTTTGCCATCTTAGCCGCTGGGCTTGCCCCAGTTCTTGAACCCCGCACTTGGAGGCCAAACCGCTGTTCACAACGGTTTGGCTCGCTGTTTTTTCCTCCTGAAATCTCAAGGGAGCCGCATGAGCAAAGAACCCCAGAAACCCGTGCCCGCCAAACCCCCTGCGCCTGTGGAGTCACTGGAGGATGCGGTCTACCGATCCTCCCTCTCCGCCGGGAATGACGCCATCAAGCGGGGCAACCCCAAGGTGACGATCCCGACCACGGTTCTCATGTACGGCCTCTGCGCGTTCGTGGCCGTCCAGTTGGCCAAGCATACCGAGGCCGGCAAGAAGGTGATCAAGTCGGTGGGCATCGACCTCGCGGAGAAGGCGGACGATGCGCCACCGCCGCCCCCGCCACCGCCCCCGCCACCACCGCCGCCGCCACCCCCGCCGATGGCCATCTCCGCCTCGAAGGCGGACACGACCCCCATCGATCCCCGGCAGGAAGTGGTGCCCGAGCAGGCTCCGAAGGAGCTCCCGAAGCAGGACCATTCCCTCGGCGGCGTCCCCGGCGGCGTTCCCGGCGGCGTCCCCGGTGGCGTCATCGGTGGCGTCGTGGGCGGTGTGATCGGCGGCGGCCAGGGCAAGGTGGTGGACTTCGACTTCAGCCAGATCAAGATCAAGTACCAGCCCCCGGCCCCGCCCTATCCCCCGCTCGCCAAGATCGCCAAGATCCAGGGCACAGTGGTCGTCGAGATTGTCGTGGGTCCCGATGGCATCCCCACCTCGGCCGTGGCCAAGGACGGCCCGCCCCAGTTGCGGGCCACGGCCGAAGACTATGCGATGCGGTGGAAATTCGAGCCTGCCTTGCTGAACGGGCAGCCCCAGTACGCCCGTTTCAAGCTCACCATGCCCTTCCGCCTAAGGTAGCCCCCACCCTTCCTCCGTCATCCACCTTTTCTCCATAAGGAAATCCCATGAACCTGCTTGCCTCCCCCCTGATGCTCGCCCTCGCCGAGGGCGGAACCGACAGCTTCTCGCCCGTCGAGCTCTTCAAGGCGGCCTCCATCGCCAACAAGGGGATCATCATCGTTCTCATCGTCCTCTTCTGCTACCAGATCTACGTGGCCGTGGAGCGCTTCGTCACCTACGCCCAGAGCAGCCAGGCTTCCGACAAGTTCCTCAAGCTCTTCATGGACACCCTCCGGCGCGGGGACTTCGAGGCCGCCAAGCGGGCCGCCACCACCCACAACAAGAGCCACATCGCCCTCGTGCTCAAGCATGGCCTGGACATCTTCCAGTACGAAAAGCAGCTGAAGACCACCAACCCCAACCATGACGCCATCCAGCCCGTGGAGCGCGCCATCCAGCGCGGCACCGCCGAGGTGGTCGAGCTCCTCAAGAAGGGCATGAGCGGCCTGGGCACCATCGGCGCCCTGGCCCCCTTCATCGGCCTGCTCGGCACCGTGATCGGCATCATCAAGGTGTTCTCTGACCTGAAGAGCAAGGGCGCCGGCGACATCAACGCCCTGGCCGGCTCCATCGGTGAGGCTCTTGCCACCACCGCCCTCGGCCTCTTCGTGGCCATCCCGGCCGTGTGGATCTACAACCTGCTGACCAACAAGCAGGACGTGGTCGTCACCAACATCAACAACGCGGCCTCGCAGATGATCGACGAGTTCATCCGCCGCGAGAGCCAGAGCTAGGCAGGCACCCACCCGCCCGGGGGCGCGAGCCTCCGGATCATTCAGAGGAGAACACCATGGATGCAGGTGGAGGCAAGAAGGGTGGCGTCAAGGCTGACATCAACGTCACCCCCCTTGTGGACATCGTGCTGGTGCTGCTGATCATCTTCATCGTGATCACGCCCGCCGTGAACAGCAGCGTGAAGCTGCCGCTCGCCAAGCACAGCCCCAAGGCCGAGAAGAACAAGGATGAGAAGTACCTCACCCTGCTCTTCCAGTCCAAGCGCAACGACAAGTACGAGGTGATCGGCCCCGGCCCCATCCTCATCGACGACAAGGACGCGAAGGACCTGACCTTCTTCATCAACAACGAGGGTCAGCGCCAGCAGCTGGAGGACTTCATCAACCGGAATGTCTCCATGCTGAGCCAGAAGGTGGTGTTCGTGAAGGCGGACGCCGACCTCCCCTTCAAGTACATCAATGAGCTGTTCCAGGTCTGCCGGAAGGGTGGCGCCGACGAGGCGTCCATCGTCACCAGCGAGGAAAAGGACAAGTCTGAGGGGGCCAAGTAATGGATGCCGGGAGCCCCAAGAGCAAACAGAAATCCGATATCAATGTCACCCCGCTGATCGACATCGTGCTGGTGCTGCTCATTGTCTTCATCGTCATGGTGCCCGGCCTGGACAAGGCCACCAAGGTGGTGGTGCCCCAGGTCCAGGTGCTCGCCAAGCCGCCCGCACCCGATCCCAACAACATCCTGATCCAGATCGACCAGGACGGGAGCATGACCCTGCAGCAGGACAAGATCGACGCCCAGGGACTGAAGGACAAGCTGCCCGAGGCGGTCATGCTGCAGCCGCTCAACTACCGGAAGGTCTTCCTCAAGGTGGACGAGGACGTGAAGTTTCAGGCCATGGTGGATGTGCTCGACGCCATCCGCGTCGCCTCGAATGCCGCCAAGAAGAAGTCCCTCGAACTGCCCGACAAGTTCCTGGGCCAGGATGGCGGCGACGTGAAAGTGGCCGTTTCCCTTCGGAAGCGCCTGGTGGCTGCCCCCGTCAGCTAGGACCGTCCACCCCGCATGAAAGAGGGCCCCGACCGGGGCCCTCTTTCATGCCCGCGACAGGGACTTGGCCCTCCGGTGCCCCCACACCGTCCCGTAGACCACGCCCGCCACTGTGACGAGGACGCCCGCCAGGCCAGAAAGCGTGGCCCGCTCCTTCAGCAGCGGTACGGCCAGCAGGTACTGGACGATGGGCAGCAGCTGGAGCCAGATGGCCGCCTCGGGTACCGACAGGGCGCCGTAGGCGTCTGACATGAGGATCTGTCCGCCGTAGGCCAGGAGGCTCATGAGGATGGCCAGCCCCCAGGGGCCCACCCCCCCCGGCCAGGGGGAAAGGGCGAAGGGGATCACCACGGGAAGCCCGACGATGCAGAAGAAGAAGAAGATCGTGGCAGCATTGTCCGTGTGCCGAACGGCACTGATGGCGTTGGCGCTGGCTGCGGCGAAGACCGCTGCCGCCAGCGCCGCCATTTCGCCCCCGCCGAAGCCGAAGCCCAGGCGGCCCTGGCTGAGGACCAGCGCCACCCCCAGGGAGGCCGCCAGGAGGGCCAGCCACAGGTGGATGGCGGGCCGCTCCTTGAAGATCACCAGGGACATGACGATGGCGATCACCGGGTACATGTTGTAGAGGATGCCCGCCTCCCCCGCCGGGATGTGGGCCAGGGCGTAGAAGTAGAGCACCACCACCGCGCCGCCCGACAGGCCGCGCATCACCAGCAGGCGGTGGTTGCTGGGCCGGTAGAGGCCCGGAATCAGCCCGAAGGCCGCCAGGCTGACCAGGGCGCCCACCGCAAAGCGGAGCACCGCCAGATGGCCCGCCGTAAACCCCATGCCGGGCAGCGTGAGCCTGCGGGCCAGGATGGCCATGAGCCCGAAGCAGAGCGCCGAGCCCGCCAATTCCAGGCGGGCCACCGCGCGGCGACGGGACTGGGCGGCAGTGACGGCAGGCATGTCCTCCATCCTGCCTGGAATCCCCCTCGGGGCGGGCGGCGGGTTTAAGAGTGCCTAACAAAACCCCGACGAGGCCGCGATGAAGCCAGACAGGATGCACCGCAGATATCAGTTTGTCTCGCGTTTCGCCGCAGGCGATACCGAGAAGGAAGGGCCCGCAGGGCAACGTGGTTCGTTGTTCAAGGGATCTGACACCACGGAGCGCCTGTCTGGCTTCATCCCTCCGGGCGAGGGCCGGCGAGGAGGCTCCACCTCCGCGAACGCCAGTGAGTGGGAGGGCCCTGCGTGGCAGGGCCCGTCAGGCGGAGGGCAATGCAGCGCCACCTCCAGCTATCGCGGCGCGGTGCGCCGCTTCTGCTCGCCTCCGGCTCGCAGAGCCGGGGCCTCCGTCGCGCGTAGTGCCCCCTACGCTTTGACTCGCGTTCCTCGCCTTGCTCGCCCGGCGACCCTCGCGCGGCCCCGTGGGGGTATTGTTAGGCACTCTAAATGGATCAGGCAGGCCAGCTCAGAACATCCCTGCAGAACCAGCCCATGGATCTCCCGATTCACATGGGATATACGGGTAGGGTGAAATTACCGAGGAAAACACCAGGTATTATCTACCCGAGTTCCAGTCGGCATCCTGCACCATCCCGTCGCCATGCTCATGAGGTCTGCCATGTCCGTGCCCTGCGAGGACCCATGAAAACGCTCCGCTGCCTGGTCCTGCCTTGGGTCCTTTTCGGAGTGGGCTGTGGCCCCGTCCTCACGAAACCCCAGGTGACCGCCGTCTCGGATTTTGAAACCGCCACGAAGAAGTACTCGACGCTCCCCGGTTCCGTGCTCCGGGCCTATGAAGCGGTCCACTCGGCCGACACACTGTTCACGGCCGCGTCCGCCGAGGGGAAAGACGCGAAGCTGAGCCTCGCGGTCGTGCGGAGGAGCCTCGAAACCGGCGATGAGCTGCGCAGACAGGCCACGCAACTGGACAGGGCCGTGGGCGTGCTCACGACCTATTCCGAGGCCCTGGCCCAGCTGGTGTCCGATGATCAGCTGAAGGCCCTGGACACCCATGCCGAGGACCTGGGGAAGGCGCTGGATGGAAGCATCGCCGAATACAACAAGCTGCCCCACAGCACCGGAAACCTGGACCCGTTCGGGGCTGCGGCAGCCGCCGCGGTGCGGGGGATCGGCGGCATCCTGGTCCGGGCAAAGCAGGCCAAGTACCTGCGGCGATTCGTCGAGGACGCGGATCCCATGGTCCAGAAGCTGGCGGAGGAACTGGCCGGGCTGATGAATGAGCTGGGAGGCGAGGGGCCGGAGGGCGTCTGCTTCTCGGCGGAGCGGGCGGAACTCGAAGCCAATTTCCTTTCGTATTTCTCCCTCCGGCCGGGATTCATGAACCACGGCGACGTGGAGGCCTTCGCCGGATGGATGGCCAGGGCCGGGGCCGGAAGGGAGCTTGCCAAATCGGTGGAGGCTTCGACCACCCGGCTCGGGAAGGCCCACAAGGCCCTGGTCGCGGCCGTCCAACCCGGCAACTCGCCGGAGGGACAGCTGGCTGAGCTGCGCAGCCTGTCTGAGCAGGTCAAGGCGGCCCAGGCCCTCCAAAAGAAAGTGGGCTCCGATTAGCGGACTGCTCCGGACCTGAACCACAACCCGACGGGAGACCCCCACCATGGCGAACACCGAACGCCTTGCCGCTCTTCAAAAGGTGAGGATCGCCCGGAATGCCGTCCAGGCGGCCCGGGCCAGGACAGGGCTCACAGACGAGGAGCAGACGGCCCTCACCAAACTCTTTTTCGACCTCGATGACCTCGAGGACTCGCTGATCCTCGAGGAGATCAGCGAACAGGTCACGGCCCTGAAGGCCGACGCGAAGGATCTGACCGAGGTGGCTGGCCGGATCAAGGCCATCGATGGGGCCCTGGCCAAGGAAGCCGCCCTCGTGGAGGATGCGGCCAAGGCCATCAATGGCCTCGTGCAGGTGGTGACAGCCGCGGCCTCCGCCGGGCTCATCTAGGGGTTGTAGGCACCCTGCGGGAGGTTCAGGCCCGCGGTGTGAAAGGCGGACCGCAGGGCCCCGCCCCGGAAGGCGCCCCGGTCCGCGGCCTGCAGGTGGTCCAGCAGGTGGGACAGGTTGGCGCCGCTGGGCACGGCGGGCACGCCGAGGTCTGCGGCCAGCTGGGGCAAGGTGAGGTCATCGAGGAAGGTGCCCTCCTCCCGGACCACGAACCCCCGCAGCGTGTACTGGTCCGTGGGGCCCGTGTGGGTCCGCAGGCTGGACGAGGGCACGACCACGGCGTCCACCCAGTCCGCGCGTCCGCCCTTGGCCTCCCGGTCCGCATGGGCCGCGTACTTCAGGTCCTCGCCACAGAGCAGGCCCGCCACCGTCACCGTCTCCCCGAAGCTGAAATTCTTCGCGGGAACCACCCGCAGGTGGCTGCCCACGGTGCGGTTCAGCTCCGCGGCCACCCGGGAGAGCGCAGGCGCGAAGCTGGCCCCCGTCAGCAGGAGCACCCGCCGGCCGGCAAACCCCTTCGCCTTCGGACTCTTGATGAAGCGGCGGCTGTGCTCCAGGAAGCGCCGCACCAGGCCCACACCGTTCTCCAGCTGAGCCCAGGAGCCTGAATAGAAGCCGCGGCCAGGCACCTCGAGCCCGGCCCGGGTGAACCACTCGTCCGCCAGCAGCAGCCAGGGTTCGCCCCCATTATCCTTGGTGTATTTCCGCACTTCCGGCGTCCAGCGGGAGACCCAGTCCCGGGCGAAGGCCGGGTCCACGTCCTGCACGTCGGGCAGGCCCTCGCGATGGGCGGTGAGGCCCACGGGGACGCAAGAGAGGCTCAGCACGCTGCCCCGCCCCTCCCGGCGACGGGCCCAGAGGTCGTCCAGGGTGCGTTGCCAGATGGCGCCGTCATTGAGTCCCGGCGCCACCACCGCCTGGGTGTGGACATCGATGCCGCCCGCCAGCAGGCGGTCGAGCTTGCGGAGGATGTCGCCCTCGCGGGGATTACCCACCACCCGGATGCGGGCCACCGGGTCCGTGGCGTGGACCGACACATGGATGGGGCTCAGCCGCTCCCGCACGATGCGGTCCAGCTCCGCATCATCGCTGCTGGAGAGGGTCGTGAAGTGGCCGTAGAGGAAGGACAGGCGCACATCCTCGTCCTTCAGGTAGAGCGACTTCCGGAAGCCCTTGGGCATCTGGTGCACGAAGCAGAACACGCAGTTCTGCTTGCAGACCTTCACCTCGTCCTGGGCCAGATCCACCCCGATGCCTTCGCCGCCATTCTCCAGGTCGGCCTCGAAGGTGCTGCCGTCGGGACGCCGCACCCGCAGCAGCGCCTGGTCCTCCCGGGTGATGAGGAACTGGTAGTTGAGTTGGTCCAGCACCGCCTCGCCGTGGATCTCCAGCAGCGTGTCGCCAGGACGGATGCCGGCCTCCTCGGCCAGGCTGCCGGGCTCCACGGTGATCACTTGTACGCCCTTCTGTGCCAATGGGCCGCTCCATGCTCCGGACTCCCTGACGGGAATCCGGAGAGAGATTGTCTCATTGCGCAGGAAGAATGGCTTTTCCTATCTCCGACCCGCCCGGGCCGGAGCCCAGACGAGCCGGATGTCCTTGCCCATCGATCAGGCCGGCGCCTTGGTCGCCTTCCGCGCCTCGACCACCTTGTCGGCGTCGCGGCCCACGAGTTCCTGCAGGTGGTGGAAGGCCCAGGTGAAGGAACCGACGCCCATGGTGAGGCTGCGGAGTTCCACCACCACGTCGCCCATCTCGGCCTGGGGAATGTAGGCCGACACGAGGTCCCAGCCGGTCCAGCCGGGCCGGGCGTCGAAGCCGAGGACTTGGCCCCCACGCCTTCCAGTCACCAGGCGCTGGGCCTTGGGCGTGAACTCGCTGGGCACGGCGATGTGAACCTCGCAGATGGGCTCCAGCAGCACCGGATGGCAGACGGCCCCGGCCTCGGTCATGCCGATGCGGGCGGCGGTCTTGAAGGCCATGTCGGAGCTGTCCACGGTGTGGTAGCTGCCGTCCACCAGGGCCACATAGATGTCCACCACGGGGAAACCCAGGGGGCCCCGCTTCATCCAGTCCACGATGCCATGCTCGACCGCACCGAAGAAGTTCTTGGGCACCACCCCGCCCACGATCTTCTCTTCGAACTCGAAGCCCTCGCCGCGCTGCCTGGGCTTGACCTCCAGCCAGACGTCGCCGAACTGGCCATGGCCGCCGGTCTGGTGCTTGTGCCGGCCATGGACCTTGGCGGCCTTGGTGAAGGTCTCCCGGTAGGGGACCATGGGCGGGTGGTGCAGGACGTCCAGTCCGAAGCGGCTCTTGAGGCGGTCCAGGGCGCACTTGAGGTGCACCTCGCCCTGGCCCCAGAGGATGCGCTCCTGGGTCTCGGCGTTCTGTTCCACCTTCAGGGAGGCGTCCTCCTCGCAGAGCCGCTGCAGCGCCAGGGACAGCTTCACATCGTCGCCGCTCTTGGTGGTGTGAAGGCTGAGGGCCAGCATGGGCTGCATGGGCTCGGGCCAGGCCAGCTCAAGCCTGGCGGTGGGGGTCAGGCCCTCGCTGGTGTGCACCTCGTCCATGCGGCCCAGGGCCACGACCTCGCCGACCGTAGCCTTCTGCTGCTTGATCTGCTGGGCGCCGAAGAGCTTGTTGATCCCGCTGACGCGGTTGCCGGCCAGGGAGGTGCCGTCCACCACCTCGCCGCGCCACACGCGGGAGATGCTCAGCTTGCCCACGTGCTGGGCGTGGACGGTCTTGAAGACCTGCACCAGGGTGTCCTTGCCCTCGGGAATGCCCAGGCGGGTGGCGGTCGTCTCCACGCGGGGCGCCTCGTCGCAGAGGGCCTGGAAGAGGCGGCGCACACCCGAGTCCCTCTCGGCGGAGCCGAAGAAGACGGGCACCAGCAGGTCATCCCGCACATCCTTGGCCAGGTCCTCCGAAACCTCCTCCTGGGGGGGCACCAGGTCGCTGAGCAGCTCTTCCATGAGGTGGTCATCGTAGTCCGCGAGCTTCTCCAGCAGGAGCTGGCGGGCCTCCCTTTCCTCGGGCACCACCGAGTCGGGCAGCTGCACCAGGTCCGCATCCTTGTCCGCTTCGTACTTGAAGGCGTGCTCGCTGATGAGGTCCACGTAGCCGGTGATCTGGTCCCCCTCCCGGAGGGGGACCTCCACGAGCACCAGGGGCCGCTCGGACACCAGCTGCAGGGCGTTAAGCACGTCCTTCAGCTTTCCCGCGCTGCCGGGCGCCTCCATCTTGTTGATGAACAGGACATGGGGGATCTTGTGGTCGTCGAGGAACTTCAGGGCCGGAGCGGCCATCAGGGCCCGGGCCGGGTCGGGATCGCAGACCACCACGGCAATGTCCGCGGCCATGACCGCGTGGACGGCCTCCTGGCGGAACTCCACGGAACCCGGGCAGTCGATGAGGGTCCAGCCCTCGCCCTGGTAGCTGCAGGCGGCGAGGCTGGCCTCCACGCTCATCTGCCGGGCCTTGGCCTCCAGGGAAGCGTCGCCGACGGTGTTCCCCTCCTTGACGGAGCCCTTGCGCGGCAGGGCCCCTGCCACGAAGAGAAGACTCTCCATCAAGGAGGTCTTTCCGGAGAGGTAGGGTCCGACGATGACCGCTACGCGTGGAGTTGACTGGGAATTCCCGCTCACAGTGCCTCCTGAATGTGTGTGATGGATGTCGATCGACCCAAGTGTTCCGAGCTTGTTACACCCTGGCAACACCGAAAAAAAGCCGCCCGGGGAAAGGCGGCTTAAGTCACAAAATGGCGGAGCTTCTAGTTTCTCAGCGGCTTCCCGGATTTGAGGATCGACTCCATGCGGGCCTGGGTCTTCTCAAAGCTGCACAGGCGGGCGAAGGCCTGGCGCTCCAGTTCGAGGATCCGCTCCTCGCTGACCTCCTGCACGAGGCTCACGTCCCCGCCGCAGAGGATGTTCGCCAGCTCGCCCATGATGATGGCGTCGTGTTCGCTGGCCAGGCCCTGCAGCTGGAAGTCGCGCACGGCCATCTTGAGGGCCTCGCTGCCGCCCCGCCCCGGCAGGCGCAGGGTGCGCTCCTTCACGGGCTGGAAGTCCGCGGCCATCCTCAGCACTTCCTGCTTGGCCTCGTGCAGCAGGAAGGCCTTGTTCATCACCCGGCGGTCCGTGCGACGCAGGTAGCCGTTCCGTTGGGCCTCGTCGAAGCTGGTGTGCACGGTGGCGGTGCCGATGCCCTGGAAGCTGGCCTTCACCTTGGGCATGGGCCCCAGCTCGCCCTTGGCGGTCAGGGCGTCCTCCATGCGGAGCAGCATCTGGAGGCACCCCCCGCCCGCGGGGATGACACCCACGCCCACCTCCACCAGGCCGATGTAGAGTTCCGCGTGACCCACCACCCGCTGGCAGGCCATGGAAAGTTCGCAGCCGCCGCCCAGGGCCAGGTTGAAGGGGGCCGCCACCGTGGGGAACGGCGCGTAGGTGAGCATGCGGGCGGCGTACTGAAGGCGCCGGGCGACCTCCTCGATCAGGTCGAATTGTTTGTCCTTGGCTGCGTTCAGGACCATCACGAGGTTCGCCCCGGCGCTGAAGTGCTGGCCCTGGTTGCCAAGCACCAGACCCTTGAAGCGGCCTGGGACGTGCTTCCGGACCGTCTCTTCCATCAGGCCGATGATGCCGTCGTCCAGGGCGTTCATCTTGGAGCGGAAGGCGAGGCAGGCCACGTCGTCGCCCAGGTCGAGGAGCTGGCAGCTGCCATTCTCGGCCACCACCTTGCCCCGGCCCTCCTCGCGCCGGAGGATGATCACCCGCTTGTCTTCGAGGATCGAATCATAGGCCAGCGTCTTGGGGTTCAGCTGGGCCACGGGGACCCCGTGCTCCCAGCGGTAGAAGCCGGTGAGGCCCTTGGCCAGCATCTGCTCCACCAGTGGCGCGATGGGCCGTTCCTCGAAGCGCATGCGGGCCGCCACCCGTTCGACCCCCAGGGTGTCCCAGAGCTCGAAGGGCCCCAGCTCGAAGGCAAAGCCGTTCTTGATGGCGCGGTCCACGTTCAGCGGTCCGTCCGTCACCTCGCCCAGGCGGTTCACGGCGTAGGTGAGGTTGGGGGCGATGCAGCGCCAGGCCAGGCGGCCGGCTTCAGAGTCGCTGGTGAGCAGGGTCCGCACCTTCTCGGCGGGATCGTCGATGCCCTTCAGGTCCTTCAGGATGGGCCAGTCCTTTCGCACCTGGGGGACGTACTCGCGGGTGGCGGGATCGATGGCCAGGAAGGTCTTCCGGCCCTTCTCGTCCTTGGGGCCCTTCTTGAAGAAGCCCTGCTTCACCTTGTTGCCGAAGAGCTTCTGGTCGAGCATCCACTGTAGGAACTCCGGGAACTTGAAGGTGTCCCGCACCTCATCGTTCGGGCAGAGGTCGTAGACGTTCTTGGCCGTGGCCGCGAGGATGTCCACACCCGCCAGGTCCGCGGTGCGGAAGGCGGCGCTCTTGGCCCGGGCGGCGGCGTCGCCCAGCACCAGGTCCAGCACCTCGAAGGGGATCTTTTCCGCCAGGGCCAGGTGGAGGGTGGCCATGATGCCGTGGATGCCGATGCGGTTGCCGATGAAGGTGGGGCTGTCGTAGGCGGGCACCACTTCCTTGCCGAGACCTTCCTCCAGCCAGGTGCGGAAGGCCTGCGCCTCCACCTCGCCCACCTCGGGCCCCTTCACGAACTCCAGCAGGCGGAGGTAGCGGACAGGGTTGAAGAAGTGGGTGATGACGAAGTGCTGCCGGAAGGCGTCGCTGCGACCCTCCACCAGCAGCTTCAAAGGGATGCCCGAGGTGTTCGAGCTGATCCAGGCCCCGACCTTGAGGTGCGGCTCGAGCCGCCCGTACAGCTCGCGCTTGATGGCCAGGTCCTCCTTCACCACCTCCACCACCCAGTCGCAGTCCGCCAGGCGGTCCAGGTGGTCCCGCAGGTTGCCGGGCCGGATCTTCTTCAGGAAGGAAGGGTGCATCGCCAGGGCCGGCTTGGATTTCGCGAGGGCCGCCAGGGCCCCCTCCGCCAGCTTGTCCGGGGCCGCCTCGTCGATGACGATGTCCAGCAACTCCACCGAGCAGCCCGCCGACGCCACGTGGGCCGCGATGCCCGAACCCATCACACCCGAACCCAGTACGCCGATCTTCTTGATGATCATAAAAAACTCCTATTAATCCACAGATTCCACAGATTTCACAGATTCAGGTCGGTGCTCATAGTTGGAGACGCCCACCATTCGCTTGGATTCGAGGGATCGTGCTCCGAAGTTGACCAGAAGGCCCACAGGCATTCCTGTCACTTTCAGATAATTCATCAACTGGGCATCTTCGATGGGGCCCATTCGTGCCAGGGCCTTCAACTCGACAATCACGCGGTCGAAACAGATGAAGTCTGCACGATAGGCCGTGTTCAGTTTCTGGCCCTTGTACTCGATTTCCAGGGCCACTTCCCGGCGAAATGGGATGTTCCGATGCTGCAGTTCAAGGGCCAGTGCTTCCTGGTATGCAGATTCGGCAAACCCACATCCAAGCACTCGGTGGACCTCCATGGCCGCACCGATGATGGCGTAGGTATCCGGGTCCTTGGGCTCCACGATTGCCTCAGTTGAATCTGTGTGAATCTGTGAAATCTGTGGATTAGATTTTCTCGAGGATGGAGGCGATGCCCTGGCCGCCGCCGATGCACATGGTGGCGATGCCGTACTTGCCGCCATCGGTCTCCAGGCGGTTGAGCAGGGTGGTGAGGATGCGGGCGCCGCTGGCGCCCAGGGGGTGGCCGATGGCGATGGCGCCGCCCCAGGCGTTCACCTTGGCGGGGTCGTAACCGCCCTCGCGGATCACGGCCAGGCTCTGGGCCGCGAAGGCCTCGTTCAGCTCCATCGCATCGATCTGGTCCAGCTTCAGGCCGAAGCGATCCAGCACCTTCTTGACCGCCGGCACGGGGCCGATGCCCATGCGCTCCGGCTCCACGCCGGCCACGGCACCACCGATGATGCGGGCCCGGGCCTTCAGGCCCAGGGACTTCGCCAGGCCCTCTTCCATCACGAGCAGGAAGGCGGCCCCGTCGGTGATGGGGGAGCTGTTGCCGGCGGTCACCAGGCCCTCCGCCAGGAAGGCGGGCTTCAGCTCGCCCAGCTTCTCGAGCGAGGTGTCGGCGCGGACACACTCGTCCTGCTGCAGGGTGACCGGCCTGCCGTCGAGACCCTTGGCCTCGAAGCGCACGACCTCCTTCTCGAACTTTCCGGCCTTCCAGGCGGCGGCGGCCTTCTGGTGGCTCTGATAGGCGAACTCGTCGCACTCGCGGCGGGTGAGCTTGTATTCCTTGGCCAGGTTCTCGGCGGTGACGCCCATGTTGCAGTAGGCCTGCGGGTAGTTCTGGGTGAGGTAGGGGTCCAGGCTGACGTTGAAGCCCATCATGGGCACCTTGGACATGCTCTCCACGCCGCCCGCGAGGAACAGGTCGCCCTGGTTCGTCATGATGGCCCGGGCCGCCATGAGCATGGTCTCCTGGCTGCTGCCGCAGAAACGGTTGATGGTGGCGGCCCCGGCGGTGATGGGCAGTCCCGCCCGGAAGCTGATGAGGCGGGCCAGGTTCATGCCCTGTTCGCCCTCGGGCATGGCGCAGCCCACCAGCACGTCCTCCAGGCCCGACCAGTCCTTCAGCAGGGGCTTGATGGCCTCGAGCACCACGGAGCCCAGCTGCTCGGGGCGGGTGGCGGCGTAGCTGCCCTTGACGCCCCGGCCGACGGGGGTGCGCTTGGCTTCGACGATGACGGCGGTCCGCATAGATCCTCCAATGGCATGCAACCTGGGTTCTGGGATTCCCCGGAGCCTAGCACCCGCCGTCACGGGCGTAAGCACTTACCGTGGGTCAACGGCGGCGTGACGGGGCCTGGTGATTCCAGTCAAGATGAAACCATTCCCCGGACCCGCCATGGCCTCCCCTTCCGCCCACGCTCTGGAACCGCTGCTCGCCGAATGCCGCAAGGTGATCGTGGGCCAGACCCAGCTGCTGAACCGCCTCCTGGTGGCCCTCCTCTGCCGCGGCCACGTGCTGCTGGAGGGCCTGCCGGGCCTGGCGAAGACGCGCACCATCAAGACCCTGGCCGCGGCCAGCCACACCAGTTTCCGCCGCATCCAGTTCACCCCGGACCTGCTGCCCAGCGACGTGGTGGGCACCCTCATCTTCGATCCCAGGCAGCTCACCTTCACGCCCAAGCGCGGCCCCATCTTCGCCAACCTCCTGCTGGCCGACGAGATCAACCGCGCCCCCTCCAAGGTCCAGGCGGCCCTGCTGGAGGCCATGGAGGAGCGCCAGGTCACCCTGGGCGAGGACAGCTTCCCCCTGCCGGATCCCTTCCTGGTGCTGGCCACCCAGAACCCCCTGGAGCAGGAGGGCACCTTCCCCCTGCCCGAGGCGCAGATGGACCGCTTCCTCTTCAAGCTCCGGGTGGACTACCCCAAGCAGGACGAGGAAGTGGAGGTGCTGCGCCGCGCCCACTTGAATGGCGACCAGGTGCACCCGGTGGTGGACGGCCCGAGCCTGCTGGCGGCGGGCCGCGAGGCCGAGCAGGTGCGCCTGGATGAGGCCATCCGCAGCTACATCGTGCAGCTGGTGCAGGCCACCAGGCCCGGCCACGGCCGGACCTGGAAGGGCAAGGAGCTGCTCCGCTGCGGCGCCAGCCCCCGGGCCTCCCTGGCGCTCCAGTCCTCGTCCCGCGCCCTGGCCTACCTCCAGGGCCGCGACCACGTGCTGCCCCAGGACGTGGTGGACCTGGCCCCGGACGTGCTGCGCCACCGCCTGCTGCTCACCTTCGAGAGCGAGGCCGACGGCGCCACCACGGACCTGGCCATCACCCAGCTGCTGCAGGCGGTTCCGAGACCCTGAACCCGCCTGGCCGTGCCAGGTCCTGCCCTGAGGAGCGCCATGCCCGCCAAGAAATCCACCAAGACAGAACCCCAGCGCCCGCGCATCACCGGCATCATCCTGCACGTGCTCATGCCCGACGGCACCACAAGGGTCCACACCCTCGACCCGAAGAACTGTGATGCCCTCGTCTGGAGTGACCGGGCCATCGATGTCCTGGGGAAGTTCTACGAGAAGGGCGGCCCCGCCGAGGGCAAGGTCATGAGCCGGGAGGAATTCCTCCATCACTTCCCGAACGGCGGCCCGATCATCGGCGAGAAGCCCCATCTCGTCCTCACCCCCGAAGTGGTGAATAGGATCTGGCACCACCCCAAGGAGGACGGACACAAGCCGGCCTTCCTGTGCAAGGCGCCGCCGAACCCTGTCAACGGCTAGTAGCCCCGCCACCGCGGATTCAGGGCCCTGCACCGCGCCCTGGCCTGGCCCGCGGCGACCAGGTCGCCGCAGGCCGCCTTGAAGCCTGCCAGGGTCATCCAGAACCCTGGGTCCACAGGCTTGCGGCGGAGCAGGGAGCTGGCAATGGCTTCCCCCGCCTCGCGGAGCCGAAGGGACTGGGCCGGAGGTCCCGAGCGCAGCAGGAGGGCCAGATAGCGGAGCCGGATCGCGCCAAATTCCACGGGGTATTCCGTACTTCGGCCATCAGAGAATGGCAGCCGACCCGCCTCCTTCAGGTAGGCTCCGGGATCCTGGCCCTGCGTGGAAGCCTGCGAGGCCGCGGAAACCAGGACATCCATGAAGTAGGGGGCCAAGGTCGCCAGTGGCGCCTGGGCATCCCGGGCCCGCTGGAAGGCCCCCCGGGCCCGCTCCACGATGACCGCAGGATCCTTCCCGGCCTGGACCATCGCCCGGGCCAGGACGTCCAGGGCGATGAGGATGCCCCGGTGGAATCCCGCATGACCCGGTTGGGTCCTCAGCCCCGCTTCGTAGGCATGCACCGCCTCCTCCGCATCGGCCGAGGGATCCCCGCCGGAGGCCAGCTCGGCCTTGGCCATGGCCTGCGCCAGACCCCCCAGGTTGGACTGGTAGTAGGCTTCCTCGGGATGGCTTGCGGCCAGCGCACGCGCCTCCCGGAGGTAGGGCTCGGCCGCGGCGCGGTCGTAGGTCCCCCGCATCCGGGCCGCGTCGATCCAGGGGAGCAGGGCGGAGTTGCGGATGTTGAGGAGGACCACGTGCCCCGGGTCGAGGCGGAGGCCCTGGTCGGCCATGGCCAGGGCCTCCTGCAGCCGTGGGGCGGGGTCCTTTCCCTGGTCCAATAACTGGAAGCCCTCGGTGCGCAGGACCGAGGCCTGGGCCACCCAGGCCTCGACCTCGTTGGGGTCCCGGTGCAGCGCCTCAGAAGCGTCCGCCTTGGCCCGGGTGGCCCAGTCCGCTGGATCCATCTCCCGGTACGCGAGGAAGCGCGCCATCTCTCCGCGGGCCCGGGCGCGCCAGGCCAGGGGCAACGCCGCGGCGGGCTCCAGGGTGGCCCAGCGGTCCGCCACGGCCACCTGGGCCAGCACCGGCGCCCTGGGATCGGAGCCGGACTGCCAACCCAGGGCGATGGTCTCCTGCCAGCGCCGCATGTCGAGCCTGAGGAGGTCCACGTCGCAGGGCGCGCGCGCCTCGGCCTCGGCCAGCAGGCTTCCGGCTGTCCGGATGGCGGGCTCCGCTTCCTCGGCACTGGAGGCCGCATGGGCCTGGGCCAGCCAGGCCTAGGCCTCCAGGCGCAGGGACTCGTAGAACCAGGGCGCCTGGGCCTGGGCCTCCCGCGCCAGCCGCACGGCCTCCCGGGGCTGCCCCTCCATCAGCAAGAGCAGCCCCGTGCGGAAGGCCGGGGGCTCGAGGCTGGCGCCGGCCCCCCGCCGAAGCCAGTCGGCCGCGGGCAGCTGGAGGGTGCGCTTCAGTTCCTCCAGCCGCCGCTGCCGGAGGTCCGCGTCGGGCAGGGCATAGGCCTTCCCGAGTTCCGCCTGGTAGATCGCCGCCAGGGCCCGGCCCAGGGCGTGGGCGGCCTCCGGCGTGTGGAACCCCATGGCCCAGGCCTGCTCCAGCCGCTCCCGGGCTCCACCGGGGTCGTCCAGGGCCAGGCGCGCGCGGCCCAGGGCATAGGCGCCCGGGGCCTCGGCCAGGGGCCCGGCCGCCTGCGCCTCCAGGGCGAGAGCCGCCACCCGGGAGCGCAGGTCCGCCTGATCCCGCGTCAGGTCCCGGGCGGGCTGCAGGCGGAGATAGCGCGCCAGGGCCTCGATGCGTTCGGCGGCCTGGACGAAGCGCTGGGCATGGGCGGCCTGGACCCGGGCCCGCAGCCGCTCCCGCAGAGCGATTCCGCCGAAGAGGACGATGGTGAGCAGTACGGCCGCCGAGGCGGCCACCAGGGCCTTCCGCCTGCGGGCCCAGCGCAGGATCCGCTCGGCGGGAGTGGCCGGACGGGCCTGGATGGGTTCGCCCTCGAGGATGCTCTGCAGGTCCTCCCCGAGGGCCCGGGCCGTGGCGTACCGGCGCCGAGGGTCCTTCTGGAGGCAGGTGAGCACCACGGTCTCCAGATCGACGGGGAGGGTGGGCAGGAGACGCCGGAGCGGGACCGGGTCGTCCTTCACGATGTGCGACATGCACTCCAGGCCCTCGCCGGCAAAGGGAGGCTCCCCGGTCAGCAGCGCGTGGAGGGTCGCCCCCAGCGCATAGACATCCGAGCGCCGGTCCACCTGGGCCGTGAGGCCGCGTACCTGCTCCGGGGACATGTAGCTCAGGGTCCCCATCACCCGGCCCGTCTCGGTGAGCCCCCTGCCGTCTCCGACTCCGCGGGCCAGGCCGAAATCGAGCACACAGGCATGGGTGGAACCGTCCTCGGCGCGGTGGACCATCAGGTTGGCCGGCTTCAGGTCCCGATGGACCAGACCCACCCGGTGGGCCGCATGGACGCCTTCGCAGACCTCGGCCATGTGGCGGAGCAGGGCCTCCAGCGGCAGGTCCGGCGCGGCCTGCTGCAGGGTCTCGCCGCGGAGGAGTTGCATGGCGATGTAGGGCTGGCCGCGCCACTCGCCGACCTCGTAGACCCGGCACACGTTGGGGTGATCCACCCGGGCCTGGAGCTGAGCCTCCTGGATGAACCGCTGGAGGAGGTCGTGGTCGTCGCGCCGCAGCAGTTTCAGGGCCACCGCCCGGTGGAGGCGCGGATCCACGGCCCGGAAGATCCGTCCCATGCCCCCTTCGCCCAGCAGTTCCAGGGCCTCGAAGCGGCCCCACTGGGCGAGCCGCTGGGCCTGGAAGATGCTGCCCTGCCGGAGTCCCCTGGCCGGGTGGCTGCCACCCGAGGAGCCCACCGATTCGCCCTCCGGGGGCGATCCGGGCCCCTCGGTGCTCAGGCCGGCCGTGATCTCCATGGACCAGTGGTTGGCCTCGTCGGTCTCCATGTCGGCCAGGTCCAGGACCAGCCTCCGCCAGGCGGCCTCCGACAGCTGCCCGGAGGCGACCAGCTCCGCGAGGTCGGCGCCCCGGGCGAGCCCGGGCTCAAGCAGCCCCCGGGCCACGGCCAAGGCCAGCACCCGCTCCTCAGCCGTCGCCATGCCGGTCCCGCTCCATGGAAGTGACCTTTATGTGAATTCCCCATGGTGACGCCATCGGCCGATCCGGTGAAGGTAACCTTGGTTGACCGGGACCGGACGGTGGCACAGACTGAGCACGGCCCTGGCGCTGGAAAGGAGGTTCGATGGGACGACACGCTGACCTCTCTGAACCTCCGTCGAGTCGCGCCGCCTGTTGAGGCGGCACCTTCCCGCTCCCCCGAATCCGCACCTTGAACTGGATGTGGGCCCGCTTCCGCGAGCCGCCTCCGCTCCTCCGGACTGCGGGCCTGATTTCAAATATGAAGGCGGCCGCGCAAGGGGCGCTGCCCAACCGAGGCAAGGAGAACGACGATGGCGATAGCGGCACTATCGGCGAGGAATTCGACGCAGCACCGCGCCGGGCGCCGCCCCTTGCCCTCTGGGACGTGGCCAGCCGCGCCCCTGGCTGAAATCAGGCCCGAATCATGATGAACCAGTTCTTCAATACCATGTGGGGGCAGGCCAACGCCCTGTTCGCGCCCCTCCGACGGCGGCGCTGGGTGGACCTCCTGCTCGTGGCCTCGGCCTTCGGCATGCTGTACGGGCTCATCCTCCTGGGCCGCCAGTGGACCGACATCCAGCGGCCCCTGCTGGCCATCGACCTCTCCCCGTGGGCTCTGCCGAAGTACACCTTCTTTTCCATGATGCGGGGGCTGACTGCCTACCTGATGTCCTTCTTCTTCACGCTGGTCTATGCCTACTGGGCCGCCAAGGATGCCCGCTCGGAGCGGCTGCTCATTCCCCTCCTGGACATTCTGCAGAGCATCCCGGTGATGGCCTTCATCGTGCCCCTGATGCTGGCCCTGGTGACCGCCTTCCCCCACAGCAACGTGGGCATCGAGCTGACCGTCATCATCGCCATCTTCACCGGCCAGGCCTGGAACATGACCTTCAGCCTCTACCACTCCCTGAAGAGCGTGCCCGCCGAGCTGCAGGAGGCCGGGACGGTGTACCGCTTCAACTGGTGGCAGCGCTTCAAGTGGATCGAGCTCCCCTTCGCCACCACGGGCCTGGCCTGGAACAGCATGATGAGCATGGCCGGCGGCTGGTTCTTCCTCATGCTGGTGGAGGCCTTCAAGCTGGGTGACAAGGATTTCCGGGTGCCGGGCCTGGGCTCCTACATGAGCGTGGCCGTGGAACGGGGCGATGTCCGGGCCCAGCTCTGGGCCGTGGCGGCGATGATCCTCATGATCGTGCTGCTGGACCAGGTGCTGTGGCGGCCCATCGTGGTCTGGGCCCAGCGCTTCCGCATCGAGGACACGGTCCAGATGGCCGACTCCCAGAGCTGGTTCCTCAACCTCATCCGCGGCTCACGGCTCATCCGGCGGTGGGACCGCTGGCGGGCCAGGCGGCGCCGGAAGCAGCAGCACCGCCACCCGGTCCCGAAGCAGCTGCTGGTGGAGGGCGGGGTCGACCGGGCGGCCCATGCGGCCCCCTGGCTGTCCCTGGGCGCCCTCGTGGTCCTGTCGGGCTTCCTCTTCCTGGGCGGATTCGGCATCGTCCACCTCCTGCACCAGCTCCCCGCAAGCGCCTGGTGGACCCTCCTCAAGGCCGCCGGACTGACCTTCGCGCGGGTCATGGCCTCCATCCTCATCGGACTCTGCTGGACCCTGCCCGCGGGTCTCGCCATCGGCCTCTCCCAGCGCCTGTCACGGCTCTTCCAGCCCCTCGTCCAGGTGGCGGCCTCCTTCCCCGCGCCCATGTTATTTCCCGTGGTGGTCGCAGTCCTGGCTTCGCTCAGGATCGGCCTGGGCTGGGGCAGCATCGTCCTCATGCTGCTGGGCACGCAGTGGTACATCCTCTTCAATGTGATCGCCGGGGCCAGCGCCATCCCCAGCGACCTGCGGGAAGTGGGGACGGCCTTCGGCTTCAGCCGCTGGCAGCGCTTCCGCAACCTCTACCTGCCGGCCATCTTCCCCTACCTGGTGACCGGCTGCCTCACGGCGGCGGGGGGCGCCTGGAACGCCAGCATCGTGGCCGAGTACTACAACATCAGCGGCCCCACCCTGCAGACCTTCGGCCTCGGCGCCATCGTGAGCCAGGCGGGGGAATCGAGGAACTTCGCGCTCCTGGCGGCCTCCACCCTCGTGCTCGCCGCCACGGTGGTGCTGTTCAACCGCCTGGTCTGGAAGCCCCTCTACAAGATCGCCGAAACCAATTATTCCCTGTCGAAGTGAGGCAGCCATGATTCACGCCATCAACGCCGATCACACGGTCATCTGCGAGCTGAAGGGCATCCAGAAGTCCTTCGAGCGCGAGACCGGCCACCCCCTGCGGGTGCTGGAGGACATCAACCTGGATGTCCGGGCCAACGAGGTGGTCTGCCTCATCGGACCGTCCGGTTGCGGGAAGTCCACCATCCTGCGCATCCTTGCGGGCCTCATCCAGCCCACCAAGGGCCGGACCTTCTACCACGGCCAGGAAATGCAGGGGCTCAATCCGGGCGTCGCGATCGTCTTCCAGAACTTCGCCCTCTACCCCTGGATGACCGTGGAGGCCAACGTGAAGACGGTGCTCCAGGCCCAGGGGCTGGACGAGGAGACTATCAAGGCCAAGGCCCACCGGGCCATCAGTCTGGTGGGTCTGGAGGGCTTCGAGGAGGCCTACCCCCGGGAGCTCTCCGGCGGCATGAAGCAGCGGGTGGGCATGGCCCGGGCCCTCAGCGTGGATCCGGAGATCCTCTTCATGGACGAGCCCTTCAGCCACGTGGACGCCCTCACGGCGGAGGGCCTCCGGGCCGAGATCCTGGACATCTGGGATGACGCCGAGCGCAACCCGTCCTCGATCCTGATGGTGAGCCACGACATCAAGGAGGTGGCCTACATGGCGGACCGCATCGTGGTGCTCTCGGCCAACCCCGGCCGCCTGCGCACCATCGTGGAGAACCCTCTGCCCCGGCCCCGGGACATGCGCAGCCCCGAATTCCTCCGCCTGGTGGACCAGCTCCACGACATCATCACCAGCACGGAGCTGCCCGACATCGAGAAGACCGCGCCCGAGCCCAGCCTCCTCGCGAGCCTCGTGGAACCGCTGCCGCCGGCGCCCTCCTCGGACATCCTGGGCCTGCTGGAATACCTGGAGACCCAAGGCGGCACCGCGGACCTCTTCCAGGTGGCCGCCGCCACCCATGTGACCTTCGAGAAGATCCTGGCCTCCGTGAAGGGCGCCGAGATGCTCGACTTCGTGGACACCCCCAAGCGGCAGGTGGTGCTCACGGCCCTGGGCCAGCGCTTCGTACGGGCGAACATGGACGACCGCAAGGACATCTGGAAGGCCCAGCTGCTCGACCTCCGTCTCTTCCGGATGGTCATGGAACTCATCGACCTCCACCACGGCGAACTCAGGGAAGACGAACTGCGCTCAGAACTCCAGCAGCGCCTGCCCATGGAGAACTCCGAGCAGACCTTCGACACCCTCGTGACGTGGGGCCGCTTCGGCGAGCTCTTCGCCTACCGCGAGGACAGGGAGATGATCACGCCGGAGTAGAGGCCTGAGGCTGGGTGGGTTTGCTTAGTGGTGGAAGGCCTTGATGAACCTGAATGCCAGCAGCAGCATGAGGAAGATCAGGTAGAAGCGCAGGAAGTAGAGCGCGAAGCGGGTGCTGCGGGTGAGCTTGACCCTCGGCATGGTGATCTCCTAGGCCTTGGGCCGTGGGGCGGCGCCCCGCATGATGTCGTTGTAACGGATGACGCCCAGGATGTGATCCTCGGGATCCACCACGGGGACCATCCGGAAGTGGTACTTGCCGAAGAGGGCCTCGAGGTCCTCGCGGATGTCATCCGCCTCGGCGGCCACGGCCGGAGAGGCCATCAGGTCCTCCATGGTGGCGGAGTCCTCGGAGACCAGGAGAAGTCGGGCGTCCACGGCCCCCTGCAGGCGCCCTTCCGGGCCCTCGGCATAGAGGTAGGAGATGCCGCTGTAGCCGAGGCCGGAGGCGCGCACCTTGGCCCGGGCCTGGGCCACGGTCAGGTCCAGGGGGACCGTGAGGTACTCCGAGGACATGAAGTCGTGGGCGGTGGCCTCGCGTTCCGAGAGCAGGGCGCGCACGCGCCGCTGGCGCTCGTCGGGGAGCAGGCCGAGCATCTCCTCCGCGTCCTCGTGGGGCAGGACGCCGAGCAAGTCCACCAGCTGGGGCGTGGACAGCCGGGCCAGGATGTTCTGGGCCCGCTCCTGGCGGAGGCCGGCGATGATCTGGCGCTGGGCCCGGGGCTCGGCCTCGGTCAGGGTCTCGGCGGCCTTGTTGGTCTCCAGGGCCGAGAAGAGGGCCTCCTGCTCCTGGCCCGTCAGCTCCTCGAGGGCATCGGCGAGGTCCTCCTTCGGCAGGTCATGCAGCTGCTCCTTCGTGACGGACAGCTGCAGCCGGTCCGAGGCGATGGCGTCCTCCAGGGAAAGCGGCTGGACGAACTTCCAGGGGATCAGATCCTCCCGGATGAGGCTGGTGAGCCGCTGGAGGCCCCACTTGCGGAGGAAGCCGTTGAAGGAGGCGTCCACCGCCGCCAGGTAGAAGCCGCTGTCGTCGGCCCGGAGCAGCACGTCGTTCACCACTTCGGTCTTGCGGTCATCGATGTCCAGGATGGTGCGGCCCATCAGGTGCTTGTCGGCCAGGATCCAGCCGGCCTGGTCCTGGAAGGGTGGGTACTGGTCACCGAAATCCGGGGCTCGCACGATGATGGCCTGGTCCGACACGTCCACCACCTTGTCCCAGGGCACGAACTCGCTGGGCACGCCCCAGCCGTGGTCGATGTAGACGCCCACGGCCCGGGGAAAGGGCTCCGCCAGGGCGAAGACGATGTCCGAGGCCGGTCCCAGCTTGCGCCCGTCCCCTGCGAGGCGGACCGGCTTGCGGAAGACCCGCGAGAAGTAGACACCGCGCGGACCCTGGAGCGAATCGTGGGCTGGATGGACCTGGTTCATGCGGACCTCCCGAACAGGCCCTCGAGGAAGCCCGGAAAGAGCGTTGAGACGGCAAAGAGGGTGGACATGATGGACACGAAGATCACGATGGACCAGTTGGCGATGTTCTCCCAGCGGCTGTTCACGTGCTTGCCCATGAACTGTTCGTCGTTGAGGATGAGGATGAGGAAGATCAGGGCCGAGGGCAGAAGGGTCACGGCCACCACCTGCACGAACATGGTGATGATCTGCTGCGTGGCATCGGAGGAGATCATGGCCACGAAGCCTGAGCTGAGCAGCATCAGCAGGTAGACCACGTAGAACCAGGGGGCATCCTTCACGCTCTTGTTGAGGCTGTGGGCCCAGCCGAAGACCTCGCCCACGGCCCAACTCGAGGACAGGGAGATGCAGAGCGCCCCCAGGAAGCCCGCATCGAAGAGGCCGATGGCGAAGAGCTTCCGGGCGGTCTCGCCGTGGGGGATCAGGGGCGTGAGGGCCGCGGCGGCCTCGTTCACCTTCTCCATGATGATGGGCGGACTGTGGTGATGGAGCGCAGCGGCGGTGGTGATGATGATGAAGACCGCCACGATGCAGGTCAGCAGCGAGCCCACGAAGGTCTCCAGCTTCCCGAACTTGATGTCGTGGATGTCCAGGCCCTTGTCCACCACGGCGCTCTGCTGGAAGAAGATCATCCAGGGGGCGATGGTGGTGCCGATGTTGGCCAGCAGCACGAAGAGGATGTCTCCCGAAAGGCCGCTCCCCCCCAGGTTCGGCACGAGCAGGCCCCGGCCCGCCAGGCCCCAGGAGGGCGCGCTGGGCGCCTTCATGGCCCAGAAGGCCGCCGGGATGTAGACGAGGTTGAAGGCGCAGAAGAAGAGCGTCATCTTCTCGAAGGTCCAGTACTTCCCCGTGAGCACCACGAGGAAGAGGATCAGGGTGACCCCCAAGAAGGTCCAGATGGGCGGGATCCCGAACATCTGGCCGGCGATGATCATCCCGATGTACTCGGTGATGAGGGTGAGCCAGTTCACGATGGCCAGGTCCGCCAGGGAGAACCAGCCCCAGAAGGGACCGAAGCCCTCGAAGATGGCCTCGGCGTGGCCCCGCTTCGTGACGGCCCCGAGCCGCACCGTCATCTCCTGCACGTAGTAGGCCATGGGCACGAGGATGATGAAGATCCAGAGGAGGCTGAAGCCGTACTTCGATCCGGTGAAGGCGTAGGTGGCGATGCCGCCGGCATCGTTGTCCGCGATCATGACGATGATGCCGGGCCCTAGCACGGCGAAGAAGATCATCAGCTGGCGCCGGAAGCGTTCCAGCTGGTGAATGGATTTGCTGACCAGGTACACGGGAACCTCGGACGGGTTGCTGGGAGGACGAAGGTCCGGAGCCAGGCTCCGGAAGGGGGGTTCAGCGACCGGTTCCGGGCCGCGACGGAGGGTCGTTGGGAGCGGTCCGCTTGCCCATCGCTGCCTCCTTCAACAAAGTCCGGTCCCAGAATGCCCGGGACCTGGAGCCTGGATCAATGCGATCGCGCAGGGTCATGGCAAGGGTCAGAACTGGGCGTGGAGCCGCAGGGCATAGATCTCCACGGGCCCCCGGTCGCGGTTGTAGCCGGGATTCCAGATCCGCTGGGCGTCCAGGGTGGCGGTGAAGAAGCGCCCGAGGGACAGGGCGTAGTAGGCCTCGAAGAGGCGCTCCTGGTCATAGTTCAGGCGCCCGTCCCCGAGCATGAAGCCCAGCCCCCCCGCGGCCAGGTAGGCCCGGTGGTCCGACGACAGGCCGTTGACGGCCAGGGCCGCCCCCAGCCGGTCCTGGGACCGGGACCAGCCGGCTCCGGCCAGGGATAGGCCCAGGGCCAGGGTGCGGTCCACTTCGGTGAAGGCCCAGGTCTCGGTGCGGCCGTCATTCCAGCCTGCCCGGAGGAAGGCTCCGAGATCCTCGGTCAGGGCCTGGTCGGCGCTGAGCCCCCAGCCGTACTTGAGGCGCCCGGGCTGCCGGGTGGACACCACCTCTGGCGAGAGGGGAGCCTGCTGGAGCGCCTCCAGGTAGTCGCCCATATCCGCGTGGTTGGCGTAGCCCAGGATCCGGACATGGCCCGCCCGGCCGCCGAGTTCGTGGTCGTGTTCCACCTCGACCACGTCCCCGTGGGCGCGCTCCACCCGGTGGTCGAAGTAGGGTCCGTTGGCGGCCGTGGGTTCCAGGAAGCTGCCGGCGCGCAGGGCCCAGGCATCCCAGTAGAACTCGAGGGCCAGACCCCAGCTGTAGCCCTTGGTGTCCGCCGGGTAGTCCCAGGAGGAGGTGTCCACCAGGGACAGGCTCAGGAACTGGGTGCGCGGATCGTGGGAGTAGGCGCTAGCGTCGAAGATGTCGCCCATGGCCAGCTTGCCGGCGGTGAAGGTCAGCCGCCGGCGGCCGCGGGTGCCGCCAAGCTGGTTCTGGTCAGCCGGGACCGGCTCCGGGCTCCCGCCCAGGTCCAGGGTCTGTCTCAGGAACAGCCGCGCCAGCGCCACCTTCAGCTCCGGGCTGGCCACCCTGGAAATCTCTCCGTTCGGGGCGGCCCCGAGCCCGGCTACGTGGCTCAGGCCCTGTCCGGCGGTCAGCTCTGGATTCGCGTAGACCTCGGCGCCCCCCCAGGGGCGGCACCCCAGGAACAACGTGGAGGTGAAGGAGCTCCGGATTTCCTTGCGGGATTCGAAGCTGTTGTCGCCCGCATAGGGAGAAGGAAAGGCGCCGTTCCCCTGGGTGACCGTGGTCATCTGGCCGTGGAGGCTCCAGGCCTCAGGTGCGGGGTCACTGGTCTGGCCCCGGAGTGCACTGGAGATGGCCAGGAGGGCCGCGGAGGCCCATAGAGTTCGGAACAGGGCCCGATGGATGCGCATGGGAACACCGTGACAGGAGGGGAAGACCGGAAGGTGACGGGGCTGTAACAGCCCCTGGAACCGCATACGAAGGAGGCGGGGGGCCGCCCACTGGACGCTGCGCCTCGCCCATGGACCCTCAGGGTCAGCCGGCGAAGCCCTAGACCAGGTGGGCGTCGCTCGACGGAGGTTCAGCGATCATGGACATCGTCTTCATCGCAACCCCCTTTCCGGCAACCCTATGATCCTATCCACGGGGGCCGGGGCTGTCCAGGCTGGATGAGCGCCACCGGCCCAGTCGCCTCCGCCCCGATCGGGCTGCCCTGGGACCCATCGGCTCGAGTTCACCCCTCCAGGGCCTCGACCACCTTGGCCGCCAGGGTCGGGGCATCCACGGGTTTCAGCAGGAATCCGGAGATCCCCATGTGCTGCATGCGCTGCAGGATCAGGTCATCCCGGTGGGCCGAAACCACCAGGATGGGCAGGTCCCGCAGCGCGGCATCCTCGCGGCAGGCCCGGACGAGGCTCTCTCCGGGGCAGTCAGGCATGAGGAGGTCGGCCAGGAGCAGGTCCACGGGCGCCTCCCGGAGCACCTTCAGCACCGCGAACAGGGAGATCGGGTCGATCTCTACCGTCTCATGGCCCTGGGCCCGCAGGGCCCCGGCAGTGAGGGCCCGGACCAGACGGCTGTCGTCCACGATGGCGATGCGGGGCATGCCTTCCCCTCCGCCTCCATCGTCCACCAGAACCAGGAGCTCAACAATGGAATGTGCTCCAGCCGGCCCTAGTTCGCCCAGCGGGAGACCTGCTCCCAGACGTCATCATCGCTGGCCGGGCCGTTGAGCAGGATGGCGAAGACGCGCACCTGCCCGTCCGGCGTCTGCAGGTAGCCGCAAAGGCTGGTCACGCCGTCCAGATGGCCCGTCTTCACCCGCACCCGGCGAGTGAGGTTGGCGTCCTTCACCCTCAGCTTCCAGGGTTCGCCTCCGATGATCTTCAGGGAGGCCACGAACTCGGGCCCCACCTCGAAGTCGTGGTAGGCGGCCCGCAGGACGATGGCCAGGGTGCGGGCTGACAGGCGGTTCTCCTTGCTCAGGCCGGACCCATCGGTGATGTGCACGGCCTCCGGTCCAAGGCCGAAGGTAGTGCGGTAGAACTCCTGGATCCGTCCAACGCCCTGGGGCCAGGAGCCCTCGCCGAACTTCCGCACCAGCATCTCGACCATGAAGTTGTTCGACCACTTGTTGATGTCCTGAACGAGGGCTCGCAGGGGGGGCGAGGACCAGACCAGGAGCCTGCCGGGAGGGCCCGCCTCCCCGGCCCTATCTTCGACGGTGATGCCGGAGTCCCGGAGGATCCGCTGGATGACCTCCCGCGCCTGGCGCTCCGGATCCGTTACCGGGCGGCCCTCCTCGTCCCGGTTGAAGTTCACGGAAAGCGGCAGCACCGCGGGGAGCGTGTTCTGCGTCGTGTGCTCCCAGCCCTGGGGTTCCCGCTGCCCGTCGAAGGCGCCCTGATCCAGGCGGACGGACCCGGTGACCCGCTGCAGGCCCAGTTTCCGCAGGGCCTGGGCCAGCAGCCAGAGGCGCTCGCTGGTGAGCAGCGGATCCCCGCCGCCCTTGAAGGTGAGGTCACCCCGGACCACGCCCTCCTTCAGGTCACCCCAGACCTCCGTCTCCAGGGTGAACTCGGGCTTCAGCGACTTGAGGAGGGCATAGGTCGTGACCGCCTTGGTGGTGCTGGCGGGCACCAGAGCCAGGTCCTCGTGGTGGCGTTCGAGCACCTTCCCGCTGGCGGCATCCCACAGCCCCGCAGACACCTTGATGCCCCGCCCTTCCAGGCGCCTGGCCCAGGCCTGGACCCCCTGGGCAGACAGGGCCATGGCCGACACGAGGAGGGCGGTCCCGGCCTTCCAGGGCAGGCGCATCCTCACTGCTTCGGCGGCGTGGGGGTGTCGGTGGCAGTCCCCGCCTTGAGCAGGCTGGTGGCGGCGCCGACCGCATCCGGGACCCCCAGCAGGTTCTGGACCGCGCTGAACTGCCAGTCCCGCACCAGTTCCTTGGACTGGTAGATGTGAATGCCGTTCAGGGGGCTCTTGCTGCGCACCCCGACAATGGGAAGGCCGACCTTGTTACCCGAGGCGCCGGGCTGGACCTGGGTGATGTAGTCCCACTCCCCGTCTGGAGTCAGCGGATCCTTGTACTTCTGACGGAGGATCCGGGGACGGATCTTCATCACGTCCTCGAGGTCGGTGGGATACCGCCCGGTCTTGGCCGAGTAGCTGGAGAGCGCCGCCGCGAGCGCCTCCCCCCGGAAGATCAGTTCGGACTCGTTCTCCCGCTGCACCTCGGCGCCCACGGCCGGGGCCGTCTTCATGAGCATCAGCCCCATCACCACCGCCAGGGCCAGGGCCAGGGCCATGGTGAATCCACGCTGGGTCCGGCTGAACGTCATGGGCACTCCGGCTGCCAGGGTACTACCCCCGCTCGCCCTTTCGTGTCATGAGCTCGGAAAAGGCTTCCACGATCTTGGGATCGAACTGGCCCCCGGACTCGTTCTGTAGCTCCTCCTGCACTTGCCGGCGGTTCATGGGGGGCCGGTAGCCCTTGCCGCTGGTCATCACTTCGTAGGCCTCGATGAGGCCGATGATGCGGCTCCCGATGGGAATGGCCGTCTCCCTGAGGCCCTCTGGATAGCCGCGCCCATCCCAGCGCTCGTGGTGGTGCCGGATCATCTTCACCACCTCGAAGGGGAAGCGGAGGTCTTTCAGGAATACCGCCGCCAGTTCCGGATGGTTGCGGATCTTCCGCAGGTCCTCGCTGTTCATGTCGGGCTTGTTCAGCATGGCCGGGTCCAGCATCAGCAGGCCGACGTCGTGCAGGATCGCGGCGATGCTGACTGCCTCGACCTCCTCGGTGGGGAGATCGAGCATCAGCGCCAGGTCCCGGGCCAGCCGGGCCGTGGCGAGGCTGTGGGGCCGGAGGCTCGGCAGCCGGGCTTCGCTGGACTGGAGGATCCGGTGGCTGACGGAGAGGAAGGCATGGTGGTAGCGCTCATGAAGGCGGGCCTCCTGCATGTGGAGCCCCAGGATGCGGCCCAGCTGCAGGATGGCCTGGGTCTCGGACATCGAGAAGGACTGGTCCTCCTGGCGGAACACCAGCATCAGGTCGTGCCCCTGGGGGACCTCGTTGAGCACGAGCGGCAGGGAGGTGGCGAAGGCCCCCTGGAGTTCCGGCGATTCCGGCAGGCCCGCGCGGGTGATGAGCCGGAGGTCCCGCTCCTGCACCATCGGCAGATGCTGGGCGGCCTGGGAGAGGATCTGCTGCTGGAGGTCCGCCGACAGGGGGAGCGTGCTGTAGGCGAGGATGGGGCGGATCTCCTCGGGATCCTCGATCCAGAGCGCCACCGCGGAGGCCGAGAGGATCTCGCTCAGCAGCCCGGCGATCTCCCAGAAGAAGGTCCGCTGCTCGGGGGGGACCATCCCGCGCTTCCGTTCCGGGTTCACGGGGACAGGTGCCACCCAGGCGCTGAGGGTGCGATCCGCCTCCCACGGGATGGGCGCGTAGCCCTTCTGGTCCTCGGCGAAGCCGTACATCCGCTCCTGGGCCGAGGGCCCGCTCGAGAGGACGCGGAATTCCGGCGCAGGCGCCGCCGGCGCCGTCACGGGCCCCGACGGCAGCAGGTGCTCGGCCGCAGGAGCCATCTCGTCGATGACCGAGGAGGCCGTGGGGAGACCCTCGGGCACCATGCCCGGGGAGATGAACGATCCAGGAAGGGGGGTGGCCAGGAAATCCGGTTTCGGCGGGACCGGGTCGGGCTGGGAGGGCATCCCGTAGAGCCCGAAATCCCGGAGGGCCTGGATCAGGTCCTCGCAGATGGCCAGGGTGGGCGGTCCGTCCCGTTCCGCCTCGAAGGTGCCGCCCTTGATGCGGTCCCGCTGGATCAGCAGACCCACCCAGTCGCCCACCAGGTAGACGGGGGTGATGAGGTACCGTGGCCACTCGTTGCCCTGGCCGAAGGCCGCCAGCTCAGGGAGTTCCGAGGCATCGTTCACCACGAAGGTGCGGCGGACCCGCTGCACCTGGACCAACAGTGGATGGTCCACGGGAATGACCACGGGCGGCCGGGTACCCCGCGGCCACCCGTAGAAACTCACCACCTCGAAGCCCCCCTGGTTCGGCGCCCGCAGGTAGAGCGCGCCCTTGGTGCTTCCCACTTCTTCCAGGCAGCGGTAGAGCACCTGGGAGCATCGATTGGCGAGGGCCTCGCCAAGGATCAGACTGGAGGCGAACATGGGCTTGGGGTTCCTGGCTTGAGGTGGGGGGAACGCCCCCGTGGCCGAGCCAGTGGGACGCGATATCTGCATCGGCCACTGGCCAGGGGGTCCTTAGATATGCATCTCCAATGCCATCAGACCTGCCCAGGCTGGGCCTGGAGGCTGGCCACCAGGAAGCTCCGTTCGGCCCAGCGGGTCAGGCCCGCCAGCTGGGTGCCGTAGCCGCATTCCGCCAGGGGTGCACCGAGCAGCCGCAGCCGTGCCACGACCGCCAGCCAGTCCACGGGCAGGGCCACCGAGGCCAGACCCTCATCCCAGGCTTCGGGACCATCCGTGAGCAGCCGGCCGTCGAAGTGGGAGATCAGGGGAAAGGCCGGCACGGCAGGTCTTGCCTTCGCCATCTGTCTTGAGATGGCGGGGAGCAGGGCCGTCATGTGGGGGCCGTGGAGGGGGTGCCGAACCGGCAGCAGCCCCGTCTTGAAGGCCCGCGGACGCAGGGCGGCCACCAGGGGCTCCAGTGCCTCCACGGGCCCCGAGACCGTGAACTGCGCCTGCCCGTTGCGGTTCGTCAGCACCAGGGCGGGATGGGCAAGCAGAGCCTCCCGGACTTCCAGCTCAGGCACCCCGATGATGAAGGCCATGCCCATGGCCTGGTCGGCAAAGGCGGCTTCGCTCGCGTCCTCCACCGCGGACAGCAGGTCCAGGGCCGTCTCGATGGGCACGACGCCCGCCGCCACGAGGGCCGAGTAGAAACCCATGCTGTGGCCGGCCGCCGCCACCGGCAGGGGCAGTCCCCCCTCGCGCCAGGCGCGAAAGACGCCCACCGAGTGGGCCAGCACCGCGCAGGGGGCGTGGCGCTGGAACCGGAGCTCCTCCGCGGACCCCTCGGCCATGAGGCGCCGCAGGGGATAGCCCGTGTGGATTTCGGCCGAGCGAACGGTGTCCGCCCAGGCCCCCTGGGTCTCCCAGCCCCTGGACATCCCGACCGCTTCGGTGCCCTGGCCCGGGAAGAGGAGGATGGAGGCGGAATCGAGCAGGGACCTGGGGAAGCTCATCGGGGCTCCAGGGCCCCGTCGTCCGGCGCGAGGACCTGGCTGATCTTCTCGGCCAGCACGGCCACGTTGAAGGGCTTCTGGATGAACCCGTTGCAGCCTTCGGCGAGCAGCGCGTCCACTTCCCCTCCCAGGCTGTAGCCGCTGGCCAGGATGACTGGGAGGTGCGGATCCAGGGCCCGGAGCCGGTGGAAGGTCTCCTTCCCGCTCATGCCGGGCATGATCATGTCCAGCAGCACCAGCTTGATCTGCTCCCGATTCGCCTCGAAGATCGCCAGAGCCTCCTCGCCGCTCTCAGCCCTGAGGACGCCATAGCCGATCATCTCCAGCATGGCCTTGCTCACGGTCCGGATGATCTCCTGGTCGTCCACCACCAGCACGGTCCCCTCCCCGCGATGGGTGCCTTTCCGTCTGGGCTTGTCCCGGACGATCACGGGGGCCTTGGACCGGGGGAGGGCGCAAGTGAAAGTGGCGCCGTGCCCCAATTGGCTGTGGACCCGGACCAGCCCCCGGTGGTTCTTGAGAATGCCGTAGACCGAGGCCAGCCCCAGGCCCGACCCCCCACCCAGGTCCTTGGTGGTGAAGAAGGGATCGAAGATGCGAGCCTGCGTGGCCTCATCCATGCCGATGCCCGTGTCCTGGACCTCCACCTCCACGTACCACCCGGAGGGCAGGTCGAAGGGCCTGGTGAGGTCCTCCGGGTACTCCTTCTGCCTGGTCCGTACCGTGAGGGTGCCGCCCTCGGGCATGGCCTGGCTCGCGTTGACGAAGAGGTTGATGAGCACCTGCTCGATCTGCCCCCGGTCGCAGTCCGCCACGCATTCCTGGCCGTGGAGGAACAGCACCACCTCGATCTCCCGCTTGGTGCGGCCGAAGAGGTCCACGGCGCTCTGGACGATCTGGTTCAGGTCCCAGGGCCTCATCTCGTAGGTGCCGCCCCGGGCAAAGCCCAGGAGCTGGCGGGTGAGACCCCGGGCGCTGTCGATCTGCTGCTCGATGGTCTGGAGCTGGTCGTACTCAGGGGTCCCCGGTTCCTTGCCCGCCTGGATCACGGAGACATAGCCCAGGATGCCCGCCAGGAGGTTGTTGAAATCGTGGGCGATCCCCCCGGCCAGGGTGCCGATGGCCTCCATCTTCTGGGCGCGGAACAGCTGCCCCTGGAGGTTCCGTCGCTCCGAGATGTCCTGCACGAAGCAGAGCAGGGCCGGATCCTGGTCCCAGCGGATTGCCACACAGGTCACGTCCACCCAGAGGGGCTCCTTGGCGTAGCGTTCCACCCGCAGGCCCTCCCGTAGCACCGGCCCCTGGGCCGATTCGGCCCGGGCCAGGAGGTCGAGGAAGGCCATGCGGTCCGCCTTCGCAACCAGGTCCTCGAAGAGCGCCCCCTCGAGTTCCTTCCGCTCATGGCCGGTGAGCTCCTGGAGCACGGGATTCCAGAACCGGATCCGGCCCTCCCTGAGCACGAAGATGGCCTCGGCCGCGTTGTCCAGGACCAGGCGGTAGCGTTCCTCCGAGCGGCGCAGCGCCAGCGTCCGCTCCTGGACCCGAGCCTCCAGTTCCAGGTTCAGGCGCCGGAGGGCCTCGGCCGTGGCGTTGAAGGAATCCGCCAGCTGCTCCACCTCGTCCCCGGTGTGGACGGAGGCACGGACCTCCCATTCCCCTCCCCGGATCCGCTCCGCGGCGGCCTTCAGGTTCAGGAGCGGAGCCGTGAGGCGCCGGGTGAAGAAGCCGGCCAGGAGGGCGGAAAAGGCCATGCACAGGGCCCCGATGGCCAGGGTGGCGAGATACATGCCCCGGATCTGGGCGTCCGCCGCCCGCATGGAGAGGCCCGCGGCCACCCAGCCCCATTCCAGATCATAGAAGCGGACCGGAAAGGCATAGTGGAAGACCCGCTCCCCGGTCAGGGGATTCCTGTCGATCATGCGGCTGGTGTGGTCCTCCAGCCAACGGTTGGTGGGCTGGGCGGGGTCGATCTCCTGCCAGCTCCCCTTCAGGTTCAGGGTGGTGGTCCCCCCCCGCCGCGAGGTCACCAGGTACTGAATTCCCGGGTTCTCCCGGAGGACGAGGGCATTGATGTCCACGATGCTCGCGAAGTCCTCCTGGATGTAGGTGGACTGGTTGATTCCCACGATGGTGGCGAGGGTGCCGTGGATCTCGGTCTCCATGGAACGCAGCATGGTCTCCCGATGCCGGGGGATCACGAACAGGGTGAACATCCCCACGGCCACCGCCGACACCAGCAGGAACATGGCGAAGGTCCTGGTGAACAGGCCGGTCTTCCGGGGCGAGTTCACAGGAGCCGACCCTTCTTCTGCCGGTATTCCCGGTACAGCCGGCGGGTCTCGGTCAGGTCCGCCTCCCTGGCCTGTCGCAGCTCCGTCGCCTGGAACATGCTGAGGATCTGGGCCCCCCTCGGGTAGTTCTTCAGCAGGTTGACGCCTTTCAGGACGAGCTCCCGCATGGGGGCCGGGTAGCCCTTGCGGTAGACCGCCACGGAGCCCATCAGCTCGGGCGAGGTGAGCAGGATGCGGACCTTGCGCCCAATCTGGGGGTTCATGGCCACCGTGGTCTGGTAGGCCTCCTCCGTCACCACGCAGGCATCGGCGCCGCCGAAATAGACGGTGCTGAGGGCCTGGGAGCCCTTGGACCTGGCCTCCGTCGAGGCGAAGAAGCGGTCCATCTCCGGCAGTCCCTGCTGGAGCAGGGCGTGATTGAGGAAGAGCAGCCCCACCGCATCATTTTTTACATGGCAGAAGCGCAGGTCCCTCAGCGCCCGGAGCTGCTGGGCCGGCAGAGCCGCCCTGACCACCAGGAGGTAGTGCTGGGCCCCACCCGGACCGGATTTGGAAATCAGCCCGAGATCCGCGTTCAGGAGCGCTTCCACCCGGAGGAAGTCCAGGGTGGGCAGGACCGCGAGGTCCACGTCGCCCATGCGCATGGCCTCGATCAGGGCCTCTGGCGTGGGGTAGATGTTCGTGCTGAAGCTGTCGATGCCCTTCATGTTGCGCGTGATCTCATCGCCCCAGATGGCCAGGGCCGCCCGCACGTCCTGCATGGCCACATCGGGGAAGGTGGCCTGTGAGAAAGCCACGTTGACGCGGTTGGGCCCGGCCCCGGCAAGGGGGCCCCCCAGGGCCGCCAGGAGGCCCAGGCAGGCCAGGAAAGAACTAATGCGTCTCACTGAGGGTCTGCCCGATCAGGTTGTCCAGTTGGCTTTGGTAGATCTGAGCGTCGTAGCGCGCCTTCTGGTGCTGGCTGCGGATGAACAGCTCGGTGAGCTGGGCCTCGATGACGTCCTTGGTCTCCACCAGTTCCTCCTGGTAGGCCCGCTCGTGGAGTTCCCGGTTCTCCCGGGCCAGGGCCAGGGACTCTCCCGTGGCCTTGGTCTGCTCAGCCGCCCGGGCAATCTCAAGGAAGGTGCTCTTCACCTGCAGCCCCAGCCCCTCCAGCAGGATCTGCCTCTCCAGGCCCAGTTTCTCCTTCCGGGCCTGGGCCTCGCGGATCTCGTTCCGGACCCGGAAGCCGTTGAAGATGGGCAACTGGACCCTCAATCCCAGGGTCCAGGAATTGCGGTTCTGGTCGGTGATCAGTCCCTGGTGGTAGGAATTGTCCAGCCGGTCCAGGCTCCCGAACAGCACCACGACCGGCAGGTGCCCGGCCTTGGCCTTGTCCACCCCGGCCTCTGCGGCGGAAAGCCCGTAGCCCACCTGGAGGGCCTGGGGATTGAGGGACTGGGCCTTGGCCACCCATTCCTCCAGGGCCCCGCCGTAGTCCAGGGTCGGGATCTCCTGGTCCGAGGGCACCACCGAGGCCTGCCACGGGAGCCCCATGACGTTGGCCAGGGCGGCCCGGGCCAGGTCCTCGTTGGAGCGAAGGAGCGCCACCAGGGACTTCAGGCTGGCCACCACCACCTGGGAGCGGAGGTAGTCGGTCTTCTTCACCTTGCCCGAGCCGTTCTGGTAGAGCCGGCCCGTGAGGTCCTGCATCACCTGGAGGCGCTCCAGGCTCTCCTCTCCCAGTCTCCGGAGCTGCGTGGCCAGCACCCCGCCGAAGTAGTAGTTGCGGGTCTCCTGGACGATCTGCAGGTCCGTGCGGCGGGCCTCCTCCCGGGCGGCGTCCACACCGGCCCTGCCCTGCTGGATGACCGCGCTGATCCTGCCGCCGGTGTAGAGCGGGACATGGACGTCGAGCGTGCTGGTCAGCGTGTCCCGGTCGAAGAGCTTCACGTCCTGGGAGGGGATCGTGATGCCCGGGAACTGGGCCAGGGTCGCCGTGGTGGCGGCCGCCAGCTGTGCATTGTAGGTGGCCAGTCCCACGGAACCGGGCGTGACGCCGGCCTTGGCCAACTGGGTGGCCGCCACCGCCTCGGCCATGGGCGCGGCCATGGCCCCCAGGCTGAAACTGCTGCTGGGGAAGATGAAATTGGGGTCCTGGTCCCGGCGCATCCCCGTCAGGTCCAGGGAGGCCTCGGGCCAGCGGGCCGAAAGGGCCTGCTGATACTGGGCCTCCGCCACCTTCTGGGAGGCCCGGGAAATGGCCCGGGTCCGGTTGGCCCTCAGGGCCTGGTCGATGCACTCCGCAAGCGTGTAGGTGGTGGGCGGCGCCTCAGCGGCCCGGAGCCCCACGGAAATCAGCAACACAAGTCCCAACCGAAGCTTCACCACAGGGAGCCCCACGGTTTCAGAATAAGGGGTGGCTGAACGACTGCAGCACTTTGTGCGCAGGTTGCAATCTTCTTAAAAATCGATCGAAATTCCGAACGAGCATGATTTTAACAGTTCGCCACGGACCGAAAAGCAGCCTTTATTGCCTATCCGACCTCTCCCCGCCGCCGCCTCGACCCGTGTCCACGGCAGGGGAATCCAGTAGGCTGGGGCCATGAGCACGAAGCAGGAGCAGAGGCTCCGACGCCGCAAGCCCGGCGAGCGGGAGCACGCACAACCCGCGTCCGGCGGAGGTGCCGCATGACGCCCATCCCGAACCCGGGGCCCTTCCCCTGGCAGCAGGTGGCCTGGCATGAGCGCCGTTCCTACTGGGAGCTGGCCGAGGCGGACCGCCGCGAGCTGAGGGAGTCCCTCGAACGCGAAGCCGCCGACCTCGCCCGCCACGCGGACCGATCCCTGGAGGTCTACGCCCAGTCCCCGGGCACCCTGGACGGCCAGCTCGTCAACGGGGATGTGCTGGCCACCCTGCTGCCCAGCCTGCGACGCAATCCCACCCAGGGCTATGAGGCCCTGGAGGACCCGGCGGGCCGGGCCGCAGTGCACATGAACTTCCTCGGCAAGCACCTGCGGGACCGGGCCCTGGCCAATGCCCTGGGCGAGCCCGTCATGATCTTCATGGGTGGCCAGGCCACGGGCAAGACCACGGGCGCCCTGGCGCTGGGGCCCGCCTTCGGGGCGGTATTCGATGCGCCCCACACCGATCCCGAGGGCGTCGCCTTCCTGCTGGGCCGGATCCGTCAGGCAGGCTGCGCCGAGATCCACTTGGCCTACACCGACCGCCATCCCGAGGGCTCCCTGAAGGCCATGCTCGCCCGCTCCGAACGCGAGGGCCGCTACGTGCCCCTGGACCGCATGGCCAGGGCCCATGCCTGGGCGCCCCAGACCTTCCTGGGCCTGGCCGGAAGGGTGGGCCGCAGCCTGCAGCTCTACCACGTGCAGGTGGACGAGGAGGGCCCAGGTCGCATGGCCGAGGGCCAGGATGCCCTGGCCAGCGTCCGCGCGAGACCCAAATCAATCGAATCTGTGGTTGCCTACCAGCTCCAGACCGCTTACCTTTCTGTCCTGAGGAACCCCACCCATGACCCCCAAGCCTGGTACCCGCGAGATGTGCTCGCAGGACTCAACCGATCACTCGATGCCTGGCGTCGAAGTGAAGCCGACCATCTCCTTCGCCGATTTTTCAAAGCTGTGGCGGATCGAAGTGCCGAAAGTGGTCCAGGCCCACGAGGACCATCGGATGGAAGTGAGGCGGAACCTGGGCCTTGACTAGCCCGAATTCGCAAAGCGAATTCAAATCTAAATTCGCGGAGCGGATTTAGAGGTCGTAACAAAACCCGACGATACCGCGATGAAGCCAGCCGGGATGCACCGCAAGGAAGGGCCCGCAGGGCAACGTGGTTCGTTGTTCAAGGGCTCTGACGCCGCGGGGCGCCCGGCGGGCTTCATCCCTACGGGCGGGGGGCGGCGGGCGTCGCGGTGCAGCGTCACGCTCGTCACGCGTAGTTCCTGCTACGCTTTGAATCGCGTTTCTCGCCTCGCTCGCCCGGCGCTCCTCGCGCGGCGCCGTGGGGTTTTGTTACAACCTCTTAGTCGCGGTAACCCATCACCACGAGAATGCACGGCCCCCCCGCGATGACGGACATTCCGAGGGACTCCGCCGCGCGGATGGCGGCCTCGCTCTCGGCGCCGGGCTGCATCCAGATGTGCGTCACTCCGGCCGCTGCGGCCTCGCGCACCACGCCTTCCGTGATGGCCGGGGGCGTGATCACGGAGACGGCCTTCGCCCTCACCGGCAGCGCCCCCAGCGAGGGATAGGCCCTCTGTCCCTCCACCTCCGAGGCCCGCGGGTTGATGGGATAGACTTCCCTCCCGTGCTGCTGGTAACAGCGCAGCACCTTGTTGCCGTACTTCGCGCGGTCCACGCTGGCGCCCACTACGGCAAAGGGGCCCGAAGCCAGGAAGGCCTCGATCTTCTGCTGAACGGCATCGGCCATGGAACCTCCAGCGCTTCGGATGCCGGGAATTGTATCCCCGTGACGCGCGGCTCAGACCCGGTCCGGCGGGAAGTGGATCCGCAGGATCAGGCCCTTCCCTGCCCCGTTGAGGATGTGGAGGCCCGCCCGGTGGGCTCTCAGGAGCCCCAGCACCACGGACAGCCCGAGACCCCGGCCCGGTTCCTTGGTGGTGTAGAAGGGATCGCAAATCAGGTGCAGCTTCTCCTCCGGGACACCGGGTCCGTCATCGCCGATCTCCAGGCAGACCGTGGCGGGCAGTCCTGGTCGCCTCAGGGGCCAGATGCCGGCCTCTCCGGGTCGCGCCTGGTCCTCCCCGAAATCCACGTGCAGCCGCAACCGCAAGCTGCCGCGGGGACCGGCGGCCTCCCGGGAGTTGTCCACGATGGCCTTCAGCATCTGCTCCAGCTTGGACCGGTCGGCCAGGACCCTGGGCACGGGCCCGCAGGCCAGGTCCAGGTGGAAGGTGGGGGGAAGGTCCAGCTGCAGGGTGGCCAAGTAGGCCGGGAGCCAGTTCTCCAGGTCCAGGGACTCCAACTGCACGAAGCCATGGCCCGAAAAGTCCAGCATCTTCCAGGAGAGGCTCACGGCCCGGTTGAGGGCACCCTGGGCCCGGCTCAGGGGCTCGGCGATGGGCGGCACCCCCTTCGCCCGCATCCAGATGATCTCCAGGTTCCCCTGGATCGCCTGGAACAGGTTGTTGAAGTCGTGGGCGATGCCGCCCGCCATCAGAACCAGGCTTTCCGCCTTGCGGGCGCGGAGCTCGTTCTCCTGCACCTGCTCCCGCTCGCTGAGATCCCGGACCACGGCCAGGATCTGCCGGGGTTCTTCCTCCCGGAGGAGGCTGATGCGGACCTCCACGGGAAACAGGGTGCCGTCCTTGCGCCGATGTCGGGCCGCAATGCTGAGCTGCTCTCCGGGTTTCAGGGCCTGCCGCGCCAGGGCGTTGCCGGCCTCGCGGTAGCCGGAATCGAAGTCACTGACGCGCATGCGGAGCAGTTCCTCCATGGTGTAGCCCGTGCTGGTGCTGGCCGCCCGGTTGCACAGGAGGATGTGGCCCTCCTCATCGTTCACAAGGATGGCATCCCCCGCATTCTCGATCACACTGCGGAACCGGGCTTCGCTGGCCCTCAGGGCCTCCTCGACCTGGTGGCGCTCGGTCACGTCCTTCCCCATGACCAGGGCCAGTTCCTCCTCCCCGAAACGCAGGAGCCGGGCCGTGATCAGGACATGGCGCTCGGGACCGTCCCGGCGCAGCAGGGTGGTCTCCCGCGTGGCGATCGCCCCGTAGCGCCGCAGCTCCTCCATGAGGGCGAGACGCTCCTCCGGGCGGGACCAGGAACCCAGCTCCGTGGGCGAATGGCCCAGGGCCTCCTCCTCCTTCAGGCCCGTGATCTCGTACCAGGCCTGGTTCGCCATGACCAGCGCACCATCGGACAGGCGCAGCAGGGTGGTCGGATCCGGGGACAGCTCGAACAGCTGACGGAACCGCTCCTCATTGGACCGAATGACCTCGGCCACCCGATGCAGTTCTGAGATGTCCTCCACCAGGGCCAGGTGCCGGGGCCGCTCGCCGGGCGGGGTGGGCAGCCGCACCAGGTCCAGCCTGCCCCAGATGACATGGCCGTCCCGGTGGACGTAGCATTTCTCCCGCTGGATCTCGAGGATCTTGCCGGCAGCCAGGTCCCGCGCCGCCTCCTGGTCGGCCTTCAGGTAGTCCGGATGGGTCACGTCGGAAAAGGTGCGCTCCAGCAGTTCCTCCGAGGAATAGCCCAGGATCATTCCGAGCCGGGGGTTCACCGAGAGATACCGGCCGCTGGCGGTGTCCACGATGGCCATGCCCAGGGTGGCGCACTCGAACAGGGCCCGGAACTGCGCCTCCGTGGCCAGGATCTCCTCGCCCCGCTGGTCCGCCAGCCGGCGCGCGCGGCCTTCGGCGCCCACGCTGACGGCCAGGACGGCGAAGAGCAGCAGGCTGGCGATGAGGCCGCCGCTCAGCACCTCCCAGTGGCTCTTCCGGCCCTTCTCGTCATAGAAGGCCTGGCTGGGTTCGACCATGGCGGTCCAGACCCGCCCGCCCACCTCCAGGCGGCGCTCGAGATGGGAGTCCGCGCGGAGGGCGGAATGCGAGGGTTCCGAATCGAAGAGCCGGGTCTCCGGTGAAGGGGTTGGGCCGTCGAAGAACTCCACGTCCGCCAGGCCTCGCTCCTGCGAAAGCACGGCCCCCATGAAATCCATCATGCGGAGGGGGCAGCTGGCCCAGCCCCGGAGGGCCCGGCGGCGCTGGTCCACCGTGTCCAGGGGCTGATCCTGGCGGTAGACCGGGGCGAAGAGCACGGCACCCGGTTGAACATCGGCTCCGTTCTCCTGGTACAGGGTCACTTTGCCCGTGAGGACCACCACTCCCGTGTCCCGGGCCTGCAGCAGGGCCTGCCGCCGGGCGGCCTCGGCCAGGATGTCCTTCCCGAGGGCATGCCGGTTCCGGGGGTCCAGGGGTTCAATGTAGAGGATGGGACCGAAGCCCTCCGGCATGGGCGCGAGGGCGCCACCTGGAACCACCTCGTAGTCCGGGAATCCCTCCTTCCGGACGCGCTGGACATGGGCGGCCAGTTCCTCCCGGGGGACCCAGGCCACGAACCCCAGACCCTGGATGCCCGGATAGGTGGCCCTGAGGTCCAGGTCCTCCACAAAGGCCCGCCACTCGTCGCGGCTGGGCAGGGGACCGCGTCCCAGGTAGGCGGCCGCACTTCGAAGCACCTGCTCGAGGGCCTTCATGCGCCAGTCCACCCGCTGCACGATCGAACTGGCCTGGACCATCTTGAGGGATTCCAGCCTCGACGCCTCTACCCGGTGGATGAGGCGCCAGGCGCCGAGCGTGAACAGCAGGGCGATGACCAGCCCAATCCATGGCCAGGGCGAGCGGAGCGGGTCCGCATTCAGACGCGGTGCCTGGTTTCCGGAAGCAGCCATGGCTTCCCTTCGAGGGGCGTAAAGAGTCCCTAATGCTACTTTACGACGATCCCGATAGATCTGATGAACGGATCTTTTTTATACCAGCCATATCCTCATAGGGACTGGATCGCACGGACCTTCATCTCGCCCCTCAGGGTCTCAACGGCCTCGCAGGCCGCCAGGGCCGCGCTGAGGTTGGTGAGGCAGGGGATCTTCAGGCGCAGGGCCTCCTTCCGGATGGAGCCCTCGTCGAAGAAGGCGTCCCGGCCCAGGGGCGTGTTGATGACCCACTGCACCTCGCCATTTTTCAAGAGGTCCACGGCGTTGGGTCGGCCCTCGTTCACCTTGAAGATGCGGCGCACCTTGAGGCCCACGGAATCCAGGGTCCGGGCCGTCCCCTCGGTCGCGCAGAGGCCGAAGCCCAGCGACACCAGCTTGTGGGCCAGCTCCGGCAGCCGGGCCTTGTCCGCATCATTCACCGTGAGGAACACGGTGCCCGACAGGGGCAGCGGGATGCCCGCGGCCAGGAGGGCCTTGGCGTAGGCCTCGCCAAAGCTGTCGCCGATGCCCATGACCTCGCCCGTGCTCTTCATCTCGGGACCCAGCACCGGGTCCACGCCCGGGAACTTGGCGAAGGGGAAGACCACGCCCTTGACCGAGACCGCCCGGGGCACGCCGTCCGTGATGCCCTGCTGGCGCAGGCTCTGGCCCAGGCCGACGCGGGCGGCGACCCCCGCCCAGTCCACGCCCGTGGCCTTGCTCACGAAGGGCACGGTGCGGCTGGCCCTCGGGTTGGCCTCCAGGCAGTAGGTGATCCCGTTCTTCACGGCGAACTGCAGGTTCATGAGGCCGCGTACCCCGAGATCCAGCGCCAGCCTCCGGGCATGGTCCTTGACCGTTTCGAGGATGTCCTCGGGCACCCCCAGGGCGGGGATCACGGCATAGCTGTCGCCGCTGTGGATGCCGGCCTCCTCGATGTGGGCAAGGAGGCCCGCGATGGCCACGTCCTCGCCGTCGCAAACCACGTCGATGTCCAGCTCCTGGGCACCGTCCAGGAAGCGGTCCAGCAGGATGGGCTGGTCGTTGCTCACGGCCACGGCCTCGCGCATGTACTTCTCCAGGCCCGCGTCGTCGAAGACCACCGCCATGGCCCGGCCCCCCAGCACGAAGCTGGGCCGCACCATCACGGGATAGGCGAGGCGGTGGGCCACCTCCTTGGCCTGCTCGAAGCTGGTGGCCATGCCCCAGGCCGGGGCGGGGATGTCCAGCCGCCTGAGGGCCTGGCCGAAGCGCTCGCGGTCCTCCGCATCCATGATCGCGCTGAGCGGCGTGCCCAGGAGCTTCACACCGGCCGCATGCAGGGGCCCGGCCAGCTTCAGCGGCGTCTGGCCGCCGAACTGGGCGAAGACGCCCAGGAGCTTGCCGCCCGCACCCTCCCGGTCCACCACCGCCTTCACGTGCTCGTAGGTCAGGGGCTCGAAGTAGAGCCGGTCGCTGGTGTCGAAGTCGGTGCTCACGGTCTCGGGGTTGCAGTTGATGAGGATGGCCTCCACGCCGCTGGCGCGGATGGCCTCCACCGCCTGCACGCAGCAGCAGTCGAACTCCACCCCCTGGCCGATGCGGTTGGGGCCGCTGCCCAGCACGATGGCCTTGGGCCGGTCCGTGGGCTCGGCCTCGCTGCAGTCCTCCCAAGTTCCGTAGAGGTAGGGCGTCTCGGCCTGGAACTCGCCCGCGCAGGTGTCCACCCGCTTGTAGGCGGGGCGCAGGCCCAGCTTCTCCCGCCGCTCGGCCACCTCAGCCTCGGTGCCCGAGCAGAACACGGCAATCTGGTTGTCCGCGAAGCCGGCGCGCTTGGCCTTCTCCAGCAGCTCCTCCGGCAGGCTGTCCACGGGGAAGCTGCGCAGGCGCCCCTCCAGCACCACGATCTCCTCGATCTCGCGCAGGAACCAGGGGGTGATCTTCGTGAGGCGGTGCAGCTCCTCGACGCTGTGGCCGGCCTTGAGCGCGTGGTAGATCCAGAAGATGCGCTGGGGCCCGGGGATGAGCAGGTGCTCCTTGAGGCGGCCCAGGTCCAGCTTGCCCTCCAGGGCGCCCGAGATCCCGCGGTGGCCCTCCTCCAGGGACCGGACGGCCTTCTGCAGGGCCTCCTGGAAGCTGCGGCCCAGGGCCATGACCTCGCCCACACTCTTCATCTGGGTGCCCAGCACCTTGTCGGCCTGCGGGAATTTCTCGAAGGTGAAGCGGGGCATCTTCACCACGACGTAGTCCAGCACCGGCTCGAAGGCGGCCTTGGTCATGCGCGTGATGGCGTTGGGCAGCTCCCAGAGGCGGTACCCGAGCGCCAGCTTGGTGGCCACCCAGGCGATGGGGAAGCCCGTGGCCTTGGAGGCCAGGGCGGAGCTGCGGCTCACCCGGGGGTTCATCTCGATGACGATGATGCGGCTGGTCTCGGGCTCCAGGGCGAACTGGATGTTGGAGCCACCGGTCTCCACGCCCACCGCCCGAATGACGGCCAGGGCCGCGTCGCGCATGCGCTGGTACTCGGGATCCGTGAGTGTGAGCGCGGGCGCCACGGTGATGCTGTCCCCGGTGTGGATGCCCATGGGATCGAGGTTCTCGATGGAGCAGATCACCTCGACGTTGTCGTCCAGGTCCCGCACCACCTCCAGCTCGAACTCCTTCCAGCCCAGGATGCTCTCCTCGATGAGCACCTGCTTGGTGGGGCTCAGGTCCAGGCCCCTGGCCACGATGGTCTCGAACTCGTCCACGTTGTAGGCGATGCCGCCGCCGCTGCCGCCCAGGGTGAAGCTGGGCCGGATGATGGAGGGGAAGCCCGTGAGCTTGAGCAGGTCCCTGGCCTCGCCCATGTTGTGGGCGAAGCCGCCGCGGCAGGTCTCCAGCCCCAGGTCGTCCATGAGCGCCTTGAAGAGCTGGCGGTCCTCGCCGCGCTTGATGGCTTCGGGCTGGGCGCCGATGAGCATGACGCCTGTGCGCTCCAGCAGCCCGCTTTCGTGGGCCTCCATGGCCAGGTTCAGGGCCGTCTGGCCGCCCACCGTGGGCAGGATGGCGTCGGGCCTCTCCGCCTCGAGGACCTTCTCCAGCACCGCCAAGGTGAGGGGTTCGATGTAGGTGGCGTCGGAGCGGCCGGGGTCCGTCATGATCGAGGCCGGATTCGAGTTGAGAAGGATCGTCCGGATGCCCTCCTCCCGCAGGGCCTTCAGGGCCTGGGTGCCCGAGTAGTCGAACTCGCAGGCCTGCCCGATCTGGATGGGTCCCGAGCCCAGCACCAGCACGCTCTTCAGATCGGTCCGCTTAGGCATGGTGGAACTCCTGGAGCAGCGCCACGAAGCGATGGAAGGCCGGATGCGCGTCGTGGGGGCCCGGACTCGCCTCGGGATGGTGCTGCAGCGAGAAGATCGGCAACTTGGTGTGCCTCAGGCCTTCCACGGTTCCGTCACTCAGGTGTTTGTGGGTGACTTCGATCTCGGGTGGCAGGCTCGCCTCGTCCACGGCGAAGCCGTGGTTCTGGGCCGTGATCTCGATGCGGCCGGTCATCAGGTCGTGCACGGGCTGGTTGGCCCCCCGGTGGCCGAACTTGAGCTTGAAGGTGCGGCCCCCGAAGGCCTGGCCCAGCAGCTGGTGGCCCAGGCAGATGCCGAAGATGGGCAGCTTCCCGATGCAGGCCTCCACTTCCTTCCGCATGCCGGGCAGCGCCGCCGGATCACCGGGCCCATTGGCCAGGAAGAGGCCGTGGAAGCGCCTCTCTGCCAGTTCCGTGGCCGGCGTGTCCCAGGGGAAGACTTCCAGGTGCAGCCCCGCGCGCACCAGCTGGTCCAGGATGCTCAGCTTGATGCCGCCGTCCAGCACGGCCACCCGGAAGGCGCCGCCGGGATTCAACTCGTAGCGCTCCTTGCAGCTCACCTCGCCGCAGAGGGCCTGGCCCGCCATGTCCGGCAGGGCCTTCGCCTTGACCACGCCCGCCTCGAGGCTGCCGTCCAGCTCGGTCCAGATCAGCGAGGGCTGGGCGCCCTGGTCACGGATGTGCTGGGTCAGGGCGCGGGTGTCGAGGTCCGTCATCACGGGGATGTGGTGGCGCTTGAGCCAGCTGGGCAGGTCCCCCTCGCTGCGGTGGTGGTCCGGCGCGAAGGTGAGCCGCCGGCAGAGCAGGCCCGTGGCCCAGGGCCTTGCGCCTTCGTTGAGGTCGGCGTGGATGCCGTAGATGCCCTGCTCGGGGAAGGTCATGCAGACCATCTGCCCCGCGAAGCTCGGGTCCGTGAGGATCTCCTGGTAGCCGGCCATGGCCGTGGTGAACACCGCCTCGCCGCCCCCACCGAACCCCAACGGCGCCCGTCCCCGGAAGATGGTCCCATCCTTCAGGATCAGGTGCGCGCGCATGTGCCTCCTTCTTGGTTTGACCGAGGCGTCAGGCTTTGCCTGCCGGCGAGGTGGGGGGCCCCGGGGGGGACTTCGTGAGCGCAGCGAACAGGCGGTCCCCCCGGATCATGGTTGAACCCCTGCAAAAACCCCGCGAGAGCCAAGCTGTCGCGGGGTCGTGAGAATGACTCGGCCCTTCAGGACCAAAGTGAGTTTAGCGACTCGGGAAAACGAGGATCAGCCTTTTTGTTCAAGGCGAAATCGGGCATACTGCTCCTTTGTTCCTGATGTACAGCGCCGTGTTTAAGCCACACTGGTTGGCATGTGGAGCGGCGACGACATCTACTTCATGCAGCTCGCCCTCCAGGAGGCCGAGCAGGCGGACCGTCTGGACGAGGTGCCCGTGGGCGCCGTGCTGGTGTCCGAAGGGGCCCTCCTGGGCCGGGGCCACAACCAGCCGGTGAAGCTCAACGACCCCACCGCCCACGCCGAGATCCTGGCCCTGCGGAGCGCCGGGGCCTGGACCAAGAACTACCGGCTCACGGGGGCCACGCTCTACGTGACCCTCGAGCCCTGCCTCATGTGCTTCGGGGCCCTCATCCATGCCCGGGTCGGCCGCGTGGTGTTCGGCGCCACGGATCCCAAGGTGGGGGTCAGCCGCTGGCTGGACACGCTGGAAGGCGCGGCCCTCAATCACCGCTTCGAGTTCCAGGGGGGCCTGCTGGAACCGGACTGCCGGACCCAGATCCAAGCTTTCTTCAAGCGGCGCCGATGAGGGGGGATTCGGGATTACGCCCATGTCTCCGCTTCCTCCAGCCCCGGCCCTGTCCAACCCCCTCCAGTCCTGGCTGGCGGGCTTCGGCCTGGCCCTGGCCTCCCTGCTGGCCCTCCTGAGCCTGCTGGCGACGCAACGGGCGAGGGAGAAGGGCCGGGCCAGCAGCCGGCCCCTGCTGGCGGCGACCCTGGCCCTCCTGGTCTGCTCCGCGTCCCTGCAGGCGCTGCTCCGGGGATGGATGAGCCGGACCGCCAGCCTGTCCGCCCTCGAGGGCGGGTTGCTGCTCCTCACCCTCTCCCTGGGCTGGGCCCTGACCACCCTGGTCTCAGCCCGCCGCAGGAACCCTGGACTCGGAACCACCGAGCTGTCGGAGCAGTTCCGGGATCTCCAGGAGGCCCACCGGACGGTGGAGGCGGCCAACCAGGGCCTCCAGCGGGCCCTGGACCAGCTGGAGCAGGCCGCCTCCACGGACCGGTTGACCGGGGCCTGGAACCGGCGGCGCTTCGAGGAGGCGGTGCTTCCTGAGCTGGCCCTGGCCCAGCGGCGGCGGGACCCCCTCTGCCTCCTCATGTTCGACCTGGACCATTTCAAGCGCGTCAACGACACCTTCGGGCATGGGGCCGGGGACGTGGTCCTGGCGGGCACGGCCCAGGCCGTCCGCAGGCAGCTGCGTGTCTCGGACGCGCTGATCCGATGGGGGGGCGAAGAGTTCCTGGTGATGGCCCCCGCCACCCGCCTGGAGGGCGCCCTGGGTCTGGCGGAGAAACTCCGGGCCGCCATGGAGGCCATCGACTTCCCAGCGGTGGGCCGGGTGACCATGAGCCTGGGCGTGTCCGAGTACGCCTCCGGGGAGAGCCTTGAAGCCTGGATCGAACGCACCGACCAGGCCCTCTACCGCGCCAAGGAGGAGGGCCGGAACCGGGTGGTGGCCGCCCCCGCCCCGGATCTCCCGGGCCTGGAGCCCCCGGCGGAACGCTCCCTGCTGGAAGTGATCTGGGAGGACGCCTACGCCAGCGGCCATGTCCTCATCGATGCACAGCACCGGCGGCTGTTCCAGCTGGCCAGCGGCCTGCTCTCCGTGGTCACCGAGAATCGCCCCCTGGCCGAGGTGTCCCTGCGCCTGGAGACCCTGCTGGCCCACACCGCACAGCATTTCCACGACGAGGAGGCCCTCCTCCGGGAGGCCCGCTATCCGGACCTGGGAGCCCATGCCAGGGTCCATGCCGATCTGCTGGCCCGGGCCCGGCAGCTCCAGTCCGAGGTCCAGGCAGGGGCTCTGGATTTCGGCCGGCTGGTGAGCTTCCTGGCCCTGGACCTGGTGCAGGGCCACCTCCTGACCGAGGACCGAGCCCACTTCCCCCACCTGCTCACCCTGTCGGGGCCGGATGGAACGACCTTGGCGGGAACCTAGCCCTAGCGGTCCGCCAGCATCCGCACGGCGAAGGTGGCCAGCCAGTGCTCGCCTTCATAGTTCCCGGAGGCGAGGTGGGGCAGCGTGGCCTGGGCGTGGCGATCCGCCAGCCGGTCCAGGGCTGCCGAGCGGGGGTCCGCCGGACCCAGCGCCACGGCCAGGCGATGGAGGGCCCGGGCCCGGCTCAGGTTGAGCCCATCGAGGTGGACGATCTTCGGGTCCGTGCGGTCGGAGACCGTGGCCGGCTTCAGCCCCCCGGGCAGGCCCGGCAGGAACGCATCCAGCCAGTGCCGGAAGGCCGGGCGGGGCAGGACCCGCGACATCAGGGCCGCCTCCTCCAGGCAGGGGGACAGGAAGTCCTCGCCGCCGGGCTCCCAGGCCAGGGGTCCCCGGCGGTCCCGGCCGAACCAGTCCCGGGCCCGGTCCAGGATCATCGCCTCGAAGCGGACGTCCTGCACCGTCCGGGCATAATCCAGGGCCAGTTCCAGGCTGAACGCCGTATTCGGGTGCACGCCGGTGCGGATGGGGTAGGTCTGCTTGGGCAGGAAGGCCTTGAACTGGTCCACCAGTGCGTCGTTCAGGGGCTGGAGCGCATCGGCCCAGCGGGCGGCGGCCGGATCCTTCCAGGCCCTCAGCTCCGCGGAAAGCTTGAGCAGCCAGGCCCAGCCATAGGTCCGCTCGAAACTCCTGCGGTTGCCCTGGGCCAGATAGGCCACCTCGGCGGCGATGCAGCCCGGCGAGAGGTCCTCATCCAGCACCGCCCGGACCTCGGCCGCCCTGGCCATGCCGGGATGGTCCCGCAGCAGCCGCACGAGCATCCAGTGCCCGTGCACCGAGGAATGCCAGTCGAAGCAGCCGTAGAAGGCGGGGTGCAGGTCCCTCGGAGCCCTCACCTCCCCGGCCCCGTTCATCACATGGTCAAGCTTGTTGGGGTACTCCCGGTGCACGCAGGAGAGCGCCAGGCCTGCGAAGCGGTCCGCCATGGCGTCCGTCAGGACGGACCCAGGCTCCTGCGCCTGGCCCGCCGCCAGCACCGCGAAACCCATGAGAATGCCTTGGACCTGGCCCATGCGAACTCCCCGGCTGGATTCTAGCGGGAGCTTTGCTAGAATGGGCGTCCCGGAGAGATGGCCGAGTGGTTGATGGCACCGCACTCGAAATGCGGAGACGGGGAAACCTGTTCGGGGGTTCGAATCCCTCTCTCTCCGCCAAAAACAGTAATAAGCACCTGACAACCAAGGTGCTTATTACTGTATAAACTGCAACCACCCTCTATTGCCCACGAATTCCTAGCGGCCGGACTGGTGGTGCCTCGCAGGGGCAGTTCCCAAACCTCCAACGGATGCCGAGCCTGGGCCGCTCTCAGGGAGACGGCAACGCAGGAATCCACGGGAAACGGGCCATCCCGGTTGGCGCTGAATAGTCACCGCCGGTCCTCACCCGGAGGGATGAAGCCAGGCGGGCGCCCAGATGGGCCGAGGCATCGGAGAAGGCCAAGGTCCCATGTCGCGAATATGGCTGGCAATGAGTCGCTGAGGGTTCTTCCAGGTTTACTGCTGCCCCCCACAAACCGATAGAGGGTTTAACATTGGCCCTCACCGTACCTTGAGGATGAGGTATGCCCACCGGGAATGATTCGGACCGCCTGATCGCTGAAAGACAGCCGTCATCCGAGGGCTGGGAAGGGGTCACATCCCTATTCCATACGATGCCATTCGGAGTCGTGATCCATGACGCGGACGGAACCATCTATCGGGCGACAGCCAAAACTGACCCCCTGGCGACAGAACTATTGACCCCTTTGGTCGCCGTGGAGGCGACATGGAGAAGGAAGGGTGGACGCTGGGTCCCAGACAACAGGGGGCCGAGGTGTTGG
>Ga0316217_10000400_pt1 | contig 62609 bp, 63 predicted proteins | sample 1anoAmetaG_FD_203633 | JGI IMG/M metagenome (GOLD analysis project Ga0316217, IMG submission 203633) | Freshwater microbial communities from Trout Bog Lake, Wisconsin, USA - 1anoA | ecosystem: Environmental > Aquatic > Freshwater > Lake > Hypolimnion/Profundal zone | place: USA: Wisconsin... | reverse complement strand
GGCGATCCGCCGCCCCCGAGTAGCCCCCCCATCCCCTACCTGAAAGCAGACCTCCTCCTCAGGGCGCTACCGGCTTGGATCAGTTTAACTGGCCAGACCCGGATCAATTTATCTGGCCGCCATAGTTGAGGCCCTCTTTCTGCAAAAGAAAGCCAAAGAACGCCTGGGTTAGATCGGCGGCCTCGAACGGGTCTGACCCGCGCCGGCGAACAAAGACATAAAGCGGATACCAATACTTGCGGCACAACTCCTCCAGCGCCGCTCGCGCGTGGCCGGAAGCACCGTCGCTGGCGCTGAGCACGACGCTCCACTCAGTGGTCGTAAAGCCGGGCGCTCCGCCGAATGACGTATAAGTGTCCCGTGTGGTACGCATTAGATCCAATGCAATTTACCTCGCTTTCGCGATTAGGGCAAGGCGCCCACGCTAGATCGATGAGCTTGTCCGGCGAACCCGTCCCGATCTTTGACCATTGATTCTGACCGTAAGGTGCTTCGAGGAGCAATTCGCCAGGCGGTGTTTGCAGGGGAGTGATCCGGCCGTAGTTTGAGATCTCTTCCGGTTGGTCTGGCAGGTTCCATCGCCATTCCGGGTAAAATCGGCTCCGCAAGCTGCGAACCTGCGCGCCGAACGTCCGCAGAACCGGCGAGCGGTCTATGGTTTGGCGCAATCGGCGCATTTATAGCAGGCGCGCGCACGGCTGGCTATCGGCTTGAGCCGAAATCTCGCAATGGGGCTTGCATCCGCGCGAAACCCATGGAAGCATGGATAAAACATTGAATGTAATGTTATGATCTCTGTGCAGGATATTCACTCCTTGACGGACTTTCAGCGCCACACCAAGGCCCATCTCAAGCGGCTCAAAGCCAGTGGCCGGCCGGCCGTCCTTACCGTGAACGGAAAGGCCGAACTGATCGTGCAGGATGCAAGCGCGTACGAGGAAATGCTCGATACTATCCGTGGAATTCAGCGCGGGCTCGACTCGATGAAAGCCGGCACAGGCAAGCCGTTCCATGCCGCCCTGGATGAGCTCCGCGCGAAGCAAGGCATTTCCCGCAACCCGAAATGAAGCGATGGGCCGTCATCGTTGAGGCTACTGCCCAGCAGGACATTGAGGTAGCATACCTGTGGATTGCGGAGCGCGACGCCGAGGCCGCTGACCGCTGGTTCAACAGCATGCACGAGACCATTGGTTCGCTGGAGCTGTTCCCGGAGCGCTGCCCACTTGCGCCCGAGAGCAGGTTTTTCGATCGGGAAATCCGCGAAACCTTTCACGGCCGAAGGCAGTACAAATACCGGATTCTTTTCACAGTCGCTGAACGGGCGGTTCACATCCTGCATATTCGCCACGGTGCGCGGCACGGGGTGGGCGAAACTGCCCAGCCGTAGGGTGGTCGGAAATCAACCGCCCAGGGTTGTCAGTTGCCTTGGCGCCGCGACCTTCCATGCCCTGACAGACCGGTGTTCGGCGCCCGGGCGGGCCTTCCATGTCAGCGGTATTGGCAGATTTTGCAGCCCGGTTGGCTGGCGCGTTCGTGAGCGTTTTATGGCTGGAAATACTCTGTCCCCAACGGGTGGCCCGGGAAGCAAACTCCGGGCAGCCTTGACCGACCTACAAGTCCAGACTCTCCCTCCGCCAACGCGGAGGAGTTCTTGAATCACGCCGAAATCTGGCTCCAATGCTGCTTGGAACAGGTGGCGTTTTTCCACAAGAACTGGCGGTCGCTGGCTCTAATGACCCGCGCCTTGCCCCAATATCCGGAGTGGAAGAGAACCTGCCCGACCATGGATTCTCAGGTGCTCGTTCCGGCTCTGCAGGTCAGCGCTGACCTCGAGACAAGCCTGCGTGACGCCTTTGGCTCCCTGGGAGAAAGGACGAACCGCATCCAAGTCAGACCCGTTTGGGAGCGCCAACTTCACGCCCTTGTACCGTCGCCAGGTAGCCGCCGTCCTCTTCCACGAAGAATCGCCGCAGCCGCTCCGGCGAGACGCCCTCCACCAGGCTCTTGGCATAAAACCCGCGGCGGGCTTTCTCGAGCACCGCCTGGTTGAGGTCGGTTGCGAATATCTGCGGTCGCGCGGTGTAGCCCGGAGACTGCGCGCAATACTCTTCGAAGAGCATCGCCAGCGAATAAGCTTCCTGGCCCGTGGAGCAATCTTCGGCTGCAGTTCGGCGAACGTGGATGGCTTAACCAGTCTCGAGATCATCAGTCTCCGCAAACCCGCCGACGGTTTCCAACTCTGAGGCGGATAGGGAAAGCACCTTTGTCTTCGGGTTCAGCTTAAGGAATTCCAGAGAAAGGTCCAAACCTCTCCCTTCCGCCATCGAAAAGTCTGTGAGCAAGAGATGGACCGCCTCGCTTCCGCCTGAAATCCGCAACGCATCGGAGGGGCTCGATGCTTGCAACACGTGGCAGCCTTGACGCATGAGAATGTGGGCGAGTTGCTGGCGCAGAACTGTATGGTCTTCGATGAGCAACAGCACCTGAGCCGGGGAGAACAAACTCATTGGAGAAAGCAATGTCGGTTTTGGTCGCGAGTGCATTTAGCGTATCTCCGGCTTACCGGTATGCGGAGCATTCAATCTCATAAGTTTCATACGTTTTCGCAGCCCCTCCCAGCATGAAATGGGCCGCCATTATGTGTTGAGTGTAACATCAATTATTACAGTTACTTGCGTTGTGTTTTCGATCGCGTCTTGGAGGGAAAGTAGGGGGGCAACAGTGCAAAACGCATTCCTCATGCGCCGCCACTATGCATTTTGCACGCCCGGCGAACCAAAACGGCGTTGTGAAAGTACAAAACCTCGACGGTAAGAGCATTTGCCGCCAGGGCAACGATACGGGGGGATCGAGGTGGCGGTGGTCGAACTCGATGAAAGAATGTCTGGGCCGCAGAAAGGTGTCGTTGATGTTGATGACTGCGAAGACAAAAACTGACCTCCTTGGCGTGCTTGCTCAGAATCTAATGGCGATATTAAATCCTAATCCAGGTTCGGGCAAAATGGGGGATCTCCCCCGGGTGTGCTCAGTGCCAATCAGGTCACAAAAACAAGTTGATCCACCCGGCTATCGATAACTTCCGGGCCGAAACCCGAGGCGCTGAATTTCCTCCGCGGTCGCGTGGCGGAAATTCTCGTATCGCAATCCACGGCACTGGGCGCAGAGATCCGGCTCACCGCGGAGCCACCCAATGTGTTCGCCTCGCGACTGACCCGAGATTTCAAATACGGTGCCCACTTCAGCGCAAACGAGGATCACGAAGCCGCATAAACGGCATGCGGCGAAAGCCAACTCGCTCTGCCCGTTACAACACGGGCATCGTTCTGAGGCAAGCTGCCAGGTTGGCGCGCAAATATCCATAAAGCTGAAAGGAGCCCGCATACGCCGTGTCCGGCGGCGCAAGACTATAAGGCAAATCAATACAAGAAAATCGGCTCATCGCAACTGGGGGAAATCCCCGACTTTGTTGGGGCGGACTCCGCGGCTATTCTACTGATTGTGAAGTGTGAACAGACAGCCGAGTTGGCATGCCGCGAGTCCGCCATGACGGCGCCGTCCCTCTGGCGAGCGAGTCCCGCGGAGAGGATAGTGAGATGGGGCCCCGCCCGGGCGCTCATGCTCCAACGTGCGGCCAAGCAGATGTAGTAGTATGCTGACATTAACCTCAACCGCCCCCAGGGCCCCCGGGATTGGGCCATTCTGGCCTTCCAGCTCCAAGAGCGGCGTGGGGACGGCCATCAGTGGCAACAGTCGGGTCTGGTTCACGCTGAGCCACGGAATCCTCAACGAGGTATATTACCCCCGCGTTGACCAGGCGTGCGTTCGTGACATGGGGTTGATCGTGACGGACCGGGCCGATTTCTTTTCCGAGGAGAAGCGCGCCGCCGACTCCGCGGTTCACTGGCTGACCGACGGCGTGCCTGCCTTCCGCTTGGTCAACACTTGCCGCGAAGGGCGCTACCGCATCGAGAAGGAGGTTATTACCGATCCCCATCGAGACACGTTGTTACAAAGGGTCCGGTTCAAACCGCAGCAAGGCGCGCTGTCCGGCTTTGACCTCCATGTGCTGCTCGCGCCGCACCCAGGGGATCGCGGCCAAGGCAATACCGCCTGGGTTGAAGATTTCGAGAGCGCGCCGCTCCTGTTTGCGCAGCGGAATGGCCACGTCATGGCGCTGGCGTGTTCCGCTCCCTGGACGAAACGGTCTGTTGGCTACGTTGGTTCGTCTGACGGCTGGCAGGATCTCAAGGCGCACCAACGGATGACGTGGGAATTTACCAGGGCCGAGAATGGCCATGTGGCCCTGACTGCCGGGATCGATCTCCTGAGATCGCAGGGCGACTTCGTCCTGGCGCTCGGTTTTGGCAAGACTCCCGACGAAGCGGCTCGGAACGCCATTGCGAGCCTGAGTGACGGTTTCGCCAAGGCGAAGAACGACTATATCGCCGGCTGGCAGGATTGGATGAATACCCATGCGGCTTCGCGCAACAGCGAGCCGGGCGCCGGCGATCTCTCTCGCATCAGCCTTGCCGTTCTGCGCGCTCACGGGGCCAAGACCTCGCCCGGCGGACTCATCGCCAGCCTCGCCAGCCCCTGGGGGCGTGGCAACGGTGACAACGATCTGGGTGGTTACCACCTGGTTTGGTCGCGCGACATGGTGGAAACGGCAGGAGGCCTGCTGGCCGCCGGCGCGCACGAGGACGTCCGCGGCGCGCTCTCTTTTCTGCGGGCAACGCAGCGGTCGGATGGGCATTGGCCGCGGAACATGCTGTTGGATGGCTCCGCCAATCGCACCGGAATCCGCATGGACGAGACGGCTTTGCCTATCCTGCTGGTGGATCTGGCCCACCGGGAGGGGGCATTGGTCGAGGGCGCCTTGGTCGCGCTTTGGCCCATGGTGAGGACAGCCGCCGGCTATTTGGCGCGCAACGGTCCGGTCAGCGCGGACGAACAATGGGAAGAAGCTCCCGATTATTCGCCGTTCACCGTCGCGGTCGAAATCGCCGCGCTCCTGGTGGCGGCGGATTTTGCCGATTTGAATCACGAAGCCGCCCTCGCCAGCTACCTTCGGGAGCTCGCGGACGTTTGGAATTCATCCATCGAGCGATGGATGTATGTGTCCGACACCGACTGGTGCCGGCAGTTCAATGTCCAAGGGTATTACGTCCGTATCGCGCCTACGGGGACGGGCGGGGGACCTTCATCCTTCCAGGACAATGTTCACGTCAGGAACTTTGCCTCCGCCGAGGAGAGCCACGCCGCCCGCCGCCAGGTGAGTTCAGACGCCTTGGCCTTGGTGCGCTTTGGCCTGCGCGACGCTGATGACGCGCGCATTCGCGACACTGAAAAAGTCATCGACGGGCTGCTCAAAGTGGAGACCCCGTCGGGTCCCACCTGGCGTCGCTCCAACGACGATGGCTATGGGGAGCATGAGAATGGCGCGCCCTTCGACGGCACGGGAATCGGTCGTGGCTGGCCATTGCTCACGGGCGAGCGCGCCCACCACGAGTTGGCGGCCGGCCGGATCGAAAACGCAAACCGGCTTCTGGCGGTGTTGGAATCCTTCGCCAGCAGCACGGGGCTCCTCTCCGAACAAGTGTGGGACGCTCCCGACATTCCCGAGCGCGAACTCCAGTTTGGGCGGCCTTCCGGTTCGGCCATGCCTTTGGCGCGAGCGCACGCCGAGTACCTCAAGCTGCGGCGATCCTTGCGCGACGGGCGGGTCTTTGACCGGCCTCCACAAACCGTGCGACGCTATCTGACTGGTATCAACGCCTCCCCTCGCATGGCGTGGCGGGTAAATCATAAGCTCCGATCGATTATTCCTGGAAAAACCCTCCGCATCGAGTTGCTGGCGCCCGCCCTCATTCATTGGACTGCTGACGATTGGCAGGAAGCCCAAGACGTAATGACGCGCGATGTGGGACTGGGGATGCACATCGCCGATCTGCCGACCGAGGCGCTCCGCGCAGGAAAGCGGATCAAATTCACCTTCTATTGGCCGGACGCCGATGATTGGGAGGACAGGGACTTTATGGTCTATGTCGGATCTTAGCCCCCAGGCAATCAGCCAATCCATGCCCATTCGCCAAGCGCGGCCGGAAGCTCGAACGATCCTGGAACCCTGATCATCCCTGTAGATGATGACCCAATCGTGCCGATCGGTCCCTCAGCGCGACCCTCAGAGTTTACCCTGGAGCGTCGCACGGGGGTCCCTGATACCCACAAAGACCAACTCAATGCCGACTTGCTGGCATTTCTCCTCGCTCGCGATTCATTCTGGCGGGAGATGCGAGACTTGGGGATTGAAGCGAGGCTGTTTCACCCGTTTTGGAGCCATTGGCGCGGATTTTTGTTTCGGGATCATCGCAAGATCATCGTCATCGACCGCCGGATTACGTTCACTGGCGGCATGAATGTGGGGAACGAATACGGCTCTTCGCGTCACAACAAGAACACTTCCTGGCGGGATACTCACATGCGTGTCGAAGGGCCGACCGCGTGGGAAATGGCCCTGGTCTTCGGTGAAGGTTGGCAATGCTCCGGAGGCATGTCGGATCATCTACCTCCCCTCAGACAGAACTGGTCAAGAACTGGTTGATTTGGCGGTTTGGCGAATGTCCGCGGTAACGAGCAGCACGGATTCAGTACTTACCGGAGCGCGTAATAGACGAAGGCTGGAAGAAAGTTCATGAATGCCGGACTAGGGCAATGGGCGAGAGGTTGGCCTTTCGCTTGCTAGGGACGGGAGGAGGATTTACGAATGCGAGCGCATCGAGCATGATTCCAACCACTGACAAACACTCGGTTTTCGACACGAGCATGCGGGCCGCGACACTGTCGGCGCTGGGGGTGGTTTTCGGTGACATCGGCACGAGTCCGCTCTATACCCTTAAAACGGTTCTTGCCCTCACGGGCGCCCACCCGGATCGCGAGGTTACGCTGGGCGCCCTGTCGCTTATCATCTGGACGCTAATCATGGTGACCAGTATCAAGTATGTCTCGTTAGCCATGCGCATCGACAACGATGGGGAGGGCGGCATCCTTGCCCTGATGTCGCTGCTTGGCATCAAACTTAAACCGCGCCCCGTCATCGTCGCGCTGGGTCTCCTGGGCGCCGCGCTTATTTACGGCGACGGAGCGATCACCCCCGCGATCTCTGTGCTCTCGGCTGTTGAAGGTTTGAACGTTGCCGCTCCTTCCTTCACACCCTACGTGCTGCCCGTTTCGGTCCTGATTCTCGTCGTCCTTTTCTGCATCCAATCCCAGGGAACTGCGAGGATTGGAAGGGCCTTCGGCCCGGTCATGCTGGTCTGGTTTGGGACGCTTGCCCTTTTAGGCATCTGGGGCATTGTGCGGCATCCATCTGTGCTGCTTGCCATCAATCCGATGTACGGTTATTCCTATCTCTATTCGGGCGGGATGAGAGGATTTCTGTTGCTTGGGGGGGTGTGTCTCTGCGTGACGGGGGCCGAGGCGCTCTATGCCGACATGGGACAGTTTGGAGCAAAGCCCATCCGCTGGGCTTGGTCGGCCCTGGTCTTTCCGAGCCTGATTCTCAACTATGCGGGTCAAGCCGCGCTCGTCCTGGGAGGAGCGCCCACCTCGCAGAATATCTTCTATCAGCTCTGCCCATCGATGTTGCTGATACCGCTCGTCTTGCTGGCTACAATCGCCACGATTATCGCCAGCCAGTCCATCATTACCGGCATCTTTTCGATGACACGCCAGGCCATCCAACTTGGCTGGCTTCCGAGGCTGCAAATCACCCAAACGTCCGCGAAAGGTTACGGGCAGATCTACGTCCGGACGGTCAACTGGATGCTCATGATCTTTACCTGCAGTCTCGCCGTTGTTTTCCGGAAATCGGATAATCTGGCGGCGGCTTATGGGATTGCTGTTTCAGCCACCATGCTCGCCACGTCGGTGTTGCTATTCATCGCTATGCGCGAGATGTGGGGCTGGGGCTGGTTACGGGCGGGTGCGATAGCCGGCGCATTCATCAGCATCGATTTGCTCTTTTTCGCCGCCAACTTCTCGAAAATCGCCTCTGGCGGATATGTGCCTCTTATTTTGGCGGCTTTCGTGTACGCGATCATGGTCGTCTGGCACAAGGGAGCGGAAGCTCTCGCCGCCCGGCTCCAGGAGGCAGCAGTTCCGATCAACGCATTCTTGAGCGGGATTCTGCAAGCTGGAGTTCCGCGTGTGCCGGGAACGGCCGTCTTCCTGACCCGCACGAAGCAGGACACCCCCCCGCTTATGGTCTGGCATGTCACGCAGAACCGGGCGCTGCACGAGCGCTTGCTCGTCCTCACCGTACACCCGGAGTCCGTTCCTTGGATCGAGGAGACCGAGCGGCTCATGATCCATCAGATTGCGCCTGAATTCTGGCGCGCAACCGCTCGTTATGGTTTCATGGAGCGACCGGATATTCCGGCGCTCTTACGTCAGGCTCGCGAACAGGGATGTGGCATCGATCTTGCCGACGTCACCTACTATGTGGGGCACGAGACGATTCTCTCCCGTGGCGATGGCAAAGGCCTTCCCAAGTGGATCGAGGCGCCTTTTGATTTCATGCTACGCAATTCCGTCCATTCCGGTGATTATTTCCGACTGCCATCGGATGCAGTGGTCGAAATTGGACGACAGATCACACTTTAGCGAGAAGACGATGAAAGGCCTGAAGATCCCCAGCATCGAAGAGCGCATTAAGGCCGGCCGCGCGCTACGTAAGAAACGCGGACGAACCGTTCACGCCGGGTTCAACCAGTCCTTGCATCTCTACTCGCGCCGGTGATGACCAAGTTGTTTGGGTCCCTTTTGCCGCGCTAATCGGAACCTAAGCGTAATGCAATTCGCACGACTACTACGGGGGTATTATGCAGTTTGCACGCCGGAGGGTTGGCTTGGATTGGCTCCTTGGAAGCCTTTGGGACGGCGCACATGCAGCTTATGGGCGCGAATTGCGGACGGCGTTAGCCGCGGACAACACGGTTAAGGGGTTGCTAAAGGGCGCCCTGATCGAGTGGAGTCAGCAGCGTTGGGCATGCGGTGGCGGCCATGGCACACCTCCTGCTCGGGTTTTACGTGGCAGCAACGGGTCCGACACGAAAGAGGCTCGATTGCTCCAACCACATTCGGACTTTGAAAGGACATATATGTTAGGAACTGTTTTAGTAATTCTGCTTATTCTGATGTTGCTCGGCGCCCTCCCTACTTGGCCGCACAGTCGGAATTGGGGTTATTACCCGAGCGGCGGATTGGGCTTGGTGCTAGCCATCCTGGTTGTCCTCCTGTTGTTGGGCAGAATTTGAGCCGGATCGTAGCGCCCTCGGACCCGCTGTCGATCGCCGGCAGTTGATTCCTATCGCGCCGGAACTCCGGAGGAAGGAGCATGCTATGGAAACAGCGCCTGCAAACAGTGGACCGACCGAGAATAAATCCCCCCATAAAGCCGCTTCGCGCAAAAGCCTGTTTTTAAGGACCATCCTCCCGGTACAACGCGCCGAAAAGCACGAAGAGTTCGGTGTGCCCGAGGCGGTTCTGGTTTTAGCCTTAATCTTCTTAACATTAGCTCTAATGCGCTTCATTCTAGCCCATTGAAGAGCGCGGCCTTGAAGGCCCGCGCCCTGACTCGGTAACCGTTTGCCGGGAGTTGCAATCTGTCTTCGGGCGGATCGCAAGGATGAGAGGCCGCGAATGTGCAAAGTGCCTGCCCCAGAAAGAGCATAGGCGTTCTTCGGCGCGCGTAACTGATTCACCATCAATGTACTGGAGCCATGTTGATTGAATGGCACGCGATGAGCTAATGAAAAGGGGTTGCTTCTGACGGGTACTCGCCGGAGACCAGCACGAAGCGCGAGAATGTATGAAATTCATCTCTTGTCTTATAGGCGTTTCCCTCCTGGCAACGACCGTCGGCTGTATTTTTCCGGGCCATCGAGATGACGGGTACCGTCATCCTCGCGAAGAACATCGCGAACGCGAGGAACATCGGGAGCGTTCCGATGATCAGACGAATCCCCAACCCGGATTCGATGTGGCGCCGGAACGGTTGGGAGCGATGCGAGGATTCGCCTGATTGGGCGCGCGCTACGGCGCATCCGTGATAGAACCAGCCGATGACGCGGCTAACGATATGAGGACAATATGAAAAGACACACGTTGCTGGCGGTCCTGGCCGTTGGAGGGTTGGCCCTCGCCCTAAACGCCCAATACGCCGGCCTCCCAGGTATCGGGAGGAATGGTCCCCACCCACCCCAATGCGCCTTGATGCAGGCCCTTGATCGCAATCACGACGGGGTGATTGACGCGCGCGAAATGGCGAATGCCTCGGCAGCCCTGAAGAGGCTGGACCGGAACGGGGATGGCAAGTTGACTCCAGATGAGTTGCGTCCGGGCCGGCCCGGCAATCCCGAGGATCCCGCCCGAATAGTATTAATGGAGGCCCTTGATACCAATCACGATGGAGTGCTCGACGCGCATGAAATTGTCCCCGCACCGGCGTCCCTGAGGAAGCTGGACAAGAACGGCGACGGCAAGTTGACTCAAGACGAACTGCAGCCGGCGCTGATTACGCAATCGAGGTAAGACTTAGTCATGGCCGAGCGACTTGGCTCGTCCCCATCGATGAAGTTCAACGCATTGACACATTTGGAGCGTAACGTCCACCGGGTGGGCGAGATCATTGGCGTGCTGGCAAAGTACGGTTTGGCCGATTGGGTCAAGGGTCTGAAGTTCGCATGGATTCAGGACCGGCTCAGGAGTGTTGATGGCAAGCCCATAGCCGACCTTGGAATCGAGCAGCGGGTGCGGCTAGCGTTCACGGAGCTCGGCACGACGTTCATCAAGCTCGGCCAGGTCCTCAGCACGCGGCCTGACCTCGTTGGCCCCCAGATGGCCCGGGAATTGGCGCACCTGCAGATCGCCGCCCCGTCCGATCCGCTGCTCGTGGTTCGAGCCACCATCGAAGGCGAGTTTGGCAAACCGGTGAGCAACGTGTTTGCTCAATTCGAAGATGCGCCTTTCGCCTCGGCGTCCATCGCGCAGGCCCATCTGGCCCGGTTGCACTCAGGCGAACAAGTCGTCGTCAAAGTCCAGCATTCGGGCATCGCGGACAGGATAATGTCCGACCTTGATATTCTGGCAAGCCTGGCCGAATTAGCGGAAAAACACGCTCCCCAGATGCGTTCCTACCAACCGGCAGCGATCCTGCGGCAATTCCGCCGCGCGCTCCTGCGCGAGCTGGATTTCACCATTGAACGGCGCAACCTCGAAGAGTTCGCGGCGCATTTCGCCCAGGACGACACCGTGCGTTTCCCGCGCGCTTATCCGCAGTTCTCAACCCGCCGTGTCTTGACGATGGAACGGTTGGACGGCATCATCGGCACCGATTCCGCCGCCCTCGCCGCTTCCGGGGCCGACCTTAATGAATTCGCGCGCCGCGGCGCTACTATGTATCTCCAAATGATTTTCCGAGATGCTTTCTATCATGCTGACCCGCATCCCGGCAACCTGATGCTCTTGCCCGGGGGTGTGGTTGGGGTGCTCGACTGCGGCATGGTCGGCCGGCTTGAGCCAGAACTGGCGGATGGAATCGATGAAATGCTCATGGCCGTCCTGACCCACGACTCGGCGGACCTTGGGGAGATTATTCTCCGTCTCGGCTCCGCGCCTCCCACCACAAATCGCGAACAGTTACGTTCCGACCTTACTGACTTTGTTGGCGACTACGTGGGGCAGTCCATTCAGGACATGGACCTCAGCGGCGCGGTGAATAGTCTGTTTGAGATCATCCGGCGCTATAATATCACAATGCCGCCCCCGCTCTCGCTGCTGTTGCGCACGCTGGTGGAGTTGGAGGGAACCGCCCAGCAGTTGGTCGCTGAGTTCAGCCTCGCGGAAGTGTTCCGCCCGTTTTACAGTACCATGGCCCACCGGCGCCTGTCGGTCCGGCGCATCCTCGGCCGGGTCCAACATGCGTATCGCGACTGGGAGAGGTTGGTGGAGTCCTTGCCGCGCGACCTGGGCGACGTTCTCAAGCGCGTGCGCGAGGGCACCTTTTCGGTGCATCTGGACCTCCGCCATATAGACCCCGTGGTCAACCGTTTGGTCCTCGGTGTGATGACCGCGGCGTTGTTGGTCAGTTCCGCCCTGTTGTGGAGCATGAACGCACCGCCCACGCTTGGGGGTGTTTCGGTATTCGGCGGCGCGGGATATCTAATGGCCGCCTATCTCGTTTGGCGTCTGCTCCGCGCCATCAAGAACTCCGGTGACATCAATTCGAAGAAATAGCTATGCAAAGCGCATGGCGCGAGGAGGAAAATCGCGCGCGTTGGACCGGTTGCGTTGGAGCGGTTGTTGACAACTAACGAAGGATCTGCATCGGATCAGCCGGGAGATTCAGCCGCTCTACGTTGACCTTGGCGCTTTGGGCATGACCGGGATGACCGCTCGATGTCCAACAGGGACCGTTCCTTCACGGTCCCCCCCCCGGGGGGGAATCCCCAATAGCAACCCAATGCCGTTGGCGTAACTTAAGTTATGGCGTCCGCGCCGATCGCTTTAAAAACAGTTCTCGAAATTCCCGGTCGGCCGGACGTCAATAAGGAACGGAAACAAAAGTACAGACATGGTAAACCATCGCACTGCCGTAGTGGGGACCTGCAAGCGGGCTTGATGAATCCGGCTTATGGGGTGGCTGTAGCAGGAATCCGCTTCTCATTACTGACTCGGCATATCAGCTAACACAATCAGTTGTCTCGTTTTGGTCGGACAATTTCAAGAATGATAATTGGCGGGGGTTTCGGTTGTGGAAGGAAACCCGCCGCCGCCGAGGTTCAGCCTTCGTAACCGCTCGGCGCCAGCAGCGTTAAAGCGCGTCACATTCGAGGCCGGTCTTGACGCGCGCCGTAACCGATGGCCCGTATGAGAACTTCGAACAGCTCCTTTGGACGCTCTACGGAGCCCTCCGCATCGCCAGCCACTCAGTTCGGGCCGTTTGCGCGATTTGCAAAATGCATAATGCGGGGTCGAATCTCGTGCAAGTTGCAATGGGGGCGCATACCTCAGCGTTTGCCGACGAAAGCGCCAAAGCGCTCTAATTAGCGTGGATTGAATGAGTTAGGTTGCAGAAAGTCAGACCGGCTCAGCTTGTGCTAGAGAATGAAATACATGGCAAATGAATTGCCGTCATAAACTAAATAAACATAATGAAAAGTAATGAACAATTGCAGAAAGACGTTCAGGACGCCATAAAATGGCAACCACTATTGAATGCCGCAGAAATTGGCGTCACGGCCAAAGATGGTGTTGTTTCACTGACCGGTGTGGTTGACAGCTATGCCAAAAAGACCGAAGCGGAGGATGCGGCAAAAAACGTTGGAGGCGTAACCGCTCTGGTCGAAAAAGTCGAGGTAAGATATCCAAGTTCCTACAGCAAGACTAACGCTGAAATCGCCACCGAAGTTCTAAGCGCATTGAAGGCTCGCTGGGACGTGCCTAGCGACAAGGTAAAAGTCAAAGTCGAATCAGGATGGATTACCTTAACGGGGGAACTCAGTTGGAATTATCAAAGGGAAGCCGCCAAGGATGCCATTCAAAGCCTGATGGGCGTCACGGGTGTGACGAACAATATTACGATCAAATCGGAGTCAATGGAGTTAGTGGAAAAAGCCGCTGTTGAAAATGCGCTGAAGCGTAATTGGGCTTTTTGTGAAAATGACATTCGGGTTCAAGTGTCAGGCCATAGAGCAACGCTGACAGGCACGGTTGATTCATTGTATCAAAAAGACCAAGCCGGAAGTATTGCATGGAATGCCCCTGGCGTTTGGACGGTAGATAATGAATTGGTAGTTGACTGGAATTGATTGGGAAGCGGGAGGGATTCCCTCCCGCTTGCTTTCCACAGCTTCATCGCGGATAGCGCTTACGATAAGGTGGAGTGATCCGCGGTGGTTTCGGTCAGAGCGCGGCTGAGGAACGCGCGGCTCGATATGAAGTCACTGCAACGTTCGGCGATGCCACGCATGCCGCCAATGTTCTCAAAGAAGCCGACCGTGAGCATTTGCAAGTAGATGACCGGGGCGGCCCGGCCCGTTTGACGGCTGGAGTATTTGGCGCCCGCAACCCTGTTGACTAATCGGTGGTCACAATACCGCACCCGCATTCAGATGTGAACGCCTCATAATCAACCCCAACCGAAATGAGTGTAGCTCGGGTCGTTTGTCATGGCCGATCGACAACGCTCGTCCCCATCGATCAAGTTTAGAGGCTGTCCCCAAACCGCCTGGTTATTAGCGAGGCGACCCGCGCCTCTAGCGCTTGTCCGGAGAGGTGGTTGTCTTGGATTCTTCTGTCTTGGTCACGGTCCCATCGGGCGACTGGGTAACGATTTTCTCCTTGGACTTCACGGTGCCATCACTGCTGACGCTGCTGCTTTTGGTCTCGGAAACCTTTCGGTCGCACCCGATCAGCAGAACTGAAAACGCCAAGGCGAGAGCCGCCAGGCAAATTCTAAAGGTGTTATTCTTTTTCATAATTTTGAGCTTTCATAAAGGACAATGTAACTTGGCAGTGTTTGATGGTGGCGTTCTCCCACGGGATTCCCAGCGTGAGTTTCAACGAGTGGGTAACTCGCGGGCGCCAGGATCACTTGGTACCGTCTTCAATGCTTTGGCCGGCGTTTTTAACGTCCTTGCCAAAGCCGTGGGCGGTGTTGCAGGCGGTGCCGACCATCGCCAGGAAGGTCGCCACAAAGAGCAGGATAACGATTCGTTTGATGCAAGTGTTCATATTTTCATTGAGATAGCATTCGTTTATCGTCAGGAGAGAGAGCAAGTCGAGGGCCACTATCCGTGGTGCGGATCCAAGCGACTCCCGTTGAATCACTTACACGTTTACCGCACCCTGAGCCGCTGGTCTTCGGTCCAACCGTGTCGTGCAAATCGCCTGACTTTCGCTTCATGCGCGATGCAAGTTGCAATCCTGCGACTGCTTAAGGAAATCCAAAGAGAGGTCCAAACCTTCCCTTCCGTCATCAAAGAGTTGGTGGGCACTGAATGAAGCGCGTTGGGGCGGCGGTAGCGAGCGACGCCTCGGCGGCATGCGGCGCTTGCAGGACGTGGCTACCGTGGTTGGTGCGAATCTTTCAGCGTGCAAATTGCACTGGGTAGAAGAAGAGGTCATGCAATTCGCAGATGTTTTACGTCTCCAAGCGAGCGCCTATGATGGCATGATAAATGCGTAATCCACTTAAGCTGAATGGGTTAGGACTCAATTAATCGCGTTGGCTTTTTACTTGCTACCGAAGCAATAACAATGAACGAGAACAACTACAGCGGCAATGGAATGGTACTTTACGGACCGGCGATCCAAGTATTTGGACCTCTCGGCAAAAGCAACAAACGTTCGCCGCAGAGGAACCAGCGGCCCGTCCATGCCCATTCTCCAAACGCGGCAGGAAGTTTGAACGATCCTGGAATTGTCTTCTTGCCGTCAGCGGATGACGTCGCCAGGCGGGTGTATTCCAGTCATGGAAATGAGCGGTCCTTTCCCGAGGAGGAAGTGCGCCATTGGTTGGCGGCTGAGTCGGAATTAATGGCGGAGCGTAACCTCGTTCAAACTCATGGTTTCTATAATTGGGCTTAAACGCAGCGCCGAGCAGCCGAGCGCGAAAGCACGAATTCCCAAGCAACCTCCAAGACCCATCTTGCGGAGTAGCGCCAATATGTCTAAAACAAGAAATCAAGCTGGAGAATGCTGGAAAGTTTCATTGGATGCCATGCTCATTCTCATGGCCTTGCCCGGCCTGATATTTGTCGCGCCGTTTATAGCGCTTTTGATCCGAAGTGTTTCAAAAGGCCCGGTTCTGTTCCGGCAGGAGCGCATCGGCTACATGGGCAAACGCTTTACTTGTTTCAAGTTCCGGACCATGCATGTAGCCGCTCCCTCCACGGCGCACGAAGCGCACCTGCGTCATCTAATGCGCTCCAATACCCCGATGCTGAAAATGGAGTCCAAAGGCGATCCGCGGATTATCCCATTTGGAATGCTCCTCCGCGCGTCGGGCTTGGACGAGTTGCCGCAATTATTGAATGTAGCGCGTGGTGAGATGAGCCTTGTGGGGCCGCGCCCATGCTTACCCTATGAATATGAGCAGTACCTACCTTGGCAAAAAGAGCGGTTTCAAGCGCTCCCCGGGTTGACCGGGCTTTGGCAGGTGAGTGGCAAGAACAAGACCACTTTTGTGGAGATGATTCAGTGTGACATAGTCTATGCTAAGAACAAGTGTCTTTCAGAGGATTTGAGAATCATCCTGAGGACCATTCCAGCGCTGGTCATCCAAATGGCTGAGACGCGCCAAGCCAGGCGGAACGCGCGGTCTGGCATTCAGTTTGCGCCTCCCCGCTTACGCGCAATCCAGGTTCGAGACACGCCGCGTTCCTTGGCTTCTTGCCCTCCGGTCTCTACGCCAGACACCAGGCGACAGTGGATAGGAGAACGATCCTGACTAGTCCGGGATTCGACCGCGCCTATATCACCGGCATGATATGAATTCACAAATTTGAAGCCAAGCTGTTTAAGGCCGAAGCCGCGACCACCAGGGATCCAGATCTGCAGACCATTGTGGTTAAGTTCGTCGAGATCGTGGAGGAGCATTGGCGGCGGATTGCCGGCATGAAGCAATGAGACCAACCGCCTGCCAGGAACGGACTATGAGCGCGCTTAAGACGGTGGATGCCGCCCCGATCCATTCCAAAGACTGGCGCGCTGGGTCACCCCGTCGGTTTCACCCGTGGTTGGCCTATCGAGCCAGTCCTGGAAAGCAACCAGAGTTATGAAGACCCAACAATTTGAAATCGGCATGGTTGGCTTGGGCGTCATGGGGCGCAATCTCCTGCTGAACATGGCGGAGCACGGGTATTCGGTGGCGGGTTATGACAAGGATCCCGCTAAAGTGGAGGAGTTGCGCCAGGAGGCGGGGAATCGGGACCTTATTGGCGCAGCGGATCTCAAGGAGTTTATCGGCTTGCTCCGGCAACCGCGCGCGGTGGTGGCGCTCGTGCCCGCGGGCCCTCCCGTGGATTCCGTCATCAATGATCTGCTTGCTCATCTCCAACCTGGCGATCTCATCATCGATGCGGGCAACTCTTACTTCAAAGACACCGATGCGCGCGCCCGCAAGCTGGCTGCGAAGGGCATCCAGTTTCTCGGCGTTGGCGTGTCCGGTGGAGAAGAAGGAGCGCGTCATGGACCGAGCATCATGCCGGGCGGGCCAAAAGAGGCCTACGAACGGGTCCGTCCAATCTTCGAGGCGGTGGCGGCCAGGGTGAACGGCGAATCGTGCGTGACCTGGCTCGGTCAGGGTTCGGCCGGTCACTTCGTGAAGATGGTCCACAATGGCATAGAATATGGTATGATGCAACTGATCGCCGAATCCTACCACCTGATGAAACGCGGACTGGGATTGAACGACGACCAACTGGCAGAGGTGTATAATGAGTGGAACCATGGTGAACTGAGTGGTTACCTGATGGAAATCAGCAGTCACATTTTCAGCCAGGTGGATGCGACGACTGGCCAGCGATTGATCGACGAGATCCTCGACGTAGCCCGGCAGAAGGGCACCGGCATGTGGACCTCGCAAAGCGCAATGGAACTGCAAGTGCCGACCCCGACTATCGACTTGGCGGTCGCGATGCGCGACTTGTCCGTGTTCGCTAAGGAACGCGAACAGGCCAACGCGATATATGAGCGACCGCAACGTCGTTTCGCCGGCGACTCCGGCGCGTTCCTCGCGCAACTCCGCCGCGCGATGTTTGCCGCGATGATCATCGTTTATGCGCAAGGCATGGCGCTGCTGAGGGCGGCTTCAAACAGCTACGCGTACCATCTCGATCTCGAAGCGGTGGCGCGGATCTGGCGAGGCGGCTGCATCATCCGCGCCGCGTTGTTGGAAGACGTCTCCGGGGCTTTCCAGGCGCGGCGGGATCTGCCCAATTTGCTGCTGGATCCAAATTTGTCGCGCAAGCTCAAGGAGCATGAGGAGGATTTGAGGCGGGTGGTCAGCCAGGGAGCCGATTTGGGGGTTCCCATCCCCGGGTTGATGGTTTCGTTGGGGTATCTTGACGCCTATCGTAGTAACTGGCTGCCGGCCAGCCTCATCCAGGCGCAACGGGACTATTTCGGCGCCCACACCTATGAGCGGATCGATGCCAAGGGCGCGTTCCACACGGAATGGGAGACGCTAAAGGATGAAAGCCGCTGACCAACTCGAACCGACGGTTTTTGTCATCTTTGGCGGCGCCGGGGATCTGGCGTGGCGGAAACTCATGCCGGCCCTCTTTGACCTTTCCCGGGATCGCAGCATGCCCGCCGATTTCTCCATCATCGCGGTGGATCGCGTGAACTTGAGCGATGAAAAGCTGCGTCGCCGTCTCCACGAGGGCGTCAAGATATTCTCGCGCCAGGGGATGGTGAAAGGCGCCGAATGGGGCGATTTTGCCAAGCATATCCATTATCAGCAGGGCGATTTCAAGAAGCTGCCAACGTATACGGCTTTGGGTGAGCAATGCGCGAAGCTGGAGAAGGAGTGGGGCGCCAAAGTCCACCGCATCTTCTACATGGCCACGCCGCCGAGTATGTTCGGCGAAATCCCAAGCTACCTCGGCAAAGCCGGGCTGACGCGGGACCGAAACTGGGCGCGAATTGTGGTGGAGAAACCGATCGGCTATGACCTGGAATCCGCGCGCGCCCTTAACGCCATCCTTGCCGCCAATTTCGAGGAATCCCAGATCTTCCGCATTGATCATTATTTGGGCAAGGAAACGGTGCAGAACATTTTGGCGTTCCGCTTTGCCAATCCTCTCTTCGAGCCAATCTGGAACCGACGCTATGTGGAATGCGTCACCATCACCGCAGGCGAAGCGGTTGGGGTCGAGCATCGCGGCGGTTATTACGATCACGCCGGAGCCCTGCGTGACATGGTTCAAAACCACCTGATGCAACTGCTCTGCCTGGTGGCGATGGAGCCGATGGTTTCCTTTGAAGCCGACGAGATCCGGAATAAGAAGGTGGACGTTCTCCATGCCGTTCGTCCGATTCACCGGGACGCCGTCCATCAATGCGTGGTCCGTGGGCAATACGGGCAGGGTTGGGTCGGGGGTAAACACGTTCCAGGTTACCGCGAAGAAGACGGTGTATCGCCAGATTCCCAAACCGAGACGTTTGTCGCGCTCCGGCTGTTCGTCGACAACTGGCGCTGGCAGGACGTGCCTTTCTACCTCCGTACCGGGAAACGGCTCACGCGGCAGGCTTCGGAGATTACAATCCAGTTTCGCGGCGTGCCGCATCAGTCCTTCCCGGCTGAGTCCACCCTCGACTGGCAGTCGTCGCGACTGGTGATTGCCATCCAGCCCGACGAAGGCATCGTGCTGCGCTTTCAGGCCAAGCACCCCGGACCAATGATGCACCTCCGCTCGGTGGAGATGCAGTTCAACTACCAGGATGGATTCGCCGCGCGGTCGCCTGACGCTTATGAAACGCTGCTCTGGGATGTTATGAAGAACGACGCCACGTTGTTCATGCGGGCCGACCAGGTGGAGGCCGCTTGGCGTTTATTGATGCCGGTGCTGGAGGTGTGGGCAGTGGCTCCGCCCAGTGAATTTCCCAATTACGCCGCCGGCACCTGGGGACCCGAGGACGCTCAAGGCTTGCTGGCTCAAGGGCACAGTTGGCCATTGCCAACTGAATTGGCGGCACAATGCAAGAAAAAGGGAAAGCCTTCGCGACTCGAATGAGAACCTTGGTCATCGAAAGCGGCGACACGGGCTCGACCACGGCACAGAGATTTAGCCCTGACGCCGGCTCCCGTTGAAAAGCCTGAACGCGCTTTGTACCACGACTTGCGAGGATCTCCTGGGATTGCGGCGCCGGTGTTGTTTAGAATGGCAGAGGGTGGGCTCGTGCCAGGGCATCAGGGCCATCCCGCGGTCTATAGCTTGGGAATCTTATTGATCCCGGAGGTAGCCGTTTTCCTTGGCCTGAGCCTGTTTTGCCTGCTCGCGCCAAGGCAACCGCCGTCCAGCGCGCGGCAATTCCCCTGCGAGCGAGCGATAGTCTATTCGCAATCGATCTGGAGGATTTCGCGCAAAATAAGAGAACCACATCGGAGGGCCAACCCCTCGACTGCTTTTGAGCTGAAGCCGCAAAAACTTCGCGCGCCGTTGAACGAGGCAGCTTCTACAACAATTCTACCGAAAAATCAACACGAGCACGACGATCAGGATAATGACACCAAATGAAATATACATAATGTTCTTTCGTTGCTGATGAGGGTTCATCCATCACCAGTTTCCGATGATTAAGCGTAAAGCGTGCCAGGTTGTATTATGTTGCTTTACGCATGGGTTTAGCATTATTGGCGTGCATTGCGCATGGCTCGTCGTGCAGTTCGCAGTTTGGCCAGCAACAAGCGCGGCCTATTATTGGAAACGCGACTTCAGCCGCTAACGAGTCTGAGAACCTCTGGCGAACCGCTCAACCACACCCTGGGAGGAGAAAGTTTAAAGGCGGTTTCGCACGGCCAGAGCTCCCGGTGGCGCCTAGGTACGCCGTATGCTGTAGGATGATCCGAAAAGTGATGGAAATACATTTCCATCTATACGAAATACAAATTATGCAACTCTTATTCTCTCCCATGTTTGCCAGTGCTATCTGGATTGGTGGTGGCTCCGTCAGCCTCCTTCTCGTCATCGTCGTTGTGGTCCTATTGCTTCGCCGGTAACAAAGTGACCGCCGTGAGGAATAGTTGAGCGCTCAACGGTTGCTCGATGCGGCCAATACACAGGTAATGCGGCGAGGTGTGGCGAGAACTTGAGGAGTTTATCGACATGCCGCGCGCAACTTAGTCTCGACGTCTCATCCGATTGGACGTCGCGGTTGGCCATAGGGAATCGCGCGGATCGCGCGTCGAGCGGCAGCCGGGGCAGTGGCGCAGGATCCGGGGGGACACGGCTTCATCACGGGAGCGGCGCCGGTTCCGCAGATGGGTCCGCGCATTGGCGACACAGTTTCCGGGCCCTGGAAGCAAAGGCCGAAGGAGGAGACGATTACCGCTTGGCCCACGGCCTGCAATTGATGCGCCGCCTCGCAAGAGCCGAGCGGGGACCTGACGATCCACAGCGAGGCGCTGAACTCCACTTCCTGTGGAGGGCGTCGGAGATGTGCTGGGGTGGAGCATCTCAATGCACCCGCCCTCCTGCGGTTCAAAGCTTGCCGGAGAGAAGCAGGATGATCATAAGCCCGAGAATCGCTTCCAGCCCGCCAGTCACGTAATAACCGGCGTGTCGAGTATGCGACCAGAGCGGCAGTGTGCCGACCAGCGTGAGAACGAACATAAGCCCTAAAACGTTTCCTAACATATGCCTTCTTTAGCGTGTTACGTGCCAACTCCGGGCGCTGGCGAGGCTTGAAATTCAACTCAAGGGCAGCGCCCTCCGGGATCTTCGCAAGCGCCTCGCGAGTTACGATTGTCAGGGCTCATTGGGGCTCTGAGGAAAAGGCGGGTGAGTTCGCCAAGCTCACTGGTCAGCCCATTGCCGGCTAACTCACATAGCGCACGATGCGGAGACTGTGTTCGTGCAGGTTGCAACCCTGGTCCATAGCTCACCCCCCCCCGCAACCTGCTAAAAAGTAGATTAATCACGATTTTTAGCATGAATTATAGGTTGCAATGCTTGGTTGGCCCGTTCTTAGCTATTGGCGGAAGAGAAACTCGAGCGCATCGACATAAAGTCGAGGCCTCGATCAAAAGAAAGCTCTGTTTGCAAGAGAATCAAAGCGCTCTGAAAAGTAGAAATAGTAACATGAAACAAAGACTTCAAATTGTCATCAACGTCTCCGCCGCCTCGGCGATGGCGTTCTCGGAAAGAAACTGAAAGTATATGTCAAAGAAATCTGTATTCTGCATTGCGTCTTCACGCGGGCAGGCTGAACAAATTGTCACGCGGCTGAAGGCCGAGAACTTTTCCAACAACGACATCTCTGTGTTGTTCCCTGATAAGGACAGCACCCGAGACTTTGCCCATGAGAAGCACACGAAAGCCCCGGAAGGAGCCGTCACTGGCGCCAGCACGGGCGGCGTCGTCGGCGGGGTGTTGGGATGGATCGCCGGGATTGGCGCCCTGGCCATTCCGGGAGTCGGTCCCTTTATCGCCGCAGGCCCGATTGTTGCCGCCTTAAGCGGCGTCGCGGTCGGTGCGGCCGTGGGCGGTATCACCGGCGGGCTAATCGGTCTCGGCATTCCTGAAATCGAAGCCAAACGCTACGAGGGAAAGGTAAAGGCCGGCAATCTCCTCCTTTCGGTCCACACCGAGAACGCGGAGGAAATCAATCAGGCCAAGGAAATCTTTGCCAAAGCCGGAGCGCAAGACATTTGTAGTAATGGTGAGGCATCCGCGCCTAAGGTCACTAAAGCCGCCAAGAGCACGACGCACCCGACGGAAGCCGGGGTTTGCCCCACCTGCGCCCGATAATCAGTCTGGTGTTGGGCGACACCAGCAACCACGGCCCCGCGCGCGTTCCAGCAGCGTCCCGGGGCCCTTTGACCCACCTTTGAGCCTGGTATGAATAGGTTAGAGCTCGGAAAAAGGTATGACCGACATGAGCGCCTATGTTATGCTCCATGTGAACGCGGATTTGGAACAGCTTGAGGCGGTCCCACCATGAGAACCATCCTTGGAGCCCAACCTAATGTAGGACCCGCGGTGGCAACTGAAAGGCCATGCGCCCGGACACCCCAGGCGGTCGGGTGGATTGACCTGGCGGTTATCGGCTTGCTGGTTGCGTTGTGTTATGCGCTCGTCACGGTGGCTCGTGAATGGTGCAGCCCGCTGCAACAAGTCCCGAAGATTCGCTTGGGAGCCCGATACCTGCCCCTCTACGCCCTATTCAGCCTGTCGCGCGGGGTCATTGCTTACTGCGTGTCTTTTCTGTTCACTATGGTCTATGGGTATGTAATGGCGCGGGTGGCTGGGGCGGAGCGGGTCATGTTGCCGATGCTCGACATTTTGCAAAGAATCCCGGTGCTCGGCTTTCTGCCAGGATTCGTGCTCGGATTGGTTTATCTTTTTCCGCACCAAAACGTCGGACTTGAGATCGCTTCTGTGCTGATGATTTTTACCGGTCAGGTATGGAACATGACCTTCTCGTTTTACTCATCATTGAAGTCTGTTCCGCCGGATTTGATGGCGGTAGCCCAGTTGGCCCGGATGTCATGGTGGGAACGGTTCTTTCGACTCGATCTTTCGTTCGCCGCAACCGGGCTGTTATGGAACAGTATGATGTCCATGGCGGGCGGTTGGTTCTTCCTTATGGTCAGCGAGGCGTTCGTACTGGGCGAGCATGATTTCCGCCTCCCGGGCCTCGGTTCTTACATGAGCGTGGCGATCGAGCGTGGCGACGGACAGGCACAACTCCAAGGGGTGTTGGCGATGCTCGGGATGATTGTGATTATTGACCGGATGGTCTGGCGTCCATTGGCGGCGTGGTCGCACAAGTTTACTGACCAGGAAGCATCCTCAGCCTCCGGCTTTTGGCTCTGGGAACGGATAGGACAGTCGCTCGTGTGGCAGGCGGGGCCACGGTTTTGGCGATTCCTCCAGGGACGGAAGCCAGCTTCCGCGGCCACCCTGGCGGCTCGCGCCCTGGCTCCAGAATCGCGGACCGCAACCCTCCCGCTATGGACCAAGCGCATGCTCGTTACCGTCATCGGGGCGGGAATCCTGTTGGGCGCGTTGGAGTATTTCCGTTTGGTGATTACCCTTACGAGCAAGGAGTGGCTCCATCTCCTGGGGAGCACCGGCGCGACCCTTCTCCGCGTCTTCAGCGCGGTAGCGCTGGCTTCGATCTGGGCCATTCCTGTGGGCGTCATGATCGGCCGGCACCCGCGGTGGTCGCGCACCCTGCAACCCGTCATTCAGATGGCGGCCAGTTTTCCGGCGCCGATGATTTTTCCGGTGGTCGTTGGAGCCCTGATGACGTTCGGAACCGGCTTGGGAATCAGTTCCGTCGTTCTCCTGATGCTGGGCGCGCAGTGGTATATCCTCTTCAACGTAATCTCGGGGAGTAGTGGCATTCCGCGTGAGCTTTGGGAGGTGTCGAGGTTGTCGGGGTTTTCGTGGCGGCAGCGCTGGCAACAGCTCATTCTGCCCGGTATTTTTCCGAGCCTGCTTACTGGCTGGATTACCGCGATGGGTGGCGCATGGAATGCCAGCATCGTCGCCGAATACATGAAGTATCGGGGGCAGACCCTCATGACTACGGGGTTGGGCGCCGCGATTAGCCAAGCGACGGAACGCGGCGATTTTCATATCCTGGGCGCGGCGGTGGGCCTCATGGCCGTGACCGTCGTCGGCTTCAACCGGTTGGTGTGGCGACCGCTTAGCCACCGGGCGCAAACCCGGTTTACTTTGGACAACTGATTATGGCAACGCCGCTTTTGGAAATTCGACACTTATTTAAGTCCTTCCCGGGCCCGAACGGCGGAACGGTGGAGGTTCTTCACGACATCAACCTCGAAATCCGCGAGCACGAGGTAGTCGCCATCCTGGGGCCGTCGGGGTGTGGCAAATCGACCCTTCTCCGCGCCATCATCGGACTGGAACCACCGACGTCGGGTCAAGTCGTCTATCGCGGCGAAGCGCAAGTCGGATTAAACCCCTCAACGGGCTTGGTATTCCAAAACTTCGCTCTTTTCCCTTGGCTGACCGTGCAGGAAAACGTAGAGGTCGGTTTGCCTCATTTGGCGCTTGGCGCCGACGATCGCCGGAAACGCGTGCGAGAAGTGATCGCCGCGGTGGGCCTGGCAGGATCGGAGGAAGCGTATCCGAAAGAACTGTCTGGCGGCATGAAGCAGCGAGTCGGGTTGGCCCGGGCGCTGGCCGTCCAGCCGGAGATTCTTTGCATGGACGAACCGTTCAGCGCCCTTGACGTGCTCACCAGCGAAACGCTGCGCAACGAGGTCGTCGATATTTACACTGGTAAGACATCCCTGGTGAATAGCATTCTGATGGTGACACACAGCATCAACGAAGGGGTCTTCATGGCAACGCGCCTGGTGGTGATGGGCGCGCATCCGGGCACTATACGCGCCGTGCTCGACAACGCCCTGCCGTATCCGCGGGACGAGCACCATCCGGACTTTGTGGCGTTTGACCAAAAACTGCATGCGCTTATCACGCAAACCCTGTTGCCTTCAGAACGCGCGTCCGTGCCCGTCGCCGGCAGCGGCGCCGTCACGGCCGCCGGCCCATTGCCGATGCAGTCCATTCCGGCTGTTTCGCTCAGCAGCGCCATCGGCTTGCTTGAAGTGCTGGAAAACGAAGGCGGCCTCGAGTTGTTCGAGCTGACTCGCCGCGTGAACATTGAACTGACTCAGCTCCTGCTGGTGGTGAAAGCCGCCGTGATGCTGGGCTGGGTCGTCACGCCGGCCGGGCGAGTCGAGATGACTGCGGAAGGCCGTGAGTTTCTCGCGGCCGGCATCACCGCTCGTAAGCGCTTGCTCAATGCAACGTTGAGACAAATGTCCGTCTTCGAGATCATCGTCAAGGCGCTGAGCCAATCCCCGAGCCATGAGCTAAGCGAGGCGGCGGCGCTGAACCAGTTCGCGCTTGCATTCCCGACGGAGCGGCCGCTGCGTACCTTGCGAACGGTTGTGGCTTGGGCTCGTTACGCTGAGTTGTTTAAATACAGCAGCATCCGGAGGGTGTTCCATGGTCTGCAGCAAGGCGGGCCTGATGCAAAGTGCAATGTCCCCTGAGGAGATCAGAAGTACATTGCACGATCGGCGGGGAAGATCGCATCCCGAATGTTCATAACCCATTGAATAGCAGGGCGTCGACTCGTTTGGAGCGGGCGGCATGCGGCTAGCTGAGGAGAAGCATGATAAAGAATCCACTCAAAATCCATACGCTCATGTGGGTCGCCGCGGGCGCCGTGTTAGTCGGCAGTCCCTCTGCGCGCGCCTCCGAAACGGACGACCGCATCGAACTATCCTTCAACAAGTCCTACGCATACAGGACCTTCCTAAAAGAGGACGCAATCAAGACCGTTTGCAGGAATGGCGCCGTTACCTTGAGCGGGCAGGTCAACGAATTGAGCCACAAGTGCTTGGCCCAGGAAATCGTCGCCGGCATTCCGGGAGTTCAGGAGGTTGACAATCGCCTGGTGGTCAAGCTGGAAGGAACGGAGGAATCGGATACCTGGATTAGGGCAAAGGTGCGCAGTGTGCTGGCATTGCACCGCAAGGTGAGCGGCAGCGGGACAGAGGTTGATATTAAAGATGGCGTCGTCACACTGCGTGGGAATGCCACCAGTGATGCGCAGAGGGATCTGGCCACCGAATATGCCGAAGACGTCAAGGGAGTCTTGCGGGTAACGAACGTCATGACAGTACTCAACAGCCCAGGCAAGGCGGACGAAGCGGCGCTCTCGAGTATCGATGACGCCTCCATTACGGCGCAGGTGCGGGTGGCTTTGCTTTCTCACCGTTCGACGAGTTCGGCGAATACCAAGGTCGGAACGATCGAAGGCGTCGTTACGGTCAGCGGCATTGCCAAAAACGTCGCCGAAAAGACGCTGGTTACCAAGCTTGCCAATGATATAGTCGGTGTGAAGAGCGTGATCAACAATATGACGGTAGCGCCGACGGTGTCGGCAAGCAGCATTAGTGTTCCCAAGGAATAAATCGTGAATATGACACGGACGATCGGCTAGGCGGATAGGCGTCATTCGCTCGCCGTGAACATCGTTGAAACGCGCCAACCGCCTCTTGTTCCGAATAATCCATGAATGCCATAATTGAAGCATCTGGCTTCCAAAGGAGGTCAGCGAAAAGGCCATCAATGGACGTGATCAATCGCTGGACCTGGACACGAGGCCCCATCGCACGAGTATCCTCTTCTGGATCAAGCCGAACACAAATCGATCGAGCAGCAAACCAAAGAGGATGGTCAACACCATGATTCCGATCACTTGCGCCGCGTCGTTCAACTCCCGCCCCATCTGGAGCAAGAAGCCCAGGCCGATGCTCGATTTGATGAGTTCGGCGGACACGCCCCCATGCCAAGCCAGCGTCCAACCCAGTTTTAGCCCAGTAACGATGCTCGGCAGTGACGCTGGCAGAATGACGCGCGTCGGCATCGCGTAGCCCGGCGTGCCCAAAGTGCGCGCGACCCGCAGGTAAATCAGCGGAATGTGTTGAATTCCGTCTGAAACCGCCAGGGCCATGGCGGGCGCCGAACTCATGATAATCACGAAATAAATCCCGCGGTCGCTGAGACCGAACATCAGCAATGAAACCGGCACCCAGGCAGCGGTGGGGAGAGTCTGTAATCCCAAGAAGAGCGACCGCAAACAACTGTTCACCAGCCGGCTCATTCCCATAACCAGCCCGATGAGCAATCCGATGAACGCCGCGACGGAGAACCCGATCCCCATCCTTTGGAACGTGGCTTTGAGACTGGGCCACAGATAATCTTCGGTCGTTAATTCCCACAGACGTCGCGCGACTTGAAGGGGAGACGGAAACAAAAAGTCGGGAATGATCTGTGCCGAGAAGAAGGCTTGCCAGGCTCCCAGAAGGAGGAGGTAAAACCCCACCACATAGTATTTAACTCGATATGGCGCGACGCCCATGCCGTTACGCCTCCAATTGCGCCATGATGCCGGCCGCGCATTCGCCCACAACCGGGTCGTTGATGTCGCGCGGTCGTGGAAGGCTAATCGTAATGTCCGACTTGACTCGTCCGGGGCGGCCGGAAAACACCAGCACCCGACTTCCCAGACACGCCGCCTCCCGGGCGTCGTGCGTCACCAGAATGATCGTCTTCCGCGCGCGCAGGTGAATCTCCTGGAGGTCTCCATACAACTTGGCGCGAGTGATTGCGTCCAGGGCCCCAAACGGCTCATCCACCAGTAACACTCTCGGATCGGGCGCGAGAGCCCGGGCGAGTGCGACTCGTTGTTTCATTCCGCCCGACAGTTCGTGAATCCGAGACTTTTCGAACTCGCCGAGATGGACCATTTGGAGGAACTGCCGCGCGCGCGCCCTGCGGGCTCCCGGTTTGAATCGGAATTGGCGTTTCAAGCCAAACATGACGTTTTGGAGTACCGTTAGCCACGGATAAAGGCCGTGCTCCTGGAACATCATGAGTCGATCGTAATGCGGCCCTTCGATGAGGCTTCCATCCAATGTGATTTCACCCGTGGAAACGTCCTCGAATCCAGCGATGATGTTGAGCAGCGTCGATTTTCCACAGCCGGACGGGCCGAAGAAGACCACAAATTCACCTTCTCGGATCTTGATGTTGACCGCCTCCAACGCTGGCACAGCCTGCGCCCCGTTCGAATAAGTCTTGCTGACCCCGGTCAATTGCAGTTTAACCGGCGGCGCCACAACGACTGTGTCTGGAGGATTGGGTTCCGTGGCGTCCATGGGCTCTAAAGTCGCGGCGCTTCCACTAAGGGCAAATTCTTCTCCTTCAACACGCCGTTAAGGAGCGTGAGAGCATAGATCCCGGCGAGCACTGGCTCCGTTCGGATGAACCCGATGCGGTGCGACGCTTGAGCCGATTGCTTCAACGAAGCGCAAATCGGGTCCCAGGTAAATTCGACGCGGCTCATGGCTTTGCGAATCACCTCGTCCTCGAGCGCCTTGCCGGTTTCCTTTTTCAGTTGCGCGTTCAAAACGATGGCGGCCGCGATTTTGTCGGCATTGATTTGTTCGGTGATTTCGACCAGCGCGGCCATCAGTTTCCTCATGGTTTCCTGGTTGTCAGCAAGATAGGCACGGCTCACCACGAGGTGCGTCGTCACGTACTTCCCTCCGGGCCAGAGCGCCCGTTCCTCCAGGAACACCTCGCCATCGCCTTCCACCTCCAGGCGGGCGAGCCAGGGTTCTACCGTCCAGGCGCCGTCAATTTGTTTCTTTTTGAACAGGGTGAGTTGGTCCGGGTTTGATAATGGCACGAGCGACACGTTGCCCCCGCGCTCGCTCAAGCGATACCCCTTTGCCGCCAACCAGACCCGCGCGGCGACATCCTGGGTATTGCCCAACTGCGGCGTCGCGATCGTTTTGCCGGCAAAGTCCTTTTCGCTATGAATACCCGAGTCCTTCCGAACCACCAGTCCTGCGCCGCCGCTGGCGCAGCCGGCGACGATGACGAATTTCTCGCCTCGCGACTTGATGTAGCCATTGATCGCGGGGCTGGGACCGACGAAGGTAGCGTCCACTGCGTCGGCAAAAAGGGCTTCGATGGCTGTGGGACCGGCAGTAAGGGCTGTCCACTGGATCCGCACCCCGATCCTTTGCTCGAAGTTTGCCGTCGCCCGGGCGTAGAGGGCTTGTGCGTGGGTGAGGTTTGGGAAATAACCCAGCCGCAGCTCCGCGGCAGCGCGTTGGGCTCCGGGAACGGGCTGAATCCCCGCGAGGGCCAGTAGCAGAACCAGTCCGCTTCTCAGCGCCGTCAGCCATGAACGTTTTCCTGACATCTCCATATATACCTCAGGGTCGAGGTGATCGCACGCTTTCTCGGATGACGCGGCCGGCAAGCAACCATGAATCCGAAGAAAATAAACTGGCGCTTAATCGGGGGCCAGTGCTCACTTCCGCCATGAATGGAAAGCCAAACCGGTCGGCCGCCATCGCCCGACGGCGCCGCGGCGCCGAAGCCAAGCTCAACTTGCGGCATACCGATATGAAATCAGCCAACGGCAACCGACGCCTGGCCGAAGCCGGAGAGACTCTGGATTTCAAGAGAAGACGATTGTCCCAGGTGAAGATCGCCAGCATTGAAGAGCGGATCAACGCCGGTCGCGCGTTACGGAAGAGACTGGGACGATCCCTTCACGCGGAGTTCAAACGGTCCTTGCAAATGCCCGACGTCATTTCCATCCTCAAGGCATCGAACGCGGGTCGGGTGCCTTCGTTGATCCCGCTCAAGATGGAACGTATGGCGGTTTCGGCGTTCTCGTTCTTTCGGGGCGCGGCTCCGGTGATGGCGGCTGATTTGGCGCCGCTTCCCGTGTCCGGCTTGAAGGTGCAGCTCTGCGGAGATGCGCACGTGCGGAATTTGGGCGCTTATGCCGCGCCCGACGGACACCTGGTGTTCGATCTCAACGATTTCGATGAAACTACCATCGGTCCCTGGGAGTGGGATCTCAAGCGGTTGGCCACGAGCATCATGCTCGCGGGCCGGGCGGCTGGTTGCTCCGAAGTCCTGTGCGGCGAGGCCGTGCGTTCGATGGCGCGCCGCTATCGCGAGGCGCTTGGAGGATTCTGCCGCATGTCCGTTCTTGAACTGGCTCGATTTGAGATACGGCGAATGAACGCCCCACGCGCCCTAAAGGAGGTCCTCCGCAAGGCGCAGCGCATGACGCCGGCGCATATGCTGGAAAAGCTGACGGAAACTCCCACAGACGGGCTGCCCTGCTTTCACGACCAGCCCCCGCTCTTGCGCCACGTGCCGCACAAAACCGCCGCCCTCGTAATTGAATCACTAAAAGGTTACCGGAAAACGCTCGCCGCTGGGCGGCAGATGATCTTTGACGCTTACACGCCTGTTGACGTGGCCTTCAAGGTTGTGGGCACTGGAAGCGTCGGCTCGCGCGACTACGTCGTGCTGCTCTTCGGCAACGGCCTGAATGATCCCCTGTTTATCCAGGTCAAGGAGGCCCTCGTATCGTGCTATGCTCAGTATTTGCCCAAGGCCAGGCGGCCGCTCCACCAGGGCCGGCGCGTTGCTCAGGGGCAGCAGCGAATGCAAACGGTCAGCGATCCATTCCTGGGTTGGACGAGCATCGAGAGCCGCCATTACCTCGTGCGGCAGCTTGCCGATCACAAGGCGTCGCTCCCTCCGGAGGACTTGAACGAAGGCGTTCTTGTCGGCTACTCGAGGGTTTGCGGCGAGGCTTTAGCCAAAGCGCATGCGCGCACGGGCGACGCCGACATGCTCGCCGGCTACTGCGGAAACTCCGACAAGCTGGATGAGGCCGTTGCCGCCTTCGCCCACCTTTACGCCGACCAAACAGAACGCGACTATGCAGAGTTCCTCAAGGCCCTCCGCGCGGGCAGATTGAGCCCCGCCAGGATTCAGAACTGAGCGTAATGTTCTGCAAGGTGCGGATGTTCCCGCCGCTGTGCAGGTTGCACGATCCATCAAGATCGTTCGTGCAGGTTGCAATAGGCATCGCCCCCAGCCTTTTGCTGAAATCAGCTCAAAAACGTCTCATTGGGCCGGATGCTAGAGATTGCGGGGCCGGCCGCCAGTTTGGCCCGGCATTAGCTAGAGGTGAATAACGAAAGCGAGCTTTGGTTGGATTATAACCAATTGCCTTTATGTCAAACATTTCGAGTTTTGAAATTCGATTGATCTCCCGCCCCAAGGGTATTCCAACTGCCGCAGACTTTGCCTTGGCGCGGACCGAACTCGGGCCTTTGCCGGATCGGCAGGTGCTCGTCCGCAATCGCTATATGTCTGTGGACCCCTACATGCGGGGTCGCATGAACGCGGGCAAATCGTATGTTCCCCCTTTCGAGCTGGGCAAGCCACTGGAGGGCGGCGCAGTCGGCGAGGTCATCGAATCGCGCGCGGAGGGATTTAAGCCGGACGACGTGGTTGTGTCCAGTTATGGCTGGCGGGAGTACTTTATAGCGCTGCCGGAGGATCTGCGCCGGGTCGGCCGGGAGCTTCAACCGCTCTCCGTTTATCTGGGCGCCTTGGGCATGACCGGGATGACCGCCTGGGCCGGGCTCCACTTGGTGGAGGTCAGGGCAGGGGAAACCATCTTTATTTCGGGCGCCGCGGGCGCCGTGGGCAGCGTGGCCGGGCAACTGGCGAAACTGCGCGGCTGCCGTGTGATCGGTTCAACCGGTTCGATAGAGAAGGTAATGTTCCTTAGAGAGGAATGTGGGTTTGATGTCGCGTTCGATTACAAGGTGGGCCCGGTGCTCCAGCAACTGAACGTTGAGGCGCCGGATGGCATTGATGTCTATTTCGACAACGTGGGCGGCGAGGCGCTCGAAGCGGCGCTCTCCGTTTTGCGAGTGCATGGCCGAATTATCGCGTGCGGCGGGATCTCCGGTTACAATGAGGAAAAACCACGGCCTGGACCTTCCAATTTGTTCAACATCACCACTAAGCGGCTCACTATCAAGGGGTTGATGGTTATGGATTGGCTCGATCGCCAAGCCGAATTCGAGGCGGAAGTGGGGGCCTATTTCCAAGCCGGTACAGTGAAGCATCGCGAGACCGTCGTGAAAGGGATCGACCAAGCGGTAGGCGCGTTTCTCGGGCTTTTTCAAGGGCAGAATGTGGGCAAAATGGTGGTAGAATTGGCCTAGCCTTCACTTGCCGCCGAAACGCCAACCCAAGGCTCATAGTCATGAGCGAAAGACTGATATCGACATCCTGAATACCCCTATAAAGCGAGAGGAAACAAAAACCATGAGCGCACGATGCCTCGGCTTATCAATAGAAAAGTGACAAGGGTTTGAAGACCACAAGACGCACTAATTTCATTATTGCCGGGGCGCTCCTGTTATTGGCGGGTGGCGGGTTTTTGCTGTGGCAGAGTTTGCAGGTTGACAAGCTCGCGCCTGGGTTTGCTTCGGGCAATGGCCGGATCGAGGCGACCGAGGTCGACGTGGCAACCAAACAGGCGGGGCGCGTCGAAGCGGTACGAGTCAACGAAGGCGACATGGTGGAGGCGGGCCAGGTGCTCGCCCAGATGGAGGCGGCCGTGCTTCGCGCGCGACTCCATGAGGCGGAGGCTGGGAAGCGACGGGCTGGCGAGGAGCGCAACGTCACCGTCGCCGTCGCCAAACAGCGCGAGAACGAATACGCGCTGGGGCAGAAGGACCTCGATCGGTCGCTGCAACTCGCAAAGGACAAGGTGATCGAACAGCAGCAACTCGACGCCGACCGCACGAAAGAACAAACCACGGAAGCGGTTTGGGAAGCGGCCAAGGCGCAGGTCGCCAGCGCCGAGGCGGCCATTGAGCTCGCCGCGGCGAAGGTCGAGGAGGTCGAGGCGGACCTCGCTGACACGGTTCTTAAGAGCCCGTGCGGCGGGCGAGTTGAATACCGTTTGGCAGAGCCCGGGGAGGTCATCCCGGCCGCAGGCAAGGTCGTCACTCTGCTCGACATCACGGATGTTTACATGACCTTTTTCCTGCCCATGGACCAGGCGGGGAAGGTAGCGATCGGCGCGGATGCGCGGATCGTGCTCGATGCGCTACCGGGCCTGCCGATTCCGGCAAGAGTGTCATTTGTTTCGCCCACCGCGCAGTTCACCCCGAAAGAGGTCGAGACCCGCACCGAACGAGAGAAGCTCATGTTTCGGGTGAAGGTAAAAGTCGACCCCGAATTGCTGAAGCGCTACGCCGACCGCGTGAAAACCGGCCTGCCCGGAAAAGGTTACGTACAAATTGAGGCGACGGCGCTGTGGCCGGAAGCCTTGAAGACACGCCAACAACGCGGGATGCCGCTGCCTTCGCCGGCGGACTTGCGATGAGTCTGCCGCCGACCAACGCGGCGACGGTGGCAAAATTGGCTGGGCTGAGCCACTACTACGGGAAAACGGTGGCTTTGGAGGGCGTGGATCTCGCGGTGCCGTCCGGACGCATGGTCGGCTTTTTCGGGCCGGACGGGGTCGGAAAGTCCACGCTGCTCGCGATCATCGCCGGGGTGCGCCAGATCCAAAAGGGCACGGTGGAGGTGCTGGGGGGCGACCTGGCGCGCGCCGCGCATCGCCGCGCGGTCTGTTCCCGCATTGCCTATATGCCCCAAGGGCTGGGGAGGAATCTGTATGCGACTCTTTCGGTCCGTGAGAACATAGATTTCTTCGGACGCCTGTTTGACCAGTCTGGACCCGAGCGGACTTCGCGCATCGCGGAATTGCTGGCTAGCACTGGCCTGACGCCGTTCGCGGACCGGCCCGCGGGCAAACTCTCGGGGGGCATGAAGCAAAAGCTCGGGCTTTGTTGCGCGTTGATCCACGACCCTGACTTGCTCATCCTTGACGAGCCGACCACGGGCGTCGACCCGTTGTCGCGCCGGCAGTTTTGGCAACTCATCGACCGCATCCGCGTCCGCCGGAGCGGAATGAGCGTCCTGGTAGCTACGGCCTACATGGACGAGGCGCAGGGGTTTGACTGGTTGGTGGGGATGGATGCGGGCAAGCTGCTGGCCACGGGTACCGCGGATGAGATAATGACGAAGGCCGGAACGAGCACCCTCGAAGCCGCGTTCATCGCGTTGTTGCCCGAGGCGAAACGGAGTGGTCATCACACGTTGAAAGTGCCGCCACGCCCTGCCCGGACCGGGGACGGACCGGCCATCGAAGCGCTCGGGCTCACCAAGACATTCGGCGATTTCACCGCGGTGGACCAGGTGAGTTTTCGCATCGAGCGCGGGGAAATCTTCGGTTTCCTTGGCTCGAATGGTTGCGGCAAGACGACGACGATGAAAATGATGACTGGCCTGCTCCCAGCCACTGCGGGCCAGGCCAGGCTCTTCGGCCGCGAGGTTGACGCTCACGATATCGAAACGCGCAGGCGCGTCGGATTCATGTCGCAGGGCTTTTCCCTCTATACCGAGCTGACCGTGAGGCAAAACCTCGACTTGCACGCGCGCTTGTTCCATCTGCCCGCCGCCAAGGTCGCCCCGCGGATTGCCGAGTTGGCGGGCGACTTTGGGCTAAGTGATTACCTCGACGACCTCGCGGAGGATTTGCCGCTGGGCATCCGCCAGCGGCTCTCCCTGGCGGTGGCGGTGATCCACGAGCCGGAGACCCTCATTCTCGACGAGCCGACGTCTGGGGTCGATCCGGTGGCGCGCGATCAATTCTGGGAGCTGCTCATCAAGCTGTCGCGCGACAAGGGCGTCACAATTTTCATTTCCACGCACTTCATGAATGAGGCGCAGCGGTGCGATCGGATCTTGCTCATGAACGCCGGCAAGGTGCTCGCCTGCGGCGAACCGGCGGCCCTGGTCCGGGAGCGCGGCAAGAGCACCCTCGAGGAAACCTTCATTGCCTACCTGGAAGAGGCGACGCCGGAATCCAGACCTGCGGCAACCGAGCCCGTGGAAACCTCGTGCGCGGTCGCGGTCCCGCCGCGGGCGCGCGCGTTCAGCCTGCGTCGGCTGCTGGCTTACGCGGGCCGGGAGACCCTCGAGATTCGACGCGATCCGATCCGCGTCTCCTTTGCGCTGCTTGGTCCGATGCTGCTGATGATCGTATTTGGCTACGGCATTTCCTTCGATGTCGAACATTTGTCCTACGGGGTGCTCGACCGGGACGGGACTACGGAGAGCCGCAATTACCTCGAGAGCTTTTCCGGCTCGCGGTACTTCCGTGAGCGCCCGCCCATCCGCGATTACGAGGATCTGGACCGCCGCATGGAAAGTGGCGAACTTCGAGTGGCGGTGGAAGTCCCGCCGGGCTTTGGGAGGGATTTCAAACGGGGGCGCAGCCCGCGGGTGAGTGTTTGGATCGACGGCGCGATGCCATCGCGAGGTGAAACGATGCGCGGATACGTGCAGGGGCTGCATCGGTTGTATCTTGGCCATCTCCAAAAGGGCAGCCCGGCGACGACAGCGGCCGCGCCGGCCGGGATCCAATTCCGCTATCGATATAACCAGGACTTCAAAAGCATCTATGCCATGGTGCCAGGCGTCATCGCCATTTTGTTAATCTTCTTCCCAGCGATACTCATGGCGGTGGGCGTAGTACGGGAGAAGGAACTGGGCTCGATTACCAACTTGTATGCCACGCCCGTCACGCGACTGGAGTTTCTCTTTGGCAAGCAGATGCCTTATGCCGGCATCGGCATGCTCAACTTTGTTACCCTGGTTGCCATGGCGGTGTTTGTCTTCCGGGTGCCGCTTAAGGCCGGGCTGCTCCCACTCACCCTCGGCGCGCTGCTCTATGTGGTGGCCACCACCGGGTTGGGTCTGCTTATTTCCACCTTCACCAAGACGCAGCTCGCGGCGCTCTTCGGCGCCGCCATTCTCACGGTGATGCCGGTGGTCCAGTTCTGCGGGTTCCTGACGCCCCTTTCCTCGTTAGCCGGTGGCGCGGCAATCATCGGGGCGCTCTATCCCAGCACCTATTTCATAAAGATCAGCGTCGGTGCCTTCACCAAGGCGCTTGGGCTGTCCGCGCTGTCATCCAGCTTCTTCGCGCTCGCGGCCTTTATACCCGTGCTTATGATTTTGAGCCTGGTATTGCTTCGGAAACAGGAGAAATGACCTTGAGGCGCCTGCAAAACATCTTTCTGCTCGGCATTAAGGAGTTGCGCAGCCTGCGGCATGACGCCGTGCTGCTGGCGCTTGTCGTTTACGCGTTCACCTACGCCATCTACAGCGCGGCGACGGGCACTAGTTCCGAATTGCGCAACACCGCCATCGCCGTGGTGGACGAGGACCACTCCCTGCTTTCGGCGCGGCTGACGGATTCGTTTCTCAAGCCCTATTTCAAGGAGCCGCGGGAAATTCTCGCTTCCGAGATCGACGACGTCATGGATACCGGCCGCTTCACCTTTGTCCTGGACATTCCGCCGAACTTCCAGCGCGACGTGCTGCGCGGTCGCCAGCCTCAACTCCAGGTCAACATCGATGCCACGGCCATGCTCCAGGCCGGCGCTGGCGCGCGTTACATCCAAGGCATCGTGTCCGATGATCTCCGCGCCTTCATTTACCGTTCGGCGGCGCCAGCGCCCGCGGCGGCGCGCCTTTCCACGCGCGTCAGGTTCAATTCCAACCTGACAAGCGCGTGGTTCGTCAGCGTGATGGAACTGATCAACAACGTCACCATGCTGGCCATGATCCTCGCCGGCGGCGCGCTCATCCGGGAGCGCGAACACGGCACCGTCGAGCATCTTCTGGTCATGCCGCTGCACCCGTATGAAATCATGCTGGCCAAGGTCTGGGCCAACGGGCTCGTCGTTCTGATCGGCGCCGCGTTAGCGCTGTGGCTTATGGTGCATGAACTCCTCGGGACGCCCATTGCCGGCTCCATCCCGCTCTTCCTTCTGGGCACGACTCTCTATCTCGCGTCGGCGACTTCGCTGGGAATTCTCCTCGCGACCGTGGCGCGATCGATGCCCCAGTTTGGATTGCTTTTCATCCTCGTGGTGCTCCCCATGATTATCCTGTCCGGCGGAAATACGCCGCAGGAGTCAATGCCCGATGGGTTACAGCGCCTCATGGAGGCATTTCCTTCGACGCACTTCGTCCGGCTGGCACAGGCGATCCTCTATCGGGGGGCCGGCTTCGAGGTCGTATGGCCCGACTTCACCGCCGTTGCCGGCATCGGCGCCTTGTTCTTCGCCGTGGCATTAGTGCGATTTCGAACAACCGTGATTCTGACTCAATAGAAAACGCCAACCTGAGTCGAGAATTGCCGCGCTGGGTCGCATCCGCGATGGGTCGCCCGCTCCCCCCGCCGCCGGCCGACCCGTGGTCGAGGCCACCGGGACGGCTTTTCCCGGCGACAACAGACTTATTCAACACGAGCCGGCGTGTCAAAGAGTCGCGGGTGTCAACGGACCTGCATCTCCGCGTGATGTTCGCCGTGGTCGTCCACCAAAGGGATGGAATTACCGGCGAGCGGTTTGCCGTCGAGGGTTAATCGATTGCCGCTCGGGGAGGGGCTGGCGAGCCGGGTGATGCGAATGTGGTAAAGAGTTTCCCGATAACGGTAGCGGACGGTGAAGGTGTTCCATGTCCGAGGAAGGCTGGACGTCAGGCGAAGGTGGTCGCCCTCCAGATTCACTCCGAGCAGGGTTTCGATCAACAGCCGATACATCCAACCGGCGGAGCCGGTGTACCAGGTCCAGCCGCCGCGGCCTGTGTGGGGGGGGACGGCATAGACATCGGCCGAGGCGACGTAGGGTTCCACTTTGTACGTCGCAATTTGGTCGGGCGTGGCGCCGTGGTGGAGCGGGTTGAGAAGGGCGAACAATTCCCAGGCCCGCTCGGTCTCTCCCATAAGGGCAAAAGCCATGGCGGTCCATAGGGCGCCATGAGTGTATTGGCCGCCATTCTCGCGCACGCCTGGGAAATAGCCTTTGATATATCCTGGATTCAGCGCGGATTTGTCGAACGGGGGTTCGAATAACTGGATTAAACCGGCGTTTCGGCAAACCAGGCGCTCGTCCACCGCCTGCATGGCTTGGCGAGAGCGCTGGGGGTCGCCCGCGCGGCTGATGACCGACCAGCTCTGAGGCAGGGAGTCGATCTGGCATTCAGGATTGGCGCTGGAGCCCAGGGGATCTCCGTTGTCGAAGTACGCGCGGCGATACCATTGGCCATCCCAGGCGTGTTGCTCAATGTTCTGTTGCAGTTGATGGGCTTGATCGTGGCAACGGTCGGCGAAGGCGGTGTCGTTGCGTCGGCAAGCCAAATCGGCGAATTGCGTGAGCACGTCGTAGAGGAAGAAAGCCAGCCAGACACTTTCGCCGCGGCCCTCCTTGCCGACGAGGTTCATGCCGTCGTTCCAGTCCCCGCACCCCATGAGCGGCAGGCCATGCCGGCCGAACTTGAGCCCGCGTTCGATGGCGCGGACGCAGTGCTGATACAGGGTGGCTGATTCTTCAGCGCGAAGGGGCAAGTCATAATAGGATTCATCCTCGGGCTTAAGCGGGCGGCCTTCGAGAAAGGGAACGGACTCGTCCAGCACCCCGGTGTCGGCGACGCAGGCGACGTAGCGGCAGGTGGCGTAAGGCAGCCAGAGGTAATCATCGGAGAAATGGGTGCGGACGCCGCGACCCACTGGAGGGTGCCACCAATGCTGGACGTCCCCCTCTCGGAACTGGCGAGCCGCGGCGCGCAAGAGGTGTTCGCGGGTGAGGGCGGGCTCGGCATGCACCAGCGCCATCACATCCTGCAATTGGTCGCGAAAGCCGAACGCCCCGCCGGATTGATAAAATCCGGTGCGGGCCCAGAGTCGGCAGCTCAGGGTCTGATACAATAACCAGCCGTTGGCCATCACGTTGACGGACGGGTCGGGCGTTTCGACCCGCACGGTTCCGAGCGTCCGATTCCAATACTGGCGGACTTGTTCGAGAGCGCCGCGGGCGGCCTCAGCGGGGCGGAAGCGGTGGATCAGCGTTTGCACGTCGGCAAGGGCGCGCCCCACCCCAAGGCGGAAGCTGGCCTCACGTTGTTGACCGGCGGGAAGATCCAGCGTCACTCGAACCGCGCCGCAGGGGTCCAAGCCGGCGCCAGTTCTTCCTGAAAGCCGCGTTCCCTTGAGGGCCTTCGGGTTGGCGAGACTCCCGTTCCGGCCGAGAAACTCCCTGCGGTCCCCGGTGAGCGTGCGGTCCGCGTCATTCGCGTCGATGAAGACGATGCGCTCGGCGAACTCGGTGTTGAAAGGATTCCGGGCCAATAGCGCGCCAGTCTTGAGATCAACCTCGGTCTGAACGTGCAGGAGGTTCTTCTGGCGCTGTTCGCCCAGGACCCATTCCCAGTAACCGGTGACGGACAGGCGGCGTGGCCGTCGCGAGAGGTTCCGCGCCACGAGGACGGCGAATTTCACCGGGGCGTCGATGGCCACATAGACGGTTAATTCGGAGGCGATGCCGTTCTCGGTGTGTTCGAAGACGGAGTAGCCAAAACCGTGGCGGATGACATAGGGAGTTGCGCCGTGAGTCGGCAGCGGGGTGGGCGACCAAAACTGTCCGGTCTGTTCATCCCGAATGTAGAAGGCCTCGCCTGAGGCGTCGGAAACCGGGTCATTGTTCCAGGGCGTAAGGCGGAACTCATGGCAATTCTCGATCCAGGTGTAGGCGCCGCCGGATTCGGAGACGACCGTCCCGAAATGGGGATTGGCCAGGACATTCACCCAGGGGGCGGGAGTTGCCTGGCCAAGCGACAAAGTAATGACATATTCTCGACCATCGGGCGTAAAGCCGCCCAGTCCATTATTGAAAATCAACTCTGGTTGGGGGAGCGTCCTGGGCGAATCGCGTCCCGGAGCACGAGAAGGCGCGAGCAACGGAATTACGGGATCGGACAGTCCGGTTTGTTGGAGTTGTTCGACCAAAGTCCCATTGTCGTCGGCCAAGACCAGGCGCGCGACCGATTCGAGAAGCACACGGTCTTCGCTGGAAACCTGCTCCAGGCGCCGGACGAAGACGCCACCCGGCTTCTCAATCATCTGGGCCTCGAGGCCGGAGGCGATCAGGCTGTAGATTTGGTCCTGCAAGGGCTGGCGATAGACGGAAATGTCTTCATTGAGAATCACCAGGTCGACCGCCAACCCTTTCGTCCGCCAATAGGAGTGAGCCTGGAGGAGTTGCCGGATAATCTCGATCTTGGCCGGATCGCTGATGCGGAGGAGGACAATCGGCGCGTCGCCGGAGATGCCATACCCCCAAAGTCCGTTCTGGCCGCGCCGATTATTCAGCAACAGACTCGAAGGGGCGCGCAAAGCGGGATTGGCGTAGATCAGGGCGCCCGCCATCCGCGCGTAGAGTTGGGCGTCCGCTTCGGAGGCGTTAAGGTGGCGCAGGGTGACCTGGCTATGGGTCCAGGCGAGATCCAGGGCCCGGTCGGTCATGCGAGGGTTATAATATTTCTCGACGAGCCCCAACGCCGCCTCCCGGCTCTCCGCCACGCCCATCACCAGATCGATGCAAGCGGTTCCGTGGGGCGCCAACGCGACTGTGAGCCGCAGTGAACTGATCGGATCGAGAACCGAACCCGTGGTATTGGAGAGCGATGATGGACTCTGCAATGCGGCCGGATTGGCGAGGGAGCGGCCTCGGCCAATGAACCTGCTGCGGTCGGTTTCGCACGAGACTTCGCCCAGTTCGCCCCCCTTGCCCACCATGAAATTCAAGAGCCAGGGCGGTTTTTCCCCTTCCGAGCGGGGACGCCGGGTGCAGAGCACGGCTGGGTGCGACCGTGAGAACTCGGTTTGCACGAACAGATTGCTGAACGCGGGATGGGAGGCGTCCGCCGCGGGAAGCGCCAGCACGATCTCGGCATAGCTGGTGAGCTCGATGACCCGCCGGGTATGCGAGTGATTGGTGAGCGTCAGGCGGCGCAACTCGACATCATCTTCCGGTGACACGCTGATCTCGGTATGGACTTCCAGACCGCCATGGAGTTGTCGAAACTCGGCCCGAGCTTGAGTGAAAATGGCCTCGTAACGTTCGGATGCGCGCAAGCAGGGCTGATGGGCGGCGGACCAGAACTCGCCGGTAGTCACATCACGCACATAGATAAAAGTGCCCCAGCAATCGCGCGTGGCATCCTCGCGCCAGCGGGTGAGGGCGAGCTCTCGCCACCGGCTGTAGCCGCCGCCCGCGCTGCTGACGACGACATGGTAGCGACCGTTGGACAGGAGGTGGACTGCCGGGGGCCCCGCATCGGGCTGAGTGACCAACCGCATGAGCCCTTCACCCTCGCCGGCGAATTTCCGCGACTTGACTAATTCGTACTCCTCGGAGAGGACCTTGGCCGTGGTGTTGGGCACCCGTTCCTGCAGGAGCAGGTCTGCCGCTCTGAGGCTGGGACAGGACATGAAGCGCCGCTGCATGGGGCAGTCCCCCAGCCGATGGTCCAAGGCCAGCAGACTCATGCCCTGATGGTGGGCCATGAACGAGCGGATGGTAACGCTGGACTGGCCGGGCGGCAGGCGCGACGGCGTATAGTCCACCGCCTCGTAAAATCCGTAAGGCCCCAGGCGTCCCTCGCGGGCCAGTCGTTCGAGGTTATCGCAGGCTTCGCGTGGGGCTACCATCAGGGCCAGCATGGTGGCATACGGCGCGACCACCAGGTCTTCGGCCAGGCCTCGTTTCAAACCCAACCCGGGTACGCCAAAGGCGCGGTACTGGTAATTCAGATGGGCATCGGTCCGGTTATATCCCGATTCGGAAACACCCCACGGAACGCCGCGCAATTGGCCATACTTTATCTGTTGCCGGACGGCCCCTTTGTGGGTTTGGCCCAACAACGTGCTCTCGTAATTGGGCATCACCAAGAGCGGCATCAGATACTCAAACATGGACCCGCTCCACGAGGCTAACACCGGGTCTCCCCTCAACGCGACCACGAGCCGGCCCATCGAGAACCAGTGATCCTGCGAGATTTGTCCCTGAGCGATGACCACGAAGCTGCCCAACCGCGCCTCGGAGGCCAGCAGATCATAGAAGCTCGCATCCAGACGGTTTTCGGTGACGTTGAAGCCGATGGCGAAGAGCTTTCGCGCCGTGTCGTATAGGAAACTGAAGTCCATCTCAGCGAGTTCGACGCCTTGCCGAGCCAGGGTTTCCAAGGCGACGATACGCTGGCTGGCATGACTGCTAGCCGCCATCACGGAGCCCAACCATTGGCGAAGGGATGCGTCCTGCTCTTGCTTTTGGGAGGACGCGGGTTCCGAGGCAAGGGATGTAAGCGCCGCCTGGATCGACGGGCAAAGCGTTTGATCCAAGGCGGACACCTGGCGCAAAGTGATCGTCTGATCAAGCGGGGCGAGTAAGCCTGAAAAGGCTCCTGTCGGGTGGGATGCCGACGCCAGCCAGGGAGCCAGGAAGAGCAACTCCTCCAACTGGTCACGACAGCCTCGGTCCAGAGCCTCGGTCCACCATTTCAATTCCTCGGCGGCCCCTGGGTCCAAAGCGGCGGTCAACATCGCCGCCCGACTGGCCGCTCGTTGGAGCAATGCAAATCCGGCGCTCAGGGTGGAGGGCGGCCGCGCCAATTCCGCCTCCAGGAGATCCCATTCAGGACTCGTGCCGGACCATTCGTGGAGAATGCCCGCCGTGTCGAGGAGACCCGCAAACGTCTGGGGGCCGAGGATGGGTTGAGTCTGGAGTTCCAACAGGCCCGGGGAGAGGGTCAGGAGGTGGCCGGCGAGGTTTCCGCTGTCCACGCTTGAAATATAGAGCGGCAGCAAGGGGTTGAGGCTTCGCGTGTCATACCAATTAAAGAAATGACCCCGGCGCCTCTCGAGGTGTTGCATGGTGGCGAGCGCCTCGCGCGTTCGGCGGATGAGTTGGCCCACCGTCAAATAACCGAAATCACAGGCCGCGAGGTTGGCTAGCAGCGCCAAACCCATATTCGTGGGCGACGTGCGTGAAGCCACGACCGGCACGGGCTCCTCCTGGAAGTTATCCGGGGGCAGCCAGTGTTCCTGGGCGGTGGTGAACGTTTCAAAAAAACGCCAGGTTTTGCGCGCGGTTTGCCGGAGGAAAGTTGTCTGGCTGGAAGTGAGTTCAGGCGTCGCCGAAAGCTCGATGGGCTGGCTAATCCGCCAGGCGATCCAGGGAGAGGCCAACCAGAGGCACAGGAGCGGCGCCGCCAAGGGCAACTGCGAGGGCTGCGCCAGGGCCAGGAAGCCCGCGCAGGCCAGGGCGAGGGCCGGCGCGATCCACATGGTCCCGACAAACTCCGCGAGGCGGTTGTGGGCGGTACGTTCGGCGTCGCCCGCGGTTTGCCATTCCAAGAGGTGTTTGCGCGTAAGCAGCAACCGCACGAGCGTGCGGCCGATGGCGTCGAGGCTGATAAAAGCATCGTACGGCAGGAACACGAACGTCAGCAGCGCCTGTCCAAGGTGGCGTCCAGCCGAGGCGGCCACGGCGCGGAGGTGAAGCGCGGGCGACATTTCCCGCGGCTTGCGGAAGCACTCCACGGTCGCAGCGAGCAAGGCTGGCAAAGAAATGATCGCGAGGACCAACAGCGGGCCTACGCCACCCAGCACGGGCAGCAGCACCCAGTTGCCCAGGAGCAGCATCAGCAGGGCGGCGGGCGCCAGGCTGCGCCGCAGATTGTCGAGGATCTTCCATTGCGACAAAGCCGAGAGCGGATTGGCGATGCGCCGGGCATCAGGTCCCGGGACGCGCGGCAGCAGCCACTGGGCAATCTGCCAATCCCCGCGAATCCATCGATGCCGTCGATGGGTGTCGGTGTTGTAACGGGAAGGAAACTCCTCGTAGAGCTCGACGTCGCTGATCAACGCCGACCGGGCATGGCAAGACTCGATTAAATCGTGGCTCAGAATGGTGTTCTCCGGGAAACGACCGGCGACGGCTTGTTCGAACGCGTCCACATCGTAGATCCCCTTGCCAATGAAGGAGCCTTCCTGGAAGAGGTCCTGATAAACATCCGAAACCGCGCGCGTGTAGGGGTCAATCCCGACGTCTCCGGCAAAGAGCTTCACGAACCAGGAGCGGGAGGCGCTGGGTAAACTGACGCCGACGCGCGGCTGCAGGATGCCATAGCCTTCCGTAACCACCCCGCTTATAGGATCGAACCGCGGCCGGTTGAGCGGATGCGCCAGGGTTCCCGCAAGCTGTCGGGCCGTATCGCGAGGGAGTTGCGTGTCGGTGTCGAGGGTGATCGCGAATTGGATCGACGGTAGCAGGGAGGTGTCGCCGACGACCTCGGAAAAGCACTCCCTGGACCGGCCGCGAAGCAGGGCGTTGAACTCCGTGAGCTTGCCGCGTTTGCGCTCGTAGCCCATCCACCGAGCCTCGATCTTATTCCATCGGCGCGGCCGGTGGAAGAGGAAGAAGATGCAGGGCCGGTCGGACTGGTATTTGGCGTTGAGGCCTTCGATGCCCGCGCGCGCGAGGCTGACCAGCTCTTTGTCTTCGGGCCGGGTTTCCTGGGCTGCGTCCGGGAGATCGGTCAGCAGCGCCAAATACACGCGCTTATCCCGGTTGCCCAGGTAGTGAATCTCCACGGTCTCAATCAAACCGGCGACGGCTTCGGGACTGCTCAACAAGGTGGGCACTACCACCATCGTGCCGCATTCCTTCGCGATCCCCTCAGAAAAGTCCATGCGTGGCAGCAGGCAGGGCTTGAACAAGAAGGTGGAAAGCCAGTTCATCAACGCGACCGCCAATTGGCTGGCGCAAAGGAGGAAAACGAGCGTGAAGAGCGCCAACTGCCAACCCGGCATGCCGATCCTCTGGGCCTGCTGGACCAACCCGAGGGTTCCCAGAGCCGTAAGGGAGAAAACTCCGCCCCCATAAAAGGCCAGCGGAAAGCGGTGGATGCGCCGTTCGACGACGGTTTGCCAGGGCCGGCGTATTCCCGCGGCCGCTTCCAGCGCGGGCAGACCCTTATCGATTAGGTAATATCCCACATGAGCGGTCCGGTCTTCCACCCCCTTTTCCCGAGCGCTGGCCTCGGCCATTTGAACCGCCTTTCGAGCGACGTCGGACTCCCCGCAGCGGCTATAGCGTGAAATCGCCTCGACCGAGTGGCGATAGCGATCCCGGGTGAAGAAGTCCATCTTCCCGTAAACGTCGGCGGGGTCGAGGAGCAGCGTCTGCTCCACCGGACTCATGGCTTCGACGAAGTTGCGCCAATCCAAAGCGCCAAGGAAGCGCAGGCTGTTGATGGTATGACTAACGGAGACCTGATCGGCAGCCTGGTTCTGGCTCTCGAGTTGGACCAGTTGTTCGATGAACAGCCCTTGCTCGGTGAGTCGCTGCTCCAGCCACGATCGGGCCAGGTGCATGACCGGGCTTTGGCGTGACAGACGTTGCGAGAACTCAGCGACAAAGGCGCTGGATAAGGGCAGGGCAGACTGCGCCATGTCCGCCACCACCACGACGAGATGGGAGAGGTTCTTCTCCGCCATCTCCTGCAAGCGTTCGACCCACAGGTCCGCCAGATCGCGGTCGTGGCGGGCGACAATCAGGCGGTTGGTGACGCGGCGCAGGTTTTCAATCAAAGCCAATCGGAGCATGATCGGGATGGCCCAGAGTTCGCCGAGTTTTAAGGCGGACACGGTTTGGTAGGCCGCGACGAAGGCCCGGAGTGGTTCGGCATCGAGTTGCGCGTCCACATGGGAGATTAATTCGAGCACGAGGTCATAGACGCGGGGAAGCCCGGCCGAAGGACCCGACACCAGGCGGGGAAGCTCACGACTGTAGCCTCGAGGCAGATGCCGTCGGGCCAACTGGATCTGCTCCTCGATCAAATAGAAATTGTCGAGCAACCACTCGGCCGCGTGGGTGACGGGCCGGGTTTGATCCACGGATTGAGTCGCCCGGTTATAGGCGCACAGGATCTGTTCATTCTCGTCGAGCCGCGCCAGCAATCGGTTGGAACCCCGGCGCATGACGACGGGGTGGTTTTCGGCAAGGGCTTTGGCATGAAGAATCAGTTGCCCGAGACTAAATACCTCGCCGCGCAACGGCGCTTCATTTGAGACCGTACGGACTTGCGCATACTCAGTGACTCGGCTGAGTAGGGCTTCCAGGCCGATCCCTTTCCCGGATGCGGGGTTCACATTCTTGTCAACTCTCCACCACGCGCGCTAAGCTGAACAGGGCGCGAAGCGGCCATGATCCGCAGGCGGCGACCTTCATGCGGGTTGGGGCGGGATTCGCGAGATTGCGCGTAAGAACCTCATGACAGTGTGGACACTCATGGGCATAGAGGAAATTGCCAAGCTTAACCTTACAATGAGGACATCTTGCCGTAAACATACGGCCCTTAGAAAGCAGGTAAAATGCCGTTTGCGGGCCGTACATTGCAACTCATTGCAGATCAACGATCTTCCCCGTTGGATCGGTCGCTACTCCCCGCCATTCAGAGGATGAGATCGTGCAAATTGCTCCATCCCGATCGAGTCCGTCATGCAATTTGCACGGGCGGCGCCACCCGAAGGGAACCCGGTCGAACTTCCAGCCGTGTTGCTAACAGAAAATCGCCATGGGAGGGTCGTGAGTTAGGCTTGTCGAACCGCCGGCTGTGTTGCCCTTGCGCCATGCATCAAATCGCGCAAGACGTCGCCGCGCGCTCAAGCTCGCTAATCCGCGCGCCTCGGCAGATTAGCGTTGGGTCCCGCGACGGTCCCATCCGCGCTGGGGTCCTTGCGGAATGCACGACGTCGCAGCAGCCATCGTGCAGTGTGCAATTAATTTGTGTTCCGCAGGCTTCAGGAAAGGTGGCGCATGGATCTCATAAGTGGCGTGAATTGAAACGGTTAAGGCCTCGCTCGTAAGCTTGGCCCTGAATTAGCTGGAGAGAGGTCGAGAACCTCGCATGCAGCGGGACCAGCCGACCGAACGTAAAGCAACAGAGGCCCTCGAGAAGACCCAGGCGGGTCGTGGCGAAGTCAGATCGTCAGCCACGGCCTCGGCCTGACGTCAGCAGGTTCGAAGATCGAAACGCAAAGACAGAAAGCACGTTTATGCCAACCAAATCCAAAACAACCAAGGGTTTAACCAAAGGACTATAAAATGCCCATCACATTCGAAGATGAAAATGAGGGGAAGGTGCTAACCATCCAAGTGAGCGGAAAACTCACAAAGGCGGATTACGTGTACTTCGCGCCCGAGTTTGATCGGCTCGTCGAACTCAACGGAAAACTACGGGTGCTGTTCGATCTGACTGGATTCCGCGGTTGGGAGGCCGGCGCGCTGTGGGAGGACATCAAGTTCGACTTTAAACACTTCGCCGACATCGAACGGTTGGCGTTGATCGGAGAAAAGAAATGGCAGCAGGGCATGGCGGCAGTATGCAAGCCCTTCACCAAGGCGACGATCCGATACTTCCATCACGCCGCCGTCGCTGATGCCCGGAAGTGGCTCGACGAAGCCTAATGACCCAACAGACAAAAACTACGAATGAACACTTGTTACGACCACTATCAAATGAAAGCGCGTAAAGACGAAAACGTGCGCGCCACATCGGGCGCGGTCGCCTCAGCGTCTGGCAACGTCGGGGACAAACGGTTAGACAAACCCATGCCGCCGGTCCACTTGCTTTCGTTGCTTCGAGGATTTCGCAAATTGAGGAGGAGTGTTTTCCAATGAACTCGCAAGCGCTTATCGACACCGCAAGGATGCTGGTCGCCGGCGACAAGGGGTTGCTGGCGATGGATGAAAGCAATCCGACGTGCAACCGACGATTTGCACGCTTGGGAATTCCCGAAACCGAGGACGCCCGCCGCGCCTATCGGGAGTTAATGGTGACTGCGCCCGGTCTTGGCGAGAGCATCAGCGGCGTGATCCTCTACGACGAGACCCTCCGGCAGCGGACGAAGGACGGCATTCCCTTTGTTAAGACCATCACCGATTGCGGAATTATCCCCGGCATAAAAGTGGACACCGGGGCCAAGGACCTGGCGGGCCATCCCGGAGAGAGGGTAACCGAAGGCCTGGATGGACTGCGGGCCCGCTTGAGTGAATATGCCCAGATGGGCGCACGCTTCGCCAAGTGGCGCGCGGTCATTGCGGTGGACGAAAGCAAGCCAAGCCGCGGCTGTCTTGAGGCTAACGCCCAGGCGTTGGCCCGTTATGCCGCGCTGTGTCAGGAAGCCGGACTGGTCCCCGTCGTGGAACCGGAGGTCCTCATGGATGGAGGGCATTCGCTGGAGCGGTGTTGGGAAGTGACGGAGGAAGTCCTGCGAACGGTATTCTGTCACCTCTACACCCAACGGGTGATGCTGGAAGGCATCATTCTGAAACCCAACATGGTGCTTCCCGGGTTGACCTGTTCTCCGCGGAAGGAAGTGTCCGAAGTAGGCGTTGGGGAGCAGCAGTACCAGGTGAGGTTGATGGACCGCCAGCCAAACGAAGCGCAGGCGGTGGACGAGGTGGCCGATGCCACCGTGAACTGTCTTCTGCGAACCGCCCCCGCGGCTTTACCGGGGGTTGCATTCCTGTCGGGCGGGCAATCCTGCGAACTGGCCTCGGCGCGTTTGAATGCGATGAATGGACGGTTTAAGTCTCGACTACCTTGGGCGCTGGCGTTTTCATTTGCGCGAGCCATTCAACAACCGGCCCTGGAGATTTGGCGAGGCGAAGAGGCCAACGTGAAAGCGGCGCAACAAGCCCTGCTTCATCGCGCCGGGTGTAACCGCGCCGCCCGCCGTGGCGAATACACCGCCGCGATGGAAATGGGCGCAATCAAACCCCAACTCAGGAGCGCCAACTCAATATGAAAACTCCGGTCGAATACACCATCGTCGCAGTACCTTTCCATGCCGATGCCGCAACCCATGACGAACTGGCTCGAAAAGTGAACGAGAAACTGGCATGCGGGTACGAGCTTTATGGGCGACCGTTCCTCAGCGAGGAGATGATGTACCAGACGATGACGAAACCGATTCCGTCAGACTAAATACTTTGCCATCATGAGACACGATAGATCCTTAGAAGACCAAGACAGAGCGCCTTCCGATGTGTTCCGGCCATCCGGATCTGGGGACTCCAATGAAAGCGGGATTGATTTTACGCCTTCAGCGGACGATGTGCTCGGAAGGGGGTGCTTCAGCTATGCGCGATGAGCTCGGGATCGACCAGGCGGCCCTGTCGCGTCCGATGCAAGCGGCATGGATCTCCGCCGCGAGCTTTGCGTTTTTCGCCGTAATTCGCATTGCGGGTCTTTTCGTCGCGCCAGCATCGCTGCGTATTCCAGTGATAGCGGCGCTCTGTCTGGGCAGTCTCGTGGCGCTCGGCGCCCTGGGTGGGTACCTCGGCGGCGCGCCGATGGGCCGAGCTTGGTTGCGAGTTACAGTCGGCGGCGCCTTGGCTATGGGCGTGACCGCCTTGATCGGTCGCATTCTCGGGGTTTCCGTGGGGTGAAGGGCAATGAATGTCCGGACATGGTGCAAGCCTTGAAACCGTCCGCAAGCCACGAGGTGGACGAAGCCGTGGTCTTGAGGGAGTTTGAACTGAAGTTCCCGCGCGAACGGGTGACGAGGCTCGTTCGAGCGGTCCTGGCCTGAGCGCGCTATGGCGCATTGTTCAAATGTAGCAGTGTCCGCCGAGTCTTCCAGGGGCCCCAGCCTAATGCATAGTGCATAGTCTTATAAACCGATTCGTGGCATTTTGCATGATTAGGAACCGGTCTCGAATCTGGGACGTCCATAACCCATTGAATAGCAGGGTGATGACCGAATGTGAGGGCGCGGCATGCCTTTAGCTGGGTGGAGGAATGACAGGACATTTACTTTCATTGGTCGGAGATCATCGATGAAGAAACCAATATTCATAGGAGCAGCGGCGATTATCGTCGTCGCCCTGCTTTACGGGATCGTGACCTACAACACTATCGTTCGCCAGGAGCAGGGCATCGCGGCGTCCTGGGCTCAGGTGCAGAATGTCTTCCAGCGCAGGGCAGACCTCGTGCCAAACCTGGTGGCCACAGTGTCAGGGGCGGCGACGTTCGAGAAGTCGACCATGGTTGCCGTCACCGAGGCGCGCGCCTCCGTAGGGAAGGTCCAGCTCAGTGCCAACCAGATGCCCAACGTGGAGCAAATGCAGTCGTTCCAGAAAGCCCAGGATGGGCTCTCTTCCGCCTTGTCCCGACTGCTGGTCGTTTCGGAGAATTACCCTCAGTTGAAGGCTACGGAAGGGTTCCGCGATCTTCAAGTTCAGCTCGAAGGGACCGAGAACCGTATCGCCGTGGAGCGGGCCAAGTTCAACAACGAGACTCAAGCCTACAACGCCCACATTCGCTACCTGTTCGCCGGCATCATCGCCAGGATTGGCGGATTCCAGCCCAAGCCCTACTTCCAGGCCGCACCGGAAAGTCAGGCGGCGCCGAAGGTTCAGTTTTGAGCGCGCAAGAGGCAAAGCCATGAACTTGATTCACACGCGAAAATCACTGGTTGTCGCGGTTGCTATCGCGTGGGCTGCATGCGTGGGCGCCGAGACCATACCAGGCAAACCCGACCGGTACTTCAACGACTACGCGGGCGTGGTCGATCCGAAGGTGGCGGCAGGCCTGAACGAGGAAATGGCCCAGTTCGAGCGCTCGAACAACTGCCAAATTGTAGCCGCCATCTACAATCGGATGGATAGCGGTTCTGACATCGCCGATTACGCGCAACGGATTGCCGAAAGTTGGGGAGTTGGACAGAAGGGGAAGAACAACGGCCTGGTCATCTTCGTCTTTATCCAGGATCGCAAGTCATATATTTCCGTCGGCTACGGGCTGGAGGGGAAGATACCCGACATAACCGCCAAGCGGCTCATTGAGCGGGAAATGACACCCCTGTTCAAGCAGGGGAAATTCACGCAGGGCATGAGCCAGACGGTGCGAGCGATCATGCTGGCAGCCCGGGGCGAGTACAAAGGAGTTGGCAGCACTCAGGGCGAAAGCGGCGCCAAAGTCGCGGTCCTTTTCGGCGTGGTGGTTTTCATCGTGATGGTCATGGGGATCTTGCGATTCCTGACGTCGGGGTCAAATGGGTTCGGCCGAGCCTGCGGCTATGCCGCCGTGGGAGGCTGGCTTTCGAGCCCCAGCTCCGGTTCGCGGTCGAGTGGGTCCGGCTTCTCTGGAGGCGGCGGATCCTTCGGCGGGGGGGGAGCAGGCGGAAGTTGGTGAAGTCGAATAAACTCGAAAGACATGAAGCACAAGCATTTTATCGTCGAGGTTAATGCGTCAGAGGTGGTGGAGCGTATACGGATGGCAGAGGCGAACACCTCGGGTGAGATCCGCGTATTCATCAGCCGGAAGGAGGCGTCGGACCCGGTGGCAGTGGCGCAGGCGAAGTTCGAACAGCTAGGCATGCGCAGGACCCGACATCACAATGGAGTGCTTATATTTGTCGCGCCGCGCTCCAATACGTTTGCCATCGTGGGGGACGTCGCCTTGCATGAAATCTGCGGGCAGGGATTCTGGGAGGAGGCGCGCAACCAGATGCAAGGTCATTACAAGGCCGGTCGCTACACGGAGGGCCTGGTCAGGGCGATCGATCGCGCCGGGGAGTTGCTGGCGAAATACTTTCCGCGCGGGAAGGACAATCCCAACGAGCTCCCCGACGAAACCGCAACGGACTAGCTTCTCACATGAGTGATCTTGTAACACTCCATTTTGAAGGGCTCGATCTACGGTTGAGCGCGGTGATGCCTGAGTTCATGACCGACGAGATCACCCTGCGGGGCCTGGTATTGCCCATCGGCGGGTTGAAGGAAAAAGCCCTGGCCGCCCAGCGCGCCGGCTTGAAGACCATCATCATTCCTAAACTAAACGAAAATGACCTGGACGATGTGCCCGCCGAAGTGAAAGAGAAAATGGTCATTGGCCTGGTGAAAACCGTGGACGAGTTGCTCCGCGCCGCGCTGGAAGGATGGCCGCGCGAATCCGGCAGCCATTCTCCCCAGGCGCGCGGCGCGCGCCCACCGCGAACGAGGACATTGCTAAAACCACAGACCTGAGCGGCGCGCTGGCGCGCTGGCGCTCAGGAGGCAGTTCAGAATGGTCTTGAGCGCCGCGACCGCGGGTATTGATTCCACGAGCAAAAAACAACCTGTTGTAACAACCGAAAGGTAATTCGATGAAAGAAGAAATTAAGAAACTACAAGATACCGTTGATAAACTGGAAAAGCGCGTCCTTGAGCTTGAACAGGCGAGCAGGTCTTGCCAGGTAACAAAAGAAGCAACCGCGATCAACAAGGCGATCAGCGCAAATGAAGCGACCATTCGTAAACTTGAAAACGATTAATAGCGTCATCACGTAGCGGCGCGCGTACTTGGGGAGCTTTTGGGGGCTCCTCAGTGCATTAAAACGAGGGGGGCGAGCTTCCTATTTCATAGCTCGCGCTCCCCTGCGGTCGGAGGTTCGTTTGATGCCCAAGCGGACAGAAGCCCCGGGCGATTGAGCGCATCCGCGAGTTCTATCCGGCGCCGGAGCAAGCCAACGCCAGCGCGCTACTGGCTTGGAACCTGAACGCGATCCTCCACCTTTGCCGGGAGAAGATCAGATTCAGTCCGGCGCGCGGCTCGCGGGAGTACTCGCTGGGGCCGTCGCGGACTGTTTCCGCGGTTTAAGTATGTTTCGGATTGCGCAATAGCGTGGCCAACCCGACCACCGACGCAACGATGCCCCCAATAAGCATCCAGACGGCTTTATCCGTCGGCGATCCGGTAAAGAATCGCGATACGTCGGAATTGAAGGAGTTGGTGGCATTGATGCCGATGACGATGAAGGCGATGCCGCCGATGACAAGCGCCAGGGAAATGACTTTATTCATAAGGATGTTTGAAAGATCGCGCGGTTGACGATCGCAGGATCTGGGTTCTCGGCGTCTTAGGTTTGGCGGCGTCCAGTAATGAAATTGAGCAATACCATGACGAGGGCAATAACCAGCAGGACATGGATCAACCCTCCCATAGTATAACTGGTTACGAGACCGAGCAGCCATAGAATGATCATGACTACCGCAATTGTGTATAACATATATTTTATCTTTCGTTTGTTTATCTTCTTTTGCTGTTTTTGTAAGAGCGTTGGCCGAGACCATGTCTGGCTCAGCCAAGCACCGCAGATCGGTCTATCGGCTGCTTGCCGCCTCGACAGCAACGGTCATATTGTTGACCACGCTCGTCACACCTTCGATGTCGGTGATCAGCTTGGAGACAAGGCTTCTTTCGGCGTCATTCTTGGCGACGCCGCTTACCGTGACCACGCCGTCGGTCGTCTCAATCTTGGTCTTCAGGGCGCTGGTCGAGTGGTGCGAGTGTAACACCGCCTTGACCTGGGCGGTGATAGAGGCGTCGTCAATCTTCTCACCTAAGGATTCATCGGGCTTGGCCGGGATGTTGGCTACCGTCATACCGTTCTTGACCTCTTTGACGCCCTCGACATCCTTGGCGTACTCGGTGGTCAACTCCTTTTGGGCCATGCTGGAGGCCTCGCCACTCAAAGAGACGATGCCGTCCCGGACGTTTACATCCGTCTTGGTGGCTCTCACGTTACGATGGAACAGCAGCGCGGTTTTCACTTTCAAGCCGATCCAAGTGTCCGAGTGCTCGACAGGTTTGTCGCCTTTGACGGTCAGTTGATTGTCCACGCTTTTCACGCCGGGGAGACCGTCCACGGTATCCCGCGCCAGCCCAATGTGCGATTCTTCAGCGACAGTTCCGGTTAAGGTGACGACTCCGTTTTTGGACTCGGTTTTGATCGCGTCGTTCCTAAGGTACGTTTTGAAAACGTAAGACTTCTTGGCGGAGGATTCGATGCGGTCGTCCGTCTCGGAGGCCCGCAAAGAGGAGCCCGCGATGAGGAGCACGCTAGCCGCGACCAGGATGAGCGTGTCGCGCGTGTTTACAGATGGTTTGGTCATAATCTTTGTTTTGTCTTGTGTTTTGTTCATAAAATGCGTTTCTACGTTTCAGGGTGCGATTTTGTCGCTCACCCATTGGCGAGCGTCCTGAAATCCTTGCTTGGACGCTTCGTAAGCCTTCTTGAAGCCGCCCTTCACGCTATCCCAGGTGGATTCGGTGGCGTTTTTGGCCTCGTCAAGCTGTTGGTTCAGCCGGGCCGATTGATCGCGCAAGGCTTGGAGCTTGGGTTTCGCTTCGGCCTTGAGCGTATCCGCGCCTTTATCGATCCTGGCGGCGAGTTCGTCCAAATCCCGGTCAAGCGCGGCTAGTTGACCGCGCATTTTATCGACGAATTCTGTCTTCTGGGCGTAAGTGTAGTCCTTCATGTCTTGCACGGCCTCTTTGGTCTCCGCGCGGACCTTGTCGAGCTGTTTGCCCGTGGCCTCGCGATTCTCGGTGGCGGTTTTGTCCGACGGTTCACAGCCTGCGGCGAAAACTGAGGCGGCGAGGAGGGTAAAGAATAATTGTTTCTGTTTCATAATCGTAATCGTCTTATTGTGGAATAATGCGGGCCGCGAGCGGACCTAAGCCACGACCGCGCGCTCGGGCGCGCCGGCGCGCGCCGACTGATGGTGGTTTGCAACCTCGGGTTGGGTGCGGTTAATGATGTCGCGAGCGCGGATCGTTTCGTCCTGGGTACCGTGGACGATGAGCACAAATTTCCCGGTCTTTATCGCGGTTTCGTATTGGAGGATGCTATCCTTCGGGATGCCCAGGCTGTAGAGGCCGGCGCCGAGCGCGCTCAAGCCGCCGATGACGACGGCGCTTTCAAGGGCGCCCACGACCAAAGTGACGAGCGGTCCCGCCACCAACAGCGGCCCGATGCCCGGGATCCAAAAAAAAGCGGAACCGAAAAGCAACGCCCAGACACCGCCCCAGAAGGCGCCTTGCTTGCCCCAGTATTTCATCCGGTCGCCGGTGGTGTAATACCCGACCACGTGTTCGTCCGTGTGGTAGTCGCGTCCGACAATGGACAATTTCTCCATGTCGAGACCGGAGCGTTGGAGTTCTTTGACGGCGTCTTCGGCCTCCGCGTGCGACTTGTAGATAGCCACGATTGCGTTGTTGGGAGTGATAGTGCTCATCGTATGTGCCTTTTCGATATTCAATGTGTTTTGACTTTTTCAAGAGCGCTCAGAGTTCCGTTCCGCAGGATCTCATTCATGCCTCTGCCATACCTTAAGCGGGTTGCGTGCCACGCGTCTCCCCGCATGACGGGTGGTTCAAAATGCGCTCCGACGCGCAGGATGCGGAGCGGACGCAAACTACTCCCCGGCAACAGCTACCCTCGAAGACCGCGGGGCCAGAGGGGCCTGAAACCATCCGCTCGGGATGTTACGGAGAACGCGCGCAGACCTTTCCATGGTTTTGCAAAGTGCATCATCCGCATCTGGTATTCGTGCAACGCGCACTGCTCGCAGCGCCTCGCCGACACACCGCCAAACCTCCCCATACCAACACCCTGCCAACCTCAAGATGCGCGAGGCGCGGGCGCTCTCGTGGAACGCAACCAAGGCTCTCGCCTCGCGCCAGGGAGTTGCAATGCGCAAGGTGTTACGGCGGTGGCCTTGCATATTGCAATGGCTTTACTCCTTTCGGCGGCCGCCAGGCGCGACACGGAGGCGGGTTAATCTGCATAGAGGCAATGAGTTAGAGCCCTGGGAATCCGGTTGGCCCTTTATTAGCTGGAGCACAACGGAAGTCCAGTTGCGTCAGCGTCATGATAACAAATCAGCAGCGATTGACCAAGGCCATGGCAGAGAAGTCCCGACCGGGGTTTCCTATCCTGGCGCATATTTAGGAAACAAAGCAAACAGCAATAGAAAGACTCAAACAAATGAATAATCCAATAGAATCCAGAGACAATGATATGAGTACGCTCGCCGAAGACGCGCGCGCCTTAATGAGCGCCACCGCGGATGTGGCCGGCGAGAAAGTCAATGACGCCCGCAAACGCCTGGCCGCCGCGTTGGAACGGGGAAAGGAAATCTGCGATTGCGTTCGTGAGAAGGCGGTCGAAAGCGCCAAGGCCGCCGATGAGGTCGTGCATGAGCATCCTTATCAAGCGATCGCCATCGCCCTCGGGCTGGGCGCGCTCTTCGGTTACGTGGTCACGCGCCGATACGGTCGCAAAGCGGACTGAGGCGGCCATGGAAGCGCCTGCCAACAATACAAGGCCGCTGGGCGAGACGTCAGCGGTTTTGGTCGAGGCGGCGACCACGGTCCCCGGTAACGAACCACCGTGCGAGGGACCGGGCGCCGCCGCCTCAACGAAAGCGACGCCCGTCCAAATCGTCTTGATTGTGCTCGGAACGATTGCCTTTCTCTACTTTGCGCGTCCGGTGCTCTCATCAGCCAGCGAACTACTCACGAACTGAGCCGGATGACCTTTGCGTCATGAACTCGAAAAGGATCAGCACCCAGCGCCGGGCGGTTCGCCAGCGAGTGGGCGTTCGCCGCGCCGAGTTGATGCCATCGCGCCCGACTCGCAACCCGGATGCGTCGCCATGCTCTCGAATATGACTGGCTTGCGGTCTGCGGCGCTTCCAAGCCGGCTAAGCCGAGGGACTCGCCGAGCCTGGGCGGTGCTTTGTCTGGCCGTCAAAACGTTCGTTCGAATTGACGGTGGACAGTGGGCGGGAGCGTTCGCGTTCAATGTGTGCTTCTCGGTGGTTCCTTTGCTCGTTTTCGTTGTCACGGTAGCGTCGCTCATGGTTGACCGGGACAGGGCGGGGAACGAGGTCATCGCATGCATGGAGACCTACGCGCCGATCAGTGGCGAGGTGCATCATCGGATCTTTGACGCGATCACGGGGGTGATTCGGGCTCGGAAGGAGGCGGGAAGCGTGGCGTTTGTCATTCTGGTCTGGGGCGCCCTCCAGTGCTTCACCACGCTCATTTGCGCGTCGAACCGCGCCTGGGGCGCTGGGGCGTACAACTGGTGGCGGCTGCCGCTGAAAAGCCTGGCATTGCTCGGGATCACGACCGGCGCCGTCTTCCTGGGAATGGCGGCGTCCGTGCTGATGAGAATGGGGAGGAGTTGGCCGTTTCCAGGGCCTGATGTCCGTTCCGCGGCGCAGAGCGTGGGAAGCCTATTGGTTCCATTGGGCGTGGTTTTCCTTGGTCTGAGCCTGTTTTATCGGCTGGCTCCGCGGCGGCCCACGCGGTTCGCCGAAGTCTGGGTCGGGGCCCTATGCGCCACGGCGCTCTTGCGCGCGAGCGAGAGTCTTTTTGTAATCTACTTGAAGGACTTCGCCACGTTAAACGCGGTGTATGGGACGTTTGGCGGGTTCATGGCGCTGCTCTTATGGATGTATTTTTCAGGGTGCATTTTTATTTTTGGGGTCTGCCTCTGCGCGGGCCAGGCGGAAGCGCTCAGGCAGTCGGGATAGCGCGGGTTGCTCGGATCGAAAGGCTCTCCTTACTGTCAGCGCGTTGGTTTTACCGCATCCCAGCCGAAGGAACGGTCCTTCGGCTGGGACGGGCTTCCCACTCTTGGCAAAGATCATCTTTGATTTCCGGAGCTCGTTGGCAGGCCTGCCTGGCGCCACGCGGTCCAGCCATTAGACAGGACCTGGAAGTTGGTGTAGCCCTGCTGGCGCAAATTCTCCGCCAAATGATGGCTGAGATCGCATTCCATGCCGTCGCAATAGAGGACCATCGGCGACTCCGGCGTCAGCATCGGCGCGATTTCTCCAAAGTGTTGCGCGAACGACTGCGCGGGCAGATTCAGCGCGTTCGCGATATGGCCGGCGGCATAGTCCTCCGGCTCGCGGCCGTCCACGAAGAGCGCGAGACCGAGGCGCCAGAGATTGCTTGCCTGGTCAAGCGGGATGAACGCCTCTGTTTTGGCTGCCGGCTTGGGCGCGGCAACGAGCGGGAGCGCGCGGGGCGAGATCCGATTGCCCGCCAGTCCCGCCGCCATGCCGAGCAAAACGATGCTCAGCAAGGGCGGCAGCATTGCTTTCGGCCAGAGTTTCACGGCTTGAACACATTGACGATGACCGGCACCTCGATCTTGGGCTGTTCGGGCACGGAGGTCTCAAAAGACACGTTGCCGCTCACAGTGCTCCCCGGGACCTCATCCAGCCGGGCGACCAGTTCATAGACCTTGCCGGGCTCCTTCGGCACCAGTTCGACTTTGATACCCTTGAGCGTGCTTTGGGGGTTCTTCAAGGCGATCGGTTTGCCATCGGCCGAACGAATCGTTACGAGCCGGGTCGCCTGCGCCTCCGGTCGCTCGGTGGCGCTCTGGGCGGCGTCAGTGATGCTCCAATACAAGGCTTCGGGACTCAGGGATACCTCGCCCATGACCTGGCCGTAGAGGTAGATGTGGGAAACCGGGGCATTGGTCTGATCGGCGGTATAGACATGGACCATTTCGTTGAAGCGCCGAGGCGGTCCGTCCCGTTGAAGGGCAACGCGAATGCGCGCGGTGGTGTCCTCCGCCTTGGCGCCGGGCTCCATCGTCGCGGTGATCCAAGGCTTGGAGGCCTCCAGCTTGGTGATTTGCAGCGGCTTTCCGTCCGTGCGGGTAATGGTGGTGAATTGGTTGGTATCATTCACGCCGAAGGCCAGGCTGACTGGGAGCGTCATCGGATTGATGTCGTAGAGGGGCGTGTAGTCCACCTTGATGGTAAGCGACACTTCGGGATTCCGCGGATCGTTTGATTTCACCGCGATGTGCTTCTCCATGTTGGCGCGGTAGAGGCCGAGATTCAGAATGAAGGACAGCTCCCCGGTTGCGCCCGAGGGGAGAGTGTCCGGCTTCAACGCGGCGACGGTGCAACCGCAGGATGGTTTAGGCGGCTCGACTTTGAGGATGCCGGCGCCGGCATTCTTAAAACTGAAGACGCCGGAAACATTAGCCACCTGGGAAGTCTTGCCAAAGTCATAGACTGTCTGGCTGAACTGGATTTTGGGGGCGCCTTCCGCTGGAGCGTCGGCGCCCATTGCGCCTAAGGCCCCCGCGCAGTATGCCGCCGCCAACAGTTTGCTCGTTGCTTTCATAAAATGTGATCTGGTTTTTGGGCGAAACCCAGCCAAAGGCGCTTTCCTTTGGCTGGGACGATCGCCCCGAGAATTCGGGTGTATTATGGCAGGTACCGGATCCGATAGAATCGCGTCGGTTGTTGGGGCGCGACCTGATTCGTGATCGTCAGAGTTCCACCGGTTCCGACGATCGTCTGCAGGTCGGTCCAAGCCGGCTCAGTCAAGGCGTTCTTATACTGCACGGTGTAAGATCTTCCTTGAGCCGTAGGGAAGGACAAACCGAGGACCGCGCGGTTCCCATTAATCAATTTGACTTCGGCGGCCGGCCCGATCTGGATTTGACAGGTTGTGCTGACGGTGTTGGTGACGGCATCACCGCAGAGGCTCTCGCCGGTTGCGGTCGAGGTGCTGGTGGAGGTCGCGGCGCGCGGCGCCAAATAGCTGCCGGTGAAACTGAGGACGGCGCCCGGCGCCAGCGCGGCGGCCGCGAACACGGGCGTGGCGCCGCTCCGATCATTGACCACCACGACGTTGGTGAGGGTGATGTTGCCGGCGTTACTGACGGTGCCGCTGTAAGCGAGCAAGGCGCCGGGAACCACCGGAATGGGGGGACAGTCTTGGGTGAGGGCGATCTGCGGCGTTGTGGCGACGGGGCAAGCGGCCGCGTTGGTTACCCAGGCGCCCTTGCAAGTTTCCTGGCCGGTGGCGGTGATGGTGACGGCGCACAGATTGGAACCGACGGTCAAGCTACCCGTGTATTCCTCCGCCTGGCCCGGGGCCAGGTCAAGCGGCCCCAGCCAAGTCAGGGTCCGGCCCGCCTGGCTGCTGGAGACCACGACATTCGTCAGAATGGCGTCCCCGGTGTTGGTGACCAAGCCGCTAAACATGTACCAGCTTCCCATCGGGAGCGGATTGGGCGGGCAGTCCTGCAGCAGGGCGATGCCCGGGGTGTAGAGCATCGGGCAAACCGCCGTGGCGGTGGCGGCGACGTTGCTGCCCGAGCACCGATCCTGGCCGGTCGCGGTCAGAGTGTGGATCATCTCGCAACAAACCGGGGGAGCGGTGTAACTGCCCGTGAAGTTGAAGAACGCCCCCGGCGCCAGGGTAATGGGGCCGACTACCGGCGTGTTGTTCGTGGGTTGGTCGTTGACGACGAAGACATTGACCAACGTGACATTCCCCAGATTGCTGACCGTGCCAGAGAAGACGAGCGCGCCGCTATGCGCGGTGGGCAGGGACGGACAGTGATTGCTGAGCGCGATGAGCGGGGTATGCCCGATCGGGCAAATCGACGTCACACTGCTGACGACCGGGGTGTAGCCGCAAACATCCAAACCAGTCGCGGTGACGGTGTCGCTTCCGCAGAAATCAACGGGAACCATGTAAGCGGCGGTATAGGGGCTGGATTCACCAGGCGCCAGCGTGATCGGCCCCAGCAGGAGGGAATTAGCGGTCGGCTGATTGTTCACTACGGTTACATTGAACAACGTGATGTTGCCGGTGTTGCTGACGATCCCGCTAAAGGTCAGGAGGTCTCCCGGTTTCGGGAGCCCGGGGCCGCATACTTTGGTCACGACAATTCCGGGCGAGGTGGACACCGCGCAAGTGCCCGAGTCGGTATCGGTGACCGTGACTCCATCGCAAGCTTGTCCCGTAGCCTCGACGGTGCTCCAAGCGACGCAGCAGTTTGCGGGTACGACGTAGCTACCCGTGAAGTTGGTCATGGCCCCAGGCGCCAGGGAGGGCAGGGTGAGCACGACGACATTGTGGACGGGCCAATTGTTGACTACGACGACGTTGGACAAGGTAATGTTGCCGGCATTGCTTACCGTGCCGCTGTAAGTCAGGATCCCGCCTTGGACCACCGGCGTGGGGGGGCAGGCTTGCGTCACCACGATGGCCGGCGTCGTGAGGATGTGGCAGGTTACGCTCGCGGTGTTGGTGACGGAAACCCCACAGAGGCTCTCGGCGGTTCCGAGCAACGCGCTCGTGGTGTAGCAATTGGTCGGCGCCAGGTAGCTGCCGGTGAAATTAGTGACGGCGCCGGGCGCCAGCATAGGGGTCGTGAAGACCGGCGTCGCTCCGCTCATATAATTGAGGACCACCACATTGGTGAGCGTGATGTCGCCCGAATTTCGCACCGTGCCGCTGTAAGTCAGCAAGCCGCCGGGAAGCGTCGGCGTCGCCGGGCAGACTTGAGTGAGGACAATGCCGGGAGCGGTAAGCAATGGGCAGCTAGCCGAAGCGCTGCCGGTCACCAGGAGCGCGGTGCAGTTGTCGCTGCCCGTGGCGGTCACCGTGCTGCTTACCGAGCAAGCGTCCAGCGGCGCGGTGAAAGCGGCGGTGAAAGCGGCGGTGGCGCCGGGCGTCAGGCTCAACGGACCAATGACCGGCGTGTTGGGGGCGGGATGGTTATTCATCACGAACACGTTGTTGAGCGTAACGTCGCCCGCGTTGCTTACCGAGCCGGAGTAAGTGATGAGGCCGCCGGCTGTGGCCAGCACGGGCGGGCATGCGAGCGTGACCGCGATCAGCGGGGTCGTGGTTACGGTGCAAGTGGTCGAGACGGTATTGGTGACTGGGGTGAGGGTGCAAACGTCCAGGCCGGTTGCCCTAAAGGTGGTCGTGACCGAGCAGGCGCCGGCGGGCACGGTGTAGGTTCCGGTGAAGTTGGTGGCGGCGCCGGGCGCCAGGGTGGTCACCGTGAGCACGGTTGTGTTGTCCGCAGGCCGGCTGCTGAGCACGACCACGTTCGTCAAGGGGGTAATGCCGGGATTTTGCACCGTGCCGCTATAGGTGACGGTACCGCCGGGCCGTACCGGAGCGACCGGGCAAATGGCGCTGACGACGATCATCGGCGTGGTGGTGATGGGACAGGTCGCGCTCGCCGCATTGGTTACGGCCGCGCCGCAGAGGCTCTGGCCGGTGGCGGTTGACGTGCTGGTGGTTGCGCAATTGGTCGGCGCCACATAGCTGCCGGTGAAAGCGACGATCTCGCCTGGCGCTAGCGCAGGGATGGTGAAAACGGGCGTGGTTCCGCTCAGATTATTGAGCACCACGACATTGGTGAGCGTGATGTTACCCGAATTTCTCACGGTGCCGCCGTACGTGAGCACCCCTCCGGGGATCGGCGGTGTCGGCGGGCAGAGCTGGGTGACCGCGATGCTGGGCGCGGTAATCAGCGGGCAAGTCGAGCTTACCGCGGTCGTGACGGGGATGCCGCAGATACTCTGGGCGCTGGCCGTGGAGGTGCTCGTGGACGAGCAATTGGTCGGGGCCAGATAGCTGCCGGTAAAGCCGGCCACGGCCTTGGGCGCGAGCGTGGCCGCCGTGAAGATTGGCGTGGCGCCGCTCTGATCATTGAGCACCACCACATTGGTCAGCGTAATATTGCCCGCGTTGCTGACGGTGCCGCTGTAAGTGAGCAGGGCGCCCGGACTCACGCGCGTAGCCGGACAGTTCTGGGTG
>Ga0316217_10000398_pt1 | contig 62666 bp, 56 predicted proteins | sample 1anoAmetaG_FD_203633 | JGI IMG/M metagenome (GOLD analysis project Ga0316217, IMG submission 203633) | Freshwater microbial communities from Trout Bog Lake, Wisconsin, USA - 1anoA | ecosystem: Environmental > Aquatic > Freshwater > Lake > Hypolimnion/Profundal zone | place: USA: Wisconsin... | reverse complement strand
CCAAATTCATCCTAGGGTTGCTTGGCCCGCACCTACAACCGCTGGTGTCCCGGGGAACCGAGACGCCAGCCTATTTTCAGCCCTCGGGGTGCCCGCCAGGGCACCCCGTCTGTGCTTGATCAGTTTCCATGTGATGCCGTGGCTTGCAGAACCATCGATGCCGATCAGTGATCAAGTTCCGAGAGGCCCGGCAGTGATCCAGGCACCCCAGTCGTAGCGTTCATCCCCGTTCCTTCTCAGACGAGGTGTTGTGCCGGCGGGCTTGGATTCTCCGCCAGGGCAAAATCCGTGGCCAAAGAAGGATCGGGAATTAACACCGATGTCTCCGATTTCAAGGGGATATGATCGGCAAATAAAGAAATGCCCCCCGGCTTCACCCGGCGCGCCTCGGTTCAGAACCTCAAGCTCAGGTCCACCGCCGGCGCGCTGTGGGTCAGGGCGCCGACGCTTAAGAAGTCCACGCCGGTCCCGGCCACCGCCCGGGCCTGCTCCAGGCTGAGGTTGCCGCTGGCCTCCAGGAACACCCGCGAGCCGGCCTCGGCCCGCATCGCCACGGCCCGGGCCATCTGCTCCAGGCTCATGTGGTCGAGCAGGACACCGTCGACCTGGGGGAGCGCCATGCATTCCGCCAGCTGCTCCAGGGTCTCGGCCTCCACCTCGATGCGCACCAGGTTGGGCGCGGTTTCGCGAACCCGGGCCACGGCCGGGGCGATGCCGCCGGCGGCGGCGATATGGTTCTCCTTGAGCAGCACGCCGTCGCCCAGGGTCAGGCGGTGGTTGCGGCCGCCGCCGCAGCGCACGGCGTACTTCTCGAGCACCTTGAGGCCGGGGGTGGTCTTGCGGGTGTCCAGGATCACCGCCCCGGTGCCGGCCACGGCGTCCACGAAGGCCCGGGTCAGGGTGGCGGTGCCGGAGAGGCGCTGGAGGAGGTTGAGCATCACCCGTTCGGCCATCAGGATGGCCCTGCTGGAGCCCTCCACGCGCATGACCTCGGTCCCGGGCCCGACCCGGTCGCCGTCCCGGGCGCCGAGGTCCACCCGCAGGGCGGGATCCACCGCCAGGAACACCTGGGCGGCCACCGGCAGCCCGGCCAGGACCAGGTCGCCTTTGGCCACCACCCGCGCGGCCATGGCCCGATCGGGAACCGAGGCGGAGGTCCAGTCCTGGGTCCCCCAGTCCTCCCGGAGGAAGGATTGCAGGGAATCGAGATAAGTAAGGGGGTGGGGCGGGTTGAACATCATGCCAGCCTCCCGCCCATGGGCCGCCCGCCCAGGAGGTGGAAGTGCAGGTGGTGAACGGTCTGCCCGGCGTCCGGGCCGCAGTTGGAGAGCAGCCGCCAGCCGCTGACGGCGCAGCCCTCGGCCGCGGCCAGGCTGCGGGCCGCCAGGGCGATCCGGCCCACGAGCGGGGCCACCTCGGGGGTGAGGTCGTTGAGCCCGGCCAGGTGCGCCCGGGGCACCAGCACCAGGTGCACCGGCGCCTGCGGCGCGATATCCCGGAAGGCCACGATCTCCTCGTCCTGGTGGACGATGGTGGCAGGGATGGTCCCCGCCGCGATCCGGCAGAAGATGCAGTTGGGGTCGGTCATGGGCGCTCCTGAAGGTACTATTCTGCGCCAACTTGCCCCGGGGACAAACCCGGGTCCCCGGACGCCCGGCGCCGGTCCCCGGTCGGCGGGAGCTCCGGCGCGGCCTCGCCGCCCGGGAGGGGCGGCAGGGTGATGAGGGCCTGGGTGCCCAGGCCCTGCTGGCTGTGCAGGGTGAAGGTGCCGCCGTGGGCCCGGGCGGTGCTGAAGACCACGCCCAGGCCCAGGCCGGTGCCGTGGCCGAACGCCTTGGTGGTGAAGAACGGCTCCATGGCCCGTTTGAGGACCGAGGCGGGCATGCCCTCGCCGGTGTCCTCCACCGCCAGCTGCTGGCGGCCCCCCGGAAGCGCGCGGGTGCGCAGGGTGAGGGTGCCGCCCCGGGGCATGGCGTCCACCGCGTTCACGCAGAGGTTCATGAGGGCGCTGGCCAGCGCCCCCGAGTCGCCCAGGATCGGCTCCAGGCCCTCCTCCAGATCGACCTCCAGGTGGATCGGATGCTGCAGGGTCAGCTCCAGGAGGGCCGCCTCCCGCCGCACCAGGTCGTTGAGCTCCATGGGGATTGTCGCGCCCAGGTCCTTGCGGGCGAAGCGCAGGAGCCCCTTCACCAGTTCCCGGCCGCGCAGGGCGGCGCGCTCCACCGTGGCCAGGGCCTCATCCAGGTCCCGGGCGCCCCGGTGCCGCGCGCGAAGGGTCTGGGTGACCGCGTAGATGGAGCCCATGAGGTTGCTCATGTCCTGGGCCACGCCGCCGGCCATCCGGCCCAGGCTTTCCATCCTCTGCATGTGCTCGACCTCCACCTGGAGCTGGTGGCGCTCCCGGGCGGCCCGCTGCAGTTCGGTGATGTCCCGCAGGTAGGCCAGGCAGGTGCCCGCGCCGGCCTGGAAGGTGGCCGAGACCTCCGCCGGGAAGAAGCTGCCGTCCTTGCGGCGGATCACCGTCTGGAACAGGTCGGAACCGCGTTCCCGGATCCGGGCGAGATGGATGCGGATGTCGCCCGCGGATTCCGAGGCCTCCACCTCGGCGAGGGTCATGCCCAGGAGCTCCTCCCGGGAATACCCCACCAGCAGGCAGGCGGTGCCGTTGCATTCCAGGAACCGGCCCTCGCCGTCCATAAGCCAGACGCCGTCGGCGGCGGAACCGAGCATGGCCTGATGGTGCGCCGCGCGGGCCTCCAGGTCCCGGATCCGGGTCCGCCCGGCCCGGATCGCCAGCCCCGCGGCCAATGCGAACCCGGCCAGGGCCAGCCAGCCCAGGACCTCGCCGGCGACCGCCCGCCCCATCGGGACGGTGAGGAATCCGGCAGCGGGGAGAAACCCGGCGCCTTGGATCCAGGGCAAGGTTCGGACCATGGACGCGGCCTCTTGGGCGGATGCTGTTTAATTGGTACCGGGAATCATACCATTGAACGGAGCGTGACATCCCCACCCGGAGCCTTGCCCGCATGCCCTTCCACATCATCCTGCACCAGCCCGAAATCCCCCAGAACACCGGCAGCATCGGCCGGCTCTGCGTCTCCACCGACACCCGGCTGCACCTCATCCACCCCCTGGGCTTCGACACCTCCGACTACTACCTGCGCCGGGCCGGCCTGGACTACTGGGAACGGCTGAACCCCACCCACCACGCCGACTGGGCCGCGTTCCGGGCCGCCCATCCGGACATGCCGCTCTGGCTGTTCACCACCAAGGGCGAGCTCCGGCACACCGACGTGCGCTGGCGGGACGGTGACGGCCTGGTGTTCGGCCGCGAGACCGTGGGCCTGCCGCCCGAGCTCCTGGCCGCCCACCCCGACCGGCACGTGAAGATCCCCATGCGTGGGGAGTTCCACCGCAGCCTCAACTTGGCCCAGGCCGCGGCCATCGGGTTGTACGAGGCGCTGCGGCAGACCGAGGGCTGGTGAACGGCGGCGGGTCCGTCCAGGGATTGCCCTTGCTGGCATAGGTGGTTCATCCTGATGCCTGCTACCATCCATTCCATCCAATGGGCTGGATGAACGGGCTGCCAAGCCCGGAAATCTGCAGGTTCCCAGCCCCTGGGAGGGATGCATGCGCTCACCGTACATGGGTCTGCTCCACCTGGCCATCATCCTGGCCCTGCTCTCGGGCTGCGGCGGCGGGGGGTCCCCCAGCCTGCCCCCGAAGACCCTCTCCTACACCACGAATCCGGCGGTCTACACCCGGGGCGCGGCCATCGCCGACAACCTCCCCGAGATCACCGGGGGAACGCCGACCTCGTACGCCGTGAACCCGGCCCTCCCGGCGGGCCTGGCCCTCGACCCCGCCACGGGGGTCCTCCGCGGGACGCCGACGGCCACCGCCCCGGCTGCCGCCTATGCCGTCGTGGCCGGGAACGATGCCGGCAGCGCCACGGCGACCCTGACGATCACGGTGCTGCCCCCGAGCCTTGCCAAGGCCGCGGGGGATTCCCAGACCGCCCTGCCCGGGACGGCGGCCGGCGTGGCCCCGGAGGTGCGGGTCCTGGATTCGACGGGTGCCCCGGTGGCCAATGTCGCCGTCACCTTCGCCGTCACGGCCGGGGGGGGCCGCGTGGCCGATGGGCAGGCCCTCACCGGGGCGGCGGGCACGGCCTCCTGCGGCGCCTGGACCCTTGGCCCCGGCGCGGGGCTCAATGTCCTGCAGGCCGCCGTGGCCGGCGTCCCGCCGGTCACCTTCCTGGCGCAAGCCGGCCAGATTTCGGCCGATATCTCCATCGTGATGGAAAGCCCGGCCCCGGGCGCGACCGTGGACGACCCCCTCACGGTGGCCGCCAAGGTGACCTCGACCTACCAGCTCTCGACGGTCACCGCCTCGGTCAATGGGACCTCGGTCCCCCTCACCTACACCCCTTACGGCTCCGTGGCCGCGGGCACCTGGGGCGGGACCCTCACGCTGGCTGGCCAGCCCCGGGGCCTCCTGGGCCTGGTCGTGACCGCGACGGATGCCTACTCCGGGGTCACGGAGGCCGTGGTGCCCGTGGTGTTCGACCGCCATCCGATCGTCGCCGTGGCCGCGCCGCTCGAAGTGGGCGTGGCCAGGCCCACGCTCACCTTGTCCGCGACCTGTTCCGACGACGACCCTGCGGGCCCCGTGTCCCTCACGGCCTCCGTGAACGGGGTGGTGCTGGCGACCGGGAGGACCTCCATCTCCCAGCAGGTCGACCTCTCGGCCTGGGAAGGCCAGACCATCGGCATCCTCTTCACGGGCACGGACAGCATCGGGCAGCAGACCATGGTGGGCAGGGACATCTACGTGGAATCCAGCCCGAGGCTCGCGACCTTGGCGGAGGTGAGCGGTCCCGTCCTGGATGCGCTGGGCACGCGCATTCTCTTCCTGGATCCCACGGGCCCGCTTGTCTCCCTGAAGATCCTGGACACGTCCACCGGGATCACGGAAGTGATCGAGACCAGCGCGGACCTCTTCGGGCCCCAGGGCTGCTCCGGCTATCTCACCCCCGCGGGGGCCCTGTATATTCATGGGATCAACGGCGGGACGAGCTTGTCGCCCTGGCTATTCGAGTGGCGCGCAGGAGCGCGGACGACCCTGGGGACCCTAGCAGTCTCGGATTCCCTCTCGGTGGCCGGGAACTGGGCCATCTACACCATCCCGGACCTGTGGCTGCGGGACATCGGGGCGGGCGTTGCCACCCTCGTGAGTTCCAATGCCGGTAACGCCGGGAACGGCGTGGCACCGGACGGGGACGTCGCCTACATGTCCCTGGACCACCAGGTCCATCGATGGAGCGGCGGCACCGATACGGCCATCACCAGCGGCCCGGTGCACAGCTTCGCCCCGCGCACCGATGGCCGGAATATCGCCTACCTCAAGGGCGATTACCAGCAGGGCGTCCAGATTGCCATGTTCGACGGTTCCGTGGAGACGATCCTGACCCCCCCCTCAACGAACTACCCCTCCCCGGGACCCTGGTACGGCGTGGCCGGCGGGTTCGTCGCCTATCTTTCGGAGGATGCCACCAAGGTGGGCCAGGTCTGGCGCCATGGGCCCGGCGGAGCGGAGCAGCTCACCTTCTACGGAACGTTCAGCTTCATCGACGCGATCGGGACGGACGGGACGATCCTGCTGAGCCATTCCCCGAAACGGTACCAGGCCACCCCCGGGATGGCCCTCCAGGAGGTCGGCTCCAGCCTCGGCCGGGTCATCTACCGGGATGGCCGGTTCCTGGTGGTGCTCGGGCGGGACGTGCTGGCCCTCGTGCCCTGAAGGCCGCCAGGGAAGGACCTAGAACGGGCAATCCGTGGTGACCCGCATCAGGAAGGCCTCCGGCTTCAGCTCGAGCTCGGCCCGGTCCCGGGCCGGCGCCGGTTCGCCGTCCATGTGCCAGGGGCTGGCGCGGTCCAGGCGCACCACGGCCCTTTTGAGCTGGCCCTCCCGGCGCAGGGGGGTGCGGCCGCCCTCCCGGAACAGCTGGGGCACTTCGCTGAGGATGTCCCAGAGCCCCGGCCGGTCCAGGCGCACCCAGCTCAGCAGCCCGTCGGCGGGGTGGGCGCCCGGGGCGATCCAGAGGCCGGAGCCGTACTGCGGGAGGTTGGCGAAGCAGAGGCTCCAGGCGGTCTCGGGCAGTTCCGGCTGGGGGCCGCGCCAGGCGGCCCGGAGCCGGTCCATGCGGCCCAGGACGGCGGGCCCGTCGGGACGTTCGGCGTCCCAGCGCAGGCCCAGCTCCCGGCGGTCGCGGTACAGGGCCAGGCAGGCCCGGGCGTAGGTCGCGAAGCCGCGGCCCTGGTGCTGTTCGAAGGCCCCGGCCACGCGGGCCTCGAAGCCCGCGCCGCAGAGGTTGAGGAAGGGCTCGCCGTCCAGGGTGGGCAGGTCCATGGCCAGGTCCCGGCCCTCCAGCAGCCGCTGCACGGCGCCGGCGGGGTCCAGGGGGGTGCGCAGGCCGCGCACCAGGCCGTTGCCGGAGCCGCCCGGGACCGCGCCCAGGGGCACGGGGCAGCCGGCCTGGGCCAGGGCCCGGCCGGCGTAATGCAGGGTGCCGTCGCCGCCCCAGACCAGCAGGGGGCCGCCGGCGGCCTGGGCCTGGCGGATCCAGGGGGCGTAGTCGAAGGGCGGCGCCAGCGGCACCGGTTCCAGCCGGGCCCGCAGGTCCGCCGGCAGCCGCGCCAGGAGGCCATCCGGGTCCATCCGGCCATGGCCCGCCCGGGGGTTGAAGACCAGGGGGATCCGGGTCACGCCGGGTCGTCCCTGAACCGGCCGGGCTCGGCGACCAGGTCCAGGCGCGCCCCGGTGACCGGGTGCTCCAGGACCAGCCGCCAGGCGTGGAGCCACAGTTCCGGATCCGGGTCGCCGAAGTACAGCCCGTCGCCCACCACCGGCGCCCCCAGGTGGCTCAGGTGCACGCGGATCTGGTGGGTGCGGCCGGTGTGGGGCGTGGCCACCACCCAGAAGCCGGGACGCAGCCCCGCGGTCTCCTCGGGGGTGGCGGGGCGGAAATCGGTCCGGGAGGGGCGCGGGTCGATGAGGTCGCCGGTGCAGCCGTACCGGGCCGGCCGGGAATTGCGCAGGCGGCCGATGGGCAGGTCCACCGTGACCGGCTCCAGGTGCCGGCCGACCCGGGCCAGGTAGGTCTTCTCCAGGGTCCGGGCCTGGAACTGGGTGCCCAGGTGGGCCGAGGGGTGCTTGGCGATCACCAGGACCCCCGAGGTGCCCTGGTCGAGCCGGTGCTGGAGGGCCAGGAACTGGCCGGGCCGCTGGCGCTCCAGCAGGGCGGTCAGGTCGTGCCGGTCCGAGGCCTGGGTGCCCTGGGAGGCCACCCCCGCGGGCTTGTCCACCACGAGCAGGAAGTCATCCTCGAACAGCACCGTGATCGCCAGGTCGGGGGGCTGGCCCAGCCGGTCGTCCACGGACACCACCACCTCCTCCCCGGGGCGGATGGTTTTGCTGGCCACCTTCATCCGCTTGCGGTGCACCTGCACGCCGCCGAGCTGGAGCACCTCCCGGGCCTTCCTCCGGCTCAGCCCGGTGCGGGCGGAGATGAGCTGGTCGAGGCGCATGCCCTCCTCGGCCGGGTCCACAGTGAATTTCCAAGTCTGGGTCGCCATCCCATTAGCTTACCGTGGCGGGTCTTGGTAGGGTGTAGGCATGAGTTCCAAAGGAACCACCCACAGGCTGCTGGCCATGCCGGGGGGCGTGGTTCGGGGCCTGTTCGCCCAGGTCGGCGCCATCGCCTGGCTGCTCAGCGCCTGCCTGCGGGGCCTCGGGCGGCTGCGCCGGGAGCGGCTCAAGGTCGTGCTCGAGGTGACCCGCACCCAGATCCGCTTCACGGCCCTGGACGCCCTGCCCCTGTGCACCCTGGCCGCGCTGCTGATCGGCGGGATCACCCTGCTGCAGGTGTTCGGCCAGCTCTCCAGCCTGGGGGTCGAGAACTACATCTGCCAGATCCTGGCCAAGCTGGTGATCCGGGAGCTGGGCCCTTTGCTGGTGGGGATCGTGGTGATCAGCCGCAGCGGCACCGCCATCGCCACCGAGATGGCCTCGCGCCAGCTCACCGGCGAGATCGACGCGCTCTACCTCAACGGGGTGGACCCGGTGCAGTACTTGCTCGTCCCGCGGCTGCTGGGCGGGATCATCTCGGTGTTCGCGCTGATCATCTACTTCGACACCGTGGCGCTGCTGGGTGGCTTCATGCTGGCCTGGCTGCGGCTGCCCCTGTCCCTCGCCGCCTTCCTGGACGCCCTGGTGCAGGCCATCGGCCCCCGGGAGCTCATGGCGACCTTCTTCAAGGCCCTGGTGTTCGGGGCGATCATCCCGCTGCTGTGCACCTCCTACGGCCTGCGGGTGCGCCAGAGCACCACCGAGATCCCCCAGGCGGTCACCAAGGCCGCCGTCGGCTCCCTGGCGATCCTCCTGCTGGCGGGCGCGTTCCTGTCGGTCCTGATCTATGCCTGAGCCCCTGCTGGCCCTGGAGGGCGTCACCCTGACCGCCCCCGACGGCCGGCTGGTGTTCGAGGGCCTGGACTTCCAGCTGGCGCGGGGCGCCCGGTTCCACCTGGAGGGTGGCCTGGGCACCGGTGCCACCGCCCTGCTCCGGCTCTGCGCCGGCCTGGCCGCGCCGGACCGGGGGCGGGTGGTGCTGGATGGCAAGGTCCTGGACCTGGACGCCCTCGACCATCCCTTCCTGCACGCCGGAGCCCTGGGCTGGGTGCCCACCGACGGCGGCCTGGCGGTGAACCTGACCCTCCTGGACAACGTCGCCCTGCCCCTGCGCTTCGCCCTCAATCTCAGCCGTGGCGAGGCCGCGGACCAGGCCCACCGGTGGCTGGATGAGGTCGGGCTGGGCCGGGTGGCGGATCAGCGGCCCCGGGTCCCGGCCGACCGGGTCAGCTGGCTGGCCTCGCTGGCCCGGGCCGGTGCCAAGGGTTCCCGGCTCTGGCTCGTGGACCGCCCCGCCGGCGGCCTGGACGCGGCCTCGATCAAGGCCGCCCGGGACATCCTCGGGCAGGCCGCGCAGGACCCTGACGTGACCATGGTGACCGTGGGCGATGCCTGGATGGCGGCCCTGGGCGACGCATTGAAGATCGAGGACGGACGCCTGTCCGCCGGGAGCCCCAAATGAAACTGGAGAAGGATGACGCCAAGATCGGTCTGCTGGTTGTCCTGGCGGTCGCCGTGTTCTCAGGCTTCCTGTTCCACCGCAGCCTCGCGGCCATGGTGACCAAGGAGACCCCCTACCAGGTGGCCCTGGAGTCCGCCGCCGATCTCTCGGAAGGGACCGAGGTCCAGCTCCAGGGCCTGCGGGTCGGCCAGGTCAAGGCCATCCAGCTCCAGCGCAACGGCGTGGAATACCGGTTCCTGGCCACCCTCGGCCTGCGCACCGACATCATCCTCTGGGCCGGCACCAAGGCCGTGGTGGTGGCCAAGCCCCTGGGCGGTTCGTTCGTGGACGTGCAGCTGCCCGATCCCGCCCTGCGCCAGGCCATCCTCGGCCCCGGGGCGGTCCTGCAGGGCGGCGCCAACGCCTCCCTGATCACCCTCATGGACGAGGCCAGCCACCTGCTGGCCAACCTCGACGGCACCGTCTCCGAGCTGCGCGCGGAATTCAAGGCCAAGGGGGTCAACGCGGTGCTGGACAACCCCCAGATCGCCAAGGTGCTCGGCGATCTGGACGACACCCTCCGGCAGTTCCAGAAGCTGGCCCAGGACGGGCAGATCCTGGTCCAGCACGGCGACGCTTCCATGAAGGTGGCCGACCGCGGCCTGGCCAACCTGGACAAGAGCCTCACCGCCGTGCAGGCCCTCCTGGAAAAGCGCTCCGGCGACCTGGACACGATCGTCGGCCGCCTGGCCGGGACCCTGGAACAGACCGAGGCCCTGACCCGGGAGGCCCGGGCCCTCCTGGTCAAGTCCGGACCCGACGCCGCCGCGACCCTCAAGGCCCTGGACCGCAACCTGAAATCAACCGAGGAGATGCTGGAACTGCTCAAAGCCAGGCCGAACCGGCTGGTCTGGGGCAAGCCCAGCCAGGCGGAACGGGACGAGGCGAAAAAGCGGGTGCAGGAGGCCCGGGAGGCCTCGGAGAAGAAGGGGGACTAGGCCCCGAACCGGTCGGACCAGATGACCTCGGCCTTGGGGTCCTTCTTGATCCGGGCGATCTGCGCCTTGAGGAAATGGGCCTGCTTGCGCAGCGCATCGAACTGGAAGTGCGCGGCGTACTTCTCGGGGGCGACGGCGGCTTCCAGTCTGGACTTGGCGGCGACCACGTCCACCCGCAGGGCGGCGAGGTTCTTGGCGATCCGGGCCATGGCATCGGCCTTGGGGAGCTTCACAACCGGGGTCTCAACGAGTACAGCGTTCATAATTAACTCCTAAAAAAGAACTTATTAGCCTAGCACGGATCCCCCTCCGGACCCCCATTTAATTCGTCCCCGGCCCTCTCCGCGCCTGGCGGGTCTAGTGGCCCCGGATGTTGAAGCTGCGGTCCAGGCGCCGGGCCTGGACGAAGCGGGACAGGGTCTCCCGGGTTTCCGGCTCGAGGTCCACTAGCACCAGCCCGATCCGGGTCGGCAGTTGGTCCCCGGGCAGGACTTCGGAATGGCGCACTTCGCCCCGCACCTGGAAGTCGCCGGTGCCGGGCAGCAGGGTCGAGACCTCCATGAGGTCGTGGTGCTCGCAGGCCAGCGGGACCGGCAGGCCGAGCCCCATCCCCAGCTCGGTCAGGTTCAGGAGCTTGGCGGGAAAGCTCTGGCCGTCGAAGAGGATGGTGGCCTCCAGGGGGGTCAGGTCCGGGGTGGCCACGCGGACATCCCGGCGGGGATGGAGTTCCGGCGACCCGGTCGGCCAGGCGGCCTGGAGGATGGCCGGACGCAGGGGCTCCCCAGGCTGGATGAGGGGCTCCAGGAGGGTGGTGCGCAGGGTCAGCACCTCTTCCCCCAGGATCAGGGTCAGGGCCACTGGGGTCCCGGCCGGGGGAAGGCTGTCCCTCAGCTTGGCCCCGGCCAGCTGGAGGGTGGCGCCGGGCTTGAGGGCGTGCAGATGAAGGTGGCCGAGCATGCGCATCTCGCCCTCGGCCCGGAGGCTCACGGAGGCCCCGCTGAGCCGGGCCTGCTCAAGCATGTTGGCGAGTCGCCGTTCATCCATCGGGAGCGGATCGGTCATGGTTGCCTCAGATGCCATGCCGCAGCCGTTCGGCGAGGTTGCTGTGGAGCCCTGCGGCCAGGATGGCCCGGGCGGCGCCGGCGTGGTCGTATTCCATCCGGTGCAGCTTCAGGCGCCGGTGCTGGGGATCGAACACCAGGAACGACAGCCGCGGATCCCGGTCCCGGGGCTGGCCCACGGAACCGGGGTTGATCAGGTATTTGCAATCGTCGCGCAGCTCGAACCAGGTGCCCGGCTCGAAGGTCAGGACGGTCAGGCACTGGGCCTTGTCGTCCAGCTCGTAGCCGCCCGGCAGGTGGGTATGGCCGAAGAAGCAGACCTGGGAGTCGAACCCGTCGAAGGCCAGCAGGGCCTCCCGGGGGTGCAGCAGGTAGTCGTCCTCGTCCATCGGGCTGCCGTGGGCGATGTGGTAGTTGCCCTCCACCGCCAGCGGGCCCGTGGGCAGGTTCTCCAGGAACCAGGCGTTCTCCTCGGTGAGCTGGCCCCGGGTCCAGGTGACGGCCATGCGCGCCGGGAGGCTGAAGGCCAGGTCGGAGCCCGGGGTGATGCAGGCGCGATCGTGGTTGCCGCGGACCATCAGCCGGGGCTCCAGCGGCCGGATCAGGTCCAGGACCTCGTTGGGATTGGCGCCATAGCCCACCAGGTCGCCCAGGAACACGAACCGGTCGATGGTCCGCTTCCGGGCATAGCGCAGGACCGTCCGGATGGCCTGCAGGTTGGAATGGATGTCCGAGAGAATGAGGTCCATGGGAGTCAGATGCTGCCGTAGTGTCGCAGATTTCAGGAAATCCGGCGGCGGAGCCGGAACCCGGGTTGGCTGATCGTGTGGAAATTGACGTGCCTTAGGTTACCCCGAAGATCCGGCAGGATTGTCACGAAAGGGTCAGCAACTTTTTTCTACCAGCGCTTGGGCCAGCTGCTCCGGCGATCGGCCCAGCGGAAGGATCATCGGCGCCTCCCACCACGCCGCGGATCTCCGGGCATAGCGGCCCATGAACCCGCTCCGCTCCCGGGCCAGCGGCCGGTCCGGATCCCCGCCGACCCGCGCCCAGGCCCTTGCCGGCTCTTCCGCCAGCCACAGCGGCGCGAACCCCGCGGCCCGCACCCGGGCCCGGGTGGCCGGATCCTCCCAGGCGCCCGCGCCCAGCGCCGCCACGCAGGGCGCCTGCAGGCACCGGACCACCGCCGCCGCCTCCAGGGCCCGAAAGGCGGCTTCGCCCTGCTCCTGGAAGATGGTCGCGAACGATCCGCCCACCTCCAGGTCGGAGTCCCGGGCCGGCAGCCCCAGGGCCCGGCCCAGGGCCCCGGCCAGGGTGGACTTGCCGGCCCCGCTGCCACCGATCAGGACCACGCCCTGGCCGGCCCGGATCGGCGGCCGCGCCCGCCAGCGGCGCACCTGGGCCTGCCACAGCAGCTCCCCCGGATCGGCGCAGCGCGCCACTTCGCCGACCATGGACAGGGATTCCGCCCCGGCCCGGAAGCAGGGATCCGCGTCCTCCAGCGTCAGGCCGCCGATGGCGACGGCCGCCAGCCCCTGGCGCCCGAGCGCGGCGGCCCCGGTCCGCAGCCCGTCCAGTCCCACGGGCCGATCGTGGTCGGGCTTGGTGGCGGTGGCCCGGATCGGCCCGACCCCGGCGTGGTCGCAGGCCGGGTCCACCGCATCCCACTGTTCCGGGCGGCAGGTGGAGGCGCCCAGATGGACGGAGGCCAGGCCCGGCAGCTTGCGGGCCTCGCCCGCGGGCAGGTCGCTCTGGCCCAGGTGCAGGCCCCAGAGCGGCAGTCCCTCCGCCGCGGCCAGCACCCCGAGGTCGGCCCGGTCGTTCACGCAGATGGCCGGCCAGCCGCCCGCCTCGGCCGCCCCGGTGAGGGCCTTGCGCAGCTCCCGCCACTGGCTGGAGGCGTCCAGCGGCTTGCCGCGGAACTGCACCAGCGGATAGCCGGCCTCACCCAGAACGCGGATCTGGTCGGACAGCGGGGTGGCCAGCTGGGCGTCGGTGATGGGGTAGATGGGGGGAAGGTGCATGGGGGCCCTGGGTCGACTGGATCCGGAATACGCGTCCAACATCAAAGGATCACGCGGGAGAAAGGGGCGGCTCCGACAGCAAGCCAGACAAACGAGCGACCTCCTCGCCATGCCCCGGCTCCTCGCCCTCGAACTGCAGACGGACCAGCTTGGCGTAGGTCCCGCCCTGTTCCATGAGGCCGTCGTGGCTGCCCCGCTCCACCAGCTGGCCCTGGTCCATAACCCAGATCTCGTCGGCGTCCTTGATGGTGCTCAGGCGGTGGGCGATGGTGAAGGTGGTCAGGCGGTGGCTCACCCGCTCGATGACCTGCTGGATCTTGTGCTCGGTCTCGCTGTCGATGTTGGCGGTGGCCTCGTCCAGCAGGAGGATCTCCGGCTCCTGGTAGAGCATGCGGGCGAAGGCGACCAGCTGGCGCTCGCCGGCGGAGAGTTTCTGGCCGCGCTCGCCGACCTGGGTCAGCAGGCCCATGGGCAGCCGGCCCACCAGGTCGCCCAATTGGCTCTGGTCCAGGACCGCGCCGAGCCGCTCGGCGTCGAAGGGCCGGCCCAGGACGATGTTCTCCTCCAGGGTGCCGGAAAAGATGAACACGTCCTGCAGGACCAGCCCGAACAGGCCGCGCAGGGGCTTGAGGGCGGCGTCCCGCACGTCCACCCCGTCCACCGTGACCCGGCCCCCCTCGACGTCGTAGAAGCGCATGAGCAGGTTGATGAGGGTGGATTTCCCGGCGCCGGTGTGGCCCACCACCGCCACCCGCCGGCCCTTGGGAATGACCCCGGACAGGTCCCGGACCACCTGCCGCCCACCGGGCTCGTAGGCGAAGGTCACCCCCTCGAGCCGCACCTCCCGCTGGAAGGTCAGCGGCACCGGGTCGGCCCGCTCCGGAATCTGGTCCTGGTTGTCCAGGAGCTTGAAGATCCGCTCGCTGGAGGCCAGGGCGGTCTGCATGATGTTGTAGCGTTCCGCCAGTTCCCGGATCGGCCGGAAGAACCGCCCGGACTGCTGGATGAAGGCCAGCAGCAGGCCCAGGGTGAGGGTGCCGGCCTGGAGCTTGTAGCCCGCGTACAGGATCAGCGCGGCCAGGGTGCCGTTGGTGATGAACTCCACCACCGGGAAGAACACCGCGTAGGCGAAGATGGTGCGCAGGAAGGCGTCCAGGTAGTTCTGGTTGAGTTCCCCGAAAAGAGCGCGGCTGGCCTCCTCCCGGGCGTTCATCTGCACCAGCGGCATGCCCGAGAGCTGCTCCTGCAGGTAGGCCTGGATGGCCGCATAGCGGCCCTGGGTCTCCCGGTAGGCCTCCGAGGCGTAGCGCCGGAAGACCTCGGTGGAGAGCAGCAGCAGCGGCATGATGCCCACCGCCACAAGCGCCAGGCCCACATGCTTGCTGAACATCCAGATGACGATGGCGGTCAGCGACAGGGCGTCGCCGACGATCGCCACGAAGCCGGACGAGAACATCTCGTTGAGGTTCTGCACATCGCTGATGACCCGGGTCATGAGCCGGCCCACCGGGTTGCGGTGGAAGAAGTGGGTGCTGCGCTGCATGAGATGCGAGAACACCTGCATGCGCAGATCGAGCATGGCCATCTGGCCGACGTAGGCGAGCAGGCCGAACCGGGTCACCTGGACGAGGAAGCCCAGGATCACGAATCCGAGGAAGGCCGCCACCAGGGGCCCGGCGCCGCGCATGGAACCGTGGGCCAGGTGGTGGTCGATCAGGCGCAGGGTGAACTCGGAGGGGAGCACATCCAGGGCCGCGCCCACGACCATCAGCACCAGCAGCGCCACCAGGCCGGGCCAGTACGGCTTCAGGTAGCCCACCAGCCTCGCCATGAGGGCATGCCGACGGGGTTTCTCGTCCAGCTGGTCGGTGTGGAAGAAATTGGCCGGCGAATCAGACATGAAACCATTCAATCACGATTGCTGTCATGCCATCATGTTTCATCCGCGTCTGCGGAACTATTCAAAATCCCGGGGTAAGCCCCGCTTTCAGGACGGATCCGAAAATGCGCTGCGCGGTGTTCATTGACGGCAACAACATCTTCCATTCGGCCCGGCAGCTGGGTTTCGAAGTGGACTACAGCCGCTTGCTTGCTTTGCTGGTCGGCAGGGACCGGGAACTGCTCCGGGCCTTCTTCTACACCGGCGTCGACGAGACGGCCGACCGCCAGCGGGGCTTCCTGCACTGGATGCGCCGGAACGGCTTCCGGGTGGTCCAGAAACCGGTGAAGCTGGAACGGGACGGCACCCGCCGGGCCCGCCTGGAGGTGGAGATCACCACCGACATGATGAATTATGCCGACAAGGTGGACCTCATCATCCTGGTGAGCGGCGACGAGGATTTCGCCTATCCCCTGCAGGCCCTGGCCCAGAACGGCATCCGGGTGGAGGTGGCCGGGTTCCGCTCGGCCATGGCCAACAAGGTGATGGACGTGGCCGACCGGTACATCGAGCTGGACCTCCTGGGGGACAAATTCCGCAAGGAAGGCGGCTCCGACGACGACCCGGACGACTACCGGGAAAAGCTGTAGGGATGGAACTGGTCCTGCCCCCGGGATTCCCGACCCAGGTCTTCGTGCTTGAGGAGCCTTCGGCCGGGCTGCTCCCGGACGGGAGCTGGGGCCTGATCGGCGACCAGGCCGTACGCGGCCTCTGGACCGAAGCCGGGCTGCCGGAACCCCCAGGCACCCTCTGGGTCCCCGTGGACGAGGCCAACAAGCGCCTGACCACCATCCTCCCATGGCTCGAAGCCTGGGCCCGGATCCCCCTGGCCCGGCATTCCACCATCGTGGCCGTGGGCGGCGGCGTGCTGACCGACCTGGCCGGACTGGCCGCGGCCCTCTACATGCGCGGCATCACCTGGCACGCCTGGCCCACCACCCTGCTCAGCCAGGTCGACGCCGGCCTGGGCGGCAAGACCGCCTGCGACCTGGACGCCGGCAAGAACCTGGCCGGGGCCTTCCATCCCCCCACCCGGTTCGTGGCCTGCCGCTCCTTCCTGGCCACCCTGCCGTCCCGGCAGGTGGCCGCCGGGCACTGGGAGATCTTCAAGATGGCCCTGCTGGCCGGCGACCTGGACTGGGCCGGCGCCCTCCTGGAGCCGGGCCTGCCCGCCGCCCCGTCCCTGCTCCGGGCCCTCCAGGACAAGGCCGAGATCGTCCACCGGGACCCGCTGGAGAAGGGTGAGCGCCGGCTGCTCAACCTGGGGCACACCCTCGGCCACGCCCTCGAGGCCGCCTCCGGCTACCGCCTGCTGCATGGCGAGACGGTGGGCCTGGGCACGCTCGCGGCCTGCCTCCTGGCCGAGCAGGAAGGCATGCCCCCCTTCCCGCCCGCTTTCCTGGCCCGGACCGCGGCCCGCCTCAGCCCCCTGGCGCCCATGCTGCCGTCCTGGGAAGCCTGCCTGCCCCTCCTGAGGGTGGACAAAAAGGTCGCCCCCACGGATGCCCAGGGACATACGGCGATACACTGCATCCTGCCCCGGCCCGGAGCCCGGGCGGAACAGCGGGCGCTTGCGCCGGAAGCCTGGCGCAGGCCCCACGCCCGCTTGACCACCCTGCTCACCGAGAACGAGATCCTGCCGTGATGAGATCCGCCCTGTCCGCCCTGTCCGTGGCCCTGCTCCTGGGGGCCGGCGTGCCGGGCCGCGGCCAGGACGATCCCCGGGCCCTGATGCTCCAGGCCCGGGCCATGCAGCGCCGGACCGGGGGCGACAACCCCGAGGGCGCCGCGGCCCTCTACCGCAAGGTCATCGCCCTGATCCCCACCAGCTCCCAGGCGCAGCTGCGGCTGTCCGAGGCGATCCAGGAATCCGGCAACATCGAGGCTGCGGTGGATCCGGCGGTCAAGGCCACCGAGCTGGATCCCCGCAGCGGCGAGGCCTGGGCCCATCTCGCCTTCCTGCGCTACGCCCTCAGCCAGACCAGCCCCGCCGCCCAGACCCTGGCCATCCAGACCCTGCGCCGTGCCGGCCGGATCCTTCCCGGCGACTTCGAGATCTGGCTCCGCCTGGCCGAGCTCATGGAGGTTGACCGGAACGAGGAGGGCGCCCTCCAGGCCTGGCTCACGGTGGCCCGCCTGCACCCGAACCCGGTCTACCGGGGCAAGGTACTCGCGGACTACGCCCTTGAGCGCGCCCTCGAGCTGGCCATCCACCTCAAGAATTACGAGGCCCGCCGGGAGGCGGCCCTGGACCTCTACGACCGGGCCCCGGGCGACCTCCGCCACCAGCGGATCCTCGAGGAGCTGGCCCGGGACCAGGTGGAGGCCGGCTTCCTCGCCCACGCCGAGGAGAGCTTCACCCTGCTGGCCCAGGCCCTGCCCCAGGAACCGGCGGTCTGGGAGAACATCGCCATCATCCAGCTGCGCACCTCCCGCTACGAGCTGGCCCTGGCCAGCCTGGACAAGGCCCGGGCCCTGCGCCCCTCGCCGCGGATCTCCTTCAACATCGGCTACTGCCTCATGAAGGTCGGCCGGTTCGAGGACGCCGAGGCGCGCTGGCGGGAGCTCCTGCCCACGGTCCGGGCCACCCTCGAGGAGCCGGCCATGCCGCTCCAGATCCGCCAGTTCTACGCCTCCTGCCTGCTCCTGCAGGGCCGGCCCGCGGACCTGCTGGCGCTCATGGCCGGCTGGCCCGAGGCCACGGCCGACGGCGACCTGGCCGGATTCATGGCCCAGGCCCTGATCCAGGGCCGCGACTGGAAGGGCGCCCGGGACCTGGTCCGGGACGGGATCAAGCGCTTTCCCAAGCAGGACCTGTTCCGCAAGGCCGCCCTCATCCCGCCCAGGACCTTCGAGGAGGGCGTGCTGTTCCGGAACGCCTCCCGCAAGGCTCTCTCCCAGCTCGACCTGGAAGCCATGGCGATGCTCTGGTCGGATTTCAACCGCTGGGACCGCTGCCTCCAGGCCCTCGAGGAGGCCCGGCGGGCCGCGCCGGTCCGCAGCGTCGACCTGATGCTCCTGGAGGCGACGGCCCTGGAGAGCCTGGGGCAGCCCGGCAAGGCCATGGAGGTGCTCCGCGAGGGCCAGCGCCTGGACCCGTCCAACACCACCCTGGAGAACAACCTGGGCTACCTCATGCTGGAGAACGACGGGGACCTGGCCGAGGCCGCCCGGCTCATCGAGGCGGCCCTGGCCGGCGATCCCAGGAACAGCTCGACCATGGACAGCTGGGGCTGGGTCCTGTACAAGCAGGGCAAGTATCCCCAGGCCGAGGAGGCGCTGCGCAAGGCCACGGTCCTGAGCCCCTACAGCCCCGAGATCCACAAGCACCTGGGCGAGGTGCTCCTCAAGCAGGGCCGCCTGCAGGAGGCCCTGGACGAATGGGAGCGGGCGCTGGCCTACGTCTTCCCCGAGCGCCGGAACCTGGAGAAGCAGGTACTTGACCTGCGCACCCGCGCCGCCCGCAGCCGGCGGGCCGCGGCCGACGCGGCGGCCCCCGCCGAGGCCCCCGCCGAGGAGGAGCCCGTCGACATGGGGCCCGAGGACGAGGGCGAGGATCCGCTGTGAGGCGGCTGGCCCTGGCCCTGCTCGCCGTCCCGGTCCTGGCCCAGGCCCCGGCGCCGCAGATCCGCGCCCAGTACGAGTGGGGCTACGCCGGCAAGGACGGCCAGGGCAAGGGCACCCTGAGCATCCTGGTCGATCCTGTCCCCGGCAAGGTCATCCTCGAACTGCAGGGCCTGGGCGAGCGACTGGTGCTCCTCCAGGGCGACGCCGCGGCCGGCTACCACCTGCTCATCCCCCGCCGGGAACTGGACCAGCGCAGCCCGACCCTGGCCGGGCTGCCCCTGCCCTTCCTGCCCCGGCTCGGCAGCGCCGACGCCGTCTACCGCCTCCTGACCCTGGGCGAGGGCCCCGGGGTGAAGGTGACCAAGCGGGACGCCCAGGGCCCGGTCAAGCTGCGCTACCAGGGCGAGGACGACCAGGGCCGGGAACTGATGGTCTGGCTCACCCGCACGCGGTGGGAGCCGGGCACCTAGCTTTTCCGCACAACGACAGCGACAGGGCGTGAATGCCGTGGGAGGCCGTCATGGACGAGGACAACCGCCAAGCCATACTCGACGCGGAGCACCTGCGCCTGCTGGCGCTGGGCTATCGCATCTCCGCGGGCCTGAGCGCCCTGTTCTCGCTGCTCGGGCTGGTCTACATCGCCCTGGGGGTGTTCTTCGCGGCGATCATCCCCAGGCTGCCCCAGGGCCACGGCGCGCCGCCGCCGCCGGCCTTCATCGGGATCCTCATGGGCCTGTTCGGCGGGGCGTTCATGGTGGTCTCGCTGGCCATGGCCACGGCCAAGTTCTTCACGGCCCGCTGCCTGGACCGGCGCACCGGGCGCACCTTCTGCCAGGTGGTGGCGGTGGTCTCCTGCCTGGGCATCCCCTACGGCACCCTCCTGGGCGCCTTCACCTTCATCGTCCTGAGCCGGCCCTCGGTCCGGGAGCAGTTCGGCCCTACCAGACCTTGACCCGGTCGGCGGGGGCCAGGTAGAGCTTCTGGCCCGGCTTGACGCCGAAGGCCGGATACCAGGCGTCCAGGTTGCGCACGGTGTCGGCGCGATATTCCTCCGGCGCATGGCTGTCGGCCAGGATCTGCTGGCGCAGCGCCGGTTCCCGCCGCTTCTCGCGCCAGGACTGGCCGTAGCTCAGGAAGAACTGCTGGTCGCCGCTGAGTCCCTGGACCGTGGCGGCGGGCCGGCCGCCCAGGGCCAGCCGGTAGGCGTCGTACGCGGCGGCCAGCCCGGCCACGTCGGCGATGTTCTCGCTGAGGGTCTGGCGGCCGTTGACGGCCATGTCCGGGAACGGATGGTAGCCGTCGAACTGTCTCGCCAGCTGCTCGCCCGAGGCCTTGAAGTGGGCGAAATCGGCCTCCGTCCACCAGTTCCTAAGCCGGCCCGCGGCGTCGAACAGGGCGCCCTGGTCGTCGAAGCTGTGGCTGACCTCGTGGCCGATGGTGGCGCCGGTGGAGCCGTAATCCTGGGCCTTCGTATGGCGGCGGTCGAAATAGGGCGGCTGGAGGATGGCGGCGGGGAAGTTCAGGGCGTTCATGGCCGGCAGGTTCACCGCGTTGACGGTCTGCGGGGTCATCACCCACTCGCCCCGGTCCACGGGCCGGCCCAGCTTGGCCAGGTTGCGCCGGTACTCGTGCAGCTCGGCCCGCTCGGCGTTGCCGTAGGCGTCCCCGGGCAGCACCTTGAGCGCCGAGTAGTCGCGCCAGTGGTCGGGATAGCCGACCCCGACCTTGAGGGCGGCCAGTTTGGCCTTGGCCTTGGCCTTGGTCTCGGGCGCCATCCATTCCAGGGCGTCGATGCGCCGGGCGAAGGCGGCCAGCAGGTGCTTGACCATGGCCTGGGCCCGGGCCTTTTCGCTGGCCGGGAAATAACGCTTCACGTAGAGCTTGCCGACGGCCTCGCCGAGCGCCTCGCTGGTCGCGCGGGTGCCCCGCTTCCACCGCTCCGAGAGCTGCGGCGTGCCCTGCAGGACCCGCCCATGGAAACCGAACCATTCGTCCACGAAGGCCGTGGACAGGGACGGCGCGGCGCCCTCGACCGCATGGAAGGCCAGCCAGTCCTGCCAGGCCTCCAGGGGTTCGCTGGCGGCCAGGGCCGACAGGCCGGCCAGGGCCGCGGGCTGCCAGACCACATAGGCCTTCTGGGCGCCGAGCCCGGCGGCGCCGAAATAGGCGGTCCAGTCCAGGCCCGGGGCCAGCCGGTCGAAATCGGCCCGGTTCCAGTGGTTGTCGCCCTTGAGGACGTCCTCGGTGTCGATGTGGCTGCTGTGGGCCTGGGCGATCTTCGTCTCCAGGGCCAGGATCCGTGCCGCCCGCGGGCCGGTATCGGCCAGGCCGGCCAGCCCGAGCATGGCGGCCACGTGTTCGAGATACTTGGCCCGGATGGCCTGCATGGCGGGCGAGGGGTCCAGGTAGTATTCCCGGTCCGGCATCACCAGCCCGCCCTGGAGCAGGAACGGCGAATAGCGGGACGGATCGTCCAGGTCCTGGGCCACCCACAGGCCGAACAGGTTCTCGGTGGCGAACCGGGAGGCGTTGAGCACGTCCACGTCGGCCCGCAGGGTGGCGCCCAGGGCCGCGGCCAGTCCGGGACGGTCGGCCACCGCCCGGATCCGGGCCAGCGCCGGCTGCAGGGGCCGGGCGCCCAGGGCCTCGATCTTCGCCACATCCATGAAGCTGGCGTAGAAGTCGCCGATCTTGCGGGCCTCGGTGCCGGGCGCGGCGGTCACGGTTTCCCGGATGAGTGCGGCGGTGCGGCGTTCGGTGAGTTCCACCAGGGCGGCGCCGGTGCCGGTGGCGCTGCGGTCCGGCGGGAAGACGGCGGTCCGGGCCCAGGCGCCGTTGGCGAAGGCGAAGAAATCGTCGCCCGGGGCCACGGCCCGGTCCATCCCGGCGTTGAAGACCTGGGCGGGGGCGGCGGTCAGGCTGGCCGCGGCCACGAGGCAGACGGCGATGCGGTGGAAGCTGGGGAAGGCGCGGCGCATGGGGGTCAGTCCCGGACGATGCGGGTGCCGACGGTGGCGTAGTCTTCCTTCTCCAGGGCCTCGGGGCTGGTGATCAGCACCTCGTGGCCGCCGGAGGCCAGGAAGGCCAGGGCGGACTCGATCTTGGGGCCCATGGAGCCGGGCGGGAACTGGCCCTCGGCAAGGTGCTTCGAGGCTTCGGTCGCGGTGAGCCGGGCCACCCAGCGCTGGGTCGGCTTGCCGAAATCCAGGGCCACCCGCGGCACCCCGGTGAGGATCACGTAGGTGTCGGCACCCAGCTTTTCCGCCAGGAGGGAGCTGAGCCGGTCCTTGTCGATGACCGCCTCCACGCCCACCAGGAAGCCCGAGGCGTCGCGGATGACCGGGATCCCGCCGCCGCCGCCGGCGATGACGCAGTGGCCGGCCTCGAGGAGCAGCTTGACCGCGGCCAGCTGGACGATCTCCAGGGGCTTGGGCGAAGGCACCACCTTGCGCCAGCCCCGGCCCGAATCCTCCTTCATGTGCCAGCGCTTCTGGGCCTGCAGCTCCATGGCCCGGTGCTCCCGGTAGAACGGGCCCACCGGCTTGGTGGGGTTCTGGAAGCCGGGGTCGTCCTTGTCGACCACCACCTCGGTCAGGACCGTGGTCACGGGCACGTCGAGCCCCTGGAAGGCCAGCCGGTTGATGAGCATGCGCTCGATCATGTAGCCCATGGAGCCCTGGGTCATGGCGTCGCAGATGTCCAGGGTGTAGGGTGGCACCCGGTTGGCGGCCTCCTCCTGCTGGATGAGGATGTTGCCGACCTGGGGGCCGTTGCCGTGGACCACGCAGAGGGAGTAGCCGGCCTTGATGACATTGCCGAACATCTCCGCGGTCTGGCGGGCGTTCTCCAGCTGTTCCTCCTGGAGCCCCCGCTGCTTCTCCTGCAGGAGGGCATTGCCGCCGATGGCGATCAGAGCTATTTTGCCGGACATGGTCATCCCAATGAAAACGTTGATTCTACTAGGGGCCGGGCAGGACGCAATGACCAAGGGCACAGTCCGGACTGCCGGTTTGCCCGGATCCAGGATAGAATTCACGTTTTCCCTGGATCCCCATGCACATTCAAGAACTCATCCTAAGATTGCAGCGCTTCTGGGCCGACCGGGGCTGCCTCATCGGCCAGCCCTACGACCTCGAGAAGGGCGCCGGCACCATGAACCCGCTCACCTTCTTCGGGGCCCTGGGGGAACAGCCCTGGAACGTGGCCTACGTGGAGCCGTCCCGCCGGCCCAAGGACGGGCGCTACGGCGAGAACCCCTTCCGACTCTACAAGCACCTGCAGATGCAGGTCCTGCTCAAGCCCTCCCCGGCCCGGGTGCAGGAGCTGTACATCGAAAGCCTGGAGGCCATGGGGGTCGACCTGCGCAAGCACGACCTGCGCTTCGAGGAGGACAACTGGGAGGCCCCGACCCTGGGCGCCTGGGGCGTGGGCTGGCAGGTGATGCTGGACGGCATGGAGATCACCCAGTTCACCTATTTCCAGCAGGTTGGTGGCATGGACTGCCGGCCCGTATCGGCCGAGATCACCTACGGTATCGAGCGGATCTGCATGTTCCTGGGCGGCCTGGACAACATCTTCGACATCACCTGGGGCGACGTGAAGACCGACGAGGGCGTGTTCCCCATCAGCTACGGCGCCGTCCGCCAGCGGGAGGAGTACGAGCTCAGCGCCTACAGCTTCGATCACGCCGACCTTGAGCTGCACTGGCAGATGTTCACCGCCTTCGAGAAGGAGGCCTGGCTGCTGCTCACCGGCCCCGGCCATTTCCTCTCGGCCTATGAGCAGGCCCTCAAGATGAGTCACACATTCAATGTCCTCGACGCCCGGGGCGCGGTCTCCACAACCGAGCGCCCGGGCATCATCAAGCGGGTGCGCGACCTGACCTGCGCCTGCGCCCGGGCCTACCTCGAGCACGCCGCCCAGGGGGCCGTCCGGCCTGAAGCGGATGGCGGAAAGGCGGTGTCCGCATGAGCCGGCTGCTCCTGGAAATCCACTGCGAAGAGATCCCGGCCCGGTTCCTGGCCCCCCTGTCCGGCGAATTCGCCGAGGGCCTCCAGGCCTGGCTGCGCGACCAGCTCAAGATCGAGCTCCCGGTGGCGCGCTTCTACTCCCCCCGCAAGCTGGCCTGGCGGGTCGAGGGCCTGCCCCTCGAGCAGCCCGACCAGACCGAAGTCCAGGTCGGCCCCCCCCAGCGCATGTGCGTGGACGCCGCGGGCGCCGCCACCGAGACCGGGCTCAAGTTCGCCGGCAAGTGGGGCGTCGGCTTCGACCAGGTGCGCTTCGAGCAGCCCGCGGGCAAGAAGGAGCCGGTGGCGGTGGTGACCATGATCAAGCGCGGCCGGCCCACCCGGGACCTGCTCGCCGAGATCCTGCCGGCCCTCATCACCGGCCTCCACGTGCCCCGGGCCATGCGCTGGGGCCGCAGCGAGTTCGAGTTCGTGCGGCCGATCCGCAACCTGCTCTGCCTCCTGGACGGCGACGTGGTGCCCTTCGAGCTGGACGGTGTCACGGCCGGCCGCGAGACCTGGGGCCACCGGCTCTTCCACATGGACCATCCCGGCAAGGTGGCCGTGGCCGGGCCGGAGGACTACGAGCGGGCCCTGGAGGCGGCCGGGGTCGTGGTCGCCTTTGCGGAGCGGCGGGAGCGCCTGGCCCGGCAGCTGGAGACCCTTTCGGCGGCCGCCGGCGGCCGCGTGGTGGCCGACGCCGAGCTGCTGGCCACCCTGGCCGAGATCGTGGAATACCCCACCATCGTCAAGGGCGACTTCCCCGAGTCCTTCCTGGAGCTGCCCAAGGAGGTCCTGGTGACCTCCCTCAAGGAGCACCAGAAGGCCTTCTGCGTGGAGGACGCCCAGGGGGTGCTGCTGCCCTGCTTCCTCACCGCCGCCAACCGCCCCGACGATCCGGACGGCTTCATCAAGAGCGGCAACGAGTGGGTGCTCCGGGCCCGGCTCTACGACGCCCGGTTCTTCTTCGACGAGGACCGCAGGCAGCCCCTCAAGGAGCGGATGGAAAAACTGAAGTCGCTTACCTTCCAGCGCGAGCTCGGCAGCTACTTCGACAAGACCCAGCGCATCGCCGCCCTCAGCGAGGCCATGGCCTCGGCCCTGGGCCTGGACGGCACCGACGGCAGGCTGGTGGCCCAGAGCTGCAAGTGCGACCTGGTGACCCTCATGGTCGGCGAGTTCCCGGAGCTGCAGGGCATCATGGGCGGCGAGTACCTCCGCCGCGAGAACGCCCACCCCAAGGTCTGGCAGGCCGTCAAGGAGCACTACCAGCCGGTCTCGGCCGAGGCCCCGATCCCCGCCACCAACCTGGGCGGCGTGCTGGCCCTGGCCGACAAGCTGGACACCGTGGCGGGCTGCTTCGCCATCGGCATCATCCCCACCGGCTCCAAGGACCCCCTGGCCCTGCGCCGGGCCGGCCAGGGCATCGTCCGGATCCTGTTCGAGAAGGGCTGGAACCTCAATCCCGTGCGGGTGGCGGCCCTGGCCCTGGACGGGGTCGAGGCCAAGGCCACGAAACCCCGCGCCGAGACCCTGGCCGCCCTGGAAGCCTTCTTCCGCGACCGGGTCGCCTTCCAGCTCGAGCTGGCGGGTTATGCCGGCGCCGTGCGCCGGGCCGCCCTGGCCGCGGGTTGGACCGACCTGGTCGACCTCAAGGGCCGCTGCGACGCCCTGGCCGGCTTCGGCGAAGACCCGAGGTTCGCCAGCCTGGCCCAGAGCGCCAAGCGGATCAGCAACATCCTCAAGGATGAGACGGTCGCCGAGGATTTCGACCCCGCCCGTCTGGTCGAACCCCAGGAACTGGCCCTGGCCCGCCAGCTGCCGGCCCTGGAAGCCAATCCCGACCATGGCTCCCTGCTGGCCGCCCTGGCCGACCTGGCCGAGCCGCTGGAGTCCTTCTTCAACGCCGTGATGGTCAAGTGCGAGGACCCGGAACTGCGGGCCGCGCGGCTCTCGCTGCTGTTCCGGCTGCGCAAGGCCTTCCTGCGGGTGGCGGATTTCGGACTCTGGCAATAAAACTACCCACCAACCCTCGCCAGGAAAGCCTCGCGCCGCGCCTGGGGCCAGCGGGCGCAGTAGGCGGGCCGGCGGTCCTTGAGGCGTTTCTGACAGAAAGAGCAGCCAGGCAAGCAGCTATTGATCGGTTCCGAATGGTAGCCGCCAGCCTTGCGCGGCCACAAAGGATCCGCGAACAGGACCCGGGCCAGGCCGACGAGATCAGCCTGGCCATTCCGGAGGAGGGCTTCGGCGGCTTCCGGAGTCTGGATCCGTCCCGCGGCGATCACCGGGATTCGCGGAACCGTCTGTTTGACCGCCTGGGCGTAAGGGACCATGAATGACTCCTTCATGTCCTCCTGCACATAGGCGGGGAGGGCGAAGGCGTCGTAGCAACCGGTCATGACCGACAGGTAGGTGACCCCGGCCGCGGCCAGCGCCTGGGCGAAGGGCAGGGCATCTTCAAGGGTGAGCCCGCCGGGCACGCATTCGTCGGCCAGGAACCGGTAGCCGACCGGCAGGCCGGGAACGACCGCCTGGACGGCGGACAGGACTTCCAGAGGAAACCGCATCCGCCGCTGCGGGTCGCCGCCGTAGCCGTCCTGGCGCAGGTTGGTGCGGGGCGACAGGAACTGGGGAAGCAGGTAGCCCGTGCCGCCGTGCAGCTCGACCCCGTCGAAGCCGGCCTCCCGGGCGCGCTGCGCGCCGGCGGCGAAGGCCGCCACCACCCGGTCGATATCGGCCTGGTCCATTTCCCGGGGGAGCACGCCCCAGGTGGGTACCGGGCTGGGCGCGATCCGGTCGGGCCGCTGGGCGTAGCGGCCAGCATGGTGGATCTGCAGAATGGCCGGCACGCCGTGGCGGTGGATTTCGGCCGCCAGCCGGGCCAGCCCCGGCACGAACCGGTCCTCGGAAATGAGGAGGGTGCGCGGATTCCCCAGGCCGCAGGGCTCGACGGTGACGTTTTCAACGATCACCAGACCGGCGCCGGAGCCGGCCATCTCCCCGTAGTAGTCCAGGACCAGGTCGTTGACCTGGTTGTCCTCGTCGGGATAGGCCAAGTACAGGGGCAGGCTGACGATCCGGTTGGCCAGCGGCAGGGAGCCCAGGCGCATGGGGGTGAACAGCAGATCTTCCATCCGGGGCTCCTTGGGGGGATTTAAAGACCTTACCTGAACTTCCCGGCCGGTAAAGGCACATTCCCTCCGGAGGCGGTGTTATTCTAAGTGTTAAATTTTTCAATATTTGTAAACTTGGGGCGGCCACCCTTGGGCTCCTGAACCTGGGTTGTGGCGGCAAGGACGCGCCCGTCCATTTGCGCAGCGGCACGGTCCTCATCCAGCGTTTCGAGGCCTCGCCCCCGGCCGTCCGGCCGGGTCAGTCCGTTCGCCTGATGGCCGAATTCCCGATCGGCCATGGCCAGGTGGAACCGGAGGTGGGGCCGATCCACCCCAAGGTGGCGGTGGTGGTGCATCCCCGGGAGGACACGACCTATACCCTCACGGTACGAGTGGGCGAGCACTCGGCCAAGGCGACCGTACAGGTGAAGGTGGCGCACGAAGGGGCCCGGGACTAGGCTTGGGCATGGCCCAGCGCGCCCGAGCCTTCCCCGGCAATGCCCCCGGCAGTCTGTTCGTCGATCAGACCTGCATCGATTGCGGCACCTGTTACGAATTCCTGCCCTCGGTGTTCCGGGACGCCGGCGAGCACAGCCTGGTCGCCCGCCAGCCGGGCGACGCCGCGGAGCGCCAGCGCGCCCTCATGGCCCTCCTGGCCTGCCCGACGGGTTCCATCGGCAGCGAGGACAAGGCCGGGATGGCCCAGGCCCTGGCCGGCTTTCCGGACCCGATCGAGGACGAGGTGGCCTTCTGCGGCTTCACCTCGGAACACAGTTTCGGCGCCTGGAGCTACTTCATCCGCAGGGACGGCGGCAATGTGCTCATGGATTCGCCCCGGGCCGTCCCCGCCCTTCTGGACCGCCTGGCGTCGCTGGGTGGCCTCGCCCTGATGGTCCTCTCCCACCAGGACGACGTGGCCGACCACGCGGCCATCCAGGCCCGGTTCGGCTGCCAGCGGGTGATGCACCGGGCCGATCTGGCCGGGCCGACCCTGGCGGTGGAATGGCCCGTGGACGGCAACGAGCCGCTCGCCCTGGCCCCCGATCTGCTGTTCATCCCAACCCCGGGCCACACCCGCGGCAGCGCCTGCCTGCTCTACCGGGAGAAGTATCTGTTCACCGGCGACCACCTGTGGTGGAACCCGCACCGGGCCATGCTTTCGGCATCCCGGAGCTACTGCTGGTACGACTGGCCCGCCCAGCTGGCGAGCCTGGAACGCCTTCTGGACTTCTCCTGGACCTGGGTCCTGCCCGGCCACGGCCACGCCCATCGCGCGGACAGCCCCGAGGCGATGCGCCGGGAACTGGCCAGGGCCATCACCCATCTGCGAACCCTGTAAGCGCGATCAGGCCCTCAATCCGGCCGGCGCACTTCCAGGATCTCCCCGCCCGTTTCGGTCAGCAGTCGCTGGAAGGCCGGATCGGCCCGCAGGATATCCTCGGGTCGGGCCGTGGCCTCGGTGTCGAAGGCGATGGCCATGCCGGACAGCCCTGGCAGCACCTTGCGCAGGGCCTCCAGGAGATGCGGGTTGCCCTGCTCCCGTTCCAGGTCCTGGACCGTGTTGCGGACGTTGCCCGGGAACCGCCAGCGCAGGATCCCGTCCTGGAAGGCCAGGCCGGTGGCCATGACCGGCAGGGCCCCGAGGGTCCTGGGCAGGCCACCGGCGGCCGACTGCCGAAGGGCCGTCCCCAAAGCCTGGCGGAGCTGCTCCGGATCGGCGGGATCGAAGGTCGGGGGCGCGGATGGCGGGGGCACCGGGTCGGAGCTCCGCGCCTGGGGCGGAGGTGCGGGAGATGGGGCGGGCGGTGGCGCCGGAGCCGGGGGCAAGGGCATCGCCGGGGCGGGCATCGGCGGGCGGGCCGCGGGGGGCGCCGGGGCCATCGCCCGGGCGGGGGCCATGGGCTCCCCAGCCACGGGCGCGGGGCGCGGGGCCGCCGGAGGTGCGGGCGGGGCCGGATTGGAACGCGCGGGCGGCGGGGCCGGCGCCCCCTTCACGAGGGCATCCAGCGGGGCGAGATGGGGCAGCTGGGCGGCGGTCAGGAGCGCCAGCTCGACCACCACCTCGGGCAGGCTGGTCTCCTTCAGGTCCCGTTCCCGCTGGAGCAGGAGCTGGAGCATCCGGGCCCAGCGGAGCAGGTCCTGGGGGCCGGCGCCGGCGCGCACGTCGGCCTCCATGCGGTCCCGGAAGGCCAGCATCAGCTCGCGCCAGAAGGCGGTCCAGTCGGCGCCCAGCTCGGCCAGGGCCTGGCAGTTGTCCAGGATGGCGCCGGAATCGCCGGCCAGCAGGGCGGCCAGGATGGCCTGGACCCGCACGGCCGGGACGATGCCCAGCTGCTCCCGGACCATGGCCTCGGACACCTGGCCGTCGCCGGCGGAGATCACCCGGTCCAGGGTGGTCAGGGAATCGCGCATGGAGCCCTGCCCGGCCTCGGCCAGCAGGCGCAGGGAGCCCTCGTCCCAGGTCACCCCCTCCTGCTCGCAGACCCACTTGAGGCGGGCCTCCACGAGCCCGGGCGGGATCAGGCGGAAGGGAAAGATCTGGACCCGGCTCTTGATGGTGTCGGGCACGTCCTGCAGCTCGGTGGTGGCCAGCACGAACACGGCGTGGCCCGGCGGCTCCTCCAGGATCTTCAGGAGGGCGTCGAAGGCGCTGCGGCTCATCATGTGGACTTCGTCGATGATGTAGACCCGGTAGCGGCAGAAGGCGGGCCGGGTCTGCACCTGCTCGCGCAGGGCGCGGGCGTCCTCCACGGAGGACCGGGACGCAGCGTCGATCTCCACGATGTCCATGTTCTGATCCGGACGCTCGGAGGCCTGGCAGGCGTCGCAGACGCCGCAGGGCTCGGCGGTGGGGCCCTCCACGCAGTTCAGGGCCCGGGCCAGGATCCGGGCGGTGGAGGTCTTGCCGGTGCCGCGCACCCCCGCGAACAGGAAGGCCTGGTGGTGGATGGCGCCGCCGTTGGCCTTGGCCCGCTTCAGGGCGTTGCTGAGCGCCTTGACGCTGGCCTCCTGGCCGACCAGATCGGCCAGGAGGCGGGGTCGGTATTTGAGGGCGAGGGTGATCATCGGACCGCCATTCTCCCATGATCCGTCATGGGCGCTCCATCACATGCTTTCGAAAAGGCTCGGCTGGACGGGATTTCCCGCCGCCCGGGGCGGTGCGGCCACGACGTCCGGGACCGACGCGCGCGGCCGCCGGGTTCGCGGGAACGCCTCCTGGAATACCGCGGCCACCCCCTCGACGTAGCCGGCATCGAGGATGCACAGCCAGTCGTTGCGGGCCAGGAGGTCGTAGAAGGAATCCCCCTTGAGCAGCCGCAGCCCGCCCACCCAGGCGCCGGAGGCGCCGCTCTCCCTGGCCCGGCGGGCGAAGGCCTGGGCATGGTGCACGGGCATGAGCGGGGCCACCGCGAGATTGACCTTGATCCCGCCCCTGGCCAGCCGCTCCATGGCCGCCCAGCGGGAGGGGATGGGCGGCGACCGGGGCTCCACCACCTGCCGGACCGTGTCGTCGTCGGTGGGGATGGACAGCCCCACGGTCACCCGGCCGCCGAAGGCCTGGAGCAGTTCCAGGTCCTGCAGCACCAGCGGGGACCGGGTGTGCACAAGGACCCGGGTGGTGGGGCATTGCAGCAGCACCTCGAGGCAGGCCCGGGTGAGCCGGAATTCCCGCTCCAGGGGCTGGTAGGGGTCGGTGGCCGAGGCCAGGAACACGGTCTGCCCGTGCAGCCGGTGCCGCTGGCTCCAGAGCAGCTCGGGCGCGTTGACCTTGGGCACCGCCCAGGAACCCCAGGCGGCCCGGCTCACCGGGTTCCCCGCCTGCCCGGGCAGGGCCTGGGGGTAGTCGCGGACGTAGCAGTAGCGGCAGCCGTGCTCGCAGCCGCGGTAGGGGCTGAGGGCGAAGCCGAAGCCGTAACGGTCGTCCTTCTGGGGGCGGAGGATGCTCCGGGCCTCCTCGGGCTCCACTTGGAGGTCGCGGAACAGCGCCTTGGGAAGCTCGAGCTGGAGGAGGGGCGGCGTCATGATTCCATGATTCGCCTTTTTTTCGCATAGTCAAGGGTGCTTTTCATCACGACCTCGAACCCGCCATTGACGGGCACCCCCGGCGGGAGCCTAGACTTCCATTAAATCATCACACGCCCCGGCACCCGACTCTGGAAAGGACGATCCATGCGCCATCTCAAAGGCAAGGCCGTGGTGGCCCAGGGCGGCGGGCCCACCGCGGTGATCAACCAGAGTCTGGTCGGGCTGGTGATCGAGGCACGGAAATGGCGTTACATCACCAACGTCTACGGCGCCCGGTTCGGGGTGCGGGGCATCCTCAGGGAGGATTTCCTGGATCTCTCCCAGACCACCACCCACAACCTGGAGATGGTGGCCGCCTCGCCCTCGTCGGCCCTGGGCTCCACCCGCGACAAGCCCGATGAGGACTACTGCGCCCGGATGGTGGAGGTGTTCCGCAAGCACGGGGTGCGCTACTTCTTCTACATCGGCGGCAACGACTCCGCCGAGACCTGCCGGATCGTCGCCAGCTATGCCCGGTCCGTGGATTACGAGCTCCGGGTGATCCACATCCCCAAGACCATCGACAACGACCTGGCCGTCACCGACCACTGCCCGGGGTTCGGCTCCGCCGCGCGGTTCGTGACCTCGGCCTTCGCCTGCCTGGACCTGGACAATTTCGCCATCCCCGGGGTGTTCATCGGCGTGGTGATGGGCCGCCACGCGGGCTGGCTCACGGCCAGTTCGGTCATGGCCCGTCGCGATCCCAAGGATGGCCCCCACCTGATCTACGTGCCCGAGCGGGTGTTCGACACCGACCGGTTCCTGGATGACGTGGAGCGGGTCCATTCCCAGAACGGCCGCTGCGTGATCGCCCTGTCCGAGGGCATCGTCGGCGCCGACGGCCGGCCGGTGCTCATGCACCTCCAGGGAGAATCGGAATTCGACCCGTTCGGCAACATCCAGCTCTCCGGCCGGGGCACCCTGGGCGACGCGCTGTCGGACGCCATCCAGAAGCGCCTGGGCATCAAGCGGGTGCGCTGCGACACCTTCGGCTACCTGCAGCGGAGCTTCCTGGGGGTCATCTCCGCCGAGGATTCCAGCGAGGCCCGGGACGTGGGCGAGACCGCCGTGCACTTCGCCTTCAACCAGCAGCAGAACGGCTCGGTGGCCATCCGCCGCACCGGCGACTACTCGGTGGACTACTTCCTCACGCCCCTGGAGACCGTCGCCGGCTTCACCAAGCTGCTGCCGCCCGAATACCTCAAGGGCGAGAGCGACATCAGCGAATCGTTCCGGGACTACGCCCGGCCGCTGATCGGCACCATCCCGCATTTCGACCGGATCATCGCCCCCCGGGTGGCGCCGGTGGAGCTGCTTTCCCAGGAGAACCCATGAACCTCAGGCTGTTCGCCGCGGCCCTGGCCCTGTGCGCCCTTCCCATCCTTGCCGCCGGGATTCCCGAGGTCCAGCGCTACCTGGACCCCGCCCTGGATGCCGCCAGCGCCCCGGTGGCGGGCGCGGCCCTCACCGTCGGCCACGCGACCTTCACCTTCAAGGAGGGCCATGCCGCCCTGATCAGGGCCGGCGGCGAGCCGGCGGGAATCTTCTTCAAGGGCAAGGGGACGCTCCAGTATCTTTCCGAGGATCCCAGCGAATGGCCGGTGATGGCCTACAACCTGGACAAACATTCCAAGGTCAGGCCGGTCCGGACCGACAAGGGCATGACCTTCACCATGGAGTTCACCGAGGCCCTGGTCTGGACCCGGAACCAGGCCCTGCCCGGCCTCGCCGGCGGCGGCGGGCCGGACCTTTCGGCCGATTTCACGGCCAACCGGGCCTGGTTCCACCCCCGCGGGGAGAAAGGCCCGGGGATGCTCCTGGCCCGGGCCGGACTCGACCACCCGAAGACGACCGTGGTCGAGGCCAGCCTGCGCAACGCCGACGAGGCGGCGCGCTACCTGTTCTCGGAGAACCAGCTCGAACGGCTGGAGTCGGTCTGGCCCGAAAAGATGGTCGGCCTGGCGATGCTCCCCGGCGCCATCCTGAGCGAGCAGTGCATCGGCTGGTCCCGCAAGGCGCCCCTGCCCCCCACCTGGGCCCTGGTCGACGTGGACCTGGATCTGGCCACGACCGACAACCGGAACGCCACCTTGAAGACCCGGCAGACCTTCATGGCCACCGAAGGCGGCCAGAGGGTCATGCACCTGGACCTGGAATCGGAGAAATTCCACATGCCCCAGGGCCTCGCCGGAGTGGAAGTGCGGCGGGTCAACCTCGCCTCGGTCAAGGACGAAGCCGGCCATGACCTGCCCTTCGAGCACCGGGACAACGAGCTCCTGGTGCTGCTGCCGGCGGCGCCCCAGCCGTTCGTCCCATTCAAGATCGCCTTCGAGATCAACGGCCCCTTCCTGATCCCCCACGGCGGCGACGCCTACTGGGAGCTCGGGGTCGAGCCCTGGTTCCCGCAACCCGGACTGGCCGGCATGGACTACACCGTCCACGCCCGGGCCAAGGTGCCCAAGGCCTTCACCCTGCTCATGGCCGGAGACACCGTCAAGCGCTCCGATGAGGACGGCTGCAACGTCATCGAGACCCGGTTCGACAAGCCGGTCTGCTTCTACGTGATCGCCGCCGGCAAGTACACCACCAAGGAAGAGACGCGCAATGGGCGGACCGTGCGCATCGCCGGCTACAACGGGCTGGGCGCGAGCAGCGACACCCTGATCAAGCTGGCCTTCGAGGTCATCGGCTACTACGAGACCATCCTTGGCCCCTACCCTTTCAAGGAGTTCAACATCGTCCAGCGCAATGAGCTCGGGCACGGCCAGGCGCCGCCCGGCTACATGTTCATCACCGAGGAGGCCTTCAAGCCCATCAGCGACACCGTCAACCGGTTGTATGCCTCGGCCTGGATCAACCAGGGCTTCGCCCACGAGATCGCCCACCAGTGGTGGGGCACCAAGGTCAAGATGTGGAGCTTCGAGGATCAGTGGATCACCGAGAGCTTCGCGGAATACTGCTCAGGCCTGGCCATCCTGCACATGAAGGGCAAGGGCCAGGACCAGTTCGACGTCCTCAAGGCCCGCTGGAAGGAGCGGGCCGGGATCGCCACCAAGGTCAGCCCGATCGCCCTGGCCAACCGCCTCAGGCCGCGGGACGCCGACCAGGACGACCAGCGCTTCCGCCAGGACCTCATCTACTTCAAGGGCGCCCACGTGCTGGCCACCCTGCACAAGGAACTCGGCGACGCCGCCTTCTTCAAGTTCCTGCGCCTCTACGTCAACAACCTCGAATGGAAGGTCAGCCGCACCTCCGACATCGCCGATTTCCTGAAATACGTCACAAAGAAGGACTACACCAAGTTCCTGGACGACTGCTACTGGGGCACCCAGATGCCCTGAGGCAAGGAGCCGATATGACCTCCCTCCGGATCACCGCCGCCCTGTGCGCGGCCCTCTCCCTCTGCGCGGCCGAAACCGCCCTGAAGCTCCCCGCCGCCCCGGTTGCCGGCGCCACCCTGGCCGCCGCCCTCAAGGGCCGCGCCACGGTCCGGACCCTGACCGGCCCGGGGCTGTCCCTGGGCGAAGCGGGACAGCTGCTCTGGGCGGCCCAGGGGGAGAACCGCCCCGGCCACCGCACCGTGCCCTCGGCCCACGCCCGATACCCGCTCGAGCTCTATCTGGTCACCGCCGGCGGCGCGGAGCTGCCCGCCGGGCTCTACCACTACCTCCCCGCCAGCCACAGCCTGGCCCGCCTGGGCGACGGCGGCCCGGACACCCTGTTCGGCCGGGTGAAGGGCATGCAGCCGTGGATCAAGGACGCCCCTGCGGTGTTCGTGATGGCCGGCGACCCCACCCGGATTGAGCGCAGCGGCCGCGACCTGACCTTCTACGAGGCCGGCGCGGCCGCCCAGTGCCTGCTGCTGCAGGCTTCCGGCCTGGGCCTGGGGGCGGGCACCGCCGCCGGCATCGACCTGGACGCGGTGGCCCGGTCCCTGGACCTGCCGGCCGGGCTCCTGATCACCACCGTGCTGCCCGTGGGGCGCGCCAAATAGGGAATCGATTTTTCCCCTTATCCATCCCAAAACGATTCGTACAAGGGCTTTCAGCTTTTCTCCGCGAGCCTCGGCAATTATCGCCGAGGCGCCGGGAATTGCCGGGGATCGCGGAGAAAAGCTGAAAGCCCTTGTACGATCAGGCCCAGGCCATCTCGGCAGTGAAGTGCCGCAGATACTTGCTCTGTTTGGCGATGCGCACGCCACGTACTTCGGACGCCTTCGCCTTGAGTTCGGCGATGACCTCGGCGGCGAAGTCGAAGTGGCTCTGGGTGTACATCCGGCGGGGGAAGGCCAGACGCACCAGTTCCATGCTGTGGTAGGTCTCGGTGCCGTCCTCCAGGCGCTTGCCGAACATCACCGAGCCGATCTCCACGCCGCGGATGCCGCCCTCCAGGTAGAGGGCGTTGCACAGGGCCCAGGCGGGATACTGCTCCACAGGCATATCGGGCAGCACGGTTTTGGCGTCGATGTAGACGGCGTGGCCTCCGGTGGGCTTGACGAAGCCGACCCCGGCCGCCTCCAGGCGCTCGCCCAGGTATTCGGCGGTGCGCAGGCGGTAGCGCAGGTAGGACTCCTCCATGCCCTCGACGATCCCGACGGCCAGCGCCTCCAGGTCCCGGCCGGCGAGGCCGCCGTAGGTGGGGAAGCCCTCGGTGAGGATCAGCATGTTGCGCACCGCGTCCAGCCAGTCATCCCCGCGCAGCATGATGAAGCCGCCGATGTTGACCAGGCCGTCCTTCTTGGCGCTCATGGTGCAGCCGTCGGCGTAGGAGAACATCTCCTGGACGATCTCCTTGATCGTCCGGTTCTCGTAGCCGGGCTCGCGCATCTTGATGAACATGGCGTTCTCGCTGAAGCGGCAGACGTCCATGATGAAGGGCTTGCCGTATTTCCGGAGGAGCTGCGAATAGGCGCGGATGTTGGCCATGGACACGGGCTGGCCGCCGCCGGTGTTGTTGGTGACGGTGATCATGCCGAAGGGGACCCGGGCCCCCTCCTTCTTGAGGGTCTCCTCCACCCGCTCCAGGTCGATGTTGCCCTTGAAGGGATGGGTCAGGGCCGGCTGCAGGCCCTCCGGGATCACCAGATCCACGGCCTCCACGCCGTTGAACTCGAGGTTGGCGCGGGTGGTGTCGAAGTGGCAGTTGTTGGGCACCAGGTCGCCCTGCTTGCAGACGGCGGTGAACAGCACCTTCTCCGCGGCCCGGCCCTGGTGGGTGGGGATGAAGTGGGCCATGCCGGTGATGTCCCGGAGCACGGCCTCGAGCCGGAAGAAGCTGGGGGAGCCGGCGTAGCTCTCGTCGCCGATCATGATGGCGCCCCACTGGGCCGAGCTCATGGCGCCGGTGCCGGAATCGGTCAGCCAATCCAGCAGCACGTCCTCGGCGCGCAGCTGGAATACGTTCAACTTGGCGTCTTCCAACAGTTTCACCCGCTGCTCGCGGGTGGTCATCTTGATGGGCTCGACGCTCTTGATGCGGAAGGGTTCGATCATGGTCTTGGGCATGGGTGTCCTCGGAAAGCGGTAAGGGGATGGCGGGCGGGATCCTGGGCGGAGCCTAGCCCTCCTCGCACGAGGACCTCGCCTCGTGTTCCGCCCTGCGCTGTTTGCTCCGGCACCCTGGGACCATGGTTCAAGCTTCAGCCAGGAGCCGGAGTCCGAGCAAGGCTTTTTCCATGGACGGGAACACCGGCAGCCCGGCCTTCATGAGCGACTGCCGGTAGGGCTCGAACAGGGGGCCGCCCTCCACCGCCACCCCCAGCCGCTTGCCGGAGGCCCGGGCGACCTGGGCGAGGGCCTCCGCGAAGGCCTCCATCCGGGCTTCATCCCAGGTCTCCAGGCGCATGGTCAGGGGCACCAGGCCGATCACCAGGGTGTCGGCGGCGCTGCCGGCGATGAGCTCGGCGCAGGCCAGGTAGGCGGCCTCGTCGGCCATGGGCGTCACATCCAGCGGCAGGCGCGGGTTGACCAGGTCCTGGAGCTGGTGAGCCGCCAGCAGCTCGCGCAGCCGTTCAACCTCGCCGGGTTCCAGCGTATGGGAGGCGACCGCGCCCTCCAGCAGATCGGCGCTCACCACCGACTCGTAGCCGGCGTTGCTGATCACCGCCACCCGGGCCGGCTTGCCGGCCGGGAAGGCCGACAGCCAGGCCAGGGCCGAATCGTAGTCGCCCATCCGCTCGCAGACGATCACCCCGGCCCGCTTGAGCAGGGCCCGCTGCAGCTCCCAGTCGCCGGCCAGGGCCCCGGTGTGGCTGCTGGCGGCGGCCTGGCCCTCGGCGCTGCGCCCGCCCTTGTAGAGCACCACCCACTTGCCGGCGGCCGCCGCGGCCCGGGCGGCCTTGGCGGTGGCCAGCAGGTCGCCGGGCTGGAAGCCCTCCACGTAGGTGGCGATCACCTTGGTCTCGGGATCCCCGGCCAGGGCCGCGATGAAATCCGAGAGCCGCACGTCGAGCTGGTTGCCGATCGACACCGCGTAGCGCAGCGGCAGCTGCGGCGCGCAGGACAGCCGGGTGATCAGGAAGGCGCCGCTCTGGCTCACCAGGGCCAGGGCGCCGCCCCGGGCCGCCACCGGCAGCTTGACCTGGGGGATGAACAGGCTGTTGACGGCGCCTTCCCGGCACAGGAAGCCCAGGCCGTTGGGGCCCACCAGGGCCGGGGTCCAGAGTCCCTGGGCCCGCCGCGCCGCCAGCAGGTCCATCACCGCCCGGCCGCGGCCTTCGCTGTCGGCCCCGTCGCCGACGCCGCCGGCCACCAGGTAGACCAGTTGGGCGCCGCCGCCCTGGTCGCAGAGCTGGCGTATGGCCGCCACGGTCTGGGCCGCCGGCAGGCAGAGGATGAGCATGTCCACGGGCCGGGCCGCCAGGTCCTCGACCCCGCCCAGGCAGGGCAGGCCGTCGATCTCCTGGGTGCCGGGCTTGATGGGGATGAGGGCGGAGCGGTCCAGGGTCGAGGTCAGCAGGTTGTCCAGGATCATCCGGCCCGGGGTCCCGGGCTTGGCCGAGATGCCTGCCAGGGCGATGCTGCGCGGCCGCACCAGCAGCTCCAGGAGCTGCGCGGCGGGCAGGCCGGGACCCGGCTCCTCGGCTTCCGGGCCCAGGCTGCCGACCCCGTCCAGGGCCACCGGCCGGCCCCGGGGATCCAGGACCACCGGGTTCATCTCCAGCAGCTCGGCGCCCATGGCGTCCAGGCGCGCCACCAGCTGCCAGAGTCCGCGCAGCCAGGCCAGGATCGTGGCTTCGTCGGTGAGGGCCTCGCCCTGGCGCAGGGTGCCCAGCCAGATGCGGCCCAGGTAGTGGGCCTTGAAATCGGCCAGGGCCTGCTCGGGGCTGACCAGGGCCACCGGCCAGAGGCAGGGCTTGATGGTCTCGCCCCAGGCGTTGGTGTGCAGGCCGCCGATGCCCAGGACCAGGGTCCAGCCGGCCTCGGGGGTCCGGCGCAGGGCCACCAGGGCCTCGGTGGGCAGCCCCTGGACCTTGCGGAAATCGACCCGCTCGGCCACCAGCAGGCCGACCCACTCGCCATGGGCGGCCGCCGCCGCGGCCATCTCGAGGGCCTGGGCCCAGACGGCCTCCGGGTCGAAGGCCGCGAATCGCACCAGGCCCAGGTCGGACTTGTGCCAGACGTCCCGGGCCACGCCCTTGAGCACCACCGGCTCGCCCGGGGCGAACGGCAGGCCAAAGGCGTCCTCCCGGGTGCGCACCAGCCCCCGGCGCAGCCCGGGCAGTCCGGCCTGCTCGAGGAGGTCGTAGGCTTCCAGTTCATGGATGAAGTTCGAGGTCATGACGGCTCCGGGTTCCAGATCAGCCGTAATCATCCCTGCGCCGGCCAGTGCCCGGGGTCACGAAGCTACTCGTAGCGCTGGCCGTAGATGTGCCAGAGGCCGGAACTGTCGGCCTGGGCCCAGGCCACCACGATCTGGCCGTTGCTGCTCACGAACACATCCGGCGCTGAGGCGTTGACGCCGGTGCCGGACGGCATGAGGACCGGGGCCACCCAGCCGGAGCTGTAGGTGGCGGCGTAGATCCCCCAGTCGGAGCCGCTGAGCTGCGCCCATACCAGGGCCGGCACGCCGAGGTAGTTCATGGCGACCTTGGCGCCGGCCACCCCGGGCGTGCCCGAGACGATGGCCTGGGGCGCCGCCCAGCCGCTGGCGGTCAGGTAGAGGGCGACGTCCAGGTCGGTGCCGCCGGTGGGCACCCAGACGGCGGCGGCATTGCCGGAGGCGCTGATGGCCACGCTCACCGGGACCAGCGGGTCCACGGCGGCCGTGCCCAGCTGGGCGCTGCCGGTAAGACCGGAGGTGGTCCAGGCGCGGGTGTAGGGCTGGAAGGTGCTGCCGCCGTCCCTGGATTCGGTCCAGAGCATCCAGGCGCCGGCATTGCTCATGGCCAGGGCATAGAGGCCATTGGCGGGCCCCGTGCCGGACTGCACCGCCGACGGCGAGGACCAGCCGGCCCCGGCCAGGAAGCTGGCCATTTTCAGGGTGTAGGGGCCGGCGGCGGGGGTGGCGGCCTCGCTCCAGAAAACCACGACGTCGCCGGCGTCGTCCATGCCGATCCGCGGGTTGAGGGCGTGGGCGGTGGTGACGGTCGACACCGTGTAGGGCACGGTCCAGGCCTGGCTGGCGGAATTGTAGTAGGCGGCCTGGACGGTCGTGTAGGCGGCGTCGGCTTCGGTCCAGGCCACGCAGGCATTGCCGGAACTGTTCATGGCGATCGCCGGGCCGTAGCCGTTGCCGGTGTTCAGGCGAAGGGGCGTTCCCATGCCCTTGGCCACGGAGTAGCGGTTGACGCAGACCTGGCGGGTGCCGCCGGTCGGCAGCTCGTCCCAGACATACATGAAGGTCTCGTCTCCGCCCACGGAGATCCGGAAGTTCCGGGCATTATCGCCGGCCGAGAAGACCGGAAGGGATCCCGAGGTCTGCCAGCTGCCCCCGGCCACGTAGGCATTGCCGTAGAGGTTCAGCAGGCCGCTCCCGGCGTCCCGCTCCCATCCGGCCAGGACGTTGCCGGAGCCGTCCACGGCCACCGCCGGGAGGTACGAGCTGGCGCTGGTGTTGCTCTCCAGCAGGGCCGGGCCGCTCCAGCCGCTGGGCGTGCCCGTGCCGCTGTTGCCGGCGCCGGTGCCCAGCTTGATGCAGCCCAGGGCCAGGGCCAAGCCGAGTCCCGCCAGCAGGCGCGCTCCGGGTCCGGAGAAATGACGCATGGAACCTCCCAGTCCTGCCGCCCGGTCACGGCCCGGCAGGCAGGTACCAGCATACCGCTTCAGCCGCCGAAGCTGACCCAGCCGGCCCGGCCGGGGATCTCGCGCCGGCCGATGGCCCGCGCCGGGGGCCCGGCCGCCTTCAGCTCGGGCACCCAGTCCCGGTGGGTGCGGGCCCGCACGTCGCGGTCGCGCAGGCCCTGCAGGAACGCCTCGAAGGTCCCGGCCAGGGCGCCGCCCTCGACCTCGGTGTGCAGGGCGTAGACATTGAGCGCGTCCTCGCGGACCAGGGCCCAGACCTCCTCGTTCACCTGGGCCGGGGTGCGCCCGTCCAGGCCCAGCAGCTCGTCCAGGGTCGGCAGGGTGGTGGGCACCTGCAGGGTGCCCAGGGTGCGCCCGCCCACCACCGGAAAGAACGGCTCGAAGCCGCGGCAGTCCCCGGCGTAGTCCAGGCCGTAGCCCTCCTGGATCTCCAGGGTGGCGTCGTTGCACCGCCAGGCCGGGCTGACCGCGCCCCGGGCGGGTTCGCCGAAGACGTCCCGGAAGGCCGCGTGGGCGTCCCGGAACCAGGCCTCCAGCCATCTCCGCGATTTGCGGTCGAGCAGGTCGTGGTACTGCACGTGGTCCCAGCCGTGGATGGCCACCTCGTGGCCGGCCTCCCGGGCCGAGCGCATCTCGGCCGCGGCCCGCTTCCAGATGATCGGCGCCGGCAGCAGCACGCCGTACATCATGGTCTTCAGGCCGTACAGCTTGACGCCGTTGGTGCGGCGCATCTTGGCCAGGAAGCCCTTGCGGAAGATCCGCCGCAGGGCCTTGCCGCTGTTGTCGGGCCCGAAGCTGAAGTAGAAGCTGGCCTGCATCTTCTGCCGGTCCAGCATCCGCAGCAGGGCCGGGATGCCCTTCAGGGAGCCCTCGAGGGTGTCCACGTCCACGCGCAGCGAGATCGTCTTCATGGCTATGATTCTACGCGGCCGAGCCTTCTTTGAGGATCTCTTCGAAGCGCCGGAACAGATGCGCCCTCGGCGCCTCGGGCACCTTCTTCAGGCGCATCCCGGCCTGCTCCGGGGTGCGGCCGCCCTTGAACTGGTTGCAGGGCAGGCAGCAGGCCACCACAATACGCATATTGGTTAATTTGTAAACTTATTTTGAGACTCGAACTGGGCTACATCCATTTATTCCGTTTTGGCATTATTTTTTCTTGTCTTGCTGTTGTCGATACCTTGCCGTATGGTTTCTGTAGTTTTTGGGGTAGGCTCGACATGACCGGAGCGGAACCAAATTTCCAAATTCGCCAGGTTCGATTCGCGAACGGCGTGAGAATTCCCCTCTTGTGTCACGGGATGCTACCCGTTTACGAAACGACCTTCTGGACTGTCGCATCCCTCGTCACCAAAGGGAACGCCTACAACACCATGGCGACCAAGCTACGGGTGGTCGGGCATTGGCTGATCTTCTGTGAACGTTTCGGGGTCGTTTGGAGTGAACGAGTTGCTTCCGGGACATTCCTTTCTCCAGGCGAGAACAGCGAGCTGCACCGCTGGATGAGCATTCCCATCGCGTTCAAGGATCCCTCGCGGGATCGCCAACTACGCATCGCTCCCCACATCCATTGTTCGCGCATGGCATTCCTTCAGCAGTACCTCTCCTGGGAGGCGGGCAGAATCCTATACCGGATGGAGGGAACCGCCCACGACAGAGCAGAGCGCCGCTTTGAAGCATGGAAACGCCAGTGGGAGACCATTGGAGGAAGCGGCGGCCAAAGGAGCGAATCCTCCCCTTCTAAGCTTGGTCTGACTGAATCCCAGCGGGAGCTTTTCCACCGGATTATCAGGCCGGGGTCCCCGGAAAACCCTTTCGAACCTGGCATGCAGGTGCGTAATTTCGCAATCTTGATGATGCTTTTCGAACATGGCCTTCGGATGAGCGAGGTCCTGATGCTCCGTTCGGATGACGTGTCTTTCCCGGAAAAGGCCTTCGAGATCGCGGAAAGGATCGATGATCCCCACGAGACTAGGCGGGTGGCCCCATCTCCCAAGCGGCGGGGCAATGCCAGGAGGGGCCTATTATTCACGCCCGCGAGCATGAAGGCCATGGAGTCCTGGCTTTTCGAGGACAGGAGGGACGCCAAGCGGTTCCCGAACGCAAGAAAGTGCCCATTCGTCTTTGTTTCCGAGCGGGGAAATCCCCTATCGGTCCGGAGGCTTTCCTCCATTTTCGAAACCCTTCGGAACGCCTTTCCGGAAAAGCGCGACGGTCACCAGATCATCCAGGCCGGTTTTTCGGAAGACTTTTCGGCACACGATCTCCGCCATGATTGGAATGTACGCTTCGTCCTGAGCCGGATCGGATCCTGGACCCCCCAGGACGACCTCACACAGCGATACTGCATGGGGTGGTCGAGGTCGTCGAAGATGCCAGCGCGGTATGCGCGCCTCGCCTACCGCGTGATGGGAGGGAAGGCTTCCCTCGCCATCTCATCGGAACTGATAGGCAAAGCCAAGGCCAGCAATACCAAGAACCAGGAGGGTGAACGTTGAGCCCGCAGTCGAATGTTCTGGCCATTGACGCCATCGAATCGGCCTTGCCTACGATTCCCGCCAGGATCCGTTCCCGGCACGGTTATTGGATCGACACCACTGGCCCCATATGGGCAATGCCCTTTCAGGTTTCAGGCGGGGCCATCAAATGGGATGAAATCAAGGCAACTCCAGCCATGAAAAGGGTCCTGATGGGGTATATCGCCACCAAGATCCAGGTCCATGCTGAATCCACGGTGTCGGTCGCATTCCACCGATTGAGTTCCGTCAAAGCGTGGGATCTGCTCACCGATCCGTGGTGGGAGTCTGGAGAGGTGTTGCTGAAGGACACGTTGGCCGTCAAACGTCATCTGGAGGAACGGTACGGCCTCGTCTCCAAGGAATATTTCCTGGAAATCAAGCGATTGTATCGGTGGGCATCCGGAATCGGCGTGCCCGGCTTCAGCCCGGAGGTATGGGACGAACTGGATAGGGTCCGGGACCGTTCCATCCCGTCCTTTTCAGCAAGGCTTCAGGTGGCCCCCGGTGCCCCCAGAAGCCAAGTCACCAAGAACCGCCATTCCTATTCCGAGATCGAACTGATGACCATCGCCGCCCACCTTCTCCGGACAGAAAAGCGTTGGCGTGCAGGAGAAACCCTTTACCGCCCGGTTCCACCGCCGGACGGTCCACTTCAGCGCCTAGGCCATACAAGGATCAAGATGATCCAGGGCGTCCCGATGATGTCGACCGACATTGGCCTCATCCATTTCGTCATCGCGTGGCTGGCATGGAATTTCGGTGACCGCCCTTTGGCCTTTGCGAAACTCCGCGAATCCCATTTCGAATCCATTGAAGCCGGCGGGGTGCTGATCAACCAGGTACGGATGCCGGAAACCAAGGACGGGCAGGGAGGCTTGGGTGCTCTCCAAGGGCCGGTGCCCATGGAGGACACCCTTGCGCGGCTGGTCGAAGAATTGATCGCGGAAAACCGAGCCGAACGCAAAATCCTTGGCATGGACAACGGCGTAGACTGGCCCCTTCTGCCCGCAGCGACGACCGGTCCCATGGCAGTCCGGAGATCCAGGCAGCTATTGCCCCATGACGATCTCGGACTCAACGCCCAAATTACGCCCAGGTTCCTGATTTACCAACTTCGACAACTGTTCGAGGTCATGCAGGTCCCGAACGCGGAAGGGAATACCATCATCCCCACTTTCTACAGCTTCCGCGACGGCCTCACGACCACGCGGTTGGCCCGGGGCATGCCGCCCATGGTGGTGGCCATCATGGGCGGGCGGAAAACAACCCGGTCCCTGCACCATTACAACAAGCCCGGCGTCACCATGGTCGAGAGAATGGACCGCCTCGTGCCCCAGTACGGACTCCTGGCCCGCACGTTCCAGCCAGCGGACCCGATCCAGCCCTCCGAAATTCCCGCCGAGGCCGCGATTCCATACATCGACCTGGAGGAATCGCTTTTCATCGGCCTGGTGGGGCGTTGCGGGTGTGTCGGGAGCGGCTGCCCCATGTCCATGAACGGCGCGGTTGAATGCTACGTTTGTCCCGCTTTCCGGGCCGTCACGGATGGACCCCATCTCAAGGTCCTGGACACACTGGAACGCCGCCGTCGGGGGATGATCCAGGAAGGATTGCCCGCGAAAGAATACGAACGCTATGACCAGCACATCGTCGCCGCCAGCGAAGTGGTCAAACGTATCCAGGCCTTGGGAGAAGCAGGGAAATGACCACCATTCCGCTGATCCCCGGGGCTTCATCCCGACTCGAAAGCTACGTCCAGGAAGCTGGTCCCCTTCTCGCCGCACGGTTCGGCATTGAATTCGAATCCGATGAGTGGCAATTCCCTGCGAAACGGGTTGCCGGAAAAAGGGCGAAGCGGCTCGTTTTCCATGGGGTGCCGGAGCCACAGAAATCGTTGTACAAGGCAATTGCCGCTCACGAAGCCTGTCAGAAAAATGCCACCGGACAGATGACCTCGCAAAATTTCTGCACCTTCTTCAACCATCTGGTTGGCCCGTTTTCTACGGTTGAAAACCTAAGTGAGCTTTCGTCCGACCATTTCTATCGCGCCACAGCGGAGGTCCGGAAGTCGGACCAATCGGATGAGACAAAGCATCGCTTCGGCAAAACCTTGGCCGCATTCGCCAGGATCCTGAACCGCCACCGGCTCACCCGGACAAGAATTGAATATGAAAGCCCATTCCCCCGCCCCAGCCTCCTCTACCATACGGACACAAAAACCCAGGAAAAGGCGCGGGAGAAGATGGTCCCCATCGGTGCGCTGAAGGCTTTCGGGGAGATCTACCAGGACATCATGGCTGGAACAGGCAACGATCCAGACCGACTTTTGGCCTGTACATCCGCCATCCTCCTTTGTACCGGCTACCGGATCAACGAGCTTCTTTCGATGCCCCTAGATTGCTGGCACGAACGCCAAGCCAAGGATCCCGAGGGCAGGATCATCCAGGGAGCGTTCCTGGGCTACGCGCCGGAAAAGAATGGGCTGACGGAGAACACGATGCCCCGGTGGATCCCCAGCACCCTCATGCCCGTCGTCAAGCAGTCCTTGGATGAGATCCGGCGAATCACGAATCCCTTCCGCAAGAATGCCAAAGCTCTTTTACGGGGCCGTCCCAATGTTCCGGGCCTTGTCGAAGGCAGAATTTACAGCGGCAATGAAGCAGCGGGTCTCCTGGGGATATTTCAACAATGCCTCAACGCCTTCATGCGCCAGAGCGGACGGTTCCAGATGGTCAAGGGGAACAGTCGTGGGGGGATGGTCTTCAGGCTCACCGCCGAAGACATCCGCCAGATCGTCAGGATGAAGAGCCGCACGGAAAAGGTGGTCTCGGATCCTTGGCCGCAAGAATTGCATGAATCCTTGTTCGTGATTGGGGACAGCTTTTTCAACCCCCATGGTTCTGTCAGCGGGACGGCGGTTCCGCTCTCCTACTGGCAAGTCTACACGTTCCTCGCGCGGAACGACAAGCGGGGCGGAACCTCCTGTTTCCAGCGGTTCGGCAAGATCAATCCGGAGACCGGAGTACCCTGGCAGATTCCGACCCACGATCCACGCCACATGCTGAACACCTGGATGATGCAGGGAGGCTTCAGCGAGGAGGAGATCGCACAGTATTTTGGACGCAGGACCCCCAAGGACAATGCCAACTATGACCATATGAAGAACTGGCAGCGGATCGAAATCGTCCGCGCCGCATTGGAAAAGGGGAACTTCATCGGGCCGTGGGCGGAAATCCAGGCGCGGATCAAGGACCCTATCAAGCGGGAAGAGGTCAAGAACGTCATGCTGGCCAACGTCTCCATGAGCCAGTTGGGCATCTGCGCCCATCAGGAAGGGAGCAAGCCGCCTTCCATCCCGGAAGCTTGCGCCCGGTGCCCGGGACTCATCGTCGTTAAGGGAAACCCGGGGCACATCGCACGGACCAAGGAACAGCTTGAACGCGCCGAGCAGAGGGTCGCGGAACTCCAAAGGGAAATGGAAAGGGGAACCTTTGGAATGGGCCCCTGGGTTCAGGCCGAAATCGAACGCCGTGACGGCCTAATGAAAGTCATGGAGGTTCACCTGAACCCCGGGATCGCTGAAGGAACCCTGGTCCAGATTCCCAGGGGAAAACCCGATGAGAAGGGATGCTGATGACAACCTTCCGCCACCTGACCAAGACGGATATTTTGCGCATCTGTAGGATCATCGAGGATTGGCCACTCCCTACCCTCACCTGGGATGGCATTTGCCGTGAAGTCGAAACCCAGCTAGGACACCGCTATACACGCCAGTCCCTTGAGAAGAAGCCGGAGATCAAGGCCAAGTACCTCGCCCGCCAAGGCCTTCGCACCAAGTTGGTTCCGGTTGACGAGGCCGAAAAGACCATCCAGCACCTGAAGAACCGGATTGCCCTCCTTGAGAAGACCCTGGCGGACTATGACCAGCGGTTCCTGCGCCATGTCGAGGCGGCAGTCCGGTGGAACAAGTCGCCCAAAGATCTAGAAGAGCCCCTCATGGTTGAACCACCACGCCCGAGGAAATCCTGATGACCCCATCGCCCGAACCAAGAAATGGTCAGCAGATAGGACAGGGCTACGTGGCCGCCCTTGAGACCTACCTCCAGGGGCTCAAGGGCGAGGGCAAGGGTCTGCCCAGCCGCAAGGGCAAGGTGTCCACGGCGGCCATCGCCCTGGCGGCGGGGGTGGACCGGCAGTCCCTCTACAAGAACCCCCACTGCCGCGTCATGCTGGAAACGGCGGCCCAGGAGATGGGGCTGGCCGGGATCGAGGCCCGAGACGTGCCCCTGGCCAAGGACGACGGCAAGGACCAGCGGATCCAGACCCTTGAGGCCCAGGTGGCGTCCCTGACGGCGGAGGTCCACGGCCTGCGGGCGAAGCTGGCCCAGTTCGGCCACATCGAGGCTCACATGGTCGCCACCGGGCGGCGGGTGATTCCGTGACCGACCTCGCCCTGACGGTCCGCAAGGTCTGGCCCGGGACCAGCGGCGGAGCCGTCTTCACCGGCCAGGACGAGGCCGGGACCCTTCACCGGATCGTGGCCGACGCCGACGTGATCCATCGGCCCCCGCTCATCGGGGAACGTTGGGATGTGGCAGGCCCCACCCGGGTCCATCCCAGGTTCGGCCCCCAGGTCCACGCCCAGCGAGCCGTGCCGGTCCACCCCAAGGGGGAGCACCTCCGACGCTTCCTGGCCCGGAACAAGGTTTTTCAGGGGGTGGGCGAAGCCCGCACCCGCCTCCTTTGGGACGCCTTCGGGGAGGGCCTCCACGACCTCCTGGACGCCGGGGACGCGCCCCGGTTGTCCTCGGTCCTGGGACCCGACCTCGCCGCCTCCCTGGTGGGCACCTGGAAGGAATTCCAGGGCGAAGCCCGGGTGATCCGCTGGCTGGAGGACCACCACCTCCCCATCGGCCTCGCCACCAAGGCCCTGCGCCTGTGGGGGGCGGACGCCTCGCACAGGCTGGCGGAGAACCCCTACCGGATGCTGGCCGTGGCGGGCTGGACCCGGGTGGACGCGGCGGCCCTGGACGCCGGGGCCGACCCTGAATGCCCGGAGCGGCGGATCGCCGCCGTCGAGGCCACCTGCTACCGCGCCCTGGGCGACAAGCACACCGCCATCCCCGAGGCCGACCTGCTGGCCGGGGTCCAGAGGCTCCTCCGGTGCCCCCCGGAGACCACCCGGGAGGCGCTGGCCCTGGCCGAAGCGGACCGCGCCGTGGTCAAGTTGGCGGATGGGCTCTGGCAGCCCTTCGGTCCATGGGTGATGGAGTCCTTCGTCCGGGACCGGATCCGGGAGCGGGTGGACGCCGAGTTCGCCCCGTCCGGGAACCTCTACTGGTCCAGGCCCCTGGACGGCCAGGTCTCGCACCTGGTCGCCGAATTCGAGGCCCAGGAAGGTCTGCCCCTGGTGGAGGAACAGCGCCACGCCATCTGGCTGGCGGCCACCCAGCGGTTCGCCCTGGTCATGGGCAGCGCGGGCACTGGCAAGACCACCCTCCTGAAAGTTGTCCGGCATGTCCAGGAGGCCACCGGGGGCTCCATCCTGGGGGTCGCCTTAGCCGGTAGGGCGGCCCAGCGGCTCCGTGAGGCCGGATGTCCCGCCCGGACCCTGGCGGGCCTCCTGGGTGCCCTGGAGCGCCAGGAATTGACGCTCGGGGGTGGTGACCTGATCGTCGTGGACGAGGCGTCCATGCTGGACCTGCCCCTGGCCTACACCCTCCTGCGGCGGTTGCCGCCCGAAACGCGGGTCCTCCTGGTGGGCGACCCCCACCAGCTTCCCCCCATCGGCTTCGGGCTGGTGTTCGGGGTGCTGGTCGGGGACCAGACCGTGCCCCAGGTGGAATTGACCCGGATCCACCGGGCGGCGGAGGTCACCGGGATCCCGGGGATCTCCCGGGCCATCCGGCAGGGGTCACTTCCGCACCTGTTCGCCTTCCACGGGGCCGCCCCGGGGGTGTCGTTCCTGCCCTGCCGCCCCGAGGACGCCCAGGCGGTGGTCATCGAGACCCTGGGGGCGCTGGGCGGTGAGGCGCAGGTTCTTTCCCCCCTCAAGCGGGGCTCCGCCGGGACCGTGGCCATCAACGCCGCCCTGCATGTCCTGCGGTCCACCGGCAAGCCGGTGTGGTCCGGGCTGGCGCTGGAGGATCCGGTGATCCACCTGGAGAACGACTACGAGGCCCTGGTGTTCAACGGCACCCTAGGGGTGGTGGTCGAGGTCCTGCGGGATGGCGTCCGGATCCAGTGGGACGGCCACGACCGCCCCATGGCCTTCCAGGAAGACCGGCGCGAAGCCATCGACCTCGCCTACGCCATCTCGGTCCACAAGGCCCAGGGCAGCCAGTTCCGGCGGGTCGTCATTCCCGTCTTCCCCAGCCGCCTTCTGGACCGGACCCTGATCTACACGGCCCTGACTCGCGCCCAGGAGCAGGTTGTCCTGGTGGGGAACTGGGACGCCATCGAGGCCGCCCTGAAAGCCCCACCTGCCCCGAACCGGCGGCGCACCGGGATGGTTCGGGCGCATCATGGTGTCTGCCCTTGAATGCCAGCCGGGGTTCTGAGCCCAGACCTTTCCATCTTTTGGCGGCTTTTTAGGGGGGATCCCCCCCTGAAATCCTGCCCGCCGTTCGTTCCATCGCCCGAGCCCCCCGCAAGGGCTGGGGCTCGGGCGATGGACGTGAGCGAGTCGCCGGTTTCATGCGGTCTGTAAATGCTGGTGTGGGCCGCCATCAGCGACGGACGCCCCGTGAGCCAGGACCCGAAGGGCTTGCCGTGCCGGGTGCAGTTCCCGGCACGGTCCTGGCGGGGCGGGCCGAGACAGCAGGTGGGTCTATTTTGTTTCGCAAAGTCTCACCCGCAACCGGCCTCACCAGTGCAACGACCAGGCTTAGATTGAACAAAGGAACGGATCTGCAGTGCCGCGATTCCTCAGTTATGGGAGGCCCGAGGGTTGCCCACGGCAAAAGGGATCAACCGCATTTAGACAGCCTCCCGCCTTTTTGAAAAATTCTTTCAGCCGTCCCTGCAGATTGGAGAGCAAAGCCCCGATAAGGTCCATGGTGAGAAAGTTCTATCGACCCCCGGCAACACCCTGCCAACGATTGATCGACTGCACGGCAATCCCAGGAAGCCACTATGGAGAATTTGCAGGTGATGGTCGGCAACCTGGATCCAAATCGGCTGCTGGAAGATATCCGGGTGATGCAGGATCATATTGCCAGAATCGCGGTGGGGAGAGACCTTGCCTGTCCCTCCCCACCGCGATGCCGATCTGGACCTTTTCCTGAAAAACCTCTCAACCGCCTGGAAATGTGGGCAAGTCCGGACGACCCATCAGCGGATATACCGCCACCCAGATCTAACTGCGCTTTCGACGCGGTGCGAAGACCCTGAGCGAAAGGCCCTTCATGAAATTTGGATTCGTTGTGCATGAGTGGTTCACGCGCCTATCTGCCCTTAAGTCACCCGCGACAGGATTTAAATCTTTGCCGAAACCAATGGTTGCTCAACGGTACATAACTAACAAATAGTGTCTTGACAAATTCCACCGTTATTTCATATTTTATTTACGCTCACATAAACCCTTTGGTTGTTGTCTCGCTGACAATGGTGTCACGAGCCAGGGCGGGGAGGTCAACATGAAACGCATCATTTCACTCGCGATCCTCGCTGGCGTGTTGGCGGGACACGCTGCCGTTGCCTTCGCGTACACCGCTTGCCATGCGACTTCAAGCGGAACGGTCATCGGCATCAACACCACCACCGGACAAGTCATCGGGGAAGTTCCGGCTAATCAGGTCGGCAGGCTCGGGTGCGATACTTACATCGGCATTGCCCCCCCTCAGCAACAGCAGTGAATTCCAAACAGACCAGGAGGCTAGGGTGAGGCTCTGTGGCTTTGCACGGAAATTGGTCGTAGCCTTCGGCGTGCTGACGCTTCAGGGCCAAAATCCTCCCCCAACAGCACCTGTCATCTGGAAGGGGGGCCTCCTGATTCAAGGTCTCGAATTCTCGAACCCTCCGCGGTTTTCCATTGAAGCCCCGAACGGGACCGTCACCCGCACCATCAAGGTCCCCCTCAATACCATCAATCGGGACTTCGCCAGTTCGAATTTCTATGCTCTGACTAATGAAGGGCCTCAAAGGAAGAACCCTAAGGACGGCTCCCCTACCGATTTCACGTTCAAAATTTTTAAGCGGCCCTTCCATGGGGGGGATTGGACGGAAATCGGAGCCTTCGTGAATAAATTCAACAGTCTCTGTAACGTGGCTTGCCTTGAGAATGGGGACTTCCTTGGCATCACCAGCAGGGCCATATTCCCGGTCGATGGAGGTTATTCCCCGATCGGGATTCTCAGTCTCGACGGCAATGGCGTTCTGGCGGTCAAACACGGCGTAACTCTGGGAATGGAACGCCCCATGTGGCGGGATCCAGTCGAAAAATACGGATCGGCTCAACTGAATTACCCGGGATTCGGGCGGAGTTGGTGGAATTTCGCCCCCTTGATTCGAACCGCGGAACATCTGGTGCTCGTGCTGGATGATATAGGCTGGTTGTTCGTGTTCAGCCCGAAGGATGGTGCCCTCCAGCGCGTTGCCCGGATCTTCGATTTTATTGATGAAGCTGCCTGCGCCCAAGGAAAGACGTTCTCCTTTGTCGGCCTTGGCAGCCAGGCCCGTCAGGATGGGCGAATTCTTCTTTGCACTCGTTCCGCTGACGCCGTTGAAAAGTCATATGCGTCCTTTGGGGCAGCCTTGCCTGAAGGCATAGCCCATGATCCAGTCAAGTTCCAAGCCTGGTATAGCAAGACCAAATCGATTCGGGATGAAAACCTCAAACAGTTCCCTTTCCTGTCCTGGTGGCTATTCGACCCGGTCACTGGGAAGGTGAGCTCGGAGAATCCTCCCCAGGATTTCCCTGACCGGGTATCTTCTGCCAAGGAAATGTTCAACTGGAACTGGAGATTTAAGGGTGATGGGAACCTCCTCTACTACCAGACCGAGGGTGCCTCGGAAGGAAAAAACGAGAAGGGCAAAAAAAGTATCCTTGGTGTGATCGGGCTCAAATGAATATGAGAGCCGTGGCCCTGGTGGTTCTTTGGGTAGCCAACTTGTTGTTCGCGCAAGGCACTGAACCCACCCAAGGCACGAAAGAGATCACCGTCGCATACGATTTCGGCAAAATTCCGATGCGAAGTGAATGGGCCGGTGAATACGACCTTTTGAACGAAACCGAGGATGAGATCCTCGTGACCGGCATCGAACCGAGTTGCGGCTGCCTGGAGGCTTCCGCTTCGAACCTTCCCATCCCGCCTGGCGAAAAAATTCCACTCACCCTCAAGCTTGATCTTCGAAACCGCTATGGCGCGATCAAGGAAGGCGTCAACCTAACCTTGATGCAGCGAAATGAAGGGAAGGTAAATTACTGGATGATCCATGTGGTCATCAAAGGTGAAGTCCTCCAGGAAGTCCTTTGGCGACCAACGGCCCTCGTGGCGCCAGAACTTGAAGAGGGCGCCGAAAGGTTCCTTTTGGCGGACGGGGAATTCCGCCAACTCGGCAAGTGGATTCTAAAGGTCAAGGATGAAGGACTCCCGTGCAGGGTCTCGTTTAAACAGACCGGGACCAAGGTTCAGGCAATCATCTTCCTCTGCGAAAAGGAGCTGCCCCCAAGGCAGGACAAAGGCACCTTTGACATCCCAATTACTTTGGAGAGCGGGGAAGCAAAAATCCAGACCTATCTGACGATCGACTGGTCTCGGAAGACCCCATTTGTCACCGATCCGCCATTCCTGCAGAGGCAGTATATTGAAACCGGAACCAAGACAACCGTGAACCAGCTCATTATTCGCCGCAGAGATGGCAATGCCTTTAGTATCCTTGAGGTAGAGACACCTTCCTGGTTGCAGGTCCCGATAGAGAAGGGGAACAAGACAACTTGGGTCTTGCGTTTGCTGCCTCTCGAATCCGGGTCGGATTACCTGGCGGCGGGCATCAGGATTCGTACGGATGACCCCTGGCTCCCGTGGGTTATGGTTCCCATTTCCATACCGAGTTCTCAGGGGAATTAGAAAGCAGTGCGGGATCCCGTCCAGGTTCTTCATGGTTGTTGATGATTGCCCAGAACTGGAGCCATTTGGGCGGTGCCGTTCGACAGCGCCGAAGGGCGCCGCTCTGTGAAGGCCACCCTGGCCCTTACATATCTACATATTGCAAGCCAAAGCCAAGCGTTCTTCAAGGATTTGACGAGGACTTGGGACTGGCCGAAGAAGCGTCATACCTGCCTGCTCCGGGGTTCTCCCTGATTTTGCATTATTACAAACCAAGCAGGCCGCAACGAGATTGATATAGGAGGTTGGACCTCCCTGACATCTGGGCTGCACGTGGTCAATTGTGGAAGCATGCTTCCCACAGTATTGGCAACGAAATCCATCCCTACGCAAAATGACGCGCTTGCCCTTGCCAAGGAGTTTGATTTTCCCCTTTGCATGCGCTTGAGGGAAAAGGATCACGGAGATCAGATAAATCGAAACCGGAAGGGAATCCAGGCGGGTCCACTGTCGCGGGTCAAGCACGACCGCCCGACCTGACACTACTGCCCGAACAGCCTTTGCGAATGAAACCTCGCCCATCAGGGCTCCATTCGCATCAAGAACAAGAACAGACCTTGGTCTGAATTCCTTTGTATCTCCCCTACTACCCATAGGGGCACCTCCCACCCCAGAGAACGAGTTTCGCATTGTAAAGTTACGGCCTTGGGATTGGCAAATTCTGGATTCAAGATTAACACACAGATAAACTGGCAGCCCGAAAAGCACGTTTGCTTGGCACTCACACACAATGTTTACACTTCTGATAGCATATAACGACCAGGTTCTGCCAGGTGCTGCGGCCGCCCTGGCAGATCGGGATGATGTGGTCGATGGTGTCCGCCCGGCTGTGGCAGCCCTCGTACTGGCAGGTGTAGTGGTCCCGGCGCATCACCCGGCGGTCCAGGCGGCCCATGAGCAGTTTGCTTTCCGAACAGGCCTGGGCGTGCGGGAAGATGATCAGGAAGATGGTCCCGCGCAGATCCTCGTGCCGGTCCAGGGTGGCCGGATTGAGCACCAGGGCCCGTCCCGAGGCCACCGCCCGGATCGCCTTGCGCCGGGCGACTTCCATCATGGGCACATAGTTCCGGTCCACGGCGATGACCGAGTTTCCAGGTGGTTTATCCGCCTTGTGCGTCATGGTAGCCCCGGGTGTTCGAGGGGACCCTACCATTGTGGGGGGAAGCGCCCTTCCGGACAAGGCTTTCCCCCGCAACCGCCTGGCTTTGAAAATTCATGGAAGCCGCCATGAGGCGGTGCGGCCCTCCCCTTCCCCGTCCAGGGTCAGCTCGGCCACCCAGGGCGTCGGCCAGGGGCCGGCGCCACCGGCCCACTCGACCACCAGGTAGTCCGTGGCCCGCACCGTCTCCTCCAGGCCAAGGGACCAGGCGCCGGCTTCGCCCAGCCGGTAGAGGTCCAGATGGAACACCTGGGCTCCCGGGCAGAGGTAGCGGTGCAGGACGGCGTAGGTGGGCGAGGCCACCTGGTCGGGGTCGCCGCCCAGGCCGGCCACGAAGCCGCGGGTCCAGGTGGTCTTGCCGGCGCCCAGAGGGCCCCGGAGCAGCCAGGTGCCCCCGGGCGGGGTGCGCCGGGCCAGCTCGGCCCCCAGGGCCTCCGTGGCCTCGTCGCCTGCAAGGAGCCGGGTCTCAGCCATGGCCGGCCTCCCCGTGGATCTCCCGCAGCAGGGCGGCCAGGGCCGGCCCCAGTTCCCGGATCAGCAGGGGCCCCGGACCCAGCCGGTCGGCGGCGGCGCCGTGCAGCCAGACCGCGTCGGCGACCGCCCGCCGCAGCCCGAGGGGATCGGCGGTCGCGGCCTGGGCGGCCCGGGCCGCGACCATGCCGGCCAGGAAATCCCCGGCCCCGCCGGTGGCCAGGCCCCGGTGGCCGGTCGGGTTCACCCACGTCCCGGCGGCCCCGCCCCCGGCGATCAGGGTCTGGGCGCCCTTGAGGACCAGGATCCCGGGCCCGCTGGCCGCGGCCCGGGCCCGGGCCAGCCGGTCGCCACAACCGGACGTGAGCCGCGCGCCCCCGAACAGCCGGTGGAATTCGCCCGGATGGGGGGTGATCACCGTCCCGGGCCGGGCCATCCAGCGGTCGCCCTCGCCGGGCCGCAGCGCGGAAGCGTCCAGCACCAGGGGGCCGCTCCATTCCGGCACCTCGGCGACCCCGCCGGGCCCCGCCAGTAGCAGATCGACGCCCTCCGGCACGGCACCGTCCCAGGCCCGGACCATGGCCTCGGGCACCTGGGCGGCCACCTCCGCCCGGACCTCCGGGCTGGTCAGCACGGTCACCAGCCCCGCCCCCATGCGCAGCGCGCCCAGGGCGGCGAGCACCGCGGCCCCGGCCATGCCCGGCGAGCCCGCGCGGATGCCGACGTGGCCCCGGTCCCCCTTGTGGGCGTCCCATCCGCCCGGCAGGAAGGGGCCGGGACGCTCCAGCTGCCAGAGGTCCGCCGCGGGCGGCCGGTCCAGCGGGATGGGGATCCGGGTGATGGCCCCGCACAGCTCCCGGGCCGGCCGCAGGCCGTGGCAGATCTTGAGATGGCCAAAGGCGGCGGTGCGCTGGGCGGGCACGGCCGGCCCGGCCAGGTCGCCGCTGCCGGGATCCAGGCCCGATGGCAGGTCCAGGGCCAGCACCTGGAAACGGCCGCAGGGGGCCGCCTCCGCCAGGGCCGCCACCCAGCCCGCGGCCAGGCCCGCCAGGGGCAGCCGGGTGCCGAGCCCGAACAGGCCGTCCACCACCCACCCCCGGAACCCGGCCAGCGCCTCCCGGGGTTCCGGGGTGCAGTGGTAGCCGCCCCCCAGCCCCTCCCAGAGCCGGGCCTGGACGGCCGCGTCGCCCTTCCAGGCGGGCTCGGGCGCCAGGGTCCAGACCGCCACGGCCCGCCCCTGGAGCCGGGCCAGGCGGGCCAGGGCCAGGGCGTCGCCGCCGTTGTTGCCCGGACCGGCCAGCACCAGCAGCGGCTCGGCCTCCGGCAGCAGCGCCAGGGCGCCCAGGGCTGCGTGCTCCTGGAGCAGGAGGGAGGGGATGCCCCAGGCGGCGATGGCGTGGTCCTCCAGGTCCCTCATTTCCTGGGCGGTCAGAAGCGGGATCATGCGGGTCTCCAGGATGAGCTAGCATAATACGGCCCACCCACCCATGGAGATTCCCGTGCGAAAGATCCTCACCGTCCTGCTCCTCGCCATGCCCCTGCTGGCCGGCCCGAAGGTCGAGATCAGCACCAGCGCGGGCGCCTTCACGGTGGAGCTGGCTCCGGACGCCGCCCCGCTGACCGTGGCCAATTTCCTGAACTACGTGAAGAAGGGCTTCTACGCAGGCACCATCATCAGCCGGGTCAGCCAGCGGCCCGCGGTCATCCAGGGCGGCGGCCTGCTGCCGGACCTGAGCAGGAAGCCCACCGACGGGCCCATCAAGTGCGAGGCCGATCTGACCAAGGCCAAGGGCCTGAGCAATGTCCGCGGCACCCTGGCGATGGCCCGGGAAGGCCTGCCGGACAGCGCCAAGGCCCAGTTCTACATCAACGTGAAGAGCAACCCCGGACTGGACTTCAAGGCCCGCAACCTGGCCGATTTCGGCTATTGCGTATTCGGCAAGGTGATCAAGGGCATGGACGTGGTGGACAGGATCGCCAAGGGCAAGACCGGAGCCCGCGGCGGCATGGCCGATGTGCCGGTCAGCCCCGTGACCATCACCGCGGTGAAGGAACTCAAGTAGGGAATCGGTCACAACGCTCCCACGGCCGACCCGGGCGTCCTATAATCCAGGGATACACCGGAGCCGAAATGACCTCTTCGCCCATTCGCGTGATCATCGCCAAGCCCGGCCTGGATGGCCATGACCGCGGCGCCAAGGTGGTCGCCCGCGCCCTCCGGGATGCCGGCATGGAAGTGATCTACACCGGCCTGCGCCAGACCCCGGCGCAGATCGTCGCCGCCGTGGAGCAGGAGGACGCCCAGGTGCTGGGCATGTCGATCCTCAGCGGCGCCCACAACCAGATCTTTCCCGAAGTGATGCGGCTGCTCGGCGAGAAGGGCATCAAGGATGTGCTGGTGTTCGCCGGTGGCATCATCCCCGACGAGGACATCCCGGCCCTCCAGGCCGTGGGCATCCAGGCCGTGTTCCAGCCCGGCACCAACACCGACGACGTGGTGGCCTTCATCAGGAAGGCGCTGGCCTAGTTCTTGATCCAGCGCAGGCCCGCGGGGGGCTGAAAGAGGAAGGTCGCGGCCGGAAAGGCCGCCTTCGGCACCTTGGGATCGAGGAATTCCAGGACCTGCCTGGCACCGGTGGGATCGGTCCAGCGGATCCGCCGGGGCAGGCCGCCCTGCCCCTCCACGGTCACCTTGGGCAGGCCGGGCTTCTTCGGCTCCAGGGTGAGCTCGCCCGGGCCGGCGGGCTTGACCTCGAACACCTGGCCCATGGACCCGGGGTCGAGCAGCACCATGAGCAGCGGGGCATCCTTGCCGGCGCTGCGCAGATCCACCCGCTGGGCGGTGCGGGCGGCGGCATCGTACTGGACCAGGGTGGCGCCGTCGGCCACCAGCAGCAGCCCCTTCTGGTATTCCACCCGCAGCCGGCCGCCCCGGGCCAGGCGCAGCCGGCCGGTGCGCACCAGCTTGCCGAACACCGCGCTCTCGGACTCCTGGCGGAAGCCGGTCTCCAGGCGCGGGGCGGCGATGAAGGCCTGCCACCAGCCGGGGGCTTCCGCGCCGGCCGGACCGGCCAGCAGTGCCAGTATGAGGGCAGTCGCGGCCCGCATCTCAGGCCCTCTTGATTTCGACGGAGACCACGCCGGAGGCGCCCCAGGGCGGGGCCTGCCGGGAGTAGCTGGCGGTGCCCACCTCGTGGCCGTTCTGGCGCACGGTCACCACCACTTCCAGTTCCCCGTCGAGGGCGAAGGGCGAGAGGATCACCTGCAGGGCATCGGCCGCATGGGGCTGGGCGTGGGCGGCCGCATGGGGCGCCCGGGGCTGGACCGGGAGCACGGCGGGCCGCGGCTGCGCCGGCGCCTTGGGGTGGGGCGCGGCCACCGGGGGCCGCAGCACCACCCGCGGCGCCGCGGGCGCGCCCTTGGCCATGGCCGTTGCGAGCTTGACCCGGAGCGGGGCCATCACCTGGACGGATGTGGCAAGGGGCTTGGCCGGGGCGGCCGGGGGATCCTCCCCGTAGAGTTCCCGGGAGGCGCCCAGATCCTGGGTGCCGAGGGGTTCCGGGCCGCCTCCGGGCCTGAGGTCGGCGGGCATGGAGAATTCCGAGGCATGGAGGGGTTCCGGCGCAGGCCCGGGCCGGACCGCCACCGCCGGGGCGGTCGCGGGCCGCGCCCCCTCCGCCATGTGCAGCGCCTTGATGTTGGCCAGGGCCAGCTTGGTGATCCCGCGCAGGGCCTCGAACACGCCGGTGCCGTCCTGGGCGATGGACTGGAAGCTGGGGGCCCCGCCGGGGTTCAGCTCCCGTTCCAGGGTCTCGACCGGCACGATGTTCTTGAGGTCCCGCTTGTTCCACTGGAAGATCAGCGGGATGTCCTGGAGCTCCAGCCCCAGTTCCCGGAGGTTGTCCCGCAGGTTCTGCAGGCTCTCCCGGTTGGCGTCCAGCATGGGGATCTGGCTGTCGGCCACGAACACGATCCCGTCGACGCCCTTGAGCACCAGCTTGCGGGTGGAGTTGTAGAAGACCTGCCCCGGCACCGTGTACAGCTGCAGCTTGGTCTTGAATCCGCCCACCATGCCCACGTCCATGGGCAGCAGGTCGAAGAACAGGGTGCGGTCGGTCTCGGTGTTGAGGGAGACCATCTCGCCCCGGGCCTTCTGCGAGGTGCGGGTGTAGATGGTGTTGAGGTTCGTCGTTTTCCCGCACAGGCCCGGGCCATAGTAGACGATCTTCGTCGTCATCTGACGCGTGGCGTGGTTGAAAAACACCATCTTCACAAACTCCGGGCTGAGTAGGAGTGTAGCGAAAAGGGAACCCGGGCTTCAATCATTTGGGAAAAATCCGAACGCCGGCGGCGCGCGCGGCCACATGTGCCCACCGTCGCACCGCACCAGGCCGCCGCTCAGCAGCTGCGCATGACCCCCACGAGCACGCCCTGGATGGCGATGCGATCGGGCGCGAAGCACTTGGGCGAAAGATCCGGATTGTGGGGGATCAGCCAGACGCCCTGGGGATCCTTGCGGAACTCCTTGAGGGTGGCCTCCTCGCCGTCGATGAGGGCCACGACCCGGTCCCCGTTCCGGTAGTCGCCCCGGCGCTGCAGGACCACGAGGTCGCCGTCCAGGATCGAATCCTCCACCATGGAATCGCCGCGGACCCGCAGGACGAACAGCTCCTGCCGGTCCCGATGGATGCAGTTGGGCACTTCCAGCGGGATCGCCCGGGATTCGGGCAGGAGCGGCTGGCCGGCGGCGACGTCCCCGCAGAAGGGCACGGAGCGGGCCCGCTTGCCGTCGTCCTGGGCCCACTCGGAACTGGCCGGTTCCCGGCCCGCACGCTCCTGGGCCAGGACGATGTTGTTGCCCTTGCCGTGGCTGCGGTCGAGGAAGCCCTTGTCCATCAGATGCTGGACATGTTTATGAATGGTGCTTACCGCGCTGGAGCCGACGCCCTCGGCGATCTCCTTCAGCGTGGGGCTGCGCCCCTCGCTTTCGAGAAACTTCCGGATGAACTGCAGCACCGCAAGTTGTCGTTTTGTTAGGTCCATTGGTTTCATAACCCATAAGATAGACGAAACCCGAACCTCCGTCAATCCCTTTTTTTTCGCCTGGCGATATTTCAAAGAAACCCGCGCTCGCCACTTTTTTTTAATTTGACCATTCTGGTAGAGTTTTAGAAGATGCAACCGCGGACCATCGCGGCGCGCGCCCAGCCATGAGCGTCATCACAGGAAATCCCCCCGGGAGGCCGAACCATGCTCACACAAACCACCACTTCCGAAATCGCCGCGACCGCGACCCTGGTCAACGATTTCTCCATCGAAGTGGCCACCGTCAACGGCTCGGGCTCCCAGACCGCGAACATCGTGCTGATGCGCACCATCTTCCAGATGGGCGTGCCGGTCACGGGCAAGAACCTGTTCCCCTCCAACATCGCCGGCCTGCCCACCTGGTTCCAGATCCGGGCCAACCACAAGGGCTACAAGGCCCGCAAGGCCGGCATCGACCTGATGATCTGCATGAACCCGGAGACCGCCAAGGAGGACGTGGCCAAGGTCCAGCCGGGCACCGTCCTGATCTACGATGAGCCGCTCAAGCTGGACGCCCTGCGCCAGGACCTGCGGTTCTGTCCGGTGCCCTTCCAGAAGCTGGTGACCGCCTCCTGTCCCGAGCCCAAGCTGCAGAAGCTGGTCAAGAACATGATCTACGTGGGCGTGGCGGCGCAGATGATCGGCCTGGACATGGACGAGGTCAAGAAGGCCATCGCCAAGCAGCTCGACGGCAAGCAGAAGGCCATCGACCTGAACCAGGGGGCGGTGCAGGCCGGCTTCGACTGGGCCGAAGCCGAGGCCCCGCGCCAGGACCGGCTGCGCATCGTCCGGGACAACAAGACCGAGGGGCAGATCATCATCGACGGCAACTCCGCCTGCGCCCTGGGCGCCATGTTCGCCGGCGTGACGGTGGTCGCCTGGTACCCCATCACCCCCAGCTCCTCGGTGATCGAGACCCTCATCGACTATTCCAAGACCTACCGGAAGGATCCCGCCACCGGCAAGCTGAACGTGGCCATCGTGCAGATGGAGGACGAGATCGCCTCCGCCGGCGTGGTGGTGGGCGCGGGCTGGGCCGGCGCCCGGGCCATGACGGCCACCTCCGGCCCTGGCATTTCGCTCATGAGCGAATTCATCGGCCTGGGCTACTTCGCGGAGTGCCCGGGGGTCTTCGTGAACGTCACCCGGATGGGCCCCTCCACCGGGCTGCCGACCCGCACCAGCCAGGGCGACGTGGAGCTCTGCGCCCGCTGCAGCCACGGCGACACCCTGCACATCTGCCTCTACCCGGGGACCATGGAGGAGTGCTTCCAGATGACCTACCAGGCCTTCGACCTGGCCGAGCGGTTCCAGACCCCGGTTTTCGTGGTGACCGACCTGGACCTGGGCATGCAGAACTGGGCCTCCAAGCCGTTCGCCTACCCCGCGGGCGATTTCGACCGGGGCAAGGTGCTGGGCGAGGCCGAGCTCAAGGAGATCAAGGACTGGGGCCGCTACAAGGACGTGGACGGCGACGGCATCTGCCAGCGCACCCTGCCCGGCACCCCGGGCGGCAAGGGCGCCTACTTCACCCGCGGCACCGGGCACAACGCCTACGCCCTCTATTCCGAGAAGCCCGAGGAGTTCCTGGCCACGGTCGACCGCCTCAAGAAGAAGTTCCTGAACGCCAGGGCCTTCGTGCCGCCCCCCCTGATCGAGGGCCCCGGCGTCTCCCGGGCCATCCTGGCCTACGGCTCGAGCGATCCGGCGGTAGTCGAGGCGCGCGACCTGCTCCTTGACACGTTCGGCAAGCACACCGACTACATGCGGGTGCGGGCCCTGCCCTTCACCGAGGCTGTGGAAGGGTTCATCCGGGACCACGACCTGGTCTACGTGGTCGAGCAGAACCGCGACGGGCAGATGGCCGCCCTGCTCAAGGACTTCTATCCGGAGCTGGCGACCCGCCTGGTGCGCGTGCTCCATTACGACTCCACGGCGATCACCGCCCAGACCATCGTCGACCAGATCAACGCCAGCGAAAAGTAAGGGAGCGACCATGACCACCACCCCCACCCCCGCCCCCGTCGCCACCAACAAGATCGGTCTCACCAAGCAGGAGTACGTGGGCGCCAAGTCGACCCTGTGCCCCGGCTGCGGCCACGACGCCATCACCTCGCAGATCATCCAGGCCGCCTGGGAGATGAACCTGGAGCCGCACCGGGTGGCCAAGCTCAGCGGCATCGGCTGCTCCAGCAAGACCCCCACCTACTTCATGAGCCAGGCCTGGGGCTTCAACTCCGTGCACGGCCGGGCCGCCGCCGTCTGCACCGGCGCGGCACTCGCCAACCGCAGCCTGCTCAACCTGATCACCTCCGGCGACGGCGATTCCATGTCGATCGGCATGGGCCAGCTGGTCCACATGATCCGGCGCAACGTCCCGGTGGTCTACATCATCGAGGACAACGGGGTCTACGGCCTCACCAAGGGCCAGTTCAGCGCCACCGCCGACGTCGGCTCCACTCTCAAGCACGGCGACGTCAACGAGATGACCCCCCTCGACCCGTGCACCCTGGCGATGGAGCTGGGCTGCGGCTTCGTGGCCCGCTCCTTCAGCGGCAACCCCAAGCAGCTGGCCGTGATCCTCAAGGCCGCCCTGGCCTTCCAGGGCACCGCCCTGATCGACGTCATCAGCCCCTGCGTCACCTTCAACAACCACGACAGCTCCACCAAGTCCTACAAGAACGCCAAGGACCACGAGATGCCCCTGCAGGAGCTGGGCTTCGTGCCCTACTACGACGCCGAGGAGGTCGAGATCCCCGAAGGCGAATCCCGCGAAGTGGCCCTCCCCGACGGCTCCCGGCTCACCTTCCGGACCATCGGCCCCGAATTCGACCCCACCGACCGCTACAGCGCCATGAAGGCCGTCCACGAAGCCCACGACCGCGGCGAATTCCTCACCGGCATCCTCCACATCAAGACCGGCAAGCCGGTCCTCCACGACTTCACCCACACCGTCGACGACGTCCTGGCCACCATCCCCCAGGCCAAGGTCAAGCCCGGCCCGGAAGTCCTGGCCGAGTGCATGGCCGAGCTCATGTAGACCGCCCGGGCGTTGACGAAACGCCCCGGCCGGGTACACTGGAGGTCCCATGGGGCTGTAGCTCAGTTGGGAGAGCGCCTCGTTCGCAATGAGGAGGTCGACAGTTCGATCCTGTTCAGCTCCACCAAGTAACCCCTTCAA